>Ga0256404_1011978_pt1 | contig 11417 bp, 6 predicted proteins | sample RumenRJG_01DNA_FD_185990 | JGI IMG/M metagenome (GOLD analysis project Ga0256404, IMG submission 185990) | Bovine rumen microbial communities from Lethbridge, Alberta, Canada - RJG_01 | ecosystem: Host-associated > Mammals > Digestive system > Stomach > Rumen | place: Canada: Alberta | collected... | reverse complement strand
TCGATCTGGGAGGGCATCAAATCGATCTTCTCCACAGTACTGGATACGCTCAAGGGTGTGGCAAATGTGTTCCTCTCCTGGTTCGGCACGGACTGGGATACGGTATGGACGAGCGTAAAGACGTTTTTCTCCAATACCTGGAACAGCATCAAGACCTTTTTTACCAATACGATCAGCGGGATAAAAACTGTGGCAACCACGGTGTGGAATGCGATCTCCGGATTCTTCACGACGGTTCTCACCACGATAAAAACCACGTTTACAACGGTATGGACAGCCATTAAGACTACCGTGGTAAATCTGTGGAATGGATTGAAGACCACGGCCTCAACCGTATGGAATGGAATAAAATCCTTCTTCAGCTCTGTGCTGAACGGGATCAAGACCATTTTCTCCACAGTGTGGAATGCGATAAAGACAACCGTCACCACAGTGGTCAATGCGATCAAGACCCATATTTCTATCGTGTGGAACACGATCAAGTCCGTCATTTCCATGGTGATGAATGGGATCAAAACAGTGGTCTCTACAGCCTGGAATACCATAAAGACGAACGTCACGACCGTGGTAAATGGGATCAAAACGGTTATCACAACCGTATGGAATACGATCAAAACCGTGATTTCTACGGTGGTCAATACGATAAAGACCATCATCACCACGGTATGGAACGCTATCAAGGGCACAGTCGATAACGTCACGGGTGGCATCAAGTCCGGGCAGATGACGGTGTGGGGTGCCATTAAAACGGTCATCTCCACGATCATCAATACGATAAAGACCATTATCACGACCGTCTGGAATGCCATAAAAACGATCATCACAACCGTGATGTCTGGCATCTCCACGGTCATTTCCACTGTGTGGAATACGATCAAGACCGTGGTCACCAATACGGTGAACGGAATCAAAACCGTGATCACTACGGTCTGGAATACGATCAAAACGACGGTCACGACCGTGGTGAACGGCATTAAGTCCGCCATCACCAATGCCTGGAATGCGATCAAAACCGTCGTGTCCACTGTGGTCAATGCGATAAAAACAGTGGTCACGACCGTGTGGAACGGGATCAAGACGACCGTCACGACCATCGGCAACGGGATAAAAACCACAGTCACTACAGCCTGGAATGGGATCAAGACCGGTGTAACCACAACTGTCAATTCGCTGAAAACCGGCGTGACGACTGCTTGGAACGGCATGAAGTCCGCTGTGTCCACGGCGACTACGGCTCTGAAAACTGCAGTCACCACAGCATGGAATGGGCTGAAGACAGCTGTCACAACGACGGTGACCAGCCTCAAGACCAGCGTGACTTCCGCATGGAATGGACTAAAGACCTCCGTCACAACGGCAATGTCCAGCCTGAAAACCAGCGTAACCACGGCTTGGAACAGTCTGAAGACTTCCGTCACCACGACGGTTAATTCCTTAAAGACCAGCGTTACTACGGCATGGAACGGGCTGAAAACCTCTGTCAAGACGGCGGTAAACAACCTTAAGACTTCGATCTCTACGGCATGGACGGGCATCAAAACGTCTGTGTCCACAACGGTCACCAATCTGAAAACTTCTGTGGTGAACGGCTTCCAGGGGATGCTTACCAGCATTTCCTCCAAGGTGCAGAGCATCAAGACGGCGATCTCTAATGCCTTTACCGGAGCGAAGACGGCTGTCTCCAATGTGGTCAGCGGTGCAGTCTCCTGGGGTCGGGATCTGGTGGGCAATATCGCCTCCGGCATCCGGAACGCGGCAAGCACGGTCACTTCGGCTGTGTCCAACCTTGCGAGTAAGATCCGCTCCTTCCTGCACTTCTCTGTGCCGGATGAAGGACCTCTGGCGGACATGGAGAGCTGGATGCCCGACTTCATGAGCAATCTGGCAAGCGGCATCAACAGCAATGTGTCCCTGGTGGAAACGGCGGCGAGCGGGCTTTCCACGACGCTTTCCAATTCCATCACGACCTCTATGGCAGCGGTGCAGACGGCTTACACCAATGCCTGGACACAGATCGCCACCAGCACCACGACAGCCGGAACGCAGGTCTCTACAGCGGTGCGCATTCTCTGGACACAGGTGCAGACAACAACCACGACCAGCTGGACAGCGATCCGGACGGCCGTACAGACTGCGGTGATGGGCATTACGACGGTGATTCGATCCTCTGGGACCGGCATCCAGTCTGCCGTCAACGCCACCCTTACCTCTATGAAGTCCGCTGTCAGCAAAGTGAGTGCGGAGATCAGCAAAAACATGTCCACGGCATGGAGCGGCTCCAATGGTACAACCGGTTCCATGTGGAAGCAGATGCAGAGCACAATCAGCTCGGTCTGCTCTTCCATGCGATCGACGGTAACAACAGCCACCAGCGTGATCAAGAACACCATCGCCAATACCTGGACGGCGGTTAACAGCAACACGACGACCAGCTGGAATAGCATCAAGAACACGATTACCTCTGCGCTAACGGCGATCCGTACTGCGGTGACCACGGCCATGACGGTAATCAAAAACACCATCGCCAATACACACACGGCCATCATCTCTAACACGACCACAAGCTGGACGACCATCAAGACGACCATCTCCACGGCGCTGACCGAGATGAAGAATAAAGTCACGGAAGTGTTGGCGGCCATCAAAAAGCTCTTTTCCGATACGTTCACAGAGATTGCGAACATCGTGAAAAACAAGATGGCTGAAGCCAATACCAACATGACCAATGCCCTGAACACGATGAAGACCAATGTGTCCACGGCGTGCTCGGCAATTAAAACCAGCGTCAGCTCTTACCTCAGCATGGGCAGCGATGCCTACCAATGGGGCCGTGACATCTGCATCCAGATGGCGGCGGGCATTAACGCTGAGGCATGGCGGGTGAGGAGTGCGGCGAGCAATCTGGCTTCTGCGGTTGACAACACCCTCGGCTTCTCGGTCCCGGAGGAAGGTCCCCTTTCTCACGCGGATGAGTATATGCCTGACTTCATGAAACTCATGGCGGAAGGCATCAAGAAGAACGCTAAGGTGGTCATGTCCGCAGTGCAGAGCCTGTCCGACTCCATGAGCGGTGTGTTTACCGGCCTCTCTATCCCGGAGGTCAATGCTGGTCAGCTGGCGCTGGCTGGAGCAGGAGGCGGCACAGTCAGCAACTCCAAGACCATCAACATGGGCGGGCTGACGGTCAACGTCAACGGCTACAACGTCCAGAACGATGATGATCTTGCTGACAAGGTCGCAGACCGTATCAACGCGATGCTGAACGAAGATGACTCGGTGTGGGGCAGATAAAGCCCTGCATCGGGTTCAACTCGAAGAATAAATGCGTAAATACGCAAAAATACTTCGGGGGGTAGACATTAAATGCCTCTTGCAAATTAGCTAAAATAGCATATAATAAAAGTAGCTAATTTAGAAAGCGAGGTAGACACTATGATTGGAAAAACAGCAACGGCAACTGCAACAGAGATGCAGAATAATTTTGGCCGATATCTGTCTCTGGTCATGGACGGTATAGAGGTCATCGTGACGAAAAACGGAAAAGAGGTCGGACGGTTTTTGCCCAGAGAAGCGGCAGTATCGTATCTGACCGACTCTTTAACGGGAATTCTTAAAGAGAACGCCAATCTGGATCAGGTGAAGGAAGAGAGGCTGAGAGAGAAATATGCGATTACTGATTGATGGGAATATCATCCTTGATGTCCTGCAGAATCGTCAGCCTCACGTGGAGGACTCATCCAAAGTATGGAAGCTCTGTGAAACCAGACAGGCGGAGGGGTATGTTTCCGCGCTCACCTTCTCAAATCTGGTCTATATCATGCGGAAGGAGCTGACACCTGAGAAAATTAACGAGGTTTTGAAAAGCCTGGGATTGATTTTTCAGTTTGCAGACCTGACTGAGGCAGACATGACAAAAGCGGCAGAACTTCAATGGGATGATTATGAAGACGCGCTGCAATCCGTAACAGCGGAAAGAATCCGAGCGGACTATATTATCACGAGAAACGTCAAGGATTTCAGGAAAAGCAAAGTTGTGGCATTTACGCCTACAGAATTTTTGGCACGCTTGTAAGTCAAGAACGGAAATTGGCTAAAATACGATTACATCGCATTTTGGACGGAAAAAGAATTAAAAAACATAGAGCATCTTGGAGAAATCCAGGGTGCTTTTTTGATGCCCTGCGGCGGACGGAAAGGAGAAAACCGATGCAGAGAATGCCGACATTATCAGAGACCGACCTGTCTCTGTTTGAACTGAAAACCAGGTACGTCCGCAACTACCTGACCTTTGCCGGAAAGAACAGCAAGGACTTCCTGCTCTATATCTCCGGCCCAGCTGTGTATGACAGTCCCGCTGTGGATGTGGAACTCCAGACCGTCCCCGGCAAGAACGGTGATCTGATCCGGGAGAATGCCAAGGCTGGAGAGAGGCGGTTCAAAAACCTTGACATTGGCTACGATGCCTTTTTCTTCGGTTCCCTGCCGCCGAGAACCGCAGCGGTCAAGAGCTGGTTGCTGTCCCCTGTGGGTTATCAGGTACTCCATGATACTTACGATCCGGATTTCTTCCGGCTGGCTTTCTGTAAGGATGCTGTCGCCTTCGAGTCCAAGCGGAACAAGGGAGCGACCATGAAGCTGACCTTTCATTGTCAACCTCAGCGGTGGAGCGTGGAGGGGCAGCGGAAGATCGAGCTGACGGAGAGCGCCACTCTGCGCAATCCCTATGATTTCCCGGCAAAGCCCATCATCCGGGTCTATGGCAGCGGAGAGGGCAAACTGTATGTGGGGGATCAGACGGTAAGCATCCTTGCTAACGACGGGTATATCGACCTGAACTGCGAGACACACAATGCCTACGACGCCCAGGGCTTCTGCAATGGGTATGTCAAAAGCGACGACTTCCCGGATCTGAAGCCGGGCAGAAACACGATCTCCTGGAGTGGGAAGATAACAAAAGTCGAAGTCACACCAAGATGGTGGACGCTGTAAGGAAGGAGGAGCGCAGATGATCCCGTGTCTGTTTAGAGAAACAGAAGAACAATTTAATACCAACGGCATCGGGAAGCTCTGCGACGCTTTTTCCTGCTTTGTGACCGAGAAGCGGAATGGCAGCTACGAGTTAAAACTGGGCTACCCATCAGACGGCATCCATGCGGAAGACCTGGTGGAAGGGAACATCATTCTTGCCAAGCCTGCAGAACGGACGACCGCACAGCCCTTCCGGATCTATAAGATCACGACTCCGTTGACAGGGCTTCTTGAAATAAACGCTCGCCACATCCAGTACCAGGAGAACTTTATCACAGTTTCGCCCTTTTCCGCTGTTGGTTCTCAGGCGGCAATGGCGGCCATTTCTTCCCATGTAACCACGGCTTGCCCGTTCTCTTTCTGGACGGACATTGACAGTTCCGCTACTTTCACAATAACCTCTCCTGCAACCGTCCGAGGCTGTCTCGGTGGTATGGACGGCTCTATGCTGGATACTTACGGCGGGGAGTACGAGTGGGATATGTACACAGCAAAACTTCACGGGCACCGAGGAGCCGATCACGGAGTGAAGATCGTGTATGGCAAGAACCTCATCGACTTCAAGATGGAGCGGAACATCGAAAACATGATCACCGGGGTGCATCCCTACTGGAAGCATTCAGAGGACGGCACGCTGAAGGAGCTGCCGGAAAAGGTGGTTACAGTAGAGGGCGAGCGGCACTATGAGAAGATCTCCGTCCTGGACTGCACCAGCCAGTTTGAAGAAGCTCCGACCGATGAACAGCTTCGAAACTATGTCAAAAGCTATCTGAAGAACACCAGCCTGACCGAGCCGGACATCGACATTAAGATCGATTTTGCCCAGCTATGGCAGCTCCCCGGCTATGCAGATATCGCGGAAGCGGAGAGAGTAAGCCTGTGCGATACGGTCCATGTGTATATATCTAAGCTGGGCATCGAGGTTAGCTGCAAGGTCACGGAGACAGAATATGACGTTCTGTTGGAACGGTATAAGAGCATCACGCTCTCCAACGCCGCTGTCTACAGCAGGAATTCTTCTCTCACTGGTGCACTTGGCTCCATGCGCGATGAAGCGCAGATCGCAACGGAAGCTATCAACCGTGTGGAGACGCAGGTGACTGACGTGCGGACACTGACGGTGCAGCAGGAGTATTTCAACAACCTGGCGTCCGGGTTGTTTGGCCTTCATTATTCTTCCGGCCTGGAAACAGACGGCAGCACCATCCGGTATGCCCACACCAGTGAGCGGATCGAGGACAGCGCCTACGCATGGAAGAGTGGGATCAACGGATTTTTCATCTCCACGGACGGCGGCCAGACCTGGCGGCATGGCTGGGACACAGAGGACAAGGTGGTCAAGACCGCTGTGGAAGCGGTCGGCGTAAACGCCAACATCCTCGGCTCCGGCACGCTGCGGACAGCCCTTGTGAAGATCCTCGGAACGGAGCAATTCTATTGGGAGAACGACGCCGTTGTGATGGTCAGCCCGGCGGATACTACCAAACTCATCAAGATCGGCCAGTACCTCCCGGACACTTATGGGATTGCGGTGAGCAGCAACGGCGGTGAGACCTGGACGGCTGCGATTGATTTTACAGGTGTGCGAGGCGGAGAAGGCGGCGGGCAGACTATCATCTATCAGGAGAGCATCAAGAAACAGGCACTTGCTCCGACAAGTCCCGCTGTGAATGATCTATGGATCGATACCATCCTGCATCGGCTGAAGATGTGGGACGGAACAGAATGGGTCAACATCGGCTACGAGCCGCCCGATGATTCCACACCGACAGAACCGGATGAGCCCGGCGATGAGGGCGGAGAAGGCGGCGAAGTTACAGGGGGATCCGGCGACGGAAATACCGGAGGCGAAGGAACCGGCAATGGTGAAACTGGTAGTGAAGGAGGGACCGATGGTGAAAACGAAGAACCCGGCACAGACCCGGAGGAAGGAGGCGGTGAGCCTTGACGATTTATCAGGATGTTGAGCTTTCGATGACAGGGCATCTGGTTCCTCCTGTTGTCCATGTAAAGCAGTATGACCACAAGGCGAGGAAGGTACGCTGTCAGCTGTATACCAATTCCCTGGAATACACGCCGCCTAAGCGCGATCCGCTCTGAGATGAATGAGCAGGCCAGAACGGTCAATCAGAGAATGGCAGATGCGGAGCAGAATGTTGAAGATAGGGCTTCAGCTGCGGAAGAGAATACAGATAAGCGTGCGGCAGCAGCGGAAAAGGTCTCCAATGACAATAAAACCGCACTGGAAGCCCGGATGGCAAATATAGAAGCCCGGCAAGAAGCTAACGTGAGGGCCTCTACGGATTCTTCCGCTGATTATGCCGCGGAGGTTGTGGATGCTAGAGTAGGCGAGGATGGGAAGACGCATGCCTCTCTCGGCGAAGCAGTTCGCTCTATTATGCCGCAGGTTAAGGATGGCTTTCACAAGCTCGGCCTTCTGGAACAAGTACGATGTGAACGTGAAGCAAAAGATGAGGCTGTGTACTTCACCTACTATATTCCGATTGAGCTTAAAACCGGGGAGTATGTTGTTACTGTGGACGGGGTGGTCAGCGACACCACAATAAGGAAGTTTGCTTTCATGGCGGCAAGGAATCTGGACGGTGTGGATACCGTAAAGTTCTTGAAAACGCCAGTCCAAGACGGTGACAAAAACTTTATCCAGATTACGGAAGAAGAAGCGGAGAAGATCTGCTATCTGGCGGTCTATGGTGTGACAGCAGAGGCTTTTGATTTTACCATTTCCGTGCTTGGCGGTTATGTGGAAGAGATAGTCTCTAACACCAGAGAAATCGAAGCTACGAAAAAGGATATTGAGTCACTTAACAACAACGGGATCGGTATTGTGGCAGAGACGTCCTTTTCCCGGGCAGCCCTCGAAGAAGAGAACCGGTATGTGACGTATGTTCCGGTCACCCTGACAGCAGGAAAATATGCTGTTAAGGTTACTGGGGATGTCATTGGAAGAGGAACAACACTTCGGATGATGGCAGCCAGAAACCTTGATGTTGTGGACACAGTTATTAGCATTTCCAGCGATGTGAAGTCCGGGGTACTGTACACGGCAAACGTGTCAGAGGAAGCTGCGGAGCGCATTGTATATCTGGCCTTTTCGGCGATTACGGAAGAATCCGTGGATATTACCGTGACACTCCTTCGAGACGATAGTTCTCTTGTACGGCTGGAATCCTTGGAAAAAGCGGAAGAAACCGTTAAAAACCGCATAACAGTTGTTGAAGAGAGCATTCCTCAGATTGAAGAAGAACTTCTTCATCAGGACTGGCGGATTGGCTGGTGTGAGGCAAAACTGTCAGAGATTATTCCAATTGAAATGAGCAGGAGCGGCGGAGCTAAAGCGAGAGAAGGATATCCTATTGCAATCGGTGAGGCTACTTATTGGCGAAACGGAGACGTAGAGGTTACACCGGGGGATCTTCTGTATGTCAAAACCCATGTGACCTGGCATTCCTATCCGGAACCTTATGTCGTGTTCACAGATGCAGATGATATTGTTATTCAACAGGCCTGCAGGAATACTTCGGTGGAGGGATTCCGTTCCTATATTCTTACGGTTCCGGAGGGAGCGGCCAAGCTTTATCTCAACTGTGCTGCATATAACACAACTATTGAAGAGAAGGCGGCAGAATGCCTGGTAGGCAAATTCCGGTACTATTATGGCATTCAGGATCAGATTGTCACGAATAGGACGGCTATCAGTGGCTTGGGTGAGCGGGTCACGGCTCTGGAAGCAGAGAATACGGACAAGCTGCCGGATTATTACTATGTGGACGACTGGTTGGACACTCGTATCCAGCAAGTCAAAGAGAATACCAAGGTGACGAGCGGGATGTCCTTTGCCTTTATTACGGATATCCATGTGCCCTCCAACCAGATGAACAGCAAATATATGCTGAAGGAGATTCTTGCAAAAACAAGCATTGATATAGTTTTCTTTGGCGGGGACATTCCCTACGCCTATGGCACGAAGGAATATATGCTGGATGCTTGTGAGAAGTGGGTGGAATATCGAAACGCAATCACGAGACGATTCTTCTATATCCGTGGAAATCATGACTTCACGACCAAGACAAGCAAAGATGAGACGACAGGGTACACAGCTCAAAACAACTACGCCTACGATTACATCATGCGAGGCGTAGAGGACATGGTTCATAGTGAGCCGGGAAAAATGTATTTTTACGTGGATTATCCTCTACAAAAGATCAGGTTCATCTGCATCGACTCCTTCGAGAAAGTCGGAGAGGAAGACGCACCGTGGTCGCTGAGAACGTTCATTTCCACGGAACAGTACAACTGGCTTTTGAATGATGCTCTGGCTGTTCAGGATTACACCTTTGTCGTATTTAGTCATATCCCTTCTGATGATACGCTGAGTTCCTATGCAAGCGTGATGTATCCCGTTCACCAGATTGAGAAAGCGCTCAACAGCCGTGGAACGTATGCATTCCAGAATGACGGAAGCCCAGTCAGTGCCGACTTTACGAGTTGTACGAGTGTTGTCGCATGCCATATTTCCGGCCATTGTCATGGGGATTACTCGAACACAGATGAAAATGTGCTGACAATCACGACAACCTGCGATGCAGCCTATAACGACGATCCAGCGGTCAGGCGGACAAGAGGAACAGTCACGGAGCAGGCGTTTGATGTGTTCTCAGTAGATACGGCAAAGAGGGAAATCAAGACAGTTCGATTTGGAGCTGGAGAAAATCGGGCTTGGAATTATTAAAACGATAAGAAAGTGAGGTGAAAGAAGTGAAGCAGAAAGTTCAGAAAACCCCGGAAAACCGCGTAAATAGGGCAAAATTCGCGGGGGGGGGGTACTGGTTAACAGTATTTTCTCATAAAGAAATGGCGTCTCCCGACTGCCTGGAAATCGGTTGTACATGGGCAAACGGCTCATGATTTCACAGCCGGTTTTCCGGCAGAAGGGAGATTTTATATGGCGAGATACGTTGGTGGAAGAATCGTCCCGACGCACGGCGGCGTGTGGGATGGGAGCAAGAACTACGAGGAACTGACTATCGTTCTCCGGGATGATACAGGTGACAGCTACATCAGCAAGCGGTTAGTACCTGCAGGTACGGCGATTACGGAGGAGCACTACTGGGTGCTGTACTCTGTGTACAACGAGCAGATCACCAGAGCCGAGGAGCACCTGGATAGTACGGCTATAGCAATCCGAAACGAGATGAACACGCAGCTCCAGCTGGTTAATGAGCGGATGGAGCAGGCTGAGGAAAATGTAGATCAGCGGGCGAGTGCAGCCGAAGAACTGGCAGATTCCAGAGCGACTGAAGCGGAAAACCTTTCCAATCAGAACAAGATAGCTATTGAAACTCGTATGGCAAATATCGAAACCCGCCAGGACGCAAACGTCAGAGCGTCCACGGATGCTTCAGCAGATTATGCTACGGAGGTTGTGGATGCCAGAGTGGATGCAGACTCCGCAACACATGCCTCCCTGGGAGCGCATCTTCGCGCTATTGAAGATGGAGAGGCCATCACTGTTCATGGAGTGAAAAGGGAAAAGATCAATGATCTTTCCTTTGAGCAGATCTGTTTTGACGGACTTGATGTGTTTTCTTTTGATGGCCTAATTATCACAAAGGGAAAACAGTTCACGGGCTACAATACTGAAACGTTTCTGCCGGAATATTCCGGGACAACAAACGAAGATATCCTGAAGGGCATGATTCTGGATTTTCCGATATCCAATCTGGTCGAGCGGGACGTTGAGAAGCTCTATATTCCTATGGGGGCTCCGCAAACGCAGAAAGTTGTGGTGTACACCGAAGGTGAGAAGGCAAACAACAGCGCACAGAAGTACCGTGAGCCTGTGGATGGATGCTTTGAAATTCTGATTACAACACTCACGCAGTATGATCGGATCGCTATTTCTTTTGCAGCTGGCAACGTGTACCTGAATGCGGAACGGGATCTGACTGACAACTCGGAACGGCTGCTTAAGCACTGGATCGGGTCGGCAGATATTAAGGAAGGAGCGATTACAGAGGATAAGCTGGATGAGGAGCTCAAGCTTCATCTTCAGCATTATCCGTTTGACCACGCGAAGCCTACTACCTGGCAGACGGAAAAGAACCGCCATTTTAAGGATGGTGCTGTCCGATATGTAAGAGTCTACGGCTGCGATTCGAATCTTGATTATGGTATTTCGAGGGTGTGGTCAAATCACATATACGTCGTGTCATAAATGGAGTCTATGATAAGCCGGCATACAGTCAGTTGATTCAGGAATATAGCGTTCCAAGGATCGATAAAATAGCTGAAGCATTGGCGCGACGGTTTAATTGGAATATCGCTCCGTCGGGGGATACCGCCTTGAACATTCTGCATATTTCGACGCA
>Ga0256404_1011976_pt1 | contig 11418 bp, 15 predicted proteins | sample RumenRJG_01DNA_FD_185990 | JGI IMG/M metagenome (GOLD analysis project Ga0256404, IMG submission 185990) | Bovine rumen microbial communities from Lethbridge, Alberta, Canada - RJG_01 | ecosystem: Host-associated > Mammals > Digestive system > Stomach > Rumen | place: Canada: Alberta | collected... | reverse complement strand
CATTCCGTTCTTCTTTTGCGATGCAGGATGTGCACTCAGAAAGAGCTCCGAGCCCGTTTGTCTGATCAGCCGCGAGAGCTGTCAGTGTTTTTGTGCTGTCCATTAAAATAGGGATCATATCTTCCACCACCTTGGAGTCAATTCAATGACCATTCCGCTGCCAACACTGATCACGCTCTCACCCGGAGGCAGAGTCGGCATCTCGCCAGTCACACGCGTGAGATCTCCGTTCCGATTCGTGTTGCCTTCCCACGCATCTTCGAGCTGGCAGTCAATATATGTGTTGCCGTTATTCACAGCGAGATTGATGATCTCATCGCCGACATTGATGTCGCCGGTTCCCTGAGTCACTCTGATCAGAGGCTTCGCTGTGAACAGCGTCGGATTCCACAGCCGGACAGACTGTCCAGCGCTGATCGTCACTGCTTTCTCTCCTGATTTCAACCATCTCTGCGGCTTGCAGTAAAATTTGACCGTAAAAGATCCAGCCTCAAGAAAGATCACTGATGGATCGAATGGTCCTGCATAGGTTGCCATTCGATACTGATCCGGATGAATCGAGTCCTCAAGCCGATGCACAGATCCATCCTGAGTCAGGAAGTTGCGGAAGGCTTCGGAATTATTCTCGAAGTCTTTCACGATGAATCCTTCGTACGGCTGGATATATGACTTAAATCTTCCGTTATCGATAGTCAGATCTCCATTCATTCCGGGCACTTCAAAGTGCTCAACATCGCGCTCAGCTCCTTTGAATGTCTGATTCCCGTCGACGATGGCAGAAAAGTCGAGAGAGGACTTTCCGTTGAAGATGAAATAATGATCTACAACCTTAAGCATAGACAGCCTCCTCTCTCGCTACTTTTGCATTGATTCTGTCTTCGATAATGTCTGCCAGTTCTTCAATATCCTGACCCGGAGCTCCATATACGTTGATGATGGTATCTCCGAATGTATTAGATGTTGAAGACCCTCCGCCTGAAGGGAAGTAACCCATGGCGGACTGGACTGCGCTGCTGATCGTGTGCAGAAGTGTTGTCTGTCCGATCACGATTTCAGTTCCCGGACCATCCCCGAATCCCTTGAGTCCGGATGCCGTAGGCAGAACAGTCGGACTGCTGAATCCGATCGCTCCGCTGTACGCTTTTCGATACCAGTCGATTGAGAAGTTAGGGGCACTCGGAGGAACAAGGCTGAACGATCCGCTGATGCTTATATGCGGAAGCTTCAACTTAGGAAGCTCCCAGTGGAAATTAAACAGACCTTTTATTCTGTCGATGGTTTCCCTCACCTTATCTTTCGCGCCGTTGATCTTATCGGCGATCGAATTTTTGATATTTTCCCATCCCTCAGAAGTCTTATCTTTCAAGTTTCTCCACGAATCCGAGATACCTTTTGCAATAATTTCCGCTGTGTCTTTGATCTTGTCCCAGTTGGCAATAATCAGAACACCGGCAGCGATAGCCAGTCCGATCGGACCAGTCAAAGCGCTGAACGCAGTTCCCAATCCTCCGAGCATCGGAGTAATGACCCCTACAGCTTTTGTGATCGTTCCGACAGTCGTGATCATCTTTCCGGCAATCGTCAGAACCGGTCCGATTGCTGCCACCAGTCCGCCGATCGTGACGATGGTCTTCTGCTGGTCTTCATTGAGGTTCCCGAACCACTCCGCAGCGCTCTTGGCACCTTCCGCGAGTCCCTGAATAATGGGCACAAGCACCGGTCCGACCGCGTTGCCAAGTTCAGCTCCGGCAAGCATAATCTCGTTCAATGTAAGCTTCCACTGATCCATAGGACTGAGAGTCGCATCAAACGTATCGCTTACATTGCCGAGATTGTCTTCAAGTGAGACAGCAGATCCGGTAAACATATCCATAGTCAGGATTCCTGACTGGAATGCTTCGTATAATCTTGGACCTGCTTTCGCTCCGAAAATATCGATTGCATCACCGGACGAGCTGACTGCCGTCTCCAGTGCAGTTGACATGTCGATGCCTTCTTTGAAGGCGTTTGCTTGGACTTTTGCGAGTCCGGTCATAACCGCAGACGTGTCGATACCACTCTTCTCTAATTGACCAAGTAAAGTCGCAGACTGCGCTGCATCAAGATTCAATCCTCGAAGCGCTGCACCGTTTGTAACGAGGCCGGATGCCAGCGTGTCAACGTTGATGCCTGTGTCCTGAGCAACCTTGTTCAGTGTGTCCAGCACAGCTCCGGCATCTTCAACATCAAGATTGAATGCAGACATGACTGTCTGCACTTTATCGATGGATCCGGAGACGTCAGTGCCGTTCAGTTGCGCGAATTTTAGGAACTGACCGCTCAGTGTCTCCAGCTGCTCGCCGGTGACTCCGAAGCGTGTGTTAACTTCGCCGATCGCATTGCCCGCCTCTTCGAAAGTCGTCGGCATCGAAGTTGCGAGATTCTCCATCGAAGTCTGCATCGCTTCCAGCTGTTCACCGGTTGCTCCTGTTTTCCGGACGATCGCGTCCGCTCCCTTATCGACTTCAGAAAACGCTTTGAGAGCTGCCGCACCGACTCCAACGATCGGAGCAGTGACGCTCTTCGTAAGGCCTTCACCGACCTGTGTGACTTTGCCTCCGATTTCCTCGAGCTTACCGCCGGTCTCCTGAAGAGCCTGGCCAAGCGCTCCAAGGCCAGATGGTCCGGAAGTTTTCTGCAGTTCTGCCTGCAGATCAGCAAGCTCAGCCTGAGCATTATTGACAGCTTGCTGCCACTTCAGCGTCTCGTTACTGTTCTCGCCGTATTTCTTTTTTGATGCCTCAAGGCCCTTTTCCAGTTCCTGGAGTCTCTGTTTCTGGAGATCGATCTGCTTATTCAGCAGCTCTGTCTCTTTTGCATTTTTCTTCTTCGCATCTGCATCGTTGTTGAATTCAGCAGCCGCGAGTTTCATCTCCGAGCGGAGCGTCTTCTGCTGCTCGATGATGTTATTGAGTTGCTTTCTATATTCGGCTTCACCGTCTATGTCGATCTTCGGGCCGATATTGACCGCCATGATTCACGCTCCTCTCGTTTTATTCCAGAGCCATTGCCTCGTCATAGGTCCATTTCTTCTTGACCTTTTTCTGAACCGGCACCAGCTCACCTTTTTCAATTTGAAGGCAGGTGATCATGTCCTTCATCTCGCCGTAACGAGTGACCATGATCTCCTGCCGTGACATGTTAAGTCTCCGCCCGTAGTAAATCATCCAAGCGAGATTTAATTTGATTCGGACTTGTCGTCTTCCTCTGTTTTTTTTCCTGCTGTCTTTTCAGGCTTCGGAGGCTCACCTTCAACAGTGGTTTCGCTGCCGGAAAGAATCGCTTTGATCAGCTCCTGCTCCATCTTCTGGACATCAACGATTTTCATGAACCGCATGTCTTCCATCTGGAGATAGACCGGAGAATAGCTCGGATCTTCATATGCGAGACGATCTTCATATCCTTTGTTCAGGATGCATGCGATCTGCATGTCGAGCTGAATATTCTCTCCCTGGCTCTTTCCTTCGAAGAGCTTCATGAAGTTGCTGAAGTCCTCATTTTCGCAGAGCTTTTCAATTTCAGCGTGACTCTGAACATTTAACTCAAAACCACGCTCTCTCCCTCGAATAATCATCATTTCTCCTCATGCCGCCGATATTTACCCGGTGATGCCGAGCTTTGTCTTCAGTGCTGCGAGAGCTTCCGCTTCAGTCGCGAAATCAGCGCCGAGATACTTCCAGCTGTGATTCAGATCGTCACCACGGAACAGATCTGCAGTGAGTTCCTGTGTCTGCCAGTCGATCTCTTCTTCCTGAGTTGCGAAGTCAGAATTGATCTGCTGGAACTTAGTTTTGACAAGGATCGTCGGAGTGAAACTCTCGACTCCGCCGGACATATACCGCGCGATGTAGCCGATTCCAACATAGGGAATCACAGCGCTGTCACCGTAGTCTGTCCAGCCATCTTTGCCAGCTGCCGGAAGACCCATGATGAAACGTTCCGCTGCGACGAGCAGACCGTCTACTGTCAGAGTCGCAGTTCCGCCAGTGAAGCGATTCGGTCCGGATTCAGCTTCCTGGTTGTTTGCATAAAATTTTTTCGGGTCCGATGTTGTCGGAGCTACGTTCACAGAAACACCGCGAGCGAGTTCCATGCCGCCTGTAAATGTGATGGTTCCTTCGTTCACGGTATATTTCGCGACAAACGGATAAGAAAAGCCGGTCGCTACTTTGCCGGCCTGTGTGAATTCAACAGCCATTTTTTTATGCCTTCCTTTCATTTCATAGCCTTCTCGATTTCTTTATCGAGCTGCTCGGCCATAGCGGCCTCGGCTTTTTTCTTAGTTGCCCGGACTGCCGGAGCAACGAATGGATGCTTTCTGCGGAACGATGTCCCTCCTTCTACTGCGCGAGCGATCATGATGTTTGCCTGCCTTTTTTCTGTCCACTTTCGTTTGACTGAAGTCGAGGCAACCTGAGAGTTGTAACCATCAAATCCGAGCTTCACGTTCGTGATCCCGTCCGTATTGGCAAGCCCTGAGATTCCAAACCCCTGCAGAAGACCTGTCTTCTGAGCAGTTGTGATCGTATCAATCGGATCCGACGGAGTGCCTCGTTTCGGCGAATTGCTCACCTGGAGCTTTTCAATGTTTGCACGGATCTGATCAGCAACGATGTCTGCGCCGACATAGATCGAACGGCCGAGGACCTCCTTTGTGTTGATCGCAAGACGATTCAGCTCTGCGATGTACTGATCAAGTCCACTGCCAACCTGCATCTTTGCCATTTCAAGCCACCCAGAAAGTCCACTGATGATGGATCAGATTCGTTTCATCCTCATAATCGACCATGGTCAGCTGCGCCTTCGCACGTGTTGCCTGAGCAAATGCTGACGTGATGTCATCAACGAGCTGATCGTATTCGACCGGAGTAAACAGGTCGATCGTCCCTGTGAGACATATTTCCTGGGATCTGTTGTTTGCGGAGAACTGGTTGTCCTCAGCATCTTCCTGCCAAGTGATGAAGCGCTTCATGCTTGCCGGTCTCCGGTAATGGAAGACGATGTCACCTGCTACATTAACAAGCAGATTCTGAATCAGTCTCAGCTTGTCATTCACCAGATATAGCATAGTTGTCCTCCAATCTCCGAAGTGTCAGCTGGAAGAACTCCAGCTCATCCTCCTGGATCTTTCTCACATCGTCGATGCGAAATTGATCACCATCTGCATTCTCCTGATATTCGCAATCAGTGAGAATGGCGATCTGTCCGATCTTGGGGCGAACAGCTTCCGGCCAGATCTGGATGACCATGTCGACCTGTTCGTCGACTCCCTTGGCGAGGTACTGCCGAGTCACTCCGAAAGTAACTTCGGAGAATCCCTGGGCAGGTCCTGCAGAAGCGAGTCGTTCGTCTGGCATCGCTCCAGCTTCAGCTGCGTTCGTCAAATTGAAGAACTCAACAGTTCCATCATCCATCAGTGCCTGCATCAGTCGTCACCTCCTGATTAGAGAAAGCTCGATTGTTCAGCAAATACCGAAGCGACCGAGGCATCTGTGAATCATCTCCAGCGCTTGCGCGCTTGCGATACAACCACGAGGCATAGGTAACGATGAGAATCGCATCTGTTGGATCCGTGATTTTCTCCGGGATCTCTACGCGTTCCCTGCTGATCTCTGCCTTTGCGGTATCGATCAGCACTTGAAAGTAGGAAAGTGTTTCCGCTGACGGGTTCCTTCTTCCGAGATCTTCCTTCAGCATTCCGATGAGCAGTCCATCAGTCCAAACTATCTCGCTCATTTTTCGCTTTCCTCCTCGCCGGTTTCTTCACCGGCTCCTCGACCTTTTCAATCAGCGGGATTCCCCGGCGATTTCTCGCAGTGCTCAGTTCCAGCAAACGTGTTTCGCTTGTAGTAAAACCCGGCCGAGGATAAGTGTCCCCGGCCGAGTATCTGAATCCGCTGTCCTTCAGGTCGATGAAGTCTTTCACGACCTTATAGGTCATGGATTAAGCTCCCTGATTTGCAGTGTCCTGCGGGAATGTGACTGCTGTCGGATCAACAGTTGCACCGTTGAGCGCAACAGCACCGAATGCTTCAGCGATTACCGGAGCGCCGTCATAGCGAGCAGTGCCCTTGTAAACGATCTGATCCTGAATGAAACGAACGTGTTCAGACTGTGCGAATTCACGGCCAGCACGCTCAGCCAGGACATAAAGATCGAAGTAACCGAAGACGATCACATTGTCCGGAATGAAGTTGAAGACAACGATGTCACCGCCAACGACCGGCATCTGTCCGTTGATGCCTGCAACGATCGCGCCAGCTGCGTTGACTTCGACGGACTCTGCAACGATGGACTTGTAGGTCTTGTCGTTCATAGCCCAAAGCAGTTCGCCGCGGCTGTAATCAGTGGAAGCTACTGCAGAAGCAGAAACGAGACCCTTGATCAGATCGATTCCAGATACCGGAGCCTGAGCTGTTCCGAGAGAGATGATGTGAGTAGAGTGAAGATCAACCCATGTCCGAGCAGTTGCCGGATAGTCAGCCGGAGCTGCAGTCTGAGCGAGACGGGAAACAATGCCGAGCGGCATCTTTGCGTTCGCAGTCGTGTTACGTCCGAAAAGGATCGCCTTGTCGATTGCCTTGCCGAGCGCCTGAGCGAGTGCTTCAACGATTGCAGCCAGGAGGTCGATGTCGGAATCTTCAACGTTCGCCTTGCAGAGAGCGAAGTAACCGCCAACCTTGAAGCAGTCCATGGTCCAGTCATTGAAGACCAGATCAAGCTCGTTGAGTAACTGGCAGCATTCTGTCCAGATTGCTTCCGGAGCAGTGCCCATGATCGGCTGACGAGCTTCGCCGCTGACCTGCTGGACATTTACGCGGTCGTACAGCTTGGAATAATTCGCAATGTTCTCGCGGAGCAGAGGAAGGACTTCCTCGGCGATTGTGAGACCGGCATTGGTGATTGCACGCTTTTCGCGGATCGCGGAACGATACTCGCTGAGCATGCTATTAACAGATTCACTGTTAAGGATTGCAGAACGCTGTTCTGCTGTGAGGTTCTTGAAGATACGTGCTGTTCTTCTGTTCATGACTTTACCCTTCTTTCTTTCTTCCGGCTGATCTTCCGGAGCCGGTTCCGGTTTTTCTTCTGCAGGCTTGTCTTCCTGCTTTGCTTCGAGTTCAGCGAGTTCAGCCTCAGTCTCATTGATCTGACGTTCGAGATCTTCTTTTTCTTCTTCGGCTTTCTTCACTGCCTCGTCATGTTCGCTGCGCTCCTGAAGGAATGCATCGACCTCTTCGGTTACCACCTGCTTGTCTTCGTTCGAGACTGTCTCGTCAATCTCGTTGACAGCAGCTTCCAGTTCAGCCTCGCGCGTGTTAAACTCAGCGGTCTTGTTCCGGAGTTCTTCAAGTGTCGGCTCCATTGCCTCGCGGGACTTTTTCAGCTGGTCGAGCTTCTTCCGCAGCAGAAGTGTTTTAAGCATTTTCGTCTGCCCCTTTCTTCAGCTTTTCCAGAGTCTTGATCTTCCATGATTCAAGCTCACGTTTCCTGATCACTCGCGCTTCCTTACCACGGGATTCAACGCTTGTCTGCTCATACGCAGGGAAGACGCACGGGCTGACTTCGTACAGAGGATTGACCTTTGTGATCGTCCAGTGCACAGAGCCATCGTCGTTCACTCTGACCTCTTCCGATTCGATGTCGAATCCGAAAGAGCATCCGGTGATGTCTCCGCGTGCGATTCGCTCGTAAACGTTGACCGCTTCAGTGTCGCGCTCGTTGACCTTGATCTGTCCCCACAGTCCCTTTTCGTCCTGCTTGAGCGTCAGAGTACCGGCACTCGTCCGTCCAAGAATCTGATCAGTGTTGTGGTTATAAAGAGCGCGGATATCGCCGTTCAGCGAATCTGTGAAGGCTCCTGGTGCGATGCTTTCGGTAACATCGTCCCAGACCCTATAGATCTCGTTGAATACTGCGAAATAACCTTCAATGACCTTTTCGTCATTGTCCGCGCTTCTTGTCTTGATGTCGTGCATGTGCAAATATCGTTTTTCCATAATTAACCTCCTAGTTAATTTCCGACCAGCTTCTTCTGGTCGCCGCTCTTGTCTGCCGGAATATAGTTCTCAAGGATCTTCAGCTCATCCAGTCCTTCTTTCGGACTGAGGCCGATCCGATCTCTGACTTCGTTGCCTGTTACATCACCGCGATCCTGCAGAGTTGTAAAGACATTCGCGATGGACTGCAGGTCGTAATCCATGAGGCTGAGGATATTGAATTTCAGATACCACTTCGGACTCAGGATCAGCTTCCGCGTCATCTCCTGCTGGATGCTTACCATCAGCGGTCTCAGCTTCGTCGCAATGAAGTTGTTCCATTCCTGCTGGTTATAGTCACCGGCTCCGAGAACAAACGGAGGAACTCCGATAATCGCCGCGACTGTTCGCGTGTCCATCTGGACTGTGTCATTGATCGCAAGGTCAGCGAGGCTGAGCGGTCTGATCTGCTCGATGTCGATCTGACCTGCCGGGACCATCCACGGCTCCCCAGCTGCACCGGTCGAGATGTAATCCTGCAGCAGCCTCTTTCTTCCTTCAGGACTTGCGAACTCATCCGTCAACGCATCGACCTTGACGATGATACTTGGCTTCCACTCGCTCCGCATGAATCCCTTTTCGGTTGCGGCAGCCTGGCGAAGATTCTCAGCGAGATCCTTCAGGACCACGGTCATCCCTCGGCCCTTCCAGGGATAATCCTTGTCCGGGTTGTAGACGAAATGCAGGAGGTCATCCGGATCATACGAGACCCCGTCGATGTTGATCGTGTATCCGTATCCGGTCGCATCCGGGATCAGCTGCACTCGGCTCGCTGGAATCGGCTGAAGATCCTGCAGGATCCCCGCTCTCGTCTTCACTCGCACGATGCTGTTGCCTCGGCCATACAGGAACAGATTCATCAATATGAATTCCATCCACGTTGACCGCGTCATATACTTCGCGGGCTCGATGTCTATCTTTCGGCTCAGCTCATTGATGATCCGGACATCACCATCCTCTGTGTTTTCCATCAGATGGATGGTCAACGATGCCGCAAGCTCTGCGATCCGGTGATAGCCGGCGACGATTGCCGGTACCTGGTCGAGTCGTGTGTATCCTGTCGGACAGATGCCTTCACTGTCTCCGACAAGAAACTGCAGGACAGAGCTGGATGTGAGCCCGTTGACTGTGTTGGCAGAGACGACATCACTTCTCTTCTGCCTTTTTCTTCTCTTGCTCATGATGTTCCCCACCATTCCCTCGCTTTCTTCTGGCTTTCCATGTTGTCGAGATATCTCACTGCCGCGAACACGGACGCATCGAACAGGTCCATCCTCGCGGTCGGATTGATTTTTTCGTACTGAACCATGTCGTCTGTCTTCTCGATCGCATGGACGTTTGAAACGCAATACTCGTAAGCTTCTGAGTGCAAATAATAAAGACGGCCATCCTTTGCCGCCTTTTCGATATGTCTGAATCCTTCGCTTTTTACGTAGAAATACTGAGGCTGATCAATGACGTTGAATCTTGCTGCCTTCATTGCCATGTAATACTCTCGCGCAAACTTCCGGTCATGTCCGATCTGAGCGATCTTGAAGCCACGCTCCCGCATATCCTCGAACCAGGCAACCACATCGGCTGCGTTGATCGTCGGACCGTTGCACATTGTCAGCCACCCGTCATCAGCCCAGCCGAAGAGCGGGATCTGATCTTCCTCTGCTTTGCGCGCAGCCATCACGACCGGGAAGAATGCATGCGTGATCACTATGTCGACATCCTCTTTGTCATAGTGGCCATAGAGGCACGCTGCTGTCAGGTCATACATTCTGGACAGATCTGCTCCGCCGAACCACTTGATCGGCATCTTTGCCAGATCATCCAGTGTCCAGTTGTATTTGTTGTCGGATGCCCGGAACTCGTCAATGTTGAACCATGCCCTCATGGCGCTGGTGTATACGTTCAGTGATCTGCTGAGGAAGTCTTTCCTCTGCTGTGGATCGTTTAGTGCCTGCATGGCATCCGCCATCATGTCGTCCGGGCGGATCGTCACTCCATAAGAGGGATTGGCTTTTTCGTGCTGTTCCGGGTTCGTGAAGTCCACGTCTCCGGTTTCTGATTTGTCCGCGTGGCTGATGAATACGAAGACCTTGTCATCGTCGACCAGTCCGTCCAGGATCTTCTCGCAGTATTCCAAGCGCTGATAGCCGAAGCTGTTCACGTTATCGCCTGCCGTGGTGATGCCGATCATCAGCTTGTTCGTGTAAGCCTTCATGGCTTCCTTGAAGCGGTTATATTGCGCGGCTTTCTTGAAGGCATGGATCTCGTCCGCTATTGCTATATTGCAGTTGAACGAGTCCTGAGCATCCGGGTTCGCCGCCATGGCATCGATCTTGATCGTCCCCTGCGGCCGTCCGTATTCGTCCGGGAAGGTGATCTCGATTGAATGCTCCATGTTGTTGTCTTTGATCTTGCAGATCTCCTCTTTATCGATTCCGTGATAAACGAGAGAATACTTCAGATCATCGAAGGCCTCCATCGCCTGCTTCAATGCCGCCGCCGTGATGTATATCTGTGATCCGGATTTCCTCTCCAGAACGCCGAGACCGAAAGCCAGGGCAGCGATCCATAGGGTCTTTCCGTTCTTTCTCGGAACGAAGATCAGCGCCTCATTGAACCTCCGGATCTGGGTTCCCTTGTAATACCAGCCGACCATGTTATAAACGCAGAACATCTGCCACGGCTGTAATATCAACGGTGTGTTCTTCAGCGGCTTGCCGTCGATGGTCTCGCCTTTTTGGTGGACGATGATCTTCCGGATGATGTTGATCACGAGATCCGGATCCCTGGATCTTAACTCAATATCGTCCCTTTTCAGGTCGTTTAGAAATCTCTGGCATTCCCTGACATTGCCTCCGGCTTTGATCTTTCCAGCAACAACATCCTTCGCATATTGGATGCAGTCCTGTTTGTAACTATTCGAGGCCACGCAGCGCCTCCGCGAGAGCGCTCGTCTTCTGAGACTTCATCGGATCATCTCCGATTTTTTTCAAACCAGCCGGAGTGAGGCCGAGATCTCTCCAGTAGCTGAGCGCGTCTTTGTTAAGATCCTGCCAGGTTGCGAGCAGAGGATTCTTTGATTTGTTCACAGCGCCGCGATCAGATGTCCGATCGATGACCGGTTGCGCTCCTTCCGCGACATACTGTTTGTAAACGCGATCCCGTTCTTCCAGGATCGCAGACAGCGTGATGATCGCCGGCAGAAAATCCGAGCGATATGTTCCGACATTTTTGCATTTTTCGATGATTTGACGCTTCCAATCTGCTTTTCTCATCGGAATTCACTCCTTTCTGCCTGTTTTGGGGTTCAAATTTAAGGATTTTCCCCGGAGAGGGAAATGTT
>Ga0256404_1011975_pt1 | contig 11418 bp, 17 predicted proteins | sample RumenRJG_01DNA_FD_185990 | JGI IMG/M metagenome (GOLD analysis project Ga0256404, IMG submission 185990) | Bovine rumen microbial communities from Lethbridge, Alberta, Canada - RJG_01 | ecosystem: Host-associated > Mammals > Digestive system > Stomach > Rumen | place: Canada: Alberta | collected... | reverse complement strand
ACTGTTATGAATCTATTGAGAAAGCAGAAAATTTATTGCGGCAAGAACAATCCTGTTAGCAAAGAAGGAGTGGATGAATATTTAAAAAGTTTATAGAAAATATGGAAATTTCATTAGCGGATTTACGTAAAATCATCACCTCTGCTGTGGAAGTTGGTGTTGAGAATTACATGAAGGCAAGAGAGCCGGAGACCGACATGCTAAAGCAGGCCGATGCCAAAAGGTATCTCTCTAAGGTTGGGATTCAGCCAGTAATGTTGAAGAAATGGGTTGACTGTTCTCTTCTAACACCTGTAAAGACAGGAAACTCACAGAATGCTCCTGTCATGTATTCACTTGCAGAAATAAAAGAACTGATATTTACAATGCAAACGCATCAGCAGTTGGTGCGCTAAATGTGGAATGGACCAGAAGGAAGAAATACTCGATAAGACAAACGGTGGCTTGAAGGTATTCCAGCACTATCTCGGAAGTAAGGTGGCTCCTGGAGTAAAGTTCAAGAATCCGTTTTATACAGACACTAAAGCCAGCTGTAATCTCTACTATGGCAAAAAATGTGATCGGTATTTTCTTGTCGATTTTGGTGATAGTACTGTTCGCGGTGATTGCTTCTGGTTTGTTTCTAGATGGGAAAATCTGGATTATCACAATGATTTTGACAAGATCCTGAGGTTAATCGACAAGGAGTTGTGCCTGAACATTTTCAACGATACGAATCCAATTCTTGCGTCAAACAAAACAAAGCCTTCTATAGTCGCTGATAATGTACCCTCCTCCTCTACCAAGATGTTGCCTTTCGAAATAGAGACAAATGCGTCAATGTCCCTTGTTGAGCAGCGGTATTGGGAGAGATACGGTATTACAAGCGACACTTTAAAAAAATTCGATGTTAAGAGTGTAAGGGTGTTTAAATCATGTCGTTCTGATGGTACGCCATATGATATTGTGATGGATGGTCATCCATTTTTTGGATATTTTTTCAATGAAGGTGAAGGGGTCAAGATATATCGACCGGGACAGGCCTTACGGTTCCTGTATGCAGGTCACTTCCCCCATCCCTATGTATTTGGACTTAAACAATTACCACCAACAGGTGATGTTCTCTACTTTACAGGTGGTGAAAAAGATGTTTTAAGTCTTTCTTCTCATGGGTTTCATGCGATTAGTTTAAATAGCGAGACGGCAAGGGTTCCTGAAGGACTCGTGTCGTCTCTTCTGAAACGCTTTAATGATTTTGCCATCCTCTATGATGTGGATGAAACAGGATTAAAAGAAGCTGAGAATCGCGTAAAAGAGATACAAGAATTAGGTTTCTCAAATGTGTGGCAAATACGTTTACCATTAGCTGGAACTAAGCAGGAAAAGGACATTTCTGACTTTTTCCGTCTTGGACACACGTCAGAGGAATTACAAGGAATCACGGAAATGGCAATGTTAAATAAAGAACGGTCATTATGCAGATAGCAGAAAGTAAGCCCATCGGCTTTAAGAATAAGTTACTTTTGGAGCATGCTGTTCATATTCGTGAAAAGATAGGCTTCAGTGAGACGGACAAAAATCTGCTTCGTAATCATCATTTTGATGAAAAAGTAGCTGCTCAATACTGTTCCAGTGTGGATTTCGAATGTTTGCACCATTTTTTTCATGGTATAGGAATAAGAAATGTCCACAATGGCCTAGAATTTTTCAATGATGATGAATACAAACAGCCCAAGACGGCTGGAGTTCCAGGCTTAGTAGTTGTTGTCAACACTTTATGTCGGGAAGACAGAAGTTGTCTGCTTTTTGAAAATCTGATGGATATGCTGGCATTTCTGACACTTCAAAAGCATCAGTTGCTGAGTAAAAGGATTAAGATACCGCCAAAATGTGATTATATTATTTTAAATAAAGTAGCAAATTTGCAATATTTGTTTTCGAGAATTGAAGAATATTCCCATATCTTGTGTTTTTTTTCAAATACCGAATATGGGGAGGTCCTGAAAGAAACAGTCCTTGACCTCCATAAAGGTCATTCTGAGGACTGTTCGAAGATGTATTCCCGTTGCAAGAGCATTGCCGACTATTTACGTCTACGAAAAGGGCGTTTATAGTCATCCAATCTTAACGCATTCGAAATGGGAACGATTCATTTGTTTTGGATCGACCTCTATTCCATATTTGCTCATAAAGAGCTGTGCCAGCCTTGGAGCTTCCCGTGACTGTCCTAATGGGATAATAGTTGATACTGTGCTCGTTTCGACGAACATTCCTTTTTCAAGCCTCTGATGCTTGTTCTTACATGCGATATTTCCGCTGTTCTTGACTAAAATTTTCCAAAGTGCCATAATTGTTTATTTTAATACTCATATGTCATAGAATTGACCTCTTCTCTAATAATAGGCCTGATTTCCTTTAGTTTACTTTGTTCCATCAGTTTAGTGAGCATATAGGCTTCCTTCCATTGTATTATATCATACATGTCAACATGACAGTTTTCTTTCACCATCTCACAGTTCCTTAAAACATAATCAGCAATATTGTAGCACCAATCAACACGATCTTGGAACGAATACAATTCTGGAACAATATTATCAATGAGAGCCGCATATTTGATTGGATCACAAAGCCAATAAAACCATTTTTGATTTATAATTTTATGCATAAGACCTTCAATGTATGCTGGATCAACTGATTCTATCTTGAAGTTGTTTTCTTTACAGACCCTAAGCAAGGAAGGAGATTCCCTCCAGTACTTCCACTCTCTTTTATATTTTTCATGTTGTTCAACGTCCACTTTTTTGAGATAATCATTTAGCCAATCATATTTATTCATATCTTCAGGTTCCAAGAAATGTGTTGTGATTACAGGATAATGGTATAAAGAATGCTTCTGAAAGTATACAAAGAATTCTTCACAATCAGCTAGGTCTATTTCATATAGATTATCTTTTGTTAAGTCTGCCATTAGATATAACAGAAGTAGTTCCTCTGCCGTTCTTCCATGCCAAACAATGACCTTATCGTAGGCTGAAAAATTCTTATGAATAAAGTCATATAAGCTGTAATAGGAATAGAGTCGTAAGAATTCTGCCGTGTCTTCAAGTTCATTCTTATCGTAAGTTTTAGGGAGGATACCACAACTAAAGATTACAGGACAAACTGCGATTTCATCAGTATCTGGACAATTTACTATTCTGAAGACTCTTTTCGCAGTTTGATCAGAATGAACGATGTGTAAGTTTTTTGCTGCCATAATTATTTCGTATTTATGGTACAAAAGTAATGTGGAGCTATGCCATATCGAGGCACAACTCCACATTTTTTTAGCGAAATCGTTGCTTATATTGCATTATTGATTATAGAATCAACATATTTTGCTCTGCTTATACGAGACTGAGGATGGTAGGCATCTATGTATTTTACACCATCCTTTATATAAACCTGTGATATGTCATCTTTGGGGGTGTGCTCAACTTTTCCTGAATTCAGCAAATCATCCTTAAAATAAGGGAAAGTATTTCCAAATATTACAACCTGCGGATTATACAAAGCAATTTGTTCGTTCAGAATATCTTTCCACGTCTCATAGTAGCCTGCAAGCAAAGAGGCTTCCGTAGTAGTGTGGCCGGGCATCTTACTTAGGTTAATACATGCAATTTCTAAAAGCACATCTGCCATATCTTCTACGTCTAACCCATTCATATTTTCCATTGTGACATTATGGATAATACCGTAGGAAGCGTAAATCATATTTCTCCATGTGCGAATCTTCCAAGGAGTCTGGTTAGGTTCAAGGCAATCGAAATAGTTCCATCCTCCTCCACATGGCTCTCCATCATCATATTCATCATCGTAGGCTTCTTTCAATACCCACATTACATGCACATTAGAGTTTAAATATCTACCAGCATCTTTGATGTAGATGCCATCATAAATAGGTTCGAAATCTCCTTCTCTAAACAAACCAACCTTTACGGCATGTTCTCTGATTTTCCTGTGAATAGCCTCCTGTTTTCTCAGTAACTCTTGCTCCTTTTCGGCGTTTCTTTCCTTACCTAACAGATCATGATAGACTTTATTCACCTTTTCATAGTTGAGACTGAACCAATGATCGAATGTCATGTGGAAGATAAATTCAGCAGTTTTGGGGCTGATGCCATACTTTTTGCTGACAGTGTTATATGCTTCTTCTTCATTATGGGCTTCATCGACTGAGAGGATTATTTCTTTTTGGATTAACCCTCTTTCAAAAAGCGAACATAACTCCTTCAGAATTTGTTCGTCCTTGCAGTTATTAATTGTCGCTCTCATCTCTTATGTACTATCGTATTGTTGATTAGGCTCTTTGCCAAAGCTTCACTCATTTATGGTGCAAATATAACAAAAAGATATGAAGGATTGGGATGCAAGTATCATATTTCTGCATTCATTTATTGTTTTTTAGCAGTCAAAAGTCATTACTTATCATTATACAAATATTCATTTATAAAAATCAAAATGGGAATGAAAGGTTTGTAGCATCGAAGCAGGATTTCATTTCGTATATTTTCATTCATATCGCAAAATGCGGTATCAGAATATTCTGTATGCTCGCAACACCCATTTACGAAAAGGGCATCATATCCCTTCTTTTTAAGGTCTTCCCAAAGTCCCTTATCATCTTGATTGATATGAAGCGCCAATTTCAACTTACCTTTTTTTAGAAGAGTTTCCCATGTGAATTGTTCCCATTGCAGATAGATATATGTTGGCCAGGCTTCCATCCTTTGGCGATAATATTTCTTTTCTGTACCGTCTTCCTGAAGAATATTCCTATTAGGAAAAGTTTCAGTTAGTATTTTTGAGTTAAGCCTCACAAACGACCTCTTAACAGAATCAATGAGGATCTTTTGAGCTATGGGAATGACCGATAATAGACGATTGGCTTCTTGCAAAAGTTGGTAAGTTTGACTTGTCGTTTCGTATGGTATGTAGCCCAGTGCCTGCATAACAAAATCCGCCATTTGCAGCTTTTCTCTCTGATCTACTATACCTAAGTCATTTTCTAAAAAATTGATGTACTGATCAATGGCACTGCGAAGAAGGACTTCCTCGTTGTCTATCCTCAGCCCTCGGAGCCATGATAAATACTCTTGTCTATAACTCCAGAAGTCATAATGAAACTCAGTTCCATCATCCACACCAGATTTTCCGTCATCGTTTTTGTTTATGACGATAATCCAGATGTTGTCAGGAGCAACAGCGCCGCCAATGTCTTTTTTGAACGAGGTTACTATCTTTTTGAATTCCAGTTCTGAACCATATACATTGTTTACAATCACAACTGCGTATTTGCCAGGCATCAATACCAAAATGTCATAGTTGTTGTGAGGTAAAGAGATTTCTGGCTCACCAATTTCCATATCCCAATCTGGCAATGAAGACAGGAACGACTCCAGTATTGGTGGGTACTGCAAGAACCTTGCAAGTATTCCAGTGTGCATGTAATTAAATGTATGCGTTTCTGAGAGCACATTGACCTGATATGGAAAATTTGAAACGTATTTGTCCAGCTGTTCAGCCAAGTTCATGAGTTGTTTCATCTTTATGTCTTTCATTGCTCTCCTTCCTTACTTAGTATGATTGTTATAAAAATCTCTTCTCCGATGGTATCATCTTCCCCAAGCCCCCAAAGTACAGAAGCGTCTATGTTGAACATAGCTACGACTTCAGACAGCTTGTTAAATTCATGCATCATCAATGGTTTCTTTGTTGATGTCTGTACGAACATTGCGATATGGGTAAATGCACAGGAATTCAAAGACGGATAGGCCTGATCTATTTCTCGAACGAGACTATCAACCCTGTTCTCCTCTGCTGTTGCAGAAAAGAATCGTAGCTTCACTATTTCTTCTGCATCATACAGGTAGGTCAAATCTTCCCTTTTAAATGGCACTTTCTTAGATTCATTAGACAATGCCCAGACCATCTCATCTATCTGCGCCATCCAATGTTTACCTCTCAACCTGCCAAACTCCTGATATTTGTTAATCCTATTATTCATCATACTTTATTAATTATTGTTATTCATCATCACCTTCGTACACATGGAAATCATCAATCTCCACGTTTAGTTCTATTTCGAATTCCCTCACCCAAAGAAGGTCGAAGATAGAGAATTCCATGTGGTCGTAGAGTTCGTGGAACTGATAGGTAATCATCATATCTTTCGTCCACTCTCTGTCTAGACCATCGTTACAGTTGAAAGGCTCATCTTCCAGATAGAGCATTTTGTTCACCGATTCGTAATCAGGAACAGGAGGGTCATAACTTCTTATTCGGTATTGGCCCAAACCATCATCATACAGAGGCATATAGCGGTCTTCACATCCATTGAGAATATTCCACATCTTCTTAACCCGTTCATCCTGAATAGGGTGGAGTTTGGGGTAGTTGAATCCCAAATAGCACTTTCCTGTGACCTCAACAGAACCAGGCAAGTTAGCCTGGGTTACTGATTCATAAAGACTGATGGTACGCTGACGCACTTCAATCATCTGCAATTTGATAGCCTCATTGAGGTCTGTAAGCAGTTGCTTGTGGTAGTCGTTCTCTTCGAACATGTCATCAAGAATGTACTTCCGCTGCTCTAATAGTTCATGGATAGCGACTCTCGCCGTTTCATGCCCCCATATTCCCTTCTCACTCTGGCGATGTAGATCGAGTATTGCATATTCAATCCTTTTCACCGCCCACGAATCATATATTTCTTGTATCGTCATAATCCTATAAAAATGGTTTATGGCGCAAAGATAAAGCGAAGCTATGCCGAATCAAGGCACAACTTCGTTTTTTTTCAATTATCTATGATTATTAGCCTAAAATATCATTAATAAGGTACGCAGCATTCTTCGCTCTGTTTGTCCAAGTACCCGTTCTTGATACGCCAACTACATTCTTATAGTTCTTTCCGACGAAAACACCATCGTAATTACTAGGGACATATTCTCCCCAGGTATAGTCAGAAATCGTTGACTTTCCTAAACATAAGATGGTCTTGGGCTTGACGTAATTATCGACAAACTGGTGTAATTTGTGAACTAAATGCTTTCTTAATGCCCATTCATCTTCAAAGATATTATCATAAGGAACGGCATTTCTCGCTATGGTTTTTGTAAACAGATTGCGAAGTGTTTCGCCATCTTCTGTACCAATAGGATACAAGTTCATCTTCATGATGGCGTTTTCTGCATGATTCCCCCAAGAAGGTCTCTTGCTAGTGGATTCTATATTCCCCCAATTCCTAAGTTCTGCTAGTTTAAACAGAAATTCAAGAATGTTCTTCGGATAAGAATTTTCTACTTGTTTGCTCATTTCATACCAAGCTCCGTTTTTATTGGCATTACCCCACTCAAAGATTCCTAAAGGTCTTTCTCCAGTATATACCAAGTGTGCACCGTATTTATTCCAGTCATGGTATTTACCATGCGCAGGATTGTAACCCAATATCAGTACATCCGGTCTATAGCATAGATAGCCGTCAATTGTGGTTGCACCATGATATTCAGGATATTCCGACTGGTATTCTGTATATAGGTCAAACAAAGGACGATAGTACTTCTCCAGTTTATAGAATTCCAATCTCAGTCTTCTTTCTTCGTCTGTCATTGTCATTGCCTACATTTTTTGAAGATCTAATATCGTTTTCGTTAGCAAGCCAAACTTTTTCAGGTCAATGTCGTATTTTCGTATAAAAAGTTTGTTGACCTCCTCACTAGAATCCTTTGAGTCCAATGGCCCCCAAAAAGAATTCGATGAAACATAATCTACCGACATTCCTTTTTCAAGATGGACGGTACCCACACCACCTAAATTTACATTTTGCGTGGTCTTTACTATAATTTTCCAAGTTGTCATAATTATTATTTGATGATTGTGTTTAATTCTGATTGGTAACGTATATATTGTCTATAGTGGTACATAAAGTCATCGTATATTCCCTTATTGCTCCTCCTGGCACTGGGGTGAAGTGATAATATGATTAGCAGCCGTTTGTCTCGATGGTATCTGAACTTCATGTTGCCATCCACCCCTTTAAGTTCGTTTGGATACATTTTAAGCACGAAATCATAGCTTTGCTGACTTGTACATACAATAATATTGGGATTAAGAATCTCTATTTCTTGTTTCAATAGTGAACCATAATCTCGTAAATGCCGCTTCAATATAGAAGGACTGAGGCTTCCTTCACCTGGTGTTTTCTTACATTCAACGAAAGCAAAAGGGAGAGTGTTGAATAGTTCAACGACCTCATCATGATGCATTTCTACCTCTTCGTACCACCAGTCGTTTTCATTATCTGCCTTTATGATACCCCAAAGTAGATAGGCAAGACATTTGATAAAGGAATTGGTAAGAGTCCTATTCTTACTTTTGTTTTCAAGGTCTTGCGGCCTGTCACTTTCTCTGTCTTTTAGCCAGTAGCGTATATCCTCATCCCACTTGACTTCGCTCTTTTGGTTTTGATCTTTCAGTAAGAATAATACCCTTTTCGACGAATGCAGCCATTCGCTTTCTGTTTGCTCAATGGACTGGTGATTTTTATAGAGAAGGCCATCTTCAGTAAAGTTGAAATTCCTTTTTTCGATTTTGACCATTTCTGAGCGCCAAGCTTTAAACAACTCATCCAGTAGCGTGTTATAGCAGATATGTTTCTCTTTGTTCATAAGTCGTCCATATTTACAAAATTTCTCTTGCTATCCAGGCACAAGCCTCTGCGTCTGCTAAGGCGTGGTGGTGGTTCTCTAACTGATAACCGCAGGCAGCGGCAACGGTGTGCAACTGATGGTTCTCCAAGTCCGGCAGTGCACGACGTGAAGCTGTCAACGTGCAGAAGAATGGGTAGTCAGGATAGTCCATCTGGTAACAACGAAACACCGCCTTCAGACAACTCTCGTCAAAAGCTTTATTATGAGCCACCAAGGGTAATCCCTCAATAAGAGGCTCTATTTGCTTCCATACTTTTGGAAATACAGGAGCATCTTCGGTATCACGACGAGTAATCCCATGCACCTGCGTACACCAATAATTATAATAATTGGGCTCTGGCTGAATCAGAGAGTAGAAAGAATCCACAATCTCACCATTCCTAACGATTATTACACCAACGGAGCAGACACTTGTACGTTCGTTATTAGCCGTTTCAAAATCTATTGCAGCAAAATCTTTCATCCCTCATTAGTATTATACTTGTTCCACATTCTCTTTATCTTGCCTGCTATCTCCTTCCGTAGCCATACAGGTTCCAACACTTCTATGTCTTCGCCCATCGAGAGGACTTCTTGCTGGAAATCAAACTCAGGACATAGATGTAGTTGGAAAATGCTAAACTCACCACTTCTCTCGATTTCTTTTTGAGTACTATGAAGTGGGAGCGAACGGAGATAGTTGGCTTGTCCTGCTGACACCTTCAGCTTAATCGTCTGTGGCTTGGCATCAGTATTAGCAATGATACCATAGAAGTTTTCAAAGAAATCAGATGGGTCAAAGTCTTCCATCATTTTAAATTTCTGGTCTTTCAATACATCTACATCGTAGATTCTGTCAATAGCATATATCATCAGTCGCTGATAATACGGATTCCACGCCAACATATACCAGCGTTGTTTGAACAGCTTGACACAATAAGGCTCTATATTGAAGGTGTTACTTTCTTCGCGCCAATAGCTCTGGTAGGTAATTCGAATGACATTGTTCTTCTTCATTGCCTCAATGATCGTCGAAAGATACTCTTGCCCTGAAGGGACATCTTCAAGCAGAATCCTGTCTTTCATATTTTGGTTCTCAATGAGAAGATTACTTACCGAGATAGTGCTTAACAGCCAACTCCGCAAGCTGCCACTTTTTATTTCACTAGCGTTTTCTATATAATAATGGTAACCACCCTTACGCTCGCATTCAATCACTAGTCCAAACATCTCCTCTACGGCGATTCGCCACTTATGGAAGGTGCGAAGAGCAAGTTCAACACCCTCGCTCATGTCATTATCCAACCACTTTTCGTTGATTTCCTCGAACGTTATGCGTTTAGCCTTGTAGATGGTTTCTACAAGCCATACATACTTGTTTAAGAGGTTCTTAGCCATAATACAACTCTATTGTTTGGTGCAAAGATAGTAAAAACATGTGAATAATTGAGGCACATGTAGAGAAAATATTCGTTTTTAGTTAATATTTCTATTGTTTTTCTTTCTGCATACGATCATTTTTATATTATTGCATTTTTCACAAGCCTTGTGGACTAAGCTTATGTATAAACGTTGTTCTTTTTCCAAAAAATTGATTTGCGGTTTTAGTCCAGCTATGCTGTGTTAAATAATGTTGAAAAATAGGTTAAATCCCTTTTAGGTTGAGCAAATTCTTCGTATAATATATTATATTCGTAATTAAAAAAGAAAAGTATGGAAATTAAATTGGCAATTGTTGGGACAAGGAGTCCAAAATTGAGTTACAAAGAATGGGAGTCTTTACTTCTCCAGGAAGTTTCTCCAGATGATCTTGAACTTATCGTCTCTGGTGGTGCCACTGGTATTGATACTTACGCAAAACTATTCGCCGGTTATCATCACATACCTCTTATGGAGTTTATTCCAGATTATGCAAAATATGGGAAACTTGCCCCTCTGCATCGTAATAAACAAATAGTTAAAGAGGCTTCTATGGTGATTGCATTTCCATCTTCAGAATCTCGTGGTACTTTTCATTCAATATCGGAGGCTCGAAAAATGCATAAGCAGCTTATCATCAAACAAATTTAATAAAATATGAGCAGAAGCGTATTAAAAAGCAAATTCCTAAAAGCCGGATGGGAATATAAAATGTCGAGAAACCCAAACCGCTTGGATGAGATGCCGAAGAACAGACCTTCAAAGTACATATCGTGTAGGTGCCCTAGCATAAAGGTCGATTGGGTTCAGAAGCATTGCACCACTTGGGGACATCATCCAGACAAACATGGGCGAACAAGAATAAGTGGAATCGTGAGGCAGAAAGTTAAAGAAGAAGTAAGACGAGAAATTCAAGAAGCTGTCGAATGATTGGATGTACGGTGTTACAATTAGTTAAATGTGTCGTGTAGTAGTTAACAAACCCAAAAACCTGTATAAAAATCGCTCCAAACTTACGAATATATATAAGTGTATAATTAATTTAGCAAATATATGGAAAGAGAAAGATTGACCTTGCAGCAAAAGCAGTATCTCGTCTCAGAACTTAAAGATGTGGTGGACAACTATGAGGTGTACGAGTTGGATTCTCCTAGCGATTATGACACAATTCTTTCAATACTTACAGGTATGTTGAATGAGGATTGGCACACTCATTTTTCTGAAGTAGAGATTGATGAGTATCTGACATCGTATTTTAAAGAAGAATTGTCTAAAACTAATTGATATTTAA
>Ga0256404_1011974_pt1 | contig 11419 bp, 17 predicted proteins | sample RumenRJG_01DNA_FD_185990 | JGI IMG/M metagenome (GOLD analysis project Ga0256404, IMG submission 185990) | Bovine rumen microbial communities from Lethbridge, Alberta, Canada - RJG_01 | ecosystem: Host-associated > Mammals > Digestive system > Stomach > Rumen | place: Canada: Alberta | collected... | reverse complement strand
CGCCCAAACCCAACAAGTAGCAAATATTCGGGAGGAACTATCTATGACACAATGCGAAAAGATACTCGATTATATGCGTTCTAACGGATCTATAACGCCATTAGACGCGCTAAGAGAATTCGGGTGTATGAGGTTGGCAAGCAGAATAAACGACCTCAAACGGCAAGGAATCGGCATTACAAACACTATTGAAACAAATATAAACAGATACGGAGAAAAAATAAGGTATTCGCGGTACAAATTGGAAGAAAATAATTGAAAGAGAGGGAATTAACATGATTAAGTATCTTGAAAAGACTTATGGGAAGTGCGCAAACACAGAAGATGTAACGGTAAATTCCAGCAATTCAACGGGCGGGTTGCGGTTTTCGTTTTCCCCCGAAGCCGGGGAAAAAATATTCGGCGACTGCCAGTATTTTGTGGTAGGCTATGATGAGGAAACACCCGATATTTTGTTTTTAGCAAAGGCAACGCGACACAATGGAATTAAATTGCAACGAGGGTCATACAAAGGCAGATTCACAGCAGAATATACAGCGGCAAAATATATACCCGATTTTAAAAAATTTATCGGGAATTATTCATTGCAATATGACGAAAACACGGAAGTATATTTTATCGAATCAAAGGAGAATGAACAATGAACACGATTTGCATAGCTGGAAGAGTAACACAGAACCCCGAATTGAAGAAAACACAAAGCGGCGTTTCTGTAATGTCTTTGTCTTTGGCAGTAGATAGGGATTACAAAGTAAACAACGAAAAAGTTACAGATTTTGTCCCCGTTATCCTTTGGAGAAAGACCGCCGAAGTTGTGTCGCAGTACACAGCAAAAGGAGATTTGCTTTCGGTTGTAGGCTCGTTGGAAAGCCGAAAATACACCGACAGCGACGGGAATAACAGAACCGTGTGGGAAGTAAAGGCGGATAAAGTGGGCTTTTTGAGCAAGAAGAAACAGCCCGAACAGAAGGAGCAGACACAGCAGAATTTCACGGAACTGCCTAACGATGAAGAACTTCCGTTTTAAAAAAATGCTTGACAAATTCGCGTAATTGTAGTATAATAATAGCGTAAGGTTGTTATTCGAGTAGCAGACGGATAACGGCTGAAATCGAATAACAACCGCATGTCCGTGTGCTTCGAGTACTGCTACTACTTGAAGCGCACGGATTTTGTTTATAAAGGAGAACGAAGATGGAAGAAAAACATAATTTGATTGAAAATGTGCAAAGCGGTGATTTTGATTACGTCTTTTCAGAATATGATAAGATGTGTGTAAAAGCAAAATCAATTCTTTTTAACTACATATTTGCGCATGGCAAAAACAATGACTATCTGGATGTTATATACAATTATGAAATATTTAACAGTAAATTGACACCAATCGAGCAAATATTTTATGTCGCGTACAGATTGTATGTATCGGAATTTGAATGTGGAATTGAAAAGAAAACGGGAATTCCGATAAATGCGTTATTGAACGAAGAAATAGTGCCTCAACAAGAAATTTCTTGCGATGGAAAAAAATACATTATAGATTTTGCTATAGATTTTTCGCGTAAGTGTGGAAAAAACAACGAATATGTATATCCTGAATTTAAACGGATAAAATATGCGGTTGAATTAGATGGATTTGATTATCATTCAAACAAAAGGCAAATGGAGTATGATTATGAACGAGAAAACGATTTGAAAAAGCTCGGATATAAAGTGGTGAGATTTACAGGAAGTCAAATTTATAAATACCCTTTGTCTTGTGTGGATACTCTTATTACAATAATTCTTAACGATATAAACGGGGAGTAAAAAGAAAATGCAAGAAATTAAATTGAATGATATCGCAGACGGTCTGCTTATTTTGAACAAAATTACAATTGACAAGCTGTTCCAACTCGAAAATTCTGCCGATTGTATCGCTTTGTATGTTTTCTATTATAAAACAGCAAAGTGGCAAAAAACAAATGTAATAAAAGCAAGCGATGAATATGTAAAAAAATGCTTAAAATGGGGCAATGATAAAATCAGAAAAACAAAGCAAACTCTAAAAGAAAATGGATTGATAAACATTGTGCAAGCGAGAAACGACAATAAAATAAGTGGTTGGTATATAGAAGTTTGCTATCTTGTTTCAGAAAAATCTACAGAGAATATAGATATTAAAGTTTTAGATATCAATAACGCCCAAACCCAACAAGTAGCAAATCCAACAAGTAGCAACGAGGATACAAATGCTTTAAAAGAATATATTAAATGCTTAAAGAAAGAAATAGAAGTGCTTAAAGAAAGAAAGAAAGAGGGGGCAAAAACGCAAAATTCATTTGATGAGATCTTCAAAAATTATACTCAGGACGAAGAAACAATACAGCTGTTGGGTGAATGGCTGAAAGTAAGAAAGGCAAAGAGGGCGGCACTTACAGACAAGTCGATAATGCTGAATGTTCAAAAATTAAACAAATTAGCAGAGGAAAGCAATTTGTCTGTTAATGAGTATCTTGAAGAAGCAATACGGAGGGGATGGACGGCGTTTTCCCCGATTAAAGAATACAGATCAAAATCAGCCCCGAAAGAAGAAAGCACAGGCAACGTATTTCTTGACATTATGAAAGACGAGGGCTTGCTATGACACATGAAGAAACGCTGAAAATATTTTCCATCATGAAGGCGAACTATACGAATTTCTTCAAGGGCATGTCGAAGAATGACGCAAATGCCATGGTAGCGTTATGGGAGGACATGTTTTCACATGAAAAAGCGGAAATCGTGTTTGCGGCGGTTAAAGCATATATAGCAACAGACACAAAGGGGTATCCTCCGAATGTGGGTGCGGTTAAGGAAAAAATACTTGATATATACCAGCCAGACGAAATGACGGAGCAAGAAGCGTTCAACCTTATAGCGAAAGCTGCTTCAAATGCAAACTACTGTGCAAAAGAAGAATTCGAAAAGTTGCCGAAAGAGTTGCAACGTCTTGTAGGAAGCCCGAACAGGTTAAGAGAATGGGCATTGATGGACACACAGACATTTCAAACCGTTGTAGGATCAAACGTTATGCGGTCATACAGGGCTATTGCAAAAAGCACAAAGGAAACGCAAATGCTTCCGCCGTCTGTTATACAGCTTATAGAGCAAACAACGCAAGGAAAGTTTATGCTTGAAGAAAGCAAGATGAGCATAGAAGAGGAAAACGACAGACGAAATCAAATACATAAGCTTATGGAGGGATAAAGATGGCAATTAAATGTGAATGTAAGGGCGATTGTTTTAATTGCATATATGATGATTGCATTGCACCTAACTCGTTGATAAACAAATTTAATAAAGAGCAGTACGAGGAAGCAAAAGGAAACGGGGCAAAATTGTTTGATAAACATGTTAGCTATTCGGATGTAATGCGAAATGAATTTAGCTTATATACAGGATATTGCCCGATTGACACAGAATATTGACTGTGACGCACTACAACGCGACTAAAATCGATTTTAATCTATAACTGGTAAAATCCTATAGTCAAAAATAATATTCAATACAGGGCATTTTAGAGGGGTTACAAGATGAAAGTCAAAATACCATACCGAAACAAACTTACAACACCTATGAAAAAAGAAGTACACAAAGAAGCTATGCGGCAGTTAGGTGAAAAGATACCCGAATTCATACACGATATCGAAACGGTTATATTGTGGCAACTGCATGTTCAATATGGCTTCGGGCATGATAGGCTTATGAGATTCTATAACAGTACAACGGAAATGATGGAAAGTATGCTCGAATATTATTGCTACGATACCGACGAAGAAGCGACTTGGATTTGCGAGCAAAAGCTCAAAGAGGAATGCGGAATAGACATACAAAAACTCAAGGGAGCTTTTCAATATCGCCCCATAATGAAATAACTTGACATTCTAAAAAAATGGTGGTATAATGGTAAAAAAGATAGGACTTGCCGCCCTACGTATATAAATAGCGGCACTATAACATGAATCAAAATTTTATTATAAAATACCCAACACCGAAAACGCTATGGACAAAAAAGTACAGCCTTAACCGCTATTATTCGGGCGTACATTGGAGCGTAAGAAAAAAGGACGCTGATTATTGGCATTTACTCACCTTGTCGGCGATACAGGGCTTAAAGCCTACAAATAAGCCTGTTATATTGACTTTTTACTTTAATGACGGTTTAGACATAAGCAATCACGCCGCTATTGCAAAGATGATAGAGGACGGACTTAAGGGCGGAATAATACCCGACGATAATAGAAAATGGGTAAAAGGGCACGAATATTATTTTCATGATAAGGACTATATACTTGTAGAGATAAGAGAGGCAGAGGGGGATAAATATTTACAAGAAAAAGCAAGCAACGGCAGGACACCCGAAAACATTCAAAAACGGTGAGGAATTATGCAAACTTTTTGATGATTTTTGCCGTGATATAGTTTCAAGTGAATATGACAGAATACCCTCACAATCGGAATTTTGCCGTTGGTTAGAGAAAAACTACAAAGCAACAGACAGGAAAACAATATATTCATCACTTAATAAATACTTCCCCGATTATAAAAAAAGGTTTGAAACATTGCAAAGTGACTTGATAACACAGGGGGCAATGCTGAATAAATACCAGCCTACAATGTCAATCTTCGTTTTGAAAAATTGGTGCAAATGGGCAGACAAACCTGAAAATGAAAACGAAGAAAAACAGGAAATGCAAACCGAATTGTTAAAGGCAATAAAAAAGGCTGTAACTGATGAAGATTGAGAAAATATCAAAAAAGCAAAAAGAAATATTGAAGTTTGCCTATTCGGACGAAGAAACGCTTATTTGTGACGGAGCAGTCCGAAGCGGCAAAACAATAATGATGATAACAGCGTTCGTTATATGGGCAATGGAAAACTTTGACCGAACGAATTTCGCTATTTGTGGCAAGACTGTATCAAACGCAGAAAGAAACATTGTAAGACCGTTTCAGCAGATAGAGGATTTACCGTTTACGCTTAACTATAAAATATCAACACGAATGTTGACGGTTAAGTGTGGGAAAAAGGAAAACTATTTCTATTTGTTCGGTGGTAAAGACGAAAGCAGTTATGCTTTGATACAAGGCTTGACATTGGCAGGGGTTCTATTTGATGAAGTTGCTTTAATGCCGCAGTCCTTTGTAGACCAAGCAATCGCCCGCACTCTTTCATTTAAAAATGCAAAGATATGGTTTAACTGCAACCCTGAAAGCCCGAACCATTGGTTTTATACCGAATGGATAACGAGCGCAGAGAGAAAGTATAAACACCTACACTTCTTGATGAATGATAACCCGACTTTGGGCGAAGATGAAATCAAGAGAGCGGAAAGCCTGTTTACTGGTGTATTCTATGAGCGTTACATTCTCGGTCGGTGGGTGCGTGCGGAGGGCATTATCTTTCAAGACCTTGCAGAGAACACAGAAAAATATAAGGTTAGAAAAGAAGATTTGCCGCAACTGCGTGATATATCAATGGGCGCAGACTGGGGCGGCAATGGCTCGGCACACGCTTTGACTTGTTCGGCAATAGGCTCTGACGGCGTTGTATATGTGTTAAAATCAAGCAAAAAGCAAGCGCCTGATGTTGCACTTGATGAATTAAAAGACTTTGTATATAGCTTTATATCGTACATAGAAACAGACTATGGTTTAAAGGATATAAACGGAAATGATAAACCGCTGTATGTGGGTGAATGTAATTGCGACCATATAGATGTTATTATAAATTCGTTGAACGAAGCAGGGCGGTATATATTCGGAAAGACATACAAGCCGCCGTTGGTAGACCGTGTATATTTGATGTCGCTTTTGTTATCGAGTGGAAAAATAAAGTTTGTAGAGGGCGAAACAGACGATTTACTCGATGAAATGGTTAATCTTGTATATGACGATAAAGCAGACGAGCCGATACCACTTGATGACGGTAGCATGCAAATCGATGTTTGGGACAGTTACAATTATTCAATAAGCAGTAGGTTCCATTATTTGACTGATTTAATAAGGGGATAGACACTTGAAAAACGCATTAAGAAACTTTTGGGTTGCTTTACTTTCTAAAATCAATGACAAAATAAATCAATGGCTGAACGCTCCAAAAAGTAAATTGCCAACAATGGACGCAGGAGATGACACCGTTGTAAATTTCTTTGCAATGGTTGTTAAAAAGGTTTTAAACCGTGCGTTAATGGGCGCTGAATTTGATGTTATATCGGACAGCACACAGGCAGAGCCGCTAAAAGAATTGTGCGAGGATTTGAACCGAAACGCATATAAAATCACGGCGTATATGATTGCAGGAAATGAAAACATTTCGGGGAATAGCGTTGCGGAGTGCTGGGCTGTCCCGTCTTTTATCAAAGTGCAAGAGGAAAACAAACTTGTACACAGTTATATAGACGGCTCACGGGTGCTTATAACAGGCATTAGAGATGACGGCGAAATAAGCGAGTGCTATATGGTGCTGAACGCTGTAAAGCGGAAAGACAAGATTTATTTCCTTTACCGAAAACATACACTTTCAGACGAGGGCGATTTGTCTATTTCTTTTTTTGTGGCTGACGATGGAGCAAATATTGTTGAAGCGGACATTCCCGAATGGGACGACCTTATATATGGATTTGCGGAAAACGGCGAGAAACAGCAAAAAGAGACGGTTTACAAGGGTGTCAATCATATAGGTTTTGGACGGTACAAAAGCCCTGTTGTGCCGTTGAATAATGATACCGTGTACGGTGTTCCGCTTAACTATGGGTGCGGTGCTATTGAACAACAGCTTAAAAATGATGTTGAACAAATCGAGCTTGAAATGAAAGCAAGCAAAAAGATGTTGTTCCCCGATTGGAGCATAGTCAAGGAAGATACAAGAGGGAACGCCGTTAGTTTGGGTTATGCCGTTGACGAATACATTTACCCGATAAAGAAAAAAGCAGGCATTGACGGCTCTTTGATTGATGAATACTGCCCGACAATCCGATATTCCGAGTATGCTAAAAAGTTGGAAGATGACCTTTGTAAGTATCAAGCGAGAATGGGCGTTCGTGACCTTATCACACATACCGAAAATACAAGCGGCGCAACGGCTACGGAAATCAAGAGCAAAAACGCCGACAATATGGCGCTTGAACAATCTATCCGTAAGGCGTTGAGAAAAGGTAACGAAGAAACGCTGAAAGCCGACAGCATATATTTGAATGTCCCGCTCGACCTTTGGCAGTATGACGAGGACTTCCAAGACCTCTATACCGATGATACGCAAAAGCTGAATGAAATTATAACCGTAATGAACAACGGCGGCGCAGAGGTTGATGACCTTGTAAAATTCTATTTCCCGACACTTTCAGACGAAGAAAGAGCCGAAAAGATAGCAAGGATAAACGAAAGTAAACAGGCAAGCACCGAAAGCAGTATTTTATCAGCGTTGAATATGTAAGATTTTCTCCGAGCAGAAATGTTCGGAGAATTTTTTGAAAAAAATTAAAAAAGTTTTGAAAAAGGGGTTGACATTTGCTTTTTTATGGTGTATAATGTAATCACAATAAAGAAAGCGAGGAAATGAAAATGACAAAACTTATCGGGGAAAAAGCGTATATCAAAAACAAGGATAGCATTTATTTTGAAGAATGGGGAATTATCAAACATTTTGACGGAGAATATTATTATATAGCAATCGCAAACGGTTGTGATAGTTTGCTTATTTTTGAAAGAGATGAATTTGTAATAAGAAGAAAGTGAGGTGATACAATGGAATGGGTAAATTTCAAAGTCAAAGAGGGAGAGCGTGAGAGTATCAAGAAAGATGCTTACAGGCACGAAATGAACATCAGCGAGTATTTGCGTTGGCTGATAGATAAGCAGAGAAAGGAAGATGATGGGAAATGAATAAGCAAGAAGCAATTTTGGTATCGGCATTTACTGGATTTTTATTGACAAAAGATTTTTCCGATGTTCATAAGTTTTGCGAGGATTTGCTTGGCAGACCGATATGGACACACGAATTTGCAAACAGAGATGTTCAAGAAGAAATTAAAGAAAAGTGCAGACCGCTTATTCTTACAATGATTGAAAATGAAATAGATACTGACCACCCAACCGAGAAAGGCGGTTATATGCAGGGCGATAAAAGAATTGATTGAGAGGGAAGAAACGCATTAAATGACGATTGAAGAAAAATACGCACAGGCTTTATTTGATAATCTTAACGGTTGGCAAGATAGAACACTTGCAAGAATAGGCAGACGGCTGAAAGCAACAGGGAGGTTGTCTGCCTACGACCAAAAAGCGTTAAAGAATATAGTTAATATAACAGGCGATATGAACGCTATATACGCCGATTTGGCGAGGGTTACAGGGCAGAACATAAAAGAGGTACAGACAGCCTTTGAACGCTTTATGAGCGATAATATGGCGTTGTATAAACCGCTTTATGATTTCCGTAACATTCCTTTCGTACCTTATTCCGAAAATCCTATTGCACAGCAGATTGTTAATCACTGGGTTAAAGAAACAGCTGGCGAGATGATAAACCTATCACGGACAAAAGCGTTGTCGGTTGTAAAGTATGGATTAAAAAACGGTGAGCGTGTGCCGATAGGAGTTGAAAGTCTGCAAGGGGCATATCAATCCGCAATAGATAAAGCGGTATTTAATGTTACAAGCGGAGTCGGTGACTTCTATTCAAATATGCGTGACACAATTGAAGATTTGGGCGGAAGTGGTGTACGGATAGACTACGGAAACGACGTAACACGAAGTATAGACAGCGTTATTCGTCAAAATATGCTTTTTGCCGTAAAGGAAATGCAGACGGATTATGATAATCAAGTCGGGCAAGAGTTAGGCTGTGACGGCTTTGAAGTCAATTTTTCTGCAACTTGCAGACCGTCTCACGCATTTATGGAGGGGAAAATGTTTTCCAAACACGGAAACAAAACCGTGAACGGCGTAACATATCCTGACGGCGCAGAAGCGTTGGAACGGCTGAATGACTATAACTGCCACCATAGAAAAATGGATGTTATTCTCGGAGTATCAGAACCGCGCTATAACGCCGCTGAAATAGCAGAGAAAAACCGAAAGACAAACGAGGTTATAGAATATGACGGCAAAGAGAAAACGCGATACGAATGGATACAAAAGCAAAGAGAGATAGAGCGAGAAGTCCGAAAGCAAAAGACTACCGCAAATATGGCGAAAGCCGCAGGGGATAATCAGCTTGTAAAAGACTGCAATACACGCATAAAGGCATTAAAAGCAAAGTATAACGATTTAACCGAAAGCGTGGGATTGCAGAAAACCGAGGAAAGAATGAGGATAGTACAGGAAAGTGCTGATAATAGTTGACAAATAAAAAAACGTATGCTATAATTAGATAGACAGGGAGCATTGCAAGGCTCGGGATAGGAATAACCCACCTATCCCCTTGCCTGTCGTTATAAAAGGGTATGAGGTTACACCTTAATCGGTGTGACCTTTTTTATTTTGTCCGAGATGACGAGAAACTAGGGCAGAGCGGAAAGAACCGCGAGAAAAAACTGAAAGCCTAAAGGAGCAACTATGAAACGAGAAGATGTGAGCAAGATTTTTGCCGAAGCAACGCCCGAACAGATTGACAAAATCCTTGATTTGAACAGCGCCGACATTGGCAAGGCTAAAAAGGGATTTGATGATCTGAAAGCAGAATTGGAAACGGCAAAGCAGACAATCTCCGACATTAACAAACAGTACGATGAGTTGAAAGCCGCAAATGCAAGCGCGGAGGACTACAAGACAAAGTATGACGAACTTGTAGCCGACAACAAGCGTAAAGCAGACGAACAGGCGGCGAGGGAACTCGAAGCGGCAGAACGCGCAGAGTTTGACGGTTATTTTACCGAACAGAAAAAAGAATGGTATAATCAAATGACCGCAGACGGATATTTTGCAAAGTACAGAGCCGCAAAGGCAGACCCTGCAAATAAGGCAAAAACAACGGCTGATATTCTTCACAACCTCACCAAAGACGACAGCACCGCGTTTAAGGGTGTTGCTCCCGAAGTTAAATTGGGCGGTGCAAAACCTATCGGCGGCGGTGAAAACCGTATGGCTGAACTTTATAAAAACAATCCTTTCTTTAAAGGATAAAAGGAGGAAATTATGGCAATTAAATATGGCAATCTCAACGTAGATGAAGAGTATTCTAAAATTCTTGAACCGAACCTTTATTTTGACAGTATTCTTGTACCTGGTGTAACCTACACCGACAAATATCAGACTGGTCCCGCTGGCGGTATATATGTTCATAAATTAGATACAACCGCTGTAACCGTTGGCACTCCGGGCAGAGACTTCACGGATGAAGCGTCCTCTGATACTCTGATTCCGATTCTTCTTAACAACAACTATATGAAGTCTAAGAAGATTTACGGCGTACAGGCGGCGGCGGTTTCTTTTGACCTTGCAAACGAGCAGTTGTCTATCGCTACAAAGGAAATCAAAGAGAGCCGTCAGCAGTCTGCGCTGGGTTGTCTTGTTCAAGAAGGTACAACTTCTACAGTTAAAACTGCTATTACCGAAAATGCAGTTAACGCAGTGCTTGATGAAGCGGCACAAATTAAAAAAGGCAAGGCAAACGTAGTGCTTTGTTCTCCCGACTTTTACGCACTTATACTCAAAGAAAGCGGCAAGGACTTTACTCCTGTAAAGAACGATGAAGTTGCCGCCACTGGCGCAATCGGTGTTTTGTATGGCTTTACTTGGATTAGAGCCGCAGGACTTGGCGAACAGGAAGCGAAGTATTATGACAGCACTGGTACGCTTAAGACTGTCGCCCTGTCAAAAACCACCGCTGTTGACTTCATTCTGTATAACTACGAAACTCTTTCAATCGTTGATAACCTTGAAAGCTATCGCATTGTAGACAGCGAGAACTTCACAGGCTCTAAGGCACAGGTAGAAATTAATACGGGTATGAAGGTTACTACCCCTGCGCTTGCAAGGGTAAGAACTCATACTGTAGGTTAAAAAGGAGACAAGGCGGAATGTATTTAGATTATCAAACATATAAGAATATGGGCGGTACTTTGGATAATTCCGCCTTTACCACAGCCGAACGCAAAGCGGAGTATCTTGTAAATTCACAAGCGGGCGGAAAGACAGGCGAACGACTTTCGGAGTTCGCAACGCTTCCACAAGCTGTTAAAGATTGTGTGTTTGAACTTGTGAATCATTTGTCGAATTACGACGGCAAAACCATAGCAAGTGAAAGTCAATCGTTGGGCGGTCAATCGGAAAGTGTGTCATACGTCACTGTGAGCGCTCAGGAAGCGCAGGAAGCGGCACTTGATATAATCTATATGTATTTGTATCCCGTTAAATTGGACGGCGTTTCCGTGCTTTATAGAGGTGCGAAAAATGCTTA
>Ga0256404_1011973_pt1 | contig 11419 bp, 9 predicted proteins | sample RumenRJG_01DNA_FD_185990 | JGI IMG/M metagenome (GOLD analysis project Ga0256404, IMG submission 185990) | Bovine rumen microbial communities from Lethbridge, Alberta, Canada - RJG_01 | ecosystem: Host-associated > Mammals > Digestive system > Stomach > Rumen | place: Canada: Alberta | collected... | reverse complement strand
GCGCCGGGACCCGGGATCTTATTCCCGCAGGCGCGGCCGTTGCAGACCGGACAGGCGTTGCAGAAAGGACCGATGCATGTTTTTGCGTTCTCCAGCATTTCCTGATAAGTCATAAATCCTCCTTTTTCAGCAGGCGGTGCCTGCCTGTCATATGCTGTTATACGTGGCCGTCATAGAAAGCTGCCCGTTTCTCGGCCAACTCATATTATATCATACTATATTTATTCATTAGTAGCAGAAGAATTTTCTGCATATGACCTGCTGTTCTATAGGAGACCTGTGATAATTACGTGCCGGGCACTCTAAAATCCCCTGGCTCTACATATTAATTCATGATAAAATAAGTGACGCATTTATGAGCTTGTATTTACGGATTTTTTAAGCGTATTACGATTCTGCGGATATATGTTTAAGGTTTTTGCCAAAACGGGATTTTCCCGCCGCGTCATGCTATAATCCTCGCAAAGGAAAGGTTCCTTTGGAAAGGGAGGTGTATCGGCATGAGAAACAAGATGCGTTTTTTCCGTAATATATGTGCTTTGTCCGCAGCAGGACTCATGGCGCTGCAGCTGTCTGTGACTGCATTCGCCGATACTGCCGTGGAGACCTATACTCTCGGAGGACTGATGATCGAGGTGGAGCCCGTCGAGGCTCCTAAGGCAGCATCCGGGTTAAACTATAACGGCAAGGAGCAGGCGGGCGCTGCGCTTCCCGGACTGGATCAGAAATACAGGCTGCGTTCCGGCGTAAAGAGCGCTGTGAAGCCCGGAAGCTATGAAATGGAGCTTGAGCTGATCGAGCCGCTTCCGGAGAATATCGGCCGGGAGATCGCTGCAGGAAAGGCAGTCTACGGGAGGCCGGCAACGCCTTCCGATTATACAGCGGTCCGGTTTCTGAACTGGTCGGATAAAACGACAGCCCCGAAGAAGATCGCATGGTCGATCGCGGCATTGAAGGCTGAGGCGCCTGCAGGGCAGAAGCTCAGCTTCAACGGCAGGGAGCAGACCGGCGTCGCCGCCGGAAACGGATATACCTTAAGCGGGAATAAGGCAGTGAAGCCCGGCAGCTACAAGGCAGTCGCGAAGCTTTCGGAAGGCTATGTCTGGAAAGACGGATCCGCAAAGGACCTGGAGATCTCATGGTCGATCGAACCCCTGAAGGTCAAGGCACCGGAAGGAAAGAAGCTTGATTATAACGGCAAGGAGCAGACCGGCGTTGCTTCCGGGAACGGCTATACGCTTACAGAAGATAAAGCCTTAAAGCCTGGCAGCTACAAGGCGGTCGCAAAGCTTCAGGAGGGCTATGTATGGGAGGACGGAAGCAGTAAGGACCTCGAGATCACCTGGTCCATTACCAGAAAGAGCTCATCCTCCGGAAGCTCCGGAGGCGGCGGCTCGAACGGCACGGGTCAAAAGGGCCTGGTCGTCGTACGTGAGGACGGCAGTGTTTCTACCTATGGAAGCACCGGCAGCGGAAGCTACTCAGACGGATCTTCCGTGATCTCTCCCGGGACCGTCAGCGGGCCCTATGCATCTCAGCCTGCAGCAGGCAATCTCGTACCGTCAGCGCCGCCGGCACAGACTCCCGCACCTGGAAGCCTGAGCACGAATACCCCACCTTCGAGCAAGCTCCCGCAGCAGCAGGCAGCGCAGCCTGCAGACAATGCGTCAGGAAGCCGGAAGAGCAGTAAGAACGAAACAAAGCCTGCAGGGACCGGTTCTTCGTCTGCAGGGCAGAAGGCTGTCAGCACTGCGGATCAGGAGACTTCTACTGACAAAAATAAGGAAGAAGACCTTTTGAAGGAAGCGGAAAGCACCAAGGCGGCAGCGGAAAACGAGACAAAGCTCGCGGCCGAGGAAAGCAGCGTCATCTTTGAGTTTGGCCCGGAGCCAGAGGATAAGGAGAAGGATAGCAAAGACAACGGCGGGGCAATGGCGGTTCAAAAGCCCGAATCCTTTGTGACCGGTCTCATGTCCGTACTCTGGAAGGTGCTGGCAGTGCTTGGTGTACTGGGCATCGCAGGCGGCGTCGGATATATGATCTACAGCAGGAAGCATGAGAATTAAGGGAACTACCATATATGATCGATGAATTATTCCGGGGTCACCGGGCAGAACGGATCAAGGCCCCGGGAGCAATCGACGCAGCGGTGCTGATCCCCCTCGTGGAAAGAAACGGAGAGGACCACATCCTGTTTGAACTCAGAAATCCGAGGATCGACCAGGGAGGCGAGGTCTGTTTTCCCGGCGGCCGTGTGGAATCAGGTGAGACGACACAAGAGACGGTGATCCGGGAAACCATGGAGGAGCTTGAGATCGGGCGGGAACAGATCCGCGTGATCGCGCCTCTTTACAGAATGACAGGTCCCGGAGGCTCGGAGATCAGCGCATTTCTCGGACGCATCGAGGATTATAAGGACAGCTGGTCGGCGGATGAGGTCTCAAAGACCTTTCTGGTCCCCTTAAGGGAGCTTCTCGATATGGAGCCCCTGATCAGCGGCGGGCGGTATGAGATGCATCTCAACGACGGATTCCCGTACGACATGATCCAGAACGGAAAGAATTATCGCTGGCATAAAATACGCAAGAACTATTATTTTTATAAAACAAAGCCGGAGATCGTCTGGGGGATGACTGCAGAGCTTCTGTACCATTTTCTGGAGGAGCTTAAGGGATCCGTTTCAGGAAAAGAAAGCTGATAATGCCGCATTTCCTTATGGCAGCAGCCAGAGATCGCGGCCGGCATGAGTAAGAAGTATGAACCAGAGGAACATTGACTTTAACGCGTCAAGGTTCAGTGTGTTCGCGGCTTATATCCGCGGGCATCTGGGCCTGTTTGTGCTGGATATGCTCTTCTGCGTTGTCAGCGCGCTCATTGCCCTCGCATTTCCCATGGTGTCGCGCTGGGCTATGCGGGAGCTTCTTCCGCAGAGTCTGTACAGAACCTTTTTTACCGTCATGGGCATTATGTTCGTGGCCTATATCCTGAGTGCCCTGCTTCAGTACTTTGTCACGGTGATCGGACACCGGATGGGCACCCGGGTCGAAGCGGATATGAGGCATGATGTCTTCATGCACATGCAGGAACTGTCCTTCAGTTTTTTTGACAAGAACCGTACGGGAGTACTTCTGGCACGGGCGACCAATGACCTTTTTGAGATCGTGGAGCTCGCTCATCACGGCCCTGAAAACATCCTGATGTGTTCCATCTCCATTCTGGGCGCGTTGCTGATCCTGCTGACAGTGAATGTGCCTCTTGCCCTGGTGCTTCTGGCCATGATGCCGGCCTGTATCATTTTCTCGCTGAGACAGCGTGTGCGCATGCAGAATGCCAATAAAGAGGTCAAGAAAAAAACCGGCGAGATCAATGCCGCCATCGAGAGCGGCATCTCCGGTGTCCGGACCTCCAAGGCATTTGCCAATGAAGCAGTGGAGGGGGCCAAATTCAATGTCGCCAATGAGGCCTTCAAGACCAGCAAGGAAGCGTACTACCGTGCCATGGGGCTGTTTAACGCCGGGATCGAGGGCGCTGTCGGCATCATGCAGATCGTGGTGATCACGATCGGAGGATATCTGATCATGCGCGGACGCATGAACTATATCGATCTGATCACGTTTACTCTATACGTATCGACCTTTACATCACCGATCCGCAAGCTCACCTTTTTCATGGAGACCTGGAGCCAGGGAATGGCAGGCTTTGAGCGCTTCCTGGAGCTCATGCGGACCCGTCCGGAGATCGAAGACGCGCCGGATGCAGTGGACCTGGAAAAGGCACGGGGAGATATCCGGCTGGACAATGTGGGCTTTTCCTACAGCAACGGCGTGCCGATACTCAAAGGTGTCACCATGGAGATCCATCCGGGAGAAAAATTTGCCCTGGTAGGACCCTCCGGCGGCGGCAAGACGACCATCTGCCACCTGATCCCGCGCTTTTATGATGTGACGGAGGGGGCTGTTCTGGTGGACGGAACGGATGTCCGGAAGATCACGCAGAGGAGCCTTCGGAAAAATATAGGCATTATCCAGCAGGATGTATTCATTTTTGCGGGAACGGTGCTTGACAACATCCGCTATGGACGACCGGAAGCTTCGGAGGCCGAGATCGTGGAGGCAGCAAAGCGGGCGGAGATCCATGAGGATATCATGCAGCTGCCTGACGGATACTATACCTATGTGGGAGAGCGGGGCGTGGTACTCTCCGGAGGACAGAAACAGCGTATCTCCATCGCCCGCGTGTTCTTAAAGAACCCGCCGATCCTGATCCTGGATGAGGCCACCTCGGCTCTCGATTCCGTGACGGAAGCCAGGATCCAGGAGAGCTTCGACGAGCTGTCGAAGGGCAGGACCTGCCTTGTGATCGCCCACCGGCTCTCCACTGTCAGAAATTCGGACCGGATCGCCGTGATCGAGGAGCATCACATTCTCGAGCAGGGAAGCCGAGAGGAACTGTTGAAGAAAAACGGTGTTTATGCGGCGCTGGAGGCAGCGCAGACGATTTAAGAAAGCTGAGGGGTCAAAGAAAGATGATCATCCTAATTGCTGCGGCGGTCATTCCCGCCATTATGCTCCTTAACTATATCCGTAAGGCAGACCGGCTGGAAGCGGAACCGCCGGCACTGATCCGAAGACTTGTCCTACTGGGACTCGGAGCAACCGTGCTTGCGGCTCTGACAGAGTCCCTTGGCTCTGCCTTCCTCTCGTATGTCTTTTCTGAAGGAACTTTGATCCATGATCTCCTTATGTACTTCATTGTCGTGGCAGTTTCCGAGGAGGGCTTCAAATATCTTCTCATGAAGAAGGCCACCTGGATTCATCCGGCCTTCAACTGTGTATTTGACGGCGTTGTTTACGCCGTGGCGATCTCCCTGGGCTTTGCCCTCTGGGAGAACATCGGCTATGTCATGCAGTTCGGCTTCGGGACAGCAATCGTCCGTGCCGTGACGGCGATTCCCGGACACGCGAGCTTCGGTGTCTTCATGGGCGCCCTGTACGGTGCCGCCAAGCGGGCATCACTCTATGGTGACGAGGTGACGAGCAAAAAGCTCCGTGCCCAGGCGGTCCTGCTTCCGGTGATCCTGCACGGCCTGTATGACTTTATCGCAACAGGAGAAAGCGGAATATATCTCGTTTTGTTCTTTGTCTTTATCTTTCTGCTGTTCAAAAAGGCGAAGCAGACAGTCAGAAACCTTTCCGAGAACGATGCTTATTTCTAAAGTGGGGACAGGCATATGATCAGAAAACAGACATGGTTCCATAAAGCACTGCGCAGGATGGCGCTTGCCCTTATCATTCCCGTGGCTGCTGCCGGCTGGAATACGGCGTCGATCGAAGCTCATGCCGAGAACTATATTCGCCGGAACTGGATGGATACCTCCGTGACCTATGAGCAGTACCAGGCTGTTCTGGATACCCTGCGCGCCCATGTATTTCAGGATACCGGGGCGGATACGGCACAGATGTTTGATACACGGGTGCAGCTGGCTCCCGGCACGGACGGATATCAGTTCTGCTACAATGTCCGTGAGCTGTTTTTAGGGCAGGATGACTTCGGGGTATGCTATACTGCCGAGGGCTTCCCGGAGATGACGGCCGAGGTCGTGGAGAGCAGCGCGCAGGGGTTTGGCCTCAGGTATCATGCAGCGGGCAATGTGACCGGGGTCCCGACACTGTTTGCGGGATGGCTTCCCGGATCCAATCCCTATGAATGCATGCGGCAGCATGACGCAGCGTCCTCAGTTCTCAGGCAGGTTGCAGCCAATGCTCCTGCGGATGATGAGGCGGCATACCGCTATTTCTTTGACTGGCTCTGCGACAGAGTGACCTTTGACGAAGAATACAAGCCGACTTCCCACAGCGCCTACAGTGCCGTGATCGAAGGCAGCAGCGTATGTGAGGGATATGCCAAATCATTTGAGGCTCTGTGCTGGATGACGGGAAGATACTGCCGGAGCGTGACAGTCCCGGGCGAGGGCCCTTACGGGCTTCATGAGCGCAATATCGTCTATGTGAACGGCGTACCGAAATGGGTCGACGTGACCTGGGGAGACAAGCCGGAAGGAAAAGACTACCGTTATCTTCTTTATGATGTGGATGTGCTGTGGAGGCAGCAGCTTGGCTTATGAGTATAAACGATAATACAAACGAAGATGAAATATTTACGGAGGTGCGGCGCAGCAGACGAAGAAGCGCCGCACGTCCGCGTCATACAGGAAACTCCGGCACCGCGGCAGGGGAACGTACAGAGAGCCGTTATACGGATGAGGTGTATCAGAATCGAAGAGCAGCTGCCGGAAACCATGCCGGAAGCGGGCCGGTCATGACGGAGGAAACGCTGATCCGTCACACAGAAACAGCCGGGGGATATGAAGAAAGGGTCCGCAACATGACCGAACGGACGGATCCTTCACACACAAATACCCGCCGGTATGAAACACAAAGAAACGAGCGTCCGGTACAGCGGCATGAAAACGGGCGCCCGGCACACGCGAATGAAAGCGTGCGGCGGGAAACGCCGAAAAAAAAGCACCCCATGAGATTGATTCTCATCGGACTTTTTCTGCTCCTTCTTTCCGGGGCAGCCTATGCCGGATGGAGGATCTTTAAGGGAGCAGGGCATACTGCCGAGCCCGGCTACTATACGGTCGCGGTATTCGGCGTGGATTCGAGAAACGGCAGCGTCGGAAAGGAAGTGCTTTCCGATGTCAATGTTCTTGCGCGCTTTAATATGGAGACGGGAGAGATCCGTCTTGTATCACTGTACCGGGACACCTACAGCCAGATCAGTGAGGATGGAACCTTCCATAAGCTGAACGAGGCCTATTTCCGCGGAGGACCGGAACAGGCTGTCTGGGCCGTAGAGCACAACACGGATGTGAAGGTGGATGATTACGCAACCTTTAACTGGAAGGCGATCGCGGATGCCATCAACATCCTGGGCGGAATCGATATCGAGATCAGTGACTCGGAGTTTCGCTATATCAACGCGTATATCACGGAAACCGTCAACAGCACCGGCGTCGGATCCTATCAGCTCGAGCATGCCGGCATGAATCATCTCGACGGCGTTCAGGCAGTGGCCTATGCGAGGCTGCGCCTGATGGATACGGATTTCAACCGCACGGAGCGTCAGAGGAAGGTCGTAAAGCTTGCCTTCGAGAAGGCAAAGGCTGCGGATTTCCTGACCCTCAACAACATCCTTGTAACGGTGATGCCGCAGATCTCCACCTCAGTCACGGTGGATGATATGCTGCCCTTTGCCCGCAACATTTATCATTTCTATATCGGAGAGACTGCAGGCTTCCCCTTTGATCTCGACATGCAGGATGTCGGAAAGCTGGACTGCGTCATCCCGGTGACGCTTGAAAGCAACGCCCGCGCGCTGCATGAATTCCTGTATCCCGATAAGGCCTATGAGCCAAGCGAGCTCTTAAAGCAGATCAGCGAGCGGATCATCAGCGACACCGGCCTTGGCGGAAACGGCAGCACGGAGGTCAGAACCGATAAGCCTTCATCCGGCAGCGGACAGTCATTCGGAAGTCAGGCGGCTCCGGCTGAGACTGCGCCGGCAGAGACCGGGGAGAGCGTCTCCACGGAAGAGACCTCTGAAACGGAAACAGAGGAGAGCACGGAAGAGACCGGGGAAACAGATGAAAACGGAAATCCCGTCAGCGAGAGCTCAGAAGGAGAAACGGAAGAAACAAAAGAAGATGTTGTCGTGAGCCCTGCGATCACGAATGTGACGCCGGAGCTGATCAGTGCTCCGGAAGGAAACGGTCCGGGTGTTACCGGCGGCAGCGGCTCGAGCATCGATGATGCGGTCATAGTCTCCCCGGCATCCGGACAGAGCCAGGGACCGGGTCCCGGAGGCAGCTCCGGAGCGGTTCCCACCGCAGCGGCAGGTCCCGGCGGCGGCAGTGCCAACGTATATGAACAGGACAGCCCGGGCGCAGTCAGCGAAGGACCGGGTATCGCGGCAACAGATGATGAAACGGCAGCAGGGCCGGGTCCCGCGGACAATGCCGGAGACGGGGATTCCTCCGGAGATGCCGGAGCTTCGGAAGCAGCAGAACAGGAAGCAGCCGGAGAATAAGGCTGTCTGTGCAAGCAGAAGGATTTGTGTTATACTGGCAGCAGGCGAAATAAATATCACGGCCCCGGCGGCTGTTTTGAAGCAAGAAGTTACTGATGCAGGAGGTATGATATGGCGAAGAAACAGGATGATCTGATGAGCACCCTTCTGGAAACAGGTATGAAGCAGCTTTCCAAAAAGCTCGAGAAGGAAGTAAAAAACAAAGTCAGTCAGGCCGTGAAGGACGCAGTGAGTTCTTCCGCAAAGTCCGATAAGACAGATACAAAGAAGAAGGAGTCGAAGACCAGTACATCGTCCAAGAAAAAGACCTCTTCCACCGGCAGCAAGACAGCCGCAAAGGCCTCTTCCGCAAAGACAACAGCCTCCAAAACGAAGGGAACGCTGTCCAAGGCCCTGAAGCCCAAGGTGATCTATGAGCTTGGAGCAAAGAAATATACTGCCGATGAGCTGATCAAGCTGGCGGAGAAGGACGCCGTCAAGCAGGCGGAAGGTACCATCAAGAAACTCGAGATCCGCGTCAATACCGACAAGGATACGGTATACTACCTGGTCAACGACGGCCACAAAAAATATGAACTGCTCAGCTGAAAGCATAATCAGCAGATAAAATCAGAGGACCTCATACCGAAAGGCATGAGGTCCTTTTTTACATCCAGATCTGCCAGATGAGCAGATACCCGGTCATGACGGCAGCCAGGGTGAAGGGCACAGAGTATTTCATGAACTCGGCAGAGGAAACCTCGTGACCTTCCCTGCGCAGAATGCCAAGGCCGGTGATGTTGGCCGAGGCTCCGATCGGCGTCAGATTTCCGCCGAGAGTCGCACCGCAAAGCAGTCCGAAATACAGCAGGTTGGGATGGATCGAGGTCCCGCCTGCGGCGGAGAGCTGCTCGGTGATCACGGCGACCACCGGAAGCATGGTAGCGGTATATGGGATGTTGTCGATAAAGGCGGAGAGCAGGACCGAGATCCATACGATCAGAGTGTAGATCATGAATACAGAGCTTCTGCTGCCGCTGCCGCTTAAGGAAGCCAGCAGGCGGCCGATGAGGTCGATGATGCCGGCACGCTCAATGCCGCCGATCACGATAAAGAGGCCTGCAAGGAGTGCGAACGTATAGTAGTCGATCTCACGGATCGCCCGGATCGAAAGCGCAAAATTCCTGTCATGGTGCGCTTGGTGTATGAGTGCGATCAGGAAATATACCACGCAGATGATGCCGTTGCTGATATCCGGCTTGTAGAACTGGCCGGGAGCGGCGCTGTCCTTATATGGGATGAAGGAGGTAAGGATCAGCGTTACTACAGTGGCAACAAGCAGTATGGCCGGTACATGGTCCTCGACGATTGTATGACCCTCGAGGTCGATGCGCGCCTGGTTTCCGCGGAGGATCCAGATGATAATGAGAGTCGCGGCAAAAGCGCCGGCTTCCGTGACCCAGAACATGCCGGGGCGGCCTTCCGTGAAAAAGAAGTCCATGAAATCCAGACCCGCGGCTTTTGAAAGCAGGATCGAGGTGGTGTCGCCGACCAGGGTCGCCGCACCCTGCAGATTGGAAGAAACGGCAATGCAGATCACGGCGGGCACCGGCGAGATCCGCAGACGCTTGCATATGGCGAGCGCAACAGGAGCGACCATGAGGACAGTAGCGACATTGTCCACAAAGGCGGAGATGATCCCCGCGAAGAGGGACAGCGCCACGACCATCCAGCGCACCGAATGCACACGGGAGATGATCATGTCACTTAAGCGGCCGGGCATTTTTGACTCAATGAAGAGGAATACCGTACCCATGGTGCCGGCGATCATCATGATGACGTTCCAGTCGATCTCGCGGATGGCGTCAGGCAGGGTATAGCGAAAACCCGGAAAAACGCCGATGCTTCCGACAAGCACAAAAAGAGCGGCCGCAGCGATTGATACGTGCGGCCGGATCCTCTGAAACGAAAACATCAGCACATACGTTATTATAAATACGATCAGCGCAAATATTGTCTGGGGTTCCATATCTTAAATGATTTATGCCAGCGGCTTTCCTGTCAGCAGCTCATAAGCCTGCATGTACTTGGCAATGGTCTTGTCAACGATATCCTGCGGCAGGGTCCAGTCGTTGCCGGGGTTGCTCTTCAGCCAGTCACGTGCGAACTGTTTGTCGAAGGAAGGCTGGCTCTTTCCTGCCTCATAGCCCTCGAGCGGCCAGAAGCGGGAGCTGTCCGGGGTGAGCATCTCGTCACCGAGAACGACATTGCCTTCCTCATCGAGACCGAACTCAAACTTGGTGTCCGCGATGATGATGCCGCGGCTGTAAGCATAGTCGGCACACTTTTTATAAAGCGCGAGCGTCAGATCACGGAGCTTTTCGGCATATTCCCTGCCCTTTCCGGGGAAGCGCTTTTCCAGGTAATCCACGCTCTGCTCAAAGGAGATGTTCTCATCGTGGTCGCCGATCTCTGCCTTGGTGGAGGGAGTATAGATCGGTTCCGGCAGCTTTTCGGATTCCTTTAAGCCTTCCGGAAGGCGGATGCCGCAGACAGTGCCGTCCTTTACATAGCTGGCCCAGCCGCTGCCGGTGATGTAGCCGCGGACAATGCACTCTACGGGAAGCATGGTGAGCTTTCTGACCATCATGCTGTTGCCGTCAAACTCAGGCCTCTGGAAAAATTCCGGCATGTCCTTTACATCCGTGGAGATCATGTGGTTCGGAACGATATCCTTCGTCATATCAAACCAGAATCTGGACATCTGGGTCAGGACGGTGCCTTTCTTCGTAACAATATTATGAAGGATCACGTCAAAGCAGCTGATGCGGTCGGTCGCGACCAGAATCAGGCTGTCGCCGTTATCGTAGATCTCGCGTACCTTTCCTTCTTTGATCGGTTTTAATTCGGTCATCGCATTCTCCTCTGATATATATGTATGGTAAACAAGGAAACCGTGCCTCACGGCTACGCCGTTTCGCCACGTATACATGAAAGTAGCGTGTCGTCTTCGCCCTTTGGGCTCGACTCACTGACTTTCATAGTAACAAAAATGCCGAAAAAAACAACAGTAAAAATATACAAAGCTGATTTTTCTGTGTATTTTAGCGCCGCTTTGATATTTTACAGTTGGAAAGCAGGCAGAGCTTTGGTAAAATCGGTTTGTCAATTTTCAGGCAGGCATTCCGAAGGCTTTTTGAGAGGCTGTGCCTGCAGTTTTTAAACGGCTATGCTAAGCTCGCTTTGACCTTCGGTCTTTGCTCGCTAAGCGAGCACGTATACATGAAAGGTAGCGCTTAAGCATCGCCTTCGGCTCGCTTTCGCTGACTTTCATAGTAAACCCCCATGC
>Ga0256404_1011972_pt1 | contig 11419 bp, 18 predicted proteins | sample RumenRJG_01DNA_FD_185990 | JGI IMG/M metagenome (GOLD analysis project Ga0256404, IMG submission 185990) | Bovine rumen microbial communities from Lethbridge, Alberta, Canada - RJG_01 | ecosystem: Host-associated > Mammals > Digestive system > Stomach > Rumen | place: Canada: Alberta | collected... | reverse complement strand
GAATGGATGTGATCCATAGTGATTGCTCCTTTGTTGATGATTTCTCGCAAAACCATTTTAACATGAAGCTTCACTATGGATTTTTGTTTTTTGATTAACTGTTCAAATTCATTTTACAACTAACCATCCAAAAGTACAAAGGGGACTTTTCCACCAGGGAAAAGCTCACAAGAGATATGGATGACGAGGAAGTCTTCGTGGAATCTTCTGCAGGGCTTGTGAACAACAGACGGGTACGGCTCGTGAACGGGACGGGCAGTTTCCGGCTGTATCCCTTTGGGTACGAAGGACCGGTGAAAATCAAGCTGGGGCGGAAGTGGTACGAAGTGTGGAACGACTATCTGGTATTTGTGGGAAAGCAGGATTGATATGCAGAAAAATGGTATGGATTTGTCTACAAAGTATCAAATCACCCTTTATCTAGGGAGCCAGTGCAACCTGCATTGTGCCTACTGTCACCGGGAGGCATCGGACGGGGAAGGAGAAATCGCGGAGAGCTTTCTGGAAGAACTGAAGTACAATCCGCCTTCTTCCATCAAGTTCATGGGCGGGGAGCCTCTCCTTTACATGAAGGAGATCCGGAAAGTGGTGGCTGCGGTGCCTAAAGCGAAATTTGCGGTGAGCACCAACGGCATCGGCATCGAAAAGCACCTGGAGTACTTCCGGGAGCACCGTTTCCAGATTTGCATCAGCTATGACGGGGCGGAAAAGGACTTGCGGGGGTATGATCCTTTCACTGATCTCTGGGATTACCCGGACCTGGCGGTTTCCACCACCCTGTACCATGGGAATACGGACCTGGGAGCCATTATGGCAAAGTTCCGGGAGAAGGAGAAAGTCATCGGCAGGAATTTGTCCTTCTTTCCCCATCTCATGCATGTGACCAATGAGGCCAACCGGAAGTATGCCCTGACCCGGGAGGACTACGATTCCATCCTGGAACAGTACAAAAAGTATGTGGGTCTGTATTTGTCCCGCCTTAAACGTTTCGGAATAAAAGACCTGCGGTATGAAGGACTCTACCAGACCCTGGAACGGCGCTGGGAAACCCATTACACCTACGGAGAAACCTACTGCAGCAACCGGACCATCCGGAAGGTGGATGCACAAGGGCGGCAGTATCCGTGTCTTTATATCCGCCGCCATGAGCTTTCCGATAACTGGTTAAAGGACCAGCAGGATCTTCTGGATGCTTTGAGTCCCGCTTGCCGCCAGTGCCCCGTCTACCACATGTGTGGTGGGGCCTGTATCGTCAGCCAGGAACATGACCTGGAGTGCCAATTCTACAAGGCCCTCTACACCTGGTTCCAAAAGGAAGTGAACCGGCCATGAATCATCTCTTTATCTTCCCGGAAGCGGTGCAGACGGAGGATACCATTGGGCTGGATATGGAAGAAAATCGGATGACCTTCTTCTGCAATAGTAAACGAGTGTTCATTGACCTCTATGCCCTGCGCAGCGGTTCGTCTACAGTAATCCTGAAGAACCCCATCACCGGGATCGTCTACCCACTGTTCAACTTCCGGGAAATCCTCCAGGTGATGGATCTGGGGCCCCAGGAGTTCCTAAGAACCCTTGGCATCATTTCCTACGTGCAGATCGACAAGTCCGGGGATGACACGTTCATCAAAGTATTCCTTCCCCAGGGCCAGCGGGAGCTGAAGAGCCACACATCTGATTTTACGGATATTCCGCATCTGACGCTGAGCCAGCTCCATAAACTGGACCGGGCCTTCAGCTGGAACGTGAAGGAAGTGAAGGCTCAGATCCATTATGGAAGGATCGAGGGGAGCCTGGTGTTTCACCGTTCGGCTTTTTGGAAGGAGCCGGTCTTCGTAAGCCATGCCGGTCAGACCCAGGAGCTCGTGGAAGGGAAAAACTGGTTCTCCTTTGCCTGGAGCCCTACGGAAGACGTGTACTGCGGCCCGGAAAAGGGAAGGTACAAAGGCCGGGCCCTCCATGTTTCCGGCAGTCAGCGATAACAGAAAGGAGGGAAGACCATGAACTTCATCAGCTACACTTTTGTGAACGCGGTGATCAGTGCCCTGGCAGTCTTCGGGTGCTGGCTGATCCTGCGGCCTCAGAAAATCGAGAACCAGGCGCTCCACAAAAGCATCGACAACAACACCAAAGCCCTGGAAGATTTGACGGGGCTCATCAACGAAATGCGGGTGGCCCAGGCGGGCATCGAGACCAATATCGACAACCTGTGGCACCGGTACAAGGACCTGAAAGGGGAAGTGGACCGGATCCACGATCACAACAATCTGAGGAATCCGCCATGTTTGAAAAAGTAAAAGGAATGTTGAACAAGGGCCTGGATGCGGTGAAGGAGCGCCTGAACCAATTCCAGCAACCCATCAAATGGATCGTCATCGGGTATCTGGTGACGGTCTTTCTTTTTGTGCTTTCCTACTATGGCTTCTGGCTGTATCTGGCGGTGACGGGGAAAATCCAGCTGCCGGATCTTCTGGCCATGGTGCGGGAACTGGTAGGACCTGCCATGGTGGGGTTCGTCACCTTCATTGCAGGCTGCTTCGTGGATCTTGACGGGAACGGGATCCCGGATCATTTTGAAAAGGAGAAGGAGAAGAAATGAAGATTTTTATCAATCCAGGGCATATGCCCGGCGTGGACAGCGGGGCTGTCAACGAAGAATATGAAGTGACCGAAGCGGGTATCGTGAAGGAAATCGGGGCGGGGGTCCAGCATTACCTGAATCGGGTAGGCTATGACTGCATGCTGGTCCAGTCCGACAACCTTTGCGGGGAGTCTCCGGCCTATACCAACATTTGTGCCAGTGCCAACGGCTGGAAGGCAGACCTCTTTATTTCCATCCACTGCAATGCAGCGGCTGCGGAAGAGGCACAGGGGACGGAAACCCTGGTGTACAGTGAGGACAGCAAGGAAGCCATGGCTCTTGCTGAATGCATCCAGAACCAGATTGTTAAGAGCCTCCATACGGTGGACCGTGGCGTAAAAGAACGTCCAGGCCTGGCTGTCCTCCGGGAGACGGATATGCCGGCTGTCCTTGTGGAAACGGCTTTCATTACCAATGAGGACGATGTGCAGCTTCTGATGTACAAGAAGGATGCCTTTGCCCGTGCCATCGCCCGTGGGGTGACGGATTATGTGGCCAAGAAAGGATGAGGCACTATGAACCCGTGGAAAATGAACGATGATTTCCTGTTAGGCTTCCTTTTGGGCATGTTGGCCGGGGTCCTGATCTTTACTTTACTCCTCTAAAGAAAATTGCATCTAAAATTGCGCTATGGATAGAGTTTTATGAACGCATGAGGAATGAGTCCTAAAATTAAAAAATCCAGCCATACAGCGAATATGACAGGATTCTGGCCAAGGGTCGATTTTACAGGAAAGAGGGTGGGGATGATTGAGAAAAAACGTCGGTATCTTGCTGCTTTGCTTGTTATTCTGCTCACCGCAGGTGTCCTTGGCTTCTATGTATACCATAACGGAAGAAGAGTTGACCCAATTAGAGGAGAATATCAGCGAGCTGCAGATCATCAACAACAGATTACAGAAGGAATCCAGTCTGCAGAAGAAACGAATGGAGGAATTGGAGACGCAATTGACCGCAGCGCAGACCGAATTACAGAAAGCCAGGGAACAGTCCAATCGGCTCGGGAGTCAATTGAAAGATCTGGCAACGACCTCGATCAGGCAGGAAGAATCCTTGAGGATTGCCAACGCATCCTTAGAAGCGTACGAGAAAGAAAACAATAGAACACAGAAACGGCTGAAGACCCAGCGGAACCTGGCCTATGGGATAGGGGCGGTACTGCTGGCGGCTTTGGTGAGGAGATGAATGCAGCCATGGTGGGGAAGTTCCTTCCATGGCTTTTTTCTGTCGACTTTTTTACCCAGGTCATGTGCTATACTGAAAGAAAAGGAAGTGAAGAAAATGAGAGTCTGGATACAGTCACACAAAGGGGAACGGCCGGCTAGCAAGAATTTTTTCGAGGCCATGTGCGGTTTTGAAGAACTGGGGGCTGAAATCTGCTTTTTCCATAATCCTGCGGAAATGCGGCAGGCGGAACCCGCGGATGTTATGGTCGGCTATGTGGGTACGGTGCAGCAGCATTTGAAAGAAATGGGGTTTTCTTTTCCCGATTTGGATTATCCGGATGAGCTGAAATTCTGCCTGGGACGGAAAATCTGGAAATCCACCATCAATACCATCAATTCCCATCCGGAACAGTGGCCTGTATTTGTAAAATCCGTTGCGGATAAAGAAATCACAGGCGTACTTGTCCAGTCTCCCAAAGATCTGGTGGGCTGCGGAAACTGGGAGCACGATGTGCCGGTGTGGTGCTCGGAACCTGTCCGGTTTGTGACGGAGTGGCGCTGTTTTATCCGCTACGGGAAAATCCTGGATGCAAAGCGCTACCGGGGAACCTGGGAAAAGATGCCGGATCCGGAAATCATCAAAAAAGCTGTGCAGGAGTACAAGACCGCACCGGCCGGGTATTCCCTGGATTTTGGCCTGACGGATACCGGGAAGACTTTGCTCATCGAAGTCAATGACGGATATGCCCTGGGGAGTTATGGGCTTTTCTACATCGATTATGCAAAACTCCTGGCGGCCAGGTGGGCAGAATTGACCAGGACGGAGGACGAGTATAAGAAGTTTTAATGGAGCGAGGGTGGCTGCCGCTAGTTGTTCATGGACAAGATGGGCTGAAGAGGAGGGAAAGATTATGGGAAAACTATCATCAGCAGAAATGGAACAGCTCGTTGATCAGTTGGCAAACTATATCTGCTCTCTGCCCAATGGCAGGAAGCTGAATCTTGAAAAGGCGGTGATGGCCGTCTGCCCGGAAAAGTACGATAGACTTGATTTGCTGGATTGCAGCTTATTACGGGCCGTTGAGAAAAAAGTAAACCGAACCGACACCATCATGGATCTGACAATGAGTGAAAATGTGCTGGGCGGCCTGCCTTACCGGATGGATTTTTGTGTCTGGCAGCAACGTCTGCAAAAAGTGAAAATCGTATCGGATCTGCTTGTCTACGGCCCCGAACCCAAACAGGGGGCCCCGATCAAGCAGGTCCTTACGATTTCTTCTGACGGAAGGATCGCTTTTGAAGAATATGGTTACAACAGATATGCGGATCATGGAATGAAACCTGGAAGAAAGCTGCAGTGCACCATAGAAAAAGAAAGGGCCGAAAAGATTCTATTGTATATGGCGAATTTCCTGCAATCTGAGCCTGATCCTATATGGGTAACCGATTGCGGTTCGTGGGAACTGACTGCATGCTGGACAGACGGTTCGGAAGAAAAAGTGTCTGGGGCTCGATGGGAACCGGTTTCTGTTGGGGATGTGGATCTCAGCAAGTTGATCCGCAAAGAAATCCCGATTACAGGGCTTGCGGTATTTACGTCCTGATGGTGTCAGAGGATTCCGGTTTCAGCAGAGAGCTTTATCCATGGATGGACACAGGGAGAACAAGGGTGGGTTGGCCGCTGACCTTGCCGGGTGCGGGCGAATCTATGTCGGTTTTTTTACCCATGTCATGTGATATACTAAGGTAAAAGAAAAGCTTCGGGCATCGCCAGAAGTAAAGGGGGGAGTGGGGTTTATGGGACAATTCCATTTTGTCAAGGGAAGTAACTTTCTTCATCCAGAAGCTTTTGAAGGAAAGTTGAAGGAAGGATTTACCGTGAATGAGAATCAAATAGCCGCACAGGTAAGTGCCGAGCATATTAGGAACGTGATGGACAATTACCTGGCTTTGAACATGGAATGAAAGGAAGGGAAAGGAAGCCCTTATAAATCGCTTCTTTTCAATCGGTTTTTTGCCCCTGCTTTTTTTCGGGCTGCTGATATGGCTGTCGTCGGCACGTCCTTTTCTGTCAACGAAAATAATATTTTTCCGTTCTGATCAATTATCGCAAGTGATAAATCTATCTGTTTAAGAATACTTATCAGTACATTTACAGTAGGGTTACTATTTTGTAACTTTTGTGAAATAGCAGCTGGACTTCCCAAGCCATTTAAATCCTTATAACTTTTATTATTTATTACTAATAGTCCCTTTATAATATCTCTCAACATTTTAGCTTTCCCCCCGTTTGATCTTTTTTGAGTATACAGCATGAACCACGAACACGTCAAGACATTAAGTAATTACTATTTTGCCTTGTGCTAAATTGTTTCTTTTTTGCTTCTAGACGTTATTAGTATTTACTGTATATAGATAAAGAAATGATGAAAGGTGGATTTGATATGAAAATGACAAGAAACGAACTTAAATACAATTGGGGAACACTTTTTATTGCCCACCATTGTGCTTTGCAAGAAATTGAACGTTACATGGTTAAAATCGGTAGCAATTCCAGTCTTTATGGCTGGAATTGGGATGCTCTTTCGCTGTTCCGGTCTGCGGGACGCTCTCCGGCCCTGGAAGAAGGAATCTGGACAACTTTTTGCCCCGGCTGATCGCTACAAAATGGCTGTGATGGTGTCGAAAAACACGGATGTGACATTTCACGCTCTCCGGCACACCTACGCCACCACGCTGATTGCTCACGGAGTTGACATCAAGACGGTGGCTTCGCTTCTCGGTGACCGAATGGAAACGGCGATGAACACCTACGTCCATTTCACTGATGAAATGAGGAAATCTGCGGCTCAGGACGTTTAAAAAATTTTTAGCACCAATTTTTGCCGATTTAGACGGGAAAGCGTATGGAACCTTGATGAAACGAAAATCACGATTTTCATTGTACAATAATGGAGATGATATAGACTATAGAAAAATATTTCTGCAGGAGAATATATCAGAAAGTAAAAATCTGATTTCCGCCTGGGATTTATTTACGGAAGAAAACCCTGGCGTGTCTGAAAAATATGAAGATGCACAAGGCCGTACCATTTATGATATTGTCGATGTATTAAAAGAAGAAGGCCTCTATGAAGCTGATGTTTGTCCTGATGATCCGTATGAAGATGTATCATTATACGGCTATGTTTCAGCCCATCCAGAAGATGAATGAGGCCAAATGCCTTCCGGGTGGCCGGGAAGGGTTTGCCTGCGGCGAACCCCTACAGCGTCTTCGTCGAGGTGAAGAAGGAGTTGTTTCGGCCCCGTTTCTATTGGGGATTGGATAGAAAAATGAATGCAGCCATGGCGGGATAGTTCCTGCCATGGCTTTTTTTTTCGTGGAAAAAGTACTTATTTCCCCCTTTCCTGTCCTGTTACCAGTAGAAACAGACAGAACAGGAGGTTGAAATTATGGAAAGCAAAGTCATTCCCATCAACCAACGGTATGCTCTGACCGTGAAGGAGGCCAGGCAGTATTTCCACATTGGGGAAAAGCGGCTGCGGCGGATTGCGGCGGAACATCCTGGAGCAGAGTTTTTGGTCTGGAATGGACGGAAGGTGCTGATCATCCGGGAGGCGTTTGAAAAATTCCTCCGCCAGACGTCCTGTATTTAAGTTGACTTATTTGATAATTGGAGTGATGAATAGAATGCCAAACAAGGAGAGGAGAGAAAACCTATGAAAAAAATACATATGAGAGGCCGGGTGCGCCGGGATAAGAAAAGACGGATCTTACGGGCGGGAGAGTCCGTGCGGATCGATGGCAAATATCAGTTCAAATACCTGGTGAACGGGCAGCCGAAATTCCTGTACAGCTGGAAACTGGAGCCTACGGATCCCTTGCCGCCGGGTCGTAAGCCCTGCCTGTCCCTTCGGGAAATGGAAGACAGCCTGGAAGTGAAGCTGGTGATCTGTCCCAATGCCCATTCGGATTCCATGACCGTCCTGGAGCTGGTCCAGCGGTACCTGATGCTGAAAAAAGGCGTGAAACCCAACACCCTGAGCAACTACCAGTTCGTGGTCAATGCCCTGAAGAAGGATCCGTTTTCCCAGAAGGCCATCGGGAAAGTGAAAATGTCCGATGCCAAATTGTGGCTGATCAAAATGCAGTCGGAAGGGAAAGGGTACAGTTCCATCCACAGCATCCGGGGCGTAGTGCGGCCGGCCTTCCAAATGGCCGTGGATGATGAAATTCTCTGGAGGAATCCTTTCAATTTTGAGATGAAGGATGTGCTGATCAACGACAGCGTCCGGCGGGAGGCCCTTTCCAAACGGGACATGCGGATTTTCCTGGAATTCATCCGGAAAGACGAATACTTCAAGAGGTACTACGAAGGGATCTACATCCTGTTCCATACCGGGCTGCGGATCTCGGAATTCTGCGCATTGACGGTGAACGACATTGACCTGGAGAAACGGACCATCAACGTGGACAAGCAGCTCCAGAAATCCAACAGTAAATATTACATCCTGTCCACCAAAACCAAGGCCGGGGCCCGGCTGCTGCCCATGACGGACGAAGTGTACCGGTGCTTTGTGACCGTCCTCCGGCAGCGGAGGCCGCCAAAGGTGGAACCCATCATCGACGGGGTAGGGCAGTTCCTTTTTTATGATAACAGGGGCTTTCCCATGGTGGCCCAGCACTGGCAGAAGTATTTTCAGCATATCCTGAAGAAATACAACAGCACCTACAAGTATCAGCTGCCGAAGATCACTCCTCACGTGTGCCGTCACACCTACTGCACCAACATGGCCCTGTCCGGGGTGAGCGCCAAGACCCTCCAGTACCTGATGGGCCACAGCGATATCGGCATCACCCTGAACGTGTACACCCACATCAAGTTCGACGATGCCCAGAAGGAAGTGGAAGTGATCCAGGCCCGGCAGCAGAAGGAGATGGAGAATGTAAGAAAAGAACTGGAGCAGGTGGGAGAGCTCCAGCCGAAGGTGATCCGGTTTCCCGGGGAGCGCAGAGTGAAGAGTGCAGAGTGAAGAGCGCCTCACGCCAAGTGTATGGAAACTGAATTTGTATTGTAAACGTATTATGAATGTGATAAAATTCAGTAAAGAGGTGATACAAATGGCAAAGAATGCAAATATCAATATTCGTATCGAACCTGAAATAAAGAGCGCAGCGGAGAACCTGTTTTCTTCTTTTGGAATTACCATAAGCGATGCCGTGAATATCTTCATTCGGAAATCCCTGATGGAAGGGGGCATTCCTTTTTCCGTCAGACAGCCCCGGTTCAATGCCGAAACAGAAGCCGCCATGCAGGAAGCCAGAGATATTGCTTCTGGCAAAATTCCTGCCAAAAAATATCATAGTGCCCATGAAATGATTAAGGATATTACCGATGAAGTATGAACTGGTGATGACTTCCCGCTTCCGCAAGGACCTTAAGCGGATGGTAAAAAGAGGTCTGCCATTGAATGAACTGGAACAAGTCCTGGATTGGCTGTCTGATGGCATCGTTTTGGGACCCAAGTACAGAGATCATGAACTGAGCGGGAATTATGCGGGATTTCGAGAATGTCATATTCGGCCAGACTGGCTGCTGATCTATATGGTGGAAGAAGAAAAACTGATTTTAACTGCAACCAGGACTGGTTCCCATTCGGACTTGTTATAAGTTGTGGAAATGTACTGTAGAGTTAGCTTACAGTCATTATCTACGACAGACGGTGTTGAACGGAAGTAGGCCGCTGGCCTTATCTGGAGCGGGCGAATCTGGCGGGATTGCAGAAGAGCAACCCTGGATTCTCCACTACGGATTGTTATCAGCTAATCGGCGGAAAATCATAGGGATAGGCTAATTTTCGTTTACATTTTAATGGATGTCATATATACTTAAATTGAAACCAATTGTTGGTACTGGCCACGGAGGCGTCACCTCACTAGAGCGTGAATCCGTGGAGGTATTGCCAACAATTGGTTGTTTTTCAAAGGAGTGGAGAAAAGAAAAAGATTCTCACACTGCCGATGCCTTCGCACGTTCGACAGCTACTGCTGGCAGTACGATTTCTCTGCCAGAGGAGAATCTTTGCTTTTAGTATATAAGATTTTCTGGTCAAAATCAAGGACAGTTACGACGGGGTGGATTAACAAGACGATGTTTCCCTCTGGATTATAGAGATGAATTGATCCGGGGCTTCAAAGGAGGATACTTAAAATGACGAAATTAAAGAGACCTCCAAATGTGGCTGAATGGGATCCTAATTTTTTGGATGTTCAGTATACTCCTGAAGAAATTCATGAAATGAAAAAGGAGTATGAAAAATTTAAGAAAGAATACGGTCCTATCCAGACAATAGAAGAATTAGTAAAACAGGGAAAATTTTGAGGGACAGAGTGTAATGATGGAACCTGCGGGCGGGTTCCAGGAACGTTAGCAAGCGAATCGGGCGGGATTGCGATGCAACCCTGGATTCGTCCCTCGGAGTTCCGGACAGGGCCTCACGCCCAATGCAAAAGGAGACCATCCGCCGGGGGCGGATGGTCGAGAATCTAATTGGGGCCTCTGGCCGCCCAGGGGGCCTGGCTTTCACCGGAATCTCCTCAGCCGTCCGCCAGGGATTTTGTCACTTTTTCCAGTTCATCCGGGGAAAGGCCCAGGACTTTGTCAAAGGGGGCTTCCGGCGTGACCACCTGCAGTTCATCCGGCTGCAGGGCGGCAATGGCACGGCGGAACGTATCCAGGGACTCCGGATCGTCGCTGTACCCTTTGACCACTGTGATTTCCAGATGGAAGCGGCCTGGGTAGGACTTCCTGAAATCCACCATGTTTTGGATATGCTGCCGGACCGTATAGCCGGCAAGGGGACGCTGGGCTTTCTGGAAAGCGGCTTCCCGTCCCATTTTCAGTTCCCCGATTACTTCCTCGCACTGGCGGGCCAGAGCTGCACAGGCCGGGTTCCCATATAGATAGCCGTTGGACAGGAGACGGACGGGAACGTTCTCCCTGTGGATGGCAGCGATGACCTGTTCCACGCCCGCCAGCAGCAGGGCCTCACCCAGAGAATTGATGAAGACCAGATCGGGCCGTACCTCCCGGATCTTTTGCTGCAGATCCCGGATGGCGGCGTCCAGATTCCCCAGATCCACCTGTTCCTGGGTCTGTACGTGGGACAGCTTGCGGCTTACGGGGCAAAAGATGCAGTTGAAATTGCAGTATTTGCCGGGGAAAAGGTTGACTTCCAGAATGGTTTTCCCGTTTTCCTCATAGGGTTCATTGTAAAAGAAATGTTCCATACGTATCCTCCTCCATCATGGGGCATAAAATAAAAAGGGCCGCTTCCTTATCTGCTGAGACCTGACGATAAGGAAACGGCGTACCTCTGACTACTCGGCAGCAGCCAGCACCTGATTTATTTTGTTTGATTAGTAGATTATAGCAGGATCCGGGAAAATAAGCAATGGGAGAAAAGCGCGGGAGTGGATTAACAGTCTTGGTTGTCAAGACATGTGTTACACTCTTGAATTTGAGAAATACTCTGTTACAACCTGGTTTGGGCTTCTGAATGCTAGGGATGTCTTGGCTGTGCCGTTGTAGCGTTTTTCATGCTTTTCCAC
>Ga0256404_1011971_pt1 | contig 11421 bp, 10 predicted proteins | sample RumenRJG_01DNA_FD_185990 | JGI IMG/M metagenome (GOLD analysis project Ga0256404, IMG submission 185990) | Bovine rumen microbial communities from Lethbridge, Alberta, Canada - RJG_01 | ecosystem: Host-associated > Mammals > Digestive system > Stomach > Rumen | place: Canada: Alberta | collected... | reverse complement strand
GGAGCTGCAGACCGTGGTGGACATCAAGGCGCTGGGAGAACTCTCCGCGGAAGAGTTTGAAAAGTACAAAGGCGCCATCAAGGATCCGGACAGACAGCGGAAGGCGAAGCACGCGGTCTATGAAAACATCCGCACCCTGGAGGCGGTAAAGGCGCTGAAGGCCGGGGAACTGGAACGGTTCGGAATACTGATGAACGAGTCCCACGTGTCTCTCCGGGACGACTATGATGTCACCGGCATCGAGCTGGATACTCTGGCGGAGGAAGCCTGGAAGTGCCCGGGCGTCATCGGCTCCCGCATGACCGGCGGCGGTTTCGGCGGCTGCACCGTTTCCATCGTGGAGGACGGCGCCGTGGAGAATTTCATGAAACAGGTAGGCGAAGGATACAGGAAGAGGATCGGATATCCGGCGAGCTTTTATGTCGTGGAGATCGGCGGCGGACCGTGCCGCCTGGACTGAAGGAGGCGGAGAGATGCTGGAGACAGGAATGACGGGAAGCAGCTGTTCAGAAGTGCAGAGAGCTGTGACGGAGCTTGCGGCCTACGGGCTGAAGACGGGGCTGATCGCCCGGGAAGACGTGATCTTTACCGTGAACATGCTGCTGAAGGAGATGGGGATGGATTCCTATGAGGAGTCCGAAGCGGAAGTGATCCGGGCAGCGGAAGAGATCTCGGACGAGGAGATCGAGGAAGGCTCTCTTCTGGAATCGATCTTAAAGAAGCTGACAGACGAAGCGGTCAGAAACGGAAGATGCGCCGGAAGCAGTGTGGTGTTCCGGGATCTGTTCGACACGGCGCTGATGGGCGTCATGACAGCACGCCCCTCGGAAGTGATCCGCAAGTTCCGGGAACTGGAGCAGGAAAAGGGACCGGAGGCAGCGACAGACTGGTACTACAGTTTTTCGCGCAATACGGACTATATCCGTCGCTACAGGGTGCGCCGCGACATGAAGTGGAAAACACCGACCGAATACGGAGAGCTGGATATCACCATCAATCTCTCCAAACCGGAGAAGGATCCCAAGGCTATCGCAGCTGCCGGGAGAACAAAGTCAGTTTCCTATCCGAAGTGCCAGCTCTGCCGGGAGAATGAAGGCTACGCGGGAAGAGCGGACCACCCCGCCAGGGAGAACCACCGCATCATCCCGGTGACCATCCAGGGGACCCAGTGGGGATTTCAGTACTCTCCCTATGTGTACTACAACGAGCACTGCATCGTTTTCAACGGAAAGCACACGCCCATGCGGATCGACCGCAGTGCGTTCTGCAAGCTTTTTGATTTCGTGAAGCAGTTCCCCCACTATTTTGTCGGTTCCAATGCGGACCTTCCGATCGTGGGCGGCTCCATCCTGAGCCACGACCATTTCCAGGGCGGGCGCTATGAGTTCCCCATGGCCAAGGCGCCGGTGGAGGAGACCTTTACGATGCCGGGATACGATGACGTGGAGGCAGGTATTGTCCGCTGGCCCATGTCGGTGATCCGCCTCAGCGGGAAGGACACGGACCGGATCATCGATCTGGCGGACCATATCCTGGCAGCATGGAGAGGCTATACCGACGAGGCGGCTCAGATCTTTGCAGAGACGGACGGCGTCCCCCACAACACCATCACCCCCATCGCACGGAAGCGGGGAGAGAACTATGAGCTGGACCTGGTCCTCAGGAACAACCTGACTACGGAGGAACATCCTCTGGGGGTCTATCATCCCCACAGCGAATACCATCATATTAAGAAGGAGAACATCGGCCTGATCGAGGTGATGGGTCTCGCCGTCCTGCCCGCGAGACTGCGGGAGGAGCTGGAGCTTCTGAAAGAACAGCTTCTCAGGGGCGATACGGACGAAATGATCCGCAGCAATGAAAAGACGGAGAAGCACGCCGACTGGGTGAAGCAGATCCGGGAAAAATACGACAGCATCCGCGAGGACAACGTGACGGAGATCCTGATGCAGGAGACCGGGGAAGTGTTCCTGCACGTACTGGAAAATGCCGGAGTATACAAGAGGACAGAAGAAGGGCGGAAGGCCTTCCTCCGCTTTGTGGAGGCTGCCGGAAGAAGCTGAAGAAAGGACGCCTGGACTTAAGAAATGAGGACGATCATAGTTTCGGACATCAGCGGACACCCGGAGACCTGTCTCCGCCTGCTGGAGAAGATCGGATTTGACAGAAAAGAGAATACGCTGATCTTCCTGGGAGATGTGATGGACTGCGGGCCGGATCCCTGCGGCGCCTACATCATGGCGAGGAATTTCCGGGAGGAGATGAAGGAGAGGTTCGTGTATATCTGCGGAGAGCACGAGCAGATGTTCATGGACGCGGAGCTCCTGAAGCGGGGCCAGATCGCAGGGAAGGTGCTCTGGCGGCAGAACGGCGGCAAAGAGACGGCAAAGTCCTTCAATGACAGGAGGATCAGTCTGGGGAAGACCGCTGTATGGCTGAAGGAGAACACGCGCCGCTGGTATGAAGATGATGATTTTATCTGCGTCCACGCGGACATCCGGGACGAGATCGTCTGGAACAATATGGAGGATACCTTTATCTGGGGCGGCGACGCTGTCACTTACAATGATTACAGCGGAAAGCTGGCGGTCATCGGGCACGCGCAGCAGGAGACGCCGGCCTATCTGGACGGTTACGGAGGGGAGAGCCGTTTCCACCCCTCCTACGGCACCTGGTTCGAGCTTCCGAAGACCGGACTGATCGCCATGAATACCGGCTGCGGCTTCGGCGGACCCCTGACTGCCATGATCATCGAGAACGGCTGGATGCGCTTTGAATCCCAGATGCCGTGATGTTGACGCAGGAAAGCCCTCTGTGGTAGAATCAATGATTATGAAGAAAACACTAAAGCCTTTTAAAGCCGTACTGTTCGATATGGACGGCGTCATACTTGATACGGAACGCGTGCACATCCTCGGATGGCACGCTGTTTTCAGTGAGATCGGCATTGTGCCGGAAGAAGATTTTCTTGTAACGCTCCGGGGCGCAAACATGGAGTTCCAGCGGCAGAAGTTCCAGGAGAAGTTTCACGGGACAGTGGATTACGTGGCTCTCCGGAACGCGAGGCGGGAATTCTGCCAGAGGTATTACCGGGAGAACGGTCTGCCGGTGAAGAAGGGATACCGGGAGCTTTCCGCGTGGCTGAAAGAGAAGGGGATCCCGAAGGCGCTCTGCTCCTCCACGACGCTGGATACGATTAAAAACGAGTTCGTGATCGCAGGACTGCCGTTTGATTTCGACGCTTCTGTCACGGGCACGGAGCCGGAGCACTCGAAGCCCGCGCCGGATGTTTTCCTTCTGGGAGCTGAGAAACTGGGTGTCCGTCCGGAGGACTGCATCGTGTTTGAGGACAGTCCCAACGGAGTGAGAGCGGGACACGATGCCGGATGCCAGGTGATCATGGTGCCTGACACCGTACCTGCGACAGAGGAGCTCAGGGAACTGAGCACTGTCGTCTGCGGAAGTCTTCTGGAGGCACTGGAGCTTCTGGTCACGATCCAGGGCTTCGACTGATGCCGCGGCTTCAGGATGCGGAACAGAGCTGAAAACAGACCTCAGAAAAAGAATCAGGAGATAAGAACTATGCAGTGCTATGAAGAACTGAAGGCCCGCGGTCTGATCGCGCAGGTCACCAACGAAGAAAAAGTAAGAGAGATGGTCAACGCCGGGAAGGCTACCTTCTACATCGGCTTCGATCCCACGGCGGACAGTCTCCATGTCGGTCATTTTATGGCGCTCTGCCTGATGAAGCGCCTGCAGATGGCCGGAAACCGTCCCATCGCACTGGTGGGCGGCGGCACCGGAATGATCGGAGATCCCTCCGGCCGCACGGACATGCGCACCATGATGACCACCGAGACCATCGACCACAACTGTGAGTGCTTTAAAAAGCAGATGAGCCGCTTCATCGAATTCGGTGAGGGAAAGGCTCTGATGGTGAACAACGCGGACTGGCTCCGGAACCTGAACTACATCGAGTTCATCCGGGACGTGGGACCCTGCTTCTCCGTGAACAACATGCTGCGGGCGGAGTGCTACAAGCAGCGGATGGAGAAGGGACTTTCCTTCCTGGAGTTCAACTACATGATCATGCAGGCCTACGACTTCCTCTGCCTGTACGAGAAATACGGCTGCAACATGCAGTTCGGCGGCGACGACCAGTGGAGCAACATGCTGGCCGGAAGAGAACTGATCCGCAAGAAGCTCGGACAGGACATGGAGGACAAGGCCGAGGCCATGACCATCACCCTCCTTCTGAATTCGGAAGGCAAGAAGATGGGCAAGACCGTGGGCGGCGCTGTCTGGCTGGATCCCGCCAAGACCTCCCCCTACGATTTCTACCAGTACTGGAGAAACGTGGGCGATGCCGACGTGCTGAAGTGCCTCCGCATGCTGACCTTCCTGCCCATCGAGCAGATCGACGAGATGGACAAGTGGGAAGGCGCCCAGCTGAACGAGGCGAAGGATATTCTGGCCATGGAGCTGACCACGCTGGTGCACGGCGAGGAAGAAGCGAAGAAGGCCAGAGAAGCGAGCCGCGCCCTCTTCGGCGGCGGGGCGGCAAGCGCAAATGTACCATCCTACCAGCTTCAGGACTCTGACCTGAAGGATGGAAGGATCGACATCCTGAGCGTCCTCGTGGCATCGGGCCTGTGCCCCAGCCGTTCCGACGCGAGAAGAAACGTCCAGCAGGGCGGCGTCAGCGTGGACGGAGAAGCCGTGAAGGACATCGCGGCATCCTGGGCGGCGGAAGAATTCGCCGGAGACGGGAAGCTTGTGAAGCGCGGAAAGAAGAATTTCATCAAAGTGATCCGCTGATTGCGGACAGACCTGGGCAGCTTTCCTCATGAGGCTGCCCTTTCTGTCTCTTCCGGTTGCAGTTCATGAAGCGGAATGCTAAAATAAATTGTTTAATTATACATTACTGGCATAAGGAAAGGAGTTTTGCATGAAGAAACCATATGCTGAACTTACCAGAGAAGAACTTCTGGGGCTGCAGAAGCACCTGAAGACGGAATACAGGAGAATGCAGGCCATGGACCTGAAGCTGGACATGTCCAGGGGCAAGCCCTGCACTGAGCAGCTGGACCTCTCGATGGGAATGCTGGACGTCCTGAACAGCGAGACGGAGCTCCGCAGTGAGGACGGTACCGACTGCCGCAACTACGGCGTGCTCACCGGGATCCCGGAGGCGCTGGACCTGATGGCAGATATGATGGAAGTGCAGCCGGACCACATCATCCTCTATGGAAATTCCAGTCTGAATGTCATGTACGACACCATTTCCCGCTCCTACACCCACGGCGTCATGGGAAATACGCCCTGGTGCAAGCTGGACAAGGTGAAATTCCTCTGTGTCGTGCCCGGATATGACAGGCATTTTGCCATCACCGAATACTTCGGCATTGAGAACGTGCCCGTTCCCATGCTGCCGACAGGTCCGGACATGGATATCGTGGAAAAACTGGTCTCCGAGGATCCGGCCATCAAGGGCATCTGGTGCGTCCCGAAGTATTCCAACCCCACGGGCAATTCCTATTCCGACGAGACGGTGCGCCGCTTCGCGAGACTGAAGCCCGCGGCCCCGGATTTCCGCATCTACTGGGACAATGCCTACACGATCCATCATCTGTACGACATCGACCACGATCATCTGATCGAGATCCTGCTGGAGTGCAAGAGAGCCGGCAACCCGGATCTGGTCTACAAGTTCGCCTCCACCTCCAAGATCAGCTTCCCGGGCTCCGGAATCGCTGCCCTGGCCGCGTCTCTGAACAACCTGGAGGACATCAAGAGACAGCTGAAGATCCAGACCATCGGCCACGACAAGGTGAACCAGCTCCGGCACGTCCGCTTCTTCGGAGATATTCACGGCATGACGGAACATATGAAGAAGCAGGCGGATATCCTCCGCCCGAAATTTGAAGCTGTGGAGGGCATCCTGGAGGAGGAGCTCGGCGGCCTCGGCATCGGCACATGGACCTGCCCGAAGGGAGGCTATTTCATCTCCTTCGATTCCCTGGACGGATGCGCGAAGCAGATCGTGTCCCGCTGCGCGAAGGCAGGCGTGGTCATGACCAGCGCGGGCGCCACCTGGCCCGGCGGAAAGGATCCCCATGATTCCAACATCCGTATCGCGCCGTCCTTCCCGCCGCTTGCCGACCTGAAGACCGCGGCGAAGCTTTTCGCTCTTTGCGTAAAATATGTCAGCGTCGAGAAGCTGCTTGCCGGAATGGAGGAAGGAGCTGAGGCCTGATGAAACTCTGTCCGATCTGTGACCATGAACTGGTAGGTTCCTTCTGTCCTGTCTGCAGGGCAATGCGGCCTAATCCGCTGATACTTCCGGAAGGCATCTACCTGAACAAGGCGCATTCCTCGCCTGACGTACAGTGTGAATTTCATGCGGGCGACCGGAAAAGCACGCTGCTGAACCGGCGGCATCCCGAAAACGAAAAAGAGTGCTCCTATCATAACCCCGGGGGCACAGGACATGAACTGAAACCGGATCTGAAAAGTATGATGCGGTCTATGAAGACCGGAAAAAGCAGGACCATTTTTGATAAACTGTTCGGCCGCTGATGAGCGGAGAAAGGAGAGACTGTGTTTCTGTTGATTATTTTTGTTCTTCTGGTATTTCTGTTCCTGAACTGCGTGAGGATCGTCCCCCAGGCCCAGGCTGTGGTCGTGGAGCGCCTCGGAAGGTATCACGCCACCTGGGACGCCGGCATTCACATCATGCTGCCGATCCTGGACCGCGTGGCGAAAAGAGTGAATCTGAAGGAGCAGGTGGCGGATTTCCCGCCGCAGCCCGTGATCACGAAGGATAATGTCACCATGCGTATCGACTCTGTCGTCTTCTTTGTGATCACAGAGCCGAGACTCTACGCCTACGGCGTCGAGAATCCCATCGCGGCCATCGAGAACCTGACCGCCACGACCCTCAGAAACATCATCGGTTCCATGGATCTGGACACGACCCTCACTTCCCGTGAGACCATCAATACGGAGATGCGCTCCCAGCTGGATATCGCGACGGATCCCTGGGGCATCAAGGTGAACCGCGTGGAGCTGAAGAACATCCTTCCGCCGGACGCCATCCGCGAAGCCATGGAGAAGCAGATGAAGGCGGAGCGCGAGAAGAGAGAAGTCGTCACCCTGGCACAGGGTAAGAAAGAGTCCGCGGTCCTTACCGCGCAGGGAAACAAGGAAGCAGCCATCCTCAACGCGGAAGCCGAAAAGCAGACTGCCATCCTGCACGCGGAGGCCGAGAAGGAGCGCCGCATCCGCGAGGCGGAAGGCCAGGCCCAGGCGATCCGTGCCGTGAAGGAAGCTGAGGCGGAAGGTATCCGGATGCTGAAGGAAGCCGGAGCCGACGAGTCCGTGATCCGGCTGAGAAGCCTGGATACGCTGGCGAAGGTGGCGGAGGGAGAGTCCACGAAGATCCTCATCCCCTCTGATATCCAGAACATGGCCGGGCTTCTGACTTCATTAAAGGAGAGCGTAAAATGAGAGACGGGTTTATCAGGGTTTCCGCAGTGACGCCGAAGATCCGCGTGGCAGATCCGGTGTACAACTGTGAAGCAGTACTGGAACGTCTCAGGGAAGAGTGGGAGAAGGGGACCAGCATCTGCGTGTTCCCGGAGCTGGTGCTGACAGCCTATACGTGCAACGACCTGTTCCACCAGAACATCCTTCTGGAAGAAGCGAAGGAAGCCCTCCGCCGCATCGTGGAGGCTTCCGAAGGCCATGATACGATGACCTTTGTCGGTATTCCCTGGGAGCACTGCGGCAAGCTGTACAACTGCGCAGCCTGTGTGCAGGACGGACAGCTGCTGGGCCTCGTGACCAAGACCTACATGCCCAACTACAGCGAATTCTATGAGGACCGTTATTTCACGGCAGGACCGGATGTCCCGGTGGACACGGACTTCTTCGGCGAAGAGGTCCCCATGGGATCAAACCTCTTGTTCAAGTGCGTCAATGTGCCGGGACTGGTGATCGCGGGAGAGATCTGCGAGGATGTCTGGGTACCGTGTCCGCCTTCCATTTCCCATGCAATGGCCGGCGCGACGGTGATCGTGAACTGCTCCGCTTCCAATGAAGTGGTCGGCAAGGGCACCTACCGTGAGACACTGATCAAGGGGCAGTCCGCCCGTCTGGTGTGCGCCTATGTTTACGCGAATACCGGAGAAGGAGAATCCACCCAGGATGTGGTGTTCGGCGGACACAACATCATCGCGGAGAACGGATCCTGCCTGGCAGAGAGCCGCAGGTTCCTTCCGGAGACCATCACCACGGAGATCGATGTCCAGCGGCTTCTGTCCGAGCGGAGGAAGCTGAACACCTTTGATGTCTATGAGGACGACGATTACGAGGTCATTCCCTTCCTTCTGGAGGAGAAGGACAACGATCTGATCCGGCACATCGACCGTGCTCCCTTCGTACCCGCGGACGATGCGGAGAAATACCGCCGCTGCGAAGAGATCCTCTCCATCCAGGCGCTGGGCCTGAAGAAGAGGATGGAGCACATCAACGGAAAGACAGCAGTCCTGGGCATTTCCGGCGGACTGGATTCCACCCTGGCGCTGCTGGTGACTGCGAGAGCCTTTGATCTGCTGGGGCTTCCGCGGAGCGGGATCCGCGCCATCACCATGCCGGGCTTCGGCACCACGGACCGGACCTATACCAACGCCTGCGAGCTGACAAGACGCCTGAACGCGACGCTGGAGGAGATCCCCATCGGACCCTCCGTACTGCAGCATTTCAAGGATATCGGCCAGGATCCGGCGAAGCACGACGTCACTTACGAGAACTCCCAGGCCAGAGAGCGCACCCAGATCCTGATGGATGTGGCGAACCGTGAGAACGGCATCGTCATCGGCACCGGCGACCTGTCCGAGCTGGCGCTGGGCTGGGCCACCTACAACGGGGACCACATGTCCATGTACGGCGTCAATGGCTCCATACCGAAGACTCTGGTCCGCCATCTGGTCCGCTACTACGCGGATACCTGCGGCGAGGAGACGCTGAAGGCCATTCTTTACGATGTCCTGGATACTCCGGTCAGCCCCGAGCTGCTTCCTCCGGAGGAAGGAAAGATCAGTCAGAAGACCGAGGATCTGGTGGGTCCTTATGAACTGCATGATTTCTATCTGTACTATGTGCTGCGCTACGGCTTCCGGCCGTCGAAGATCTACCGCCTCGCCCGGAAGGCCTTTGAGGGTGTATACGACGCGGAAACGATCATGAAGTGGCTGAAGACCTTCTACCGCAGGTTCTTCACACAGCAGTTCAAGCGTTCCTGTCTGCCGGACGGCCCCAAGGTCGGATCTGTGGCAGTATCCCCGAGAGGCGATCTCCGCATGCCTTCGGACGCTGCCTACCGGATCTGGATGGAAGAGCTGGAGGGACTGAGCAGGGAACTGTCATGATCACTTCCACGTCAAACAGGAAAGTAAAAGAAGTACAGGTCCTGAACCGGAAGGCGTCATACCGGCGGGAATGCGGCCTGTACACGGTGGAAGGGATCCGGATGTTTCGGGAGGCTCCGGAACCGCTGGTCGAGCAGGTCTATGTCAGCGAAGGTTTTTTCGCAAAATGCGGCGACGAGACACGGCAGAGGATCAGCGGACTTCCCCATGAGTTCGTGAGCGACGTGGTGTTCGCTGCCATGAGCGATACGAAGACACCCCAGGGCGTGATGGTCCTGGTGAAACAGCAGGAAAAGACCCTGGAGGATCTGTTCCGCATGAAGGAACAGTGCTTTCTTGTGCTGGAGACCATCCAGGACCCGGGAAATCTCGGAACCATGCTCCGGGCGGGAGAGGGCGCCGGACTGACCGGGATCATCGCGGACCGCGGCACCGCGGATATCTACAACCCGAAGGTGATCCGGTCCACCATGGGCAGCATTTTCCGCGTTCCGGTGGTGTATACGGACGATCTCCGGGAGGCGGTGCGGAAGATGAAGCGCACAGGGGTCAGGGTCTTCGCGGCGCACCTGAAGGGTGAGCGGAACTATGACAAGGAGAATTATCTCGGACCCAGCGCGTTCCTGATCGGGAACGAGGCGGCGGGGCTCACGGAGGAGACCGCGTCTCTGGCGGACGCACTGGTGAAGATCCCCATGCTGGGAGCGGTCGAATCACTGAACGCTGCTGTGGCGGCATCGGTCCTCATGTATGAGCTTTCGCGACAGCGGAGGAACGCCGGGGGCCTGACAGAGGAGGAATGACATTATGGGCATCAGCCTGAAGGGAAGAAACTTTATCACACTCAAGGATTATTCGCCGGAGGAGATCACATATCTGCTGGACCTGGCGGCGCAGAAAAAGAAGGACAAGAAGAACGGAAAGCTGGGAAACAGCCTGAAGGGAAAGAACATTGCCCTGATCTTTGAAAAGCCTTCCACACGCACGCGCTGCGCCTTTGTGGTCGGCGCCAGGGATGAAGGCGGCCAGCCGGAGTATCTCGGAAAAGACGATATCCAGCTGGGACACAAGGAGAGCGTGGAAGATACCGCCCGTGTCCTGGGACGGATGTTTGACGGTATAGAGTTCCGCGGCTTCAAGCAGAAAACAGTGGAAGATCTGGCGAAGTACTCCGGGGTTCCGGTGTGGAACGGACTGACGGATGAATATCATCCCACCCAGATCCTGGCGGACCTTCTCACCATGCGGGAGCATTTCGGCCATCTGAAGGGTCTGAAGTTCGTATTCGCCGGAGACGGCAGGAACAATATGGCCAACTCCCTGATGATCGGCATGACCAAGATGGGCGTCCATTTCACGATCTTTGCGCCGAAGGAGCTCTGGCCGGAGCAGCGCCTGGTGGATCTCTGCAGAGGCTACGCGGAGCAGTACGGCTCGTCTGTCACGATCTCCGACCAGATCGAATGCGTCGAAGGAGCGGACGTCATCTATACGGATGTCTGGGCATCCATGGGCGAAGAAGCGAAGACCGCGGAGCGCGTGAAGCTGCTGCGTCCCTATCAGGTGAATGCGGAGCTTATGAAGAAGACTGGAAAGGAGACCACGATCTTCCTGCACTGCCTTCCGGCAGTGAAGGGGAACGAGGTCACGGAGGAAGTGTTCGAGTCTCCCGCTTCGCTGGTGTTTGACGAGGCGGAGAACCGCATGCACACCATCAAGGCTGTGATGGTGGCGACGCTGGGAGAAGAGGATGCCTGACAGGAAACGTAATCCGAGAAAACTGATCTTTACGCTGGATGCGGTACATCTTCTGGTGGGGATCGCGGTGGTCGTTCTGGCGGTCATCGCGTTCCTCTCGCCGGAGGAGCATGCGGTGTTTTTCCCGGCGATCTTTTTTCTCGCGGCGTTTCTGAGCCTGATGAACGGAATCGTAAGGCTGAGGATGTCGGGAAGAGACACAGGGAAAAAACTGAAGGGGGCACTGGGGCTG
>Ga0256404_1011970_pt1 | contig 11421 bp, 9 predicted proteins | sample RumenRJG_01DNA_FD_185990 | JGI IMG/M metagenome (GOLD analysis project Ga0256404, IMG submission 185990) | Bovine rumen microbial communities from Lethbridge, Alberta, Canada - RJG_01 | ecosystem: Host-associated > Mammals > Digestive system > Stomach > Rumen | place: Canada: Alberta | collected... | reverse complement strand
TCACCGCCGGGAAATCCACGGCATGGTGCACTGCACGGGTGGCGCGCAGACCAAAGTCCTGCACTTCGTCAGCGACAACTGCCACGTCGTGAAAGACAACCTTTTCCCCGTACCGCCGTTGTTCCAGATTATCCACGACTGTTCGCAGACCGACTGGCGGGAGATGTACCAAGTGTTCAACATGGGACACCGTATGGAAATCTATGTGCAACCCGAAATCGCAGAACACATCATCGCCATCTCGAAGTCGTTCAATATCGACGCACAGATTGTCGGTCATATTGAGGAAGGCAGGAAGAGCCTCACCATCAAGAGCGAGTTTGGAGTATTTAATTATTAACACCAGAAAACATCAAAGCGCATGAACAAACCTTTAGCCATCTTCGCCATGATATTTGCAGCGATTCTGCTCGTTGCCAATCTGATTCTTGTCTATGACGGCATACAGGCTGGCACAACCAAGTGGGGGAACATCTGCGGAGCAATAGCCATGGTATTTGTCTTTTCCTTCTCTTATTCCAGATATAAGAACAAAAGCAAGGAATAGAAACAGGTATTAGAGAAAAGTAAGCATTTATCTGCCAAGGAAACACAAATAATTTCGTACCTTTGCCAACGAATATGGAAAATAACAGCATCTTACAGAAACTCGACGGACTCGAGGCACGCTTCGAAGAAGTATCGACGCTCATCACTGACCCCAACGTGATAGCCGACCAGCAACGCTACGTCAAGCTCACCAAGGAATATAAGGACCTCGGCGACATCATGGACGCACGCCGCCGCTACGTCGCATGCCTCAACACCATCAAAGAAGCGAAGGACATTCTCGCCAACGAGAGCGACCCCGACATGAAGGAAATGGCACGCGAAGAGCTTGCTACCAACGAAGAACTGCAGCCGCAGCTCGAAGAAGAAATAAAAATCGCACTCATACCGAAAGACCCTGAAGACGCCAAGAACGTGCAGATGGAAATCCGTGCGGGAACGGGCGGCGACGAGGCATGCCTCTTTGCCGGAGACTTGTTCCAGATGTACAAGCGATTCTGCGACCAAAAAGGATGGACACTCGCCATCACCAGCGTCTCGGAAGGTGCCGTCGGCGGCTACAAGGAAATCGACTTCGCCGTTTCGGGAGCCGATGTTTACGGCACGCTGAAATATGAATCGGGCGTGCACCGCGTACAGCGAGTGCCCGTGACCGAATCGAACGGACGCATGCAGACCTCCGCAGCGACCGTCGCCGTGCTGCCCGAAGCCGACAAGTTCGAAGTCAACATCAACGAAGGCGAAATCAAATGGGACACGTTCCGCTCGTCGGGTGCCGGCGGACAGAATGTAAACAAGGTGGAATCGGGCGTCCGACTGCGCTACATGTGGAAGAATCCGAACACCGGCGAGACCGAGGAGATACTCATCGAGTGTACCGAGACGCGCGACCAGCCGAAAAACAAGGAGCGCGCACTCTCCCGACTCTACACCTTCATCTATGACAAGGAACACCAGAAATATGTCGATGACATCGCTTCCCGGCGCAAGAGCCTCGTCTCCACGGGCGACCGTTCAGCCAAGATACGCACCTACAACTTCCAGCAAGGACGCGTCACCGACCACCGCATCGGCTTCACCACACACGACCTGCAAGGATTTCTCGGCGGCGACATCCAACCGATGATTGACGCGCTGACCGTGGCGGAAAACGCTGAGCGAATGAAAGAAGCGGAACTCTGATACACATTATTATATATATAAACAACAGACAAGCCATGAACAGACAACAACTCATCCACCAGATACGCACGAAGAAAACCTTCCTGTGCGTGGGACTCGACACCGATGCCAAGCGCATACCCATCCATCTGCTCGACATGCACGACCCGCTGCTCGAGTTCAACAAAGCCGTCATCGACGCAACGGCACCCTACTGCGTGGCATACAAGCCCAACCTCGCATTCTACGAGGCGTTCGGTATTCACGGAATGACCGCTTACAAAAAGACCGTACGCTATATCAAGGAACAATATCCCGACCACTTCATCATCGCCGACGCCAAACGCGGAGACATCGGGAATACTGCCGACATGTACGCACGCGCATTCTTCGACGAATACGACGTCGATGCCGTCACCGTGGCACCCTACATGGGCGAAGACAGCATAGCCCCTTTCCTCGCACATGAAGGGAAATGGACCATCCTGCTCGCACTCACCAGCAACCAAGGAGCCAACGACTTCCAGTTCATGAAAGACGAAAACGGCGAGCGACTCTTCGAGAAAGTCATCCGCACCTCACAGAAATGGGGCACTGAAGACAACCTCATGTACGTCGTTGGAGCCACGCAAGCCTCTATGTTGCAGGACATCCGGCGCATCGCACCCGACCACTTCCTGCTCGTTCCAGGCGTAGGGGCACAAGGAGGAAGCCTCGAAGAAGTATGCCAATACGGCATGAACAAAGACTGCGGACTGCTCGTCAACGCATCGCGCAGCATCATCTATGCCGACCACACCGAGCTCTACGCCGAAATGGCAGGCAACAAGGCACGCGAAATGCAACAGCAAATGGCAGCCGAACTCGAAAAACACGGCATATAAGCCACAAACATCAAGACAGAACATAAGGCATTCCTCTGCTCAGGAATGCCTTTTTTCATTCCATTCCCTACCCTTCCGAAAATCAGAAACAGAACTCTCACCAACCAAATTCAGTGAAATTGATGACCAAATTCAGTGAAATTGGTGAGCAAATTCAGTGAATTTGGTTTTCGAACGTTGAACTTTCCTCTGGCAAATCAAGTTGAATTGGAGACCAAATCAAGTTGAATTGATGACCAAATCAACTTGATTTGAAAAACAGACAGTGCACTGCAAAGTTCTTTGCGATGCACTGCAAGGGAGTTTGCGAAAAAGTTTTTCCGAACTGCCGTTTATACAAAAACATTTCATAACTTTGCGCCGTGAACGAAACAAAAATCATCAACGACCCCGTATTCGGGTTTATCAAGATTCCAAGCGGGCTCCTGCTCGACATTGTGAAGCACCCGCTGATGCAGCGCTTGTCACGAATCAAACAGCTGGGCATGGCATCCGTCGTATATCCCGGTGCGCAACACACACGCTTCCTCCACTCTCTCGGAGCCTACCACCTCATGAGCGAAGCCATCACCTCGCTCCGCCAGAAAGGCATCTTCATCTTCGAGTCGGAGGCGGAAGCTGTTCAGGCAGCCATTCTCATGCACGACATCGGGCACGGACCGTTCTCGCACGTGCTCGAACGCACCCTGACAAGCGGCATCTCGCACGAAGAAATCTCGCTGATGATGATGGAACAGATGAATCGTGAGATGGACGGCAGACTGACACTCGCCCTGAAAATATTCAAAGACGAATACCATCAGCGCTTCCTGCACCAACTCATCTCAAGCCAGCTCGACATGGACCGCATCGACTATCTCTGCCGCGACAGCTTCTTCACGGGCGTCAACGAGGGAAATATCGGCAGTTCGCGCATCATCAAGATGATGAACGTGGTGGACGACCATCTCGTCGTGGAAGAAAAAGGCATCTATTCCGTTGAGAACTACTTGGTTGCCCGCAGGCTCATGTACTGGCAAGTCTATCTCCACAAGACGACCGTTGCCTGCGAAAAACTGTTGGTCAACACGCTGCTTCGCGCCAAGCATCTTGCCAACGAAGGAGCAGAACTCTACGCTCCGCCGGCACTGCACTATTTCATCTACAACCATGTGGACAGGCAGACGTTCCTTTCAGACCCGAAAGCGCTGTATTGGTACGAGCAACTCGACGACAACGACATCTGGACAACGGTGAAAGTGTGGAAAGACCATCCCGACCGCATCCTCTCCATGCTCGCCGGCGACCTGCTCAGCCGACAACTTTTCAGGGTGGAAATCAGCGAAGAGCCGTTCACGGAGGAATATGTGGAAAGCATCAAGGACGAAATAATGAAACACACAGGCGTCAGTCGGGAAGACACCAAATTCCTCATGCACATGGACAGCATCAAGAAAGCGATGTATGACGTGCACGACGACCACATCGACATCCTCTACAAAGACGGCACGCTCAAAGAAGTCATAGATGCCTCCGAAATCCTCCACATGACGCATCCTGCCAAGGATATCAGCAAGTATTATCTATGCTACAAACGCTTCTGAAACATATTTTGACAAACTTTCATAAAATAAAAGTCACATTTTGCCACTAAATCGATTTTTTACCGTATCTTTGCAACGTTAAAAAAATCACAGACAAACCCATGGAATTCACCGCAAAGCAAATTGCTGAACTGATAAACGGTCGTATAGAGGGCGATGAGAACGCTGTAGTCTCCACGTTTTCAAAGATTGAAGAAGGGAAACCCGGCGCCATCTCTTTTCTTTCAAACCCCAAATACACCCATTTCCTATATGAGACACAATCCAGTGTGGTCCTCGTCAATGAGGATGTGAAACTGGAAAGACCTGTCAACGCCACACTGATTCGCGTGGATAACGCCTACGAGTGCGTGGCTAAACTGCTGCAACTCTACGAATCGATGAAGCCGCAGAAAACCGGCATCGACCCATTGGCATTCATCTCACCGAAAGCAAAGATAGGAAAAGACTGTTACATCGGTCCCTTCGCCTATATCGGCGATGATGTGGAGATTGGCGACCACTCGCAAATCTATCCCCACGCCACGATATTCGACAAGGCGATTGTAGGCAACCACTGCATCATATATCCGAACGTGAGCATCTATCACGACTGCCACATCGGCAATAACGTCATCATCCACTCGGGCAGCGTCATCGGAGCCGACGGATTCGGCTTCGCGCCCAATGCCGACGGATATGACAAGATGCCGCAGATAGGTATTGTAACGATAGAAGACGACGTGGAAATCGGTGCCAACACCTGTATTGACCGCTCCACGATGGGAAGCACCTACATCCGTAAAGGCGCGAAACTGGACAACCTGATTCAGGTGGCGCACAATGCGGAAGTCGGCGAAAACACTGTCATGGCAGCACAAGTGGGAGTGGCAGGAAGCACGAAAATCGGCAAATGGTGCATGTTTGGCGGACAAGTGGGAATGGCAGGACACATCAGCATTGCCGACCACACGACTGTCGGTGCACAAGCCGGCATCACAAACACCGTTCGCGAGAGCGGACAGACCATCATCGGTTCGCCCGCATGGGATGCAAGAGGCTTCATGAAGTCGGCAGCCATCTTCCGAAGACTATCTGATATGTATCAAAACATACAAAAACTGCAAAAAGAAATTGAAGAACTAAAAAACAACCAATAAAGACATGGCAAAACAAAACACGCTGAAAGGAAGTTTTTCACTTTGTGGAAAAGGACTACATACGGGATTGAGTCTCACAGTTACGTTCAATCCAGCCCCAGAAAATACCGGTTACAAAATACAACGCATCGACCTCGACGAGCAACCCGTCATTGATGCCGTCGCTGAAAAAGTGATTGACACGCAGAGAGGAACGGTTCTCGGAGTCGGCGACGTAAGAGTATCTACCGTCGAGCATGGACTTTCCGCCCTTTATGCATTGGGGATAGACAACTGTCTCATTCAAGTGAACGGACCGGAATTTCCTATTTTGGACGGCAGTGCAGCCATGTATGTAGAGAAGATACAGCAAGTGGGCATCGAGGAACAGAACGCTCCCAAAGACTATTACATCATCAAGAAGAAGATTGAGGTAAAAGATGAAGAGAGCGGTTCATGCATCACCATCCTGCCCGATGAGAATTTCAGCATCACAGCCATGTGCTCGTTCGAGTCGAAATTCATCAACAGCCAATTCGCAACGATTGAAAACGTGGACGAATTTGCAAAGGAAATTGCTCCTGCACGCACCTTCGTCTTCGTGAGAGACATCGAGCCACTGATCAATGCCAACCTCATAAAAGGCGGCGACATGGACAATGCTATCGTCATCTACGAACGGGAGACAACGCAGGAACGGCTCGACAAATTGGCTGACCTCCTCAACGTGCCGCACAGAGATGCCACCAAACTCGGTTATATCCAGAACAAACCACTCGTATGGGAGAACGAATGCACCCGTCACAAACTGCTCGACATCATCGGCGACATGGCTCTGATAGGCAAGCCCATCAAAGGACGTATCATCGCCACCCGCCCCGGACACTCAATCAACAACAAGTTTGCACGGCTTATGCGCAGGGAAATTCGCAAACACGAAGTGCAGGCTCCCGTTTACGACCCCAACGAGACACCAATCATGGATAATATCCGGATTCGCGAACTGCTCCCACACCGCTATCCGATGCAGCTCGTGGACAAAGTGATTGCATTGGGAGCGACCAACATTGTTGGTATAAAGAATATCACGAGCAACGAGCCTTTCTTCGTGGGACACTTCCCACAAGAACCCGTCATGCCGGGAGTGTTACAGATAGAAGCCATGGCGCAGTGTGGCGGACTGCTGGTCCTGAACACCGTTGACGAACCCGAACGCTGGTCCACATACTTCATGCGGATAGACGACGTGAAGTTCCGCCAGAAGGTCGTACCCGGCGATACGCTCGTTTTCAAAGTAGAATTGCTGGCTCCGGTACGTCACGGCATCAGTTCCATGAAAGGGTATATGTTTGTCGGCGACCAACTGGTTTCCGAAGCGACGTTCACCGCCCAAATTGTAAAGAATAAATAAAAGAGCGCACCTTCATCTATTCTAATATAAAGACACTCATGAATCAGATCAGCCCAATGGCTTTCGTACACCCGGAAGCTGTCCTTGGAGAGAACAACATAGTCGGTCCGTTTTGCTATATCGACAAGAATGTGGTCATTGGAAACAACAACGTATTCCAAAATAGCGTGACGGTCAATTTCGGTGCCCGCATCGGCGACAACAATGAATTCATGCCTGGAGCAAGCATTTCCACAAAGCCACAGGACCTGAAGTTCCAAGGCGAGGAAACAACCTGTCAGATAGGCAACAACAACAGTATCAGGGAAAACGTGACCATCTCCCGAGGAACAGCCTCAAAAGGAACGACCATCATTGGCAACAATAACCTGCTCATGGAGAATATGCACGTGGCTCACGACTGTGTGATGGGAGACGGATGCATCATCGGAAACTCCACGAAATTTGCCGGTGAGGTGACTATCGACAGCCATGCCATCATCAGTGCCACAGCACTTATCCATCAGTTCTGCCGAATCGGAGGCTATGTCATGTTCCAAGGAGGCAGCCGGACAAGTCAAGACATCCCCCCATATATCATCGCAGGCAAAGAACCTATCCGATATGCGGGAGTAAACATCATCGGACTGCGCAGACGAGGCTTCAGCAACGAACAAATCGAACAGATTCACGAGGCATATCGCCTGCTATACTCTAAGGGCGTTCTCGCTGAAGGTATTGAGGAAATACGGAAAAAATTGCCGCTCACCGAGGAGATTCAATACATCATCAGTTTCGTTGAGTCTTCCAAGAGAGGAATCATCCGGTAGGAAGACACGCACACCGCTCCTCCCATACCACCCCATCGTATGAACACTAATCAGACACTCATCGTCATTGTTGGTCCAACTGGCGTTGGGAAGACGGAATTGTGCCTACAGATAGCACGTCACTTCAATACCGAAATCATCAATGCCGACTCCAGGCAGATATTTCAGGAACTGCCCATAGGAACAGCTGCTCCTACTGAAGAACAGCGCCGTCAGGTATTCCACCATCTTGTCGGCACACATCACATCACGGATTATTATAGTGCCGCGAAGTTTGAAGAAGATGTGCTCAGAATCATCCAACAGCATTTCGCGACAAGCCACTCCCCTATTATTCTCTCAGGAGGAAGCATGATGTACATCGACGCCGTATGCAACGGCATAGACGACATTCCGAACATCAACGAAAATACGAGGGAACTGTACAAGCGAAAACTGAAAGAAGAAGGCTTGGAGAAGTTGTGCGAAGAGCTGAAATGCGTTGACCCCGAATACTATCAGATTGTTGACAGGAAGAATACGAGAAGAGTCATCCACGCATTGGAAATCTGTCATCAGACGGGAAAGCCATACACCTCTTTCCGGACACAACAAAAGAAAGAACGTCCCTTCCACATCATCAAGGTAGGAATCAACCTGCCACGGGAAGAGTTGTACGAACGAATCAATCAACGCGTTCTCAAAATGATTGAAAATGGTTTTATTGACGAAGCCAGAAGTTTGTACGACAAACACCACTTAAACGCGTTACAAACAGTAGGTTACAAAGAATTGTTCAAGTTTTTTAAAGGAACATGGACACTGGAAGAAGCCATTGAACGCATACAAGGAAACACCCGAAGATATGCCAGAAAACAACTCACATGGTTCAAGAGAGATTCGGCAATCAGATGGTTTTCACCCGAAAATCCTAAAGAAATCATAAATTATATTGAAACATCATTGCCCAAAAGCATTTTTTTGTAACTTTGTGCAATATAATCATAGAAGAAGACACCATGGCACTGCACATCATCAAGAAATGTATCTCACCCATCAAACGGATTTTCTCCTGGTATAAAGGACTGTACCGTGGGAGACGGTGGTACACAAAAGCAATCGTTGGGATAGTATCCTTCATCATCTTTTCCCTCTTCTATTTCATCGCTGTGGACATCAACTTCCTGTGGTTGTTTGGAAAATCTCCAGGATTTTTCGGGAAAAACAACATTTTGAATCCGCCATCGAACGAAGCCTCAGAGATTTACAGTGCAGACGGGGTGTTGATTGGAAAGTTTTTCAGTGAAAACCGCACGCCCGTAAAATACGAGGAGGTGAATCCCGTCTTTTGGAAAGCCCTCATTGACACCGAAGACGAACGCTTCTATAAACACTGGGGTGTTGACCCCATTGGTCTGTTCGCAGCTGCCAAAGACGCCGTGACTCAGAAGGATGCCCGTGGCGCATCAACCATCACGCAGCAGCTGGCGAAAAACATGTTCCGCGTGCGTTCCCAATACTCAACGGGACTGCTCGGGAAAATACCCGGTCTGAAAATTCTCGTGATGAAGAGCAAGGAGTGGATTATCGCCACCAAACTTGAAATGGCATACGACAAGAAAGACATTATAACGATGTATGCCAACACGGTGGATTTCGGTTCCAACGCATACGGCATCAAGACAGCCTGCAAGACTTACTTCGGCACGACACCCGACAAAATCACGACCGACCAGGCTGCCGTATTGGTCGGTATGCTGAAGGCAACAACCTTCTACAACCCCATCAGCAATCCGGAGAACTGCCTAAAACGAAGGAATACGGTCTTGAGCAACATGGTGTCACGCGGCGACTTGTCCCAAGAGGAATATGACTCACTCAGCCAACTGCCGCTCAACCTGAAATATCGCGTCGAAAACCATTATGACGGACAGGCCCTATATTTCCGGGAAGCAGTTGCCGACCACCTGCGCTACTGGTGTAATGAGAACGGATACGACCTCTATAATTCCGGACTGAAAATCTATACCACCATCGACACGCGGATGCAGAAATACGCAGAAGAGGCTGCCGTCATGCAGATGCGAAAGATTCAGCAAAACTTCGACAACCATTGGGGAAACATGGAGCCTTGGAGAGATGAATACGGAAGGGTGATTCCCAACTTCGTGGAAAACATTGCAAAGCGACAACCCTTCTACCGCGACTTGCAGGACAAATTCCCCAACGAGCCCGACTCCATCGACTACTACCTGAACAAACCGCATAAGGTGAAACTATTCGATTACGAGAAAGGAACAATCGAAAGGGAAATGAGCTCCCTGGACTCCATCCGCTACATGCTACACTTCATGCACTGCTCGTTTGTTGCCATGGAGCCGCAAACGGGAGAAGTCAAAGCGTGGGTCGGCGACGTTGATTTCAATTCATGGAAATACGACAAGGTGACCGCCATGCGTCAACCCGGTTCCACGTTCAAGCTGTTCGTTTACACCGAAGCGATGAACCAGGGATTGTCTCCTTGTGACAAACGGCGAGACGAATACCTCTCCATGCAAGTATTTGACCGCAAGCGGAAAGTTGAAGTGACGTGGACTCCCTCCAACGCCAACGGGCGTTTTTCCGGCGATTCCATTCCTCTGAAAGGAGCATTTGCACAGAGCATCAACTCTATCGCCGTCCGCTTAGGACAGGAGATGGGCATCCGGAATATCGTGAAATGTGCCCACGACATGGGCATCAAAAGCGAACTCCAGGAAGAGCCGTCACTCGCACTCGGTTCATCCGACGTGAATCTGCTTGAACTGGTCTCTGCCTACGGAACCGTTGCCAACAACGGAAAGTATCACGAGCCCGTGCTTGTCACGCGGATACTCGACCGAAACGGAAATGAGATATATACAGCGCCAACCGCAGTGCGGCAAGCTATTCCATACAAAAGTGCATTCCTCATGCAAATGATGCTCATGGGAGGCTTGCGCGAGCCTGGCGGCACATCGCAGGCATTAGGAGCATACATCGGCAATATCTACGACACAGACTTCGGAGGAAAGACCGGAACGTCAAACAACCATTCCGACGCATGGTTCATGGCTGTCAGTCCAAAACTGGTGGTCGGCGCATGGGTCGGCGGAGAGTACCGCAGCATCCATTTCCGTACCGGAGCCTTAGGACAGGGCAGCCGCACGGCACTCCCCATCTGCGGTTCCTTCCTCGCATCGATATTCAACGATTCGCAGTTCAGCAAATACCATGCGCGGTTCAACAAAGCCAACAACAAGGATGTTCCGACATCTTTATATTCATGTTCCAGCTACTATGTGAACGAGAATGCCAACAAGCCCGACAGCCTCGAACTGATGGAAGAGGAAGTGTTGGACGAGGACGGCAATCCCATCCTTAGGACAGAACCGCCCCTCAATGAGGAAAACACCCCGCCCTCAGGCAACGAACCGCCACCCTCCCCGGCAGAGATTTAATCGCCGTAATCATTCGTTTACCATCTCGCTACAATTGTATATTTATACGCGAGTGGAAGAACTGAACACCGTTTTGCAAACCGTTGAGTTCCAACGCTTTAAGATGTGGTTTCCAAAAGTTCAACTTTTAGCTTGCAAAAGTTGAACTTTCAGGCGATGAAAGTTGAACTTTGAGAACGCAAAAGTTCAACTTTTGGAAAGCGATAGTTCAACTACATATTTATACAACCTTTTCTGTATGTTTATACAATGGTTACCAATGACCAAAAAGTCCTGTTTTTTCCAAATCCTTTACGGAAGAAATCGGTGCACCGACCATCCCCTTATCAACAGAACAGGGACAGTTCCTACGTTGCGTAAGAACTGTCCCTATACATTATTGTCTATGCTATATCAGAATGGCAGGTCGTCAGCACTCTCACCCTCTGCCGTCTCGGGGAACGGAACA
>Ga0256404_1011969_pt1 | contig 11422 bp, 10 predicted proteins | sample RumenRJG_01DNA_FD_185990 | JGI IMG/M metagenome (GOLD analysis project Ga0256404, IMG submission 185990) | Bovine rumen microbial communities from Lethbridge, Alberta, Canada - RJG_01 | ecosystem: Host-associated > Mammals > Digestive system > Stomach > Rumen | place: Canada: Alberta | collected... | reverse complement strand
TAAGCCAATTCCTGCAAGAATTCTGGTTATTTCTTCCAGATCACCCTTAAAATAAATATCCTGATTTGGAATAATTCCAAGAATATTTACAAGCTTATGATCTATGTTCTGTTCAATTTTCTTTACCTTTGGAAGCTTCTTAAATATATCTGTGAGAAGAACCTCATAACCATAATGATTGTCTCCATTAAAGCCTGCCGAAAGGCTCTCGATGACCGGTTCTCCCTGCTCCTGAACCTCTCTTGTCATAGCTTCAATATCATCACCGACCATTGCAGATTCGCAGCTGTTTAAAACGATATATAATTCACCTTCAAATACCTTCAGTGTATTTTTTATCTGCTCTCTCAGTCTTGATGCTCCGCCAAAAATAATATGCCTCTCCTGAAAATTTGTGCCTGGAACCGACATTCCCTTCACATATCCCCCTGCAAGCCCGCTCGCTCTGTTGGCAAGATAGTTCTGAACGGAGCACCCTCCATTTGCATGTACAATCGGAACGATTCCTCCTATTTCACTTAACGTCTGGACTGCACCATGAAGAGCGCAACCATTTCTTGGTCTTTCTACAACTATGGTCATTTATCTCACCTCCTGCTTTACATACCAGTTACTGCTCTTTCTCAACCAGGAAGCCTTATAGAATGATCTATTTTTTTCATAAAACAGGCTTGAATTCTTAATAGCATTTACAAGCGCTTCAATTCCTTTATATCCATAAATCGGCAATTCACTTATAATAACTGGTTTTACATCATACTCTTCTAAAAATTCAACGTCAGAATTATTTGTAATAAAATAGTCAAACTGTCCCTTAGATATGACATTAGCCAATTCAAAATACTGACCAATTCCTATTACAACATTAATTCCCGGATTTAATCCGGACAACTTATTAATATATTCTCTGCTTTCCAGATCAATGTATGGAATCTGTATGCCATCAATTACTCCACCAAGCTTCTCTACAAGACCATTAAGTCCCTGAACCTGAGATGGTGTTCCGGAAATAAACAGATGCTTTCCTCTGATAGAATCGTCACTAAATATTTCCTGAGCAATTTCTGTCCTTTTTTCAATGTATTCCAAAGCCTGATCTTCCTTCTGAAATTCTCTTGCCAGTCTTCTGAAAAATTTATTCGTATTATGTATTCCTATTGGAGCACCTGTTTTGATATATTTCACACCATATACTTCTTCTAACTCCTCAGCCAGATAACCGCCTTCATCAGGATTCAATACAATAGATGCTTTTGCTTTTGATGCCTTTTTGATGTTATCTAGATCAGCGTACTGAGGCAGAAGATTATAGTTGATCGTCAATTCATCCAATACGGATGTAACTGCTTCTATATCATACGGATTCTCTGAAAAGGAAATAAGATTTACAAAATTTTCCTTTTCATCCTCTGGTTTCACTTTATCTACTATATATTTCAATAATGAATGGGTGATAATATCACATCCCGTTGTTGCAGATTTCGATTTAAATCCATCCGTATAAATTGAAATAATCTTAACATCAAGCTCATCCTCAAGTTCAAGAATCATTGAACTGATATCATCATTATTAATAGCTACTACCGGTGTTCCAAGAACAAATATAACCCTGGCATGCGTTTCATTGACGGCTCTTGTTACAGCTCTTCTTAATTTCTCATCACCGCCCAAAATAGTATCTCTTTCTTCCAGATTCGTTGAATACCATTCAAACCTGTAATCTGCATTATATGCTATGTTTGCAGCCGCACAACCTATTGCACCATGAACAACTACCGCTGTCTCCTTTATCGTGCTAAGCAATCTGGCTGCATACAACACCTCATCATACGTAACCTGGGATAAAGTCCTGATTTTCTGCTTTATTTCTTCTCCCGAAGTCTCGTCCTTGATCCCATTTAATGTGCCATTAAAATTACTTAGCGTGCTTAATCTTTTTTCACGGGTTAATGCCCTTCTTTCATCAACAAAACTCATCAAATCGCCTCCCCGGCGGCAACTTCACCACTTTCGATCCCATAGATTCTGTCTCCCCACTCTCTTGCCCAATCACGTAATTCTGTTGAGCCAAGTGGGTTTGGAACTACAAGGTTCTCATTTTCCGCAATATATTTTGCAAGATTTCTGTAGATATCTGCCTGAGCTGAAGTTGGATTTGCTTCGATAACTGTTTTTCCGTATAACTCACTCTGCTGTACTGCAATGGAACGATCTACATATCCGGCAATCGATGTTCCGGTTCTCTTAGTAAAATCATCTACAATTTCTCTGTGATACCCTGGCTTCATGCTGTTCGCAATCACTCCACCAAGTTTCGCACCGCCTGTAGGTGCGTATTTGTTAATTGCCTTAAAAAGATTGTTTGCTGCATATAAAGCCATAAAATCTGATGAACTCACAACATATGCTCTGTCCGTAATTCCATCCCTGATTGGGACTGCAAAACCACCACATACAACATCTCCAAGGACATCATATAACACATAATCTGGTTTGAATTCTTCAAAAAGATTCAGTTCCTGTAACAGATTAACTGCAGCATTAATTCCTCGTCCCGCGCATCCTACACCTGGTACAGGTCCTCCTGATTCAATGCATAAAACACCACCGAATCCCTTGATTGAAATATCATCCAGATGTATTTTGTTTCCCTCTCGCAGGCTATCTAATACTGTTGGAAGGTATGTATTTCCTCTAAGTGTGTTTGTTGAATCACTCTTTGGATCACATCCAATCTGAATTACTCTATACCCCTGCTCCGCTAACGCAGCACTGATATTTGATGTGGTGGTGGACTTTCCAATTCCACCTTTTCCATAAATTGCAATATGTTTACCAATTTTATTTCCCATAAATTATTACCTCTTTATCCTTATTTCTATCATTTCACTCAATTTTCTTTGCCGCCCCACATCCAGATACTTTTTAAATATTGTATTCTTCCACAATCTGCTGCTGTTCAAAAAAGTATCCATAGACCTTTTTTCTGATTTCATTAAAATAATAATCATTTCTGTCTCTTGGTCTTGGAAGATTAACATTAATAATATCCCTGATAACACCTGGCTGTTTGCCTAACACAATTATTCTGTTAGATAAATATATGGCTTCATCAATATCATGTGTAACCATTATCATTGTAGTATTTCTTTCATGCTTGATATTAATCAGTTCGTCCTGAAGTTGAATTTTTGTAAATGCATCAAGTGCTCCAAATGGTTCATCTAAAAATATTACATCTGGCTGATTTACAAGAGTTCTTGCAATATTCGCACGCTGAGCCATTCCCCCTGATAAAGTCTTAGGAAGATTGTTTTCAAATCCTTTTAGTCCAACAAGTTTGATAACTTCATGGGCCTTTTCCTTCTTTTGCGCCGATGTTCCTTCATCTAATGCGAAAATTATATTCTTTTCTACACTAAGCCAAGGAAAAAGTCTGTTCTCCTGAAAAACAAATCCTCTACTCTTACTTGGTTTTGTGATTCTTTCTCCATCAATATAAATATCACCTTTATACTCGGAATCTAAACCTTCCATTGCTCTAATCAGTGTACTTTTACCGCATCCACTGCTACCAACTATACAGATCAGTTCTCCCTTTTTTACGGAAAAATTAATATCCTTAAGCACCTCTAATAACCCATTTGAATTTTCAAAGGATCTGGAGACATGCTCAACACTAATGTATTCTTTAACGCTTTCACTCATACTTATACCTCCTTAGCCTCATATATCTCCATTACCTTTGAATTACATATTCCAGGCAAGAACTATACTTTCAATTTTACGCAAAATTACATCCATAAGCTTTCCAACTATACCAATTGACAACATTCCACAAATAACAACATCCATAAGTCCATAATTTCTTGCATTTGAAATCATATATCCGATTCCATCTGTAGATGCTACCAACTCTGCTGCAACTACACAGGTCCAGCAAGACCCCAGCGCCACTCTTAAACCGGTAAATATGCTTGGAAGAGCTGCTGGAAATATAAGATGCATAATATATTTTTTCTTAGGTGTCTCCATTACTGATGCTACCTCTAAAAGCTTTTTATCTGTGTATCTTATTCCGTCAATTACATTCAAGAGAATTGTGAAAAAACCCCCAAGAAAAATTAAAAAGACTTTTGATTCTTCCCCTATACCAAACCATAAAATAACCAATGGAATCCATGCAATGGGTGGAATTGGTTTTATAAGTTGAATCAATAAATCAGATAATCTCTGAAAATGTGGTGATAATCCAATCACAATTCCGAAACTAATTCCAAAAATTGCTGCCAGACAATATCCCTTTATCACTCGCCCAAAACTTACTCCAAGATTAAAGAAGAGACTTCCATCAATAATCTTATTCCAAATCGTTGAGATCATAGTTGTAAACTTTGGAAACAAAACTCCTGAATAATTATCTTGAGAGGTAACAACATACCAGATCACAAGTATAATAACTACCGGTGCAATCTTCTCAAACTGGTAAAATACCTTCTTGCCTCGATTTTCACTATTTTTTTTGTTCTCTATTGTCATTTGATTTTCTGTGCTCCATTATTCAAATCAATTACTTCGCCATTAATGTACTCAGGTGCAGATGTTGCCAACCAGTAAATCACCTCTGCAATTTCTTCTGGTTTTGCAACCCTTTGAAGATATGTACGCTGCCTTACCGTCTCAAATCTCACTGAATATTCTGAATTTTCTATCATTTCCGTTTTTACAGGGCCAGGAGCAATTGCGTTTAGAACAACTCCTTGCGGTCCTAAAATTGCAGCATAAGTTTTTGTTGCATTTATTAGCCCTGCCTTTGTTATTCCATACCAGATATCTGGATGACCAACTTCTCCCGCCTGAGACGCAATATTAATTACACGTCCACTCTTTTCCTTCTTCCAATATGGTGCATAAGAATTAATAAATTCGATTGGCGCCCGCAAATTTACATTTACAATTTTATGAATATCTTCCTCCGGATAATTGTCATAGGGTTTCTGTCTATCGATTCCTGCATTATTGACAAGAATGTCAACATCACCAATTTTTTCTGCCAATGTCTTTATTTCTGAAACCTTTGCTAAATCAAATGAGAAAGTCCGGATTCTTTCTTCATGGAAATTTGAAAAATCACGCCCTACAATCGCAACCTCATATCCATTGTCACGAAATCTCTTTGCAGCTACCAATCCAATTCCCTTTGTACCACCTGTGATTAATACTTTCTTAGCCATATGCAATCTCCTCTATTTTTAGTAAGTCAGATATGACTTCACTTCCTCATCTTCAATAAATTGAAAATCAACGGCATCCTTTACTGTTACATGAGTTTTAACAAATTTGTTGTCGTATAAAAAATCTGCCGTAATTTGCAAATCAGCTACATCTTCGTCTGTAATGGCAATTGGGAAATTTGCTCCCTCTAATGCACTAACAAGAAGATCCTTATCTAACCCATAGTAATCCTTGTATTTTTCTGCATATCCATCAATATCACTTTTCACTTCCTGCGCAGCCCTTGCATACTGTCTAATAAAAATCTGAACAATTTCCGGATTTGCATTAATATATTCTGTACGACCAAAAATAGTATTCTCGGCAAGAAAGATTCCAGTTCCATCTGCCAGAAGTTTATTACCTTCCGTATTTACTGATTTAGTCAATGTAGGAGCCCATGTAGCAATCGCATCAACCTGTCCTGTTGCAAGCGCTTCAATCTGTTCTGATGTTGCAAGATTTACAACTTTTATATCTGCTGATGTAAGCCCCTCCTTCTTAAGAAGTCTGTCAAGTAAATCCTGAACAATAGAACCTACTACAAGTCCAACTTTTTTCCCTTTTAAGTCTGCAACTGTATTAATTCCTGAATCCTCTTTTACAACAATTCCTTCTGTCTGTTCACCATTAGTAGAAATTCCTATGTACGTCCTATCCTGACCTGACGCCTTTCCAGCAATAGAAGGTACATTTCCCATCACACCTATATCCTGTTGACCTGCCGCAAAAGATTCATTCTCTGGTGGACCTGACTCGAATTCTGTCCAATTTACATCAATATCATACCCTGCTTTCTTTAATGCCTCATCGAGCCATCCGTTTTCCGATAAAAGCTTAAGCGGAATATATCCTGGTGCGGGTTGAAATGCTATATTTAATGTATCTGCTGCATTTTTCTTTTTTGATGAACCTGTATCTTTACTTCCACATGCAACTAACCCTATAAGCAATGCAATGCTTAATCCTACTACTATAATTTTCTTTATCACTTTACCTTTTTTAATATCCATACTTCATCTCTCCATATAATATTTTGTCATGTTTTCAAACCTGATTTGGAGCCAATCCCTGCTCCAGTCTAAGTAAATCATGCGCAACCGTATCAGGTTCAGCTGTTGTATCCCTGAGACGTTCATATGTAAGTCCATACTTTCTATAGATACTTACAGTCTTCTCAAACACATCCCAATGCCAATCCGGGTCAGGTGTACGATGCCCCTCTAATGCAGATCCTACATTTACATACCACTGACTTGGAAGTGCATTTACACCTTTTTCAACTAATATCTCAATACCTTCGAGAAGTGACTCTTTGGGTTCAATTCCAGAAACCAATGTTGATCTGACATGCTGTTTTCCAAATACCTCAACCTCATATTCAATCGCCTTTAACCAATTTTCCCGTCCTCCACAGAATTCTGATTTACCCGGGCAGATTACATCAAACATTCTCTCATTCCAAACTTCAATATTTGTTGCGATACTGTTAAATCCAACTTCCTTAAACTTCTCAATTGCCGAAAAATCATTTGGCGCACCGACACAGGCTGTACCATTGAAATCGATTAAACCAGTAGCATCCTGAATTGCCTCCGCTATATCAGCATAAATATCGACTTCCCTTCTTTCTGGTACAAAACCACCGCTTACTGTAAGATGTCTGTATCCAAGGTCATATGTATACTTAATCGTCTCTGCAATCTGCTTTGCCTGTTTCCATTGAATATTCTGTTCATCAGCGTAGAGAGACTTTGTCTCATTGATATTGCAGAACAAGCAGTCTTTTCCTTTTTCTTTTAAGCAGCATTCGTTACTATATACGATAAATAAGCTTCCATAACCCACATCCGTTGCGAGAGTTCGCATATCAGCTCCGTCCGATGTCTTTTTATCATAGTAATCAGGTCTCTCTACAAATTTGATATCCTCAAGAATAATCTGTCCATTATTAATGATATTAAATACATTATCTGTTCTTACCAGTTTGTATGGGCTATTGTTATTCCATCTAATCTGTGTTCGATAGCCACCTACTGGCATATAAAAGCATGCTGGAAATTCAACTTGCCTGTGCGCATGTCTATCAGGAGTAAAAAGTACATTCACTCTCTCTCCATATTTTTGTGAGACACCTATTCCATCAAAAATATGTTCATCAAAAGCTAATCCTTCTACCTGAATTGCATTTTTCAATCTAATTGATTCTTTTAATTCTTCCTTTGAGAACCCCATTTTGATTTTCCTCCTATCTACCTGCTAATTCTTTAATTTCGTCAACCTTGTCAAGATGCTCCCAAGGAAGATCAATATCCGTTCTTCCAAAATGTCCATATGCTGCAGTCTGCTTGTAAATTGGTCTTCTAAGATCAAGTGCATCAATAATTGCAGCTGGTCTTAAGTCAAATACCTTTTCAATAATTTCTACAATTTTCTCTTCATCAATCGTAGCTGTTCCAAAGGTTTCAACCGCAATTGATACCGGCTTTGCTACTCCAATTGCATATGCAAGTTCAACTTCAAGTCTCTTCGCTACTCCCGCAGCTACTAAATTCTTTGCCACCCATCTTGCTGCGTAGGCTGCAGATCTGTCTACCTTTGTTGGATCCTTTCCCGAAAATGCTCCGCCACCATGGCGTCCTGTTCCACCATATGTATCAACAATGATTTTTCTTCCGGTAAGTCCCGAATCTCCTTGTGGCCCACCGATTACAAATCGACCAGTTGGATTTACATAGTAAATTGTCTCATCATCTAAGAGTTCTTCCGGTATAACTGGTTTGATAACATACTCAATAATGTCTTTTCTGATTTGCTCCAATGTTACATCTTCTGCATGTTGTGTCGAAATTACAATTGTATGAATCCGCTTCACTGTCTGCCCGTCTTCACCAAACTCTACAGTCACCTGAGATTTTCCATCCGGTCTGAGATATGGAAGTGTTCCATCTTTTCTTACTTTTGTAAGCTGTCTTGTAAGTCTGTGTGCAAATGAAATGGCTGGTGGAAGATACTCCGGTGTCTCATTCGTTGCATATCCAAAAATAATTCCCTGATCGCCTGCCCCTGTTCCAAAGTCTTCCGTTGCTCCGTTCTGCTTTGACTCATATGCTTTATCAACACCAAGTGCGATATCTGCTGACTGCTCATCAATCGATGTAAGTACTGCAATTGAGTTTGCATTGTATCCGTCAACATTATTTACATATCCGATTTCCTTAATGGTGTTTCTCGCAATTTTTGCAATATCTACATATGCATTTGTTGTAATCTCCCCAACTACTAATGCAATTCCTGTTGCTACGGTTGTTTCTGCTGCAACTCTTGAATACGGATCCTGCTCAAGTAATGCATCTAAGATTGCGTCCGAAATCTGATCGGCAATCTTATCCGGATGTCCTTCTGTTACTGATTCTGAAGTAAATAATTTTCCCATAATTTTTTCTCCTTTACGATTCAATTTTTCTGTTGCAATCGCGTTTGCTTAACAGGGACTTTATCACAGGAAATGCAGTTTTTAAATAAAGATATTTGAAATCGTTTACAGATGGCGGTGTGTATTTCATATGTTTTTGGTAGGATTATAGGGATTTTGTATGAAAATGGAAATGAGATGGAAGTTTTTATGAAAACGTGTTCAATGCTGATTTTATCATAAAAAAAGACCTCATAGAACGATTTTCACTCTACAAGATCTTTATTTATGTTATACCGCGTTGTTTACTAATATCCCGAAACACATCTCTATAGCATAATAATTCTGTTTTTCTTCCTTGCTATTATCTTTTTTTGCTTGTCTATGTAACTATCTATTCCACTCACTCCAAGTTTTTCAACAAAGAAAGTTTTCGGAATATAATAGCCCAATACTTCATCCTTTTTTATTCCAAGATGTATAACTGCATTTTCATCCTTGGTATAAAATAAAATATCACAATCAATTTTTGTTGGTGGATCCACATTTTGATTCTTAAACTTAACCGCAACTGGATTTTCTACAATATCTGTCATGAGATAAAAATAAACAAACTTAGCTTTTATACTCTTAAATTTACTCTTATTTATCTTTTTTAAATCATTGAAACAAAGACCTGAATTCTGTATAAAATTCCATCCTCCTTGCCCCTTATAATTACATATTTTCTTTTTAGGAACTGAATATTTTACAATTGATTCAATTCCCAACAAATGGCAAAAATTTGCTTCATCAAACCTTAATTGAATAGAACTTTGCTTCTTTTCTTCTATTATATCATATTGATAAATAAATGGATTTAAAAATTTTCTATAGTAATCCTGCAAAACATTAAGGTCAATATCGTTAATTTTAGGTTTTATTGAAAGTCCACACAGTTCTTCAGCTCTAAACAAATCAATCTCCTTTTATGAAAAAAGACTCTGAATCACTTCAGAGCCTCTTCACGCAACTTTATTTTCATTCTGCTCATATTTAAACTCTCCGCAGCGGAGAAATCAGGAGTTGCATCCCAATTATATAAATAGCATATGCCATTTATGTCAAAAGTATTTTTATATAAGTATAATATATTCTCATTCTTATTAAGTCAAGCAATTTTGTATTCATTTTTTAAAAATTTTGATTTTCTTAATCAGAGCCAGTGGCAGGAAAAAGGAGTGAATGGTAATCTGTTATTCTCCAAGCGCAACTTTGCACACCTTCTTAAAGCACGCGATTCCATATCTGATGAAATTTTTCATTCCATCCTGCTTTAGCTTTGCCACATAATCCTTTTCTTGGATCTGCTTCAAAGCCTCTTCACATGCCACATCAAGATCTCCGTTCTCAGCATACTTGAGCTCGATTACGATTCCGGTCCTGTTTGGAATCACAAGACGGTATTTTCCACTTTCCGTGCGGCCCTTGTGTGTCAGATATCCCGTTGTAAAAAGTACACTCCATAGATTTTCTATACTTTTATCAACCTCATCATATGTGAGTTCCAGTGATATTTCTTTTTCTATTGCCTCACCCGCGATCAGACGCTCTATTTCGTTTTTGGTTTTAACGTCCGCTTTATCTATAAATCTGCGGACTATGGCATTTCCGCTTGAATTCGACCAGAAATCCTGTGGTCCGACGGTCTGATCATACTTAAGCTGATCCACATAATTTATGACATCCCACGGACAATATATATCAGCTTTACCAAAATGATACCCATCATACCATTCCTTTGTCTCCTCAAAATGCGATGCCAGACCATAATCTTCTAAAATTTTTTTCACTTCATAGTCAGTAAAACCAAACTGTTCATCAAATCTTGGGTCCAGGATGGACAACACTTTAAAATTATTAAGCCCTGTGAAAATACTCTCTTTTGTAATGCGCAGGCAACCGGTCAGAACAGCAAACGCCAGACTGTCATTGGTCTTTAAAGCCATTCCAAAAAGGCCTCTGATCAATGAGACCATCTCCCGGTAATATCCATTCTGAAAAGCCTTATCCAAGGGTACATCGTACTCATCTATCAGGATAACAACCTTTTGTCCGTAGTGCTTGTATAACAGGTAAGACATCATCTGAATACTCGATATCAAAATATCCTTATCCATAGAATATTTGCCATTTTGCAATGCGATCAAAGCCTTATATTGCTCTTTTTCATTATCTGACAGCTTGTCACTTTCTGACAAAAATGCAAAACGCTGTGCTTCTCTTCCAATAAGTTCTGTAATGCGATATCTTGCATCCTCAAATGTCAATCCCTCCACGCTTTTGAGTGACAGAAAAATAACAGGATATTTTCCCATATATTCGTCACAAAGTGCTTTGTTTTCCGCAATATATAAGCCTTCAAACAAGGAAGCATCCGCACCTGTCTCAAAAAAAGCGCGCAACATGCTCATATTTAAGGTCTTTCCAAAGCGACGTGGACGCGTGAACAATGTCACCTTTCCTCCAGTTGCCATCAATTGCTCTATAAGCTTTGTCTTATCAATGTAATAAAATTCATTTTTTCTGATTTCTTCAAAATTTTCAATTCCTACCGGCAATTTTAAATTCAATGTCATTTAGATAGTGTTTTTTATAATGAAAACAGTATATCATACTCTGTCATGCATTGAAAATACTGTTCAGTTAAGAAATGCCGGATTTATTAAGTGGATTAAGGCATAGAAAATAGAT
>Ga0256404_1011968_pt1 | contig 11424 bp, 7 predicted proteins | sample RumenRJG_01DNA_FD_185990 | JGI IMG/M metagenome (GOLD analysis project Ga0256404, IMG submission 185990) | Bovine rumen microbial communities from Lethbridge, Alberta, Canada - RJG_01 | ecosystem: Host-associated > Mammals > Digestive system > Stomach > Rumen | place: Canada: Alberta | collected... | reverse complement strand
AAGAGGCACTGGCCAATTGGGAGGCTAAAGGTGTCAGAATACCTCTCGTCAATGATAGCATCGCAGCAATCGACCTCCGTCTGCACCTGCCTGCCCAATTCAAGTTTACCCGTGGCAGTTGGGAGCGCGAGGCCATCATCTCAAATGCTGATACAGGCAATCACATTATTCACGATGCAGAGCACGCGACTCGTATCTATCGTCTGTGGGAGAGAGACCCTTGGATGGGAGAGTAATAAAAGAATAAGAGTGAAAAGACGTGAGGTGTTATTCTTAGTGCTCATGGTCTGTGCATTACAAGCCAATGCGCAGACGGAGCAGGACGACAAGGGAATCTTGTCGGGGAATGATGCTGCCCTACAGACTATGGGATTTGTCAACCACCTGATGATAGACTCGGCGAAGTATGCCATTGATGCAATGAAGCCGAACTTACTGCCGACACCTACGGAAAGTTCCGGACTTTCTTACCTGAATACCTATAAAGACAAAGCGACGCATGGCATAGTGCTTACTCGACAACATACACCAATGGGCGTAAACTCATTTAACCTATGGCGTAGAGGACATCTTAGTATCAGCGGCGCAACAAATCAGATGCCTGGGCTGATGGACTTTCAGACTAGTTCACTCTCGCTACATCAGGATTTCGGACGGTTTCAACTGTCAGCCTCGGCTACGGCCAATAAATACTGGATGCCGATGCAAAGCACGCTCTACACCCAATATGGTTTTGGAGGCACCATTGGCTATGACCTGTCCGATGCCGTTTCGCTTCACGCTTTCGGCTATTACTATGCCCACAATCCCCTCGTAGGTCCAGCCTTCAGTCCGTATGTCAGCACTACATCTTACGGAGGCTATGCCGACATTCGCTTCAGCGACCGCTTTGGCTCGAATATTGGTGTACGTCGCTACATCAATCCCATGTCGGGCCAGTGGACTACCTCACCCATTGTCACCCCATACTTCCGTGTGGGTAAGCGCAACAAGGTGGAAATCGGTCTGCCGCTTGGTGAACTGCTCAAAGCCGCGGTTTGGGGCGATCGTGACAATCCCATGCGCTTCAGACCGCAACCACAGCCACAACAACACCCGAAAAAGAAATAATAACGAAATCAATATCAAAAGAAATGAAAACTATGAAACTCTGGAGAATCGCTTTTGTGATGCTTGCTGCTTTCTCCCTCGCCTCTTGCAGCAGCGATGATGACAACGATGTTTACGAAGCAGCAGAGCTTGGTGGCACATGGCAAAAGGTGTATGACGAAGGCGTGGCCGATGCTGGCACGGTACAGTACACATTTCATCCGCAGACTACCAATAACGGCACCGTTGATATATTCACCTCCGACTGGGCAGCAGGCGACACCACCGTTTATCGCATCTACACCGTCACCGACGCCGGGCATCTGCTGATTTCTCCCAAGCCCGATGACACCTCAGAAGCCCTCACCGTGGATTGCGACATCCGCCGCCTCACCAGCACACAGATGATTTGGAACAAGCCTGGCACCAATGAGGAAATATCAAGGTTCAAGAAAGTAAAGTGAAGTGAAAAAGCGATTCCATATTACGAGCCAGCCGTTGAAAATTATTTCACGGTATTTCAATTTTTGAATCCCAAACGGATCACAAAAAGAGAGGCCTCTCTTTTTTCGTTCCTCCTTTTTCGCTCCCCACCCCTTTAAGGGGCGGGGTCCTGGCAAGGGGGGCGGGGTGTTGAAACTACTGTCCCCACCCCTCGCTTCGCGCACCCCTCCCCTACGATGGGAGGGGAGTTCCCCTCGCCCTTTGGAGAGGGGGCAAGGGGTGGCCCCCTATTTCCCCGTCAGTAGTTCCACCAACGGCCTATCCTTGAAGCTATGCCTTTGCTGGTCCCAGAAACCGAAGTCAGCATCATAGCACCATGTGGTCCAGGCGATATCATACTCGTCGAACACCGACAGCATATCCTTTGTCCACTGATAAGCCAACTCACGGTCAACGGGCTCATACACGCCCCACTCACCGCAGAACAGCTGCAGACCGTATTTCTTTGCTACCGCGATAGCATCCTTGAAGTCAGACTTGATCCGTTCGATGTTATACTCCTCCCTGGTGTAAGGCTCCAGAAGTGGCTTGAGTGAATCGGGAGCAGCCTCATAGTCCTCTTTCGATACCAGCACACCCGGGTAGTGCACCTTACCCTTATACTGTCCGATGGGTGTCCACCATGCACCGTAGTGTGTCAGAATCATCGGGTTATAGTAGTGGAACGACAGCACGATATTCTTATCACCCTCTGGCACCTTCAGGTATTTCATCGTTTCAAATCCCTGCCAACGGTTCGAGCCCACCACGAGAGTGCGTTGCGGCTCCCGTTCCCTCAGAGCCTTATGCACCTTAGCCACCAACTGGTTCCACTGCTCATGCTCCTCGGCCACCGGCTCGTTCATGAACTCGTAGGCCACCCAGTCGTTACTGTATCCCTTGAGCACATCCGACAGCTGATACCACAAATTGATCAGATCCTGTTGAGCCTTCTCTGAAGTGAACAGCGTGTTAGCCGATTTATCCCCCTCGTTCACGGCATTGAAGTAATGCGAGCGGATGATATGCAGGTCAACAATCGCCCTCAGATTATGCTTCCGCGCCAAGTCGAGCGCATTTGTCAGCAGATCCCAAGCCTCCTGTAGCTTATTCCCTTGCTCATCCCAGAACTGCACCTCGTCGATAGGGATACGCACGAAGTCGAACCCCAGCTGCTCCAGTCGCTCAAAGTCATCCTCCTGGATATGCAGGCGCCGCATCTCACCTCTGGCCTCCGACTGCGACAGCCAATGACTCAGGTTCGTACCCCTCTTAATACGGAAATTGTTCACACCATCGTCGCTCTTGTTTCCACAAGCCACGGTCAGCAGGGCCACCGCCATCACGGCCATCCCCATCAAAACACTCTTTCTAATGTTCCTTTTCATTGTTATATCGTTTTGGTTTTATTCTATTTCTCACAGAATCACTTGTTTTTTTAAGTCCCGCAGAAATCTTGTTTTTTTATTATTTCCCGCAGAAATAGCAGAAATGGCAGAAATTCATTTTTCAGATTGGAACCACGCAGTGGTTAAGCCTATTCAAAGATCTGAAAAATGTGTCATGCCGCATGGTGGGCGCAGCCCTTTCTGTAATTTCCGCCATTTCTGCGGGACTTAAAATGTATACATTATTATAACAAATATGTTTTCTTTGTGAGATTATTCTCTCTGCGTCTCTGCGTGAGGTTTATTATATCAGCGTGAGATTACTGATAATTCCGGATGCGCACCTCCGTACTACTATCCTCCAGCAGGTCAGCCACCTTCTGAATCTCCGTTGTCGAGTAGTGATACGGGAACAGCACCTTCGGCTTGATGATACGAGCCGCGTTAGCCACCTGTTCCGGTGTCATAGTATAAGGCTGGTTACACGGCAGGAAAGCCACGTCGATATCCTTGATGTCAGCCATCTCCGGAATATCCTCCGTATCACCTGCGATATAGACACGCAGTCCGTCGATAGTGATGATGAATCCATTGTCGCGTCCCTTAGGATGGAACTGTGTTCTCCCTTCCGAATAGTTATATGCCGGCACCGCCTCTACATGAATATCCGCAGCAACGTCCATCTTATCGCCGTTAGCCATCACCTTCCCGTAGCCCAGCATCTCAGCACACCGCGCGTTCGTAATCATCTGCGTACCCTCCTTGGTAAGCGCAGCTATCGCCTGTTTATCAAAGTGGTCACCATGCTCGTGTGTCACGAAGATATAGTCAGCCTTCGGCATCGTGGAATAGTCGGTAGCAGGTGGGATATTCGTCACAGGATCAATCTCTATCTCCTTCCCGTCGTAGCATATCCGAATGCTACCGTGTTTAATACAGTGGAACACCACCTCTTTCCCAGTAGGTGTTTTGAACACATCCACGCCCTCTGTCTCAGCAGGTTTCGTGGCCTTACAAGAAAACAACGTCATAACGCTTAGCAGTAATAAATAACACCTTTTCATATAGCAGTTTGGTTAATACTTTGACAAAGTTGCGATTAAGCGAGGGCAATGATGCTCGCATCGATTGCCGAGCGTGAGCAAGTTCGCCATCTCCGATGGCAAAGATACGATTAAGTGAGCGAAAAACCAAATAAAACCTTGTTTTTATTTGATTTTCCGAACGAAAGTATCTTCGGCGAAGCCATAGATACAATTAAGTGAGCGAAAAACCAAAGAAAAGTACATTTTTCTTTGCATTATTCCGAAGTTTTATGCTCTGTTTTTAAGCCTATTTCCAAAACCTATGGTTTTAGGCTCCAATACCTATGGTTTCAGGCTCCAAAACCTATGGTTTTAGAACGCAAAACCACATGTTTTCTCAAGACCTAACATCACAAAAACCTAATTACCTAATATTAAGCAACTTAGACACAAAACAAGGTCATAAAGACCTAACATAACACCTAACATAAACCTAACATAGACCTAACATCTTCCTTTTTCGTTATTACGTTGTCACGATATTACGTTATTACGTTATTACGATATCACGACATCTCGAAATCTCATTATAACGCCATTTCCCCTCCTTATGGAGGGGTAAGGGGTGGCCCCCAATGTTAGGTGTGATGTTAGGTTTATGTTAGGTTTATGTTAGGTCTGAAAATCGTGAAACACCTTTATATAGGGCATTTGTCCGTGAAACTGTTAGGTCTTTGCAAAAATCACAAAATTATCACCCCACCCCAGCTTCGCTCACCCCTCCCCTTCGATTGGAGGGGAGCTGGTTACCACTGCTGCCTTACATGGCTCCCCACTCCTCGTAGGGAAGAACTCCGGTCGCTCTTGCGACTCCCCACTCCTCGTAGGGAAAACTTACCATCGCTCTTTCGACTCCCCACCCCTCGTAGGGGCGGGGTCCTGGCAAGGGGGGCGGGGTAAAAAAGAATACCGCCACCAAACAATTAATTCCCATGTTGGGAACACTTTATTCCCACGTTGGGAACTGTCATCATCAATCCCTTATGCTGGCTAATCAGATTTTGTTAGATGTCTCGCCGCAGGCGATCCAAAGAGTTTCGCACACAGATCCCACTGATCCCACAGATTTCTTTATCCGTGTTCAAGTATTTCTGTGAGATGGTTAAGATCTGTGTGAGGCTCGCAACCATTTCCGTTTTTCCGTTTCTTTTTCCGTTTCTTCCGCTGTGAGTATAATTCGACCACGGATCTACCAGATTCCACGGATAACTATATCTCTTGTCTAAGGACTCTATGGACTCCAAGGACTATCCGTTCAATCCGAGCTATCCGTGTTCATATATTTATGTGTGAAATTATTTCCGTGTTTCCGTTTCTTTGTCCGTTTCTTCTGTTGTGAATATAATTCGACCACGGATCTACCGGATTCCACGGATAACTATACATCTTGTCTAAGGACTCTATGGACTCCAAGGACTATCCGTTCAATCCGAGTCATCCGTGTTCATATATTTATGTGTGAGATTATTTCCGTTTTTCCGCTTATTTGTCCGTTTCTTCCGTTGTGAATATAATTCGACCACGGATCTACCGGATCCCACGGATAACTATATCTCTTGTCTAAGGACTATATGGACTTTAAGGACTATCCGTTCAATCCGGGCTATCCGTGTTCATATATTTATATGTGAGATTATTTCCGTGTTTCCGTTTCTTTGTCCGTTTCTTCCGTTGTTGAAATAAAGCAGTTCATCGAACTGTCATCATCAATCCCCTATGTTCTTATGTTATTATGTCTATAAAAAATCCGCAAACGTTTACGTAGCAATGTATCTATTTCCTCCTCTAATGTATTTCCACAAAAACGTAAAAAAATGGGTGTCAATGCATTGCCGTTTCAATAATATTTTCTACTTTTGCACCCGAAATTTAAGACAAGAGTGTACAAACAGGTGTATTTCGGATACATTTTCTCCCAAATTCTTTACGTGATGTAACAAAAACGAAAGGGGAATGATACACAAAATCCGTGTTACTTGTAATAAATACACTTAATAAATATAGGTGTACCTTTGCACCCGACAAAACTCATGGAACGGAGTTACACAAACTGACATACGAATCGGCGCAAGTCGCCCTTAGCATTTAAGAACTCTCGCCTCTGGCGATCAACATATTTTCAATATAATAGAATATTACATAAACAAATAAACAAAACAAAGAGCAACATGAAAAAGCTTTTTACTATCCTATCAAGAGCTAACAACTACTCTGTAAGGAAATCATTAAACCACCGTATAGTATCATCCATAGACTCGACACATACCTTCATGGTCGTGTTAATGATGATATTAGCACCTTCTGCAATGAAGGCAGCTACTATGACAATTGATTTCACAGCACCTACTGTTGCAAAACAGAATGTAGAATGGGGTAACTCAGGTTATTCCACCAATTTTCAGATGTCAAATAACAACTACAATCGAATATCAGGGGCTAAGGTCGGAAATAGAATTGATTATCAATGGAGTGGTGATTATTCTGTCAATATTTCTCGTTTGGCTTTTGTATACAACTCATCCGCATTAACAAGTACGAAAGATGGGAGTGGCTTCTATCTTTATGGAGAACGCATTGGCAATCCTTGGTTTCGTGGTTTATATACAGGCCAATGGAACACCCAATTAGCTATTCTGCATTTAGCACCAGGTAATAAAGTAACTTTTACTTATTCAGGCTCGGATAGAAGCGGTGATAATGCCAACTTAAGGAATCAGAGAAAAGTCATAAATGGGAGCGGTGGTTGGATGACACAAGTCGGTAAAGGTCAAACAGCCACAGTTACTGTTGATATTGACTTTTCGGGAGACCTCATTGTATCCGCAAACCAGGGAACAATTATTCATTCTATCACTATTGAGTATGAAGTTGCAGAATATAAAATTACGACTTCTGACAATAGCACCTCTTTTGAATTCACAAAGAGCGGAACTTTGGAAGAGAACGACTTTGCCATACCCAATTTGACCGCTTCTTTTGGTAGCATTAACGACCACTTGGTGGTTCAGAATTTGGAGGCTCACATGTACAAACCAGACGAAAGTGAAGACTTGGTAACAGGTGGTACGAATTTCCAGCCTTCAGCTGGTAGCTTCTATGCGTTCAGACCGACTTCAAATGGTACGATATCTGTAGAGGGTAGTTTGCAAGGAAATCAAATACACGTTTTTGTTTATAATCCAGCTCTTGGAACAGTTGGAGATTGGGATGAAAAAGTAACAGGCAACTTCTACAGGGACACTTTCACCTCTGGCACTTTTTCGTTCAACGTTGCAAAAGACAAGATTTATTATATTTGTCAGGACAATAATAACGAAAGTGGCAATGCCCTCCATCTTAGAAAATTCACTTTCACTCATGAGTTCAAGGTAGAGCAACTTGCCAAGGTCATTGACCTTGAAAATGACGTGATTAATGGTTGGATTCAACTGACTAAAATTGAGGGTGCTGGTGGATATGATATAAAAGTGAAGAGATGTTCCGCTAATATTAGTCCTGCAATAAACACCAAAATCGAGCATAATTATCTTTATATGAGTGAACCTCAATTCACTGCAAATACAGATAATGCTGGTACTGTTATCTTTGATGTGACGACAGATGGAGGTGATGTGGTATTTGTTGCCACCTTCCCTTACCATGCCAATTTCAACGATGTGGAGAATCCTGATCCGTATCGTACCTATGGGCACACTTGGAACTTCATCGACCCGAGAAACTCTGACAGTAACATCGGAAATTGTTTAATAAGAAGTGGAATCGCTAGTTTTGACCCAGGTACGACCACAGGTATTTTGTCCATCGGTCGGTATGAGGATACCAATTCTCAATTCTATCATGAAACTCAGAATCGTGAATGGACGTTCTCACAACGCCAGACAGGGTCTTCTGGAGGTGGACATGACCCTTATTACATGAATGTTTATGACATGGAGGGTGATAACGCTAACAGAATTTGGGAGACTGAAGGCCTATGGTTTGAAACTGGCACCAACCTTTCTTGTATATATAATGAGAATAACGCTGTTGAAGACCCGTCTAAGACTAATCCTTTAAATTTTGCTTCACCGGGTTCTACTGACCCCGACCGTTATGTTGGTCTGCTACCTGATGCTAGAGGTGCTTCTTCTTTCACAATTCCTGGTCTGAAAGACGGAGACCGCGTACTGATTTTCATGAAGTCAGGAGAAGGTTCTAGTGCTAATGGTATTTTTTTGAACATTTCAGGCGCAAAAGATGCTTTAGGAAAGCCTATTTCCGCAAGTGATCTATATAAAGCTGGTGGTACAAACTGGCAGCATTCCCGATACGAAGGCTGTTACCATTTCATTAAGGATGGCGATGGAAACATGAAGTTTGACTTGAAGGGTGGTTCCATGTGTAAAATCATGTACATCCATATCTATACAGGTGAGCGTATTCCTACTACCACCATTACTTCTCAGAACAGTAGTGAAAGCGATAATAGTAAGCTTCTTTTTATCAATGATAAAGGTGCTGCTAACGGCTCTGCAAGTCAGCTATCATTGCGCTTCCGTGGCAAGGGTCAGTATTCAACCAATAGTGTTCTTACATATTCAGGAAATCTGAATGCGAACTCATTTACAGGTGATAACTTCAAGGTCAGTGGAAAATACAATCACTTGATTGATTTCACTTCAAAGGTAGGAGAAATCGGTATGTTCAGATTACGTATGACAGATATTGAATACAATAGTAAGTACGTGGCCGATTTCAACGATCGTAACTTCACAGTGGGTTACCGCGACAAGGTGGACAGTTATCCATATACTTGGGACCTTACAGACATCCAAGGCTTCTCAAGCGACAAGATGGATGCTGAGCATGATTATTATCCTATAGCTGCCTCAAACCAAGATGAATATGGAGATCAATGGGATATTTCTCTGTTTGATGAAAATGGTAACATGAAGGTGAATACCGGATTTGATCCGGAAAGTTGTAATAACATTTTCGATGCACATAGAATTGGTTACGGTAACCAACTCTGGGCAGGAGGTAATGTTATTCCGGAAGCTAGGGGATTGTGGTTCTATTCAGATGACAACAACCCCTTATACAACGATTGCATGCAGATTACTTCTGAGGGTATTCGCTTTGCAAACGCCCCGTTACCTAATGTTACAGACGAAGATAAGAATCGTAAGGCCATGTGGAACTATAAGATGGTAGTTCCTGATGTTCCCCAAAACGGTGCTGTATATCTGCGCATGAAACGTGATAACACTGTAAAAGACGCAGACAACACGAACGGAACTCCATTCCTGGCTACAAAATTCCACTTCGGAACAACTGACGATGCCAATCAGAAGACCAGTCTGTCAACAAACACAGAAGTTATTAATGGTACTGGCAACAGTAATTCCAAGTATTCATTCTATAAGGTGTCTGGCTCAAATGATGAGTACATTGTTGCAGTAAAGAATACAGGTGCAATGAATCACTTGACGTTCACCCTGAACGGTTGGATTGTGGAGAAGGTTGCGGTATCTACAGATTCTAAGAAGTTGAACATTAGAGGTTGGGCTACGGAAAGTCGCGACCATGTGATTGACCCCGAACTGACTGCTTATCTGACGGGTAAGGACATTGAGACCTGCCTTGTTACAGGTGTGGACTATGCGGCCAAGACCATAACTCTGACGCGAGTTTATTCTAGCACAAACACCACAAATCCTAGTCTTGTAATGAGCAGTCTGGCTAATGGAGATAAGGGAGCCAGCATCCTTCATAATACAGCAGTGACATCGCTGTCTGCTGATGATGGAGAAGTGAACATCTTAGATGGTGGATTCCACTTGTTTGTGCCAGACATGCACGACTATGGCTTTGATATGGAAAATAAATATATTGGTCAAAAGAGTATTACGGACAACTCCAGCATGCTCGTTGCTCAGGTGTCTAATAGTAATGGTGTGAGAGTAATTCCTGCTTGGAGCAATGGGTTTTACACCAACTATGCCCTGACATACAAGTATAGAAAATTGAATGCCGATGGCACACCGTATGGTAGCACGATAACTGGCGATGAGGCATTCTACCGTATTGCAGCAGGTGGAGCATCAAGTAGCGGAAATCAGGGATATCTGCCACTGCTGACTGAATACGTGGATCCACATTCTTCTTCATACGGAACTAATCCCACCAATAATGCTAAGTTCTCCATCATCTTCCAGGAGGAATTTGAGGTCAACTCTGGTATAGCCACGCAGATCGAAAACGTGGAGAGCACGGGTCGAGTAACAACCACAGAAGGCTTCTATAACCTCAACGGGCAGAAGATCAATGGAATACCTACCCAGAAGGGTATGTACATCGTGAATGGTAAGAAAGTGTTGGTTAAATAATCAAGAAGGAGGACAAAGAAATGAAAAAGATATATATTAAGCCAAATACAGATACCGTAAACGTACGCCTCTATTCATCAGTGTTGGATGATCCTGGTATGGGAAACTGGAGTGATGGTACTAATGAGCTCGGAGCAAAAGAGAACAACCTCCTCTTCGAAGACGATGACGACTTCGGTGACATCTGGGGAACCGAGGAAGAGGATCCAAACGATCTCTGGGGCGACAACTAAGGCTGCAAGCAGCGTTCAAGGGCAAAGCCCGTTCAAAAGCGGCTAATGCGCGTTCAAGCTAAAAACGAACACGGATTGCACAGATGCAACGGATAAAACAAGACAAATAGTAGTTTCTGCTATCTCTGCAATTTGGCTTCCCCTAAAGCGCCGACCGTTGGTTCTGCGGGACATAATAAGAATCCGTGAGATCCGCAAGATCCGTGGTCAGTAAAAAAGATTAATTGTTAAAGGTAAATGAATAGGTTTCATTTATAGTGTTAGTATTTAGAGAAGTAAATAGTTTTTCATGAGAAACGGGGGACGTCGTGAGACGCCTCCCGCTTTTTTCGCTACGAATTAGAACCAAAGGTGTTTTTAGACAAAAGAACCAAAGAACTAAAGACAATTTTTCTGCTTCATCCGTTCAATCCGAGTGATCCGTGGTCGCTTTAGTTCAGAAAGAAATTATCATAATTATCATAATTATCCCCAAAATACTATTTCATACGGAATACATGCCTTTTCCGTGTTTCCGTTTATTTGTCCGTTTCTTCCGCTGTAAAACTACATTTTGTTCCATTTGGATCAAATTCTGTTCAATGTCTCGCCGCAGGCGATTAAAAGTTTATTCCGACCACGGATCTACCAGATTCCACGGATAACTATATCTCTTGTCTAAGGACTCTATGGACTCCAAGGACTATCAGCATTTCTGTGGTACAGAAAAACAGGCTTTTTCTTTGTCCATTCAGAATAAAACCGTATCTTTGCCAACGGAAAGGAAAGGACAGAGGTG
>Ga0256404_1011967_pt1 | contig 11425 bp, 9 predicted proteins | sample RumenRJG_01DNA_FD_185990 | JGI IMG/M metagenome (GOLD analysis project Ga0256404, IMG submission 185990) | Bovine rumen microbial communities from Lethbridge, Alberta, Canada - RJG_01 | ecosystem: Host-associated > Mammals > Digestive system > Stomach > Rumen | place: Canada: Alberta | collected... | reverse complement strand
TGACTGGAGGAGCGCTGCCGCTCTCGTCCGCAAGATCGCTGAGAACTACAAGCTCCCGTACTACACCATGAGCCCGACATACAGCGTGTGCCGCAACCATGGTTACATCAACGGCGAAGTCTATGAGTGCCCGGACTGCCACTGCGAGACAGAAGTCTACTCCCGTATCACCGGCTACTATCGTCCGGTAAAGAACTGGAATGACGGAAAGAGCCAGGAGTTCAAGGACAGAAAAGAGTACGATCTCAACCATTCACACCTCACCCATGAAGGCTGCGTATGCGGACATGATCACAGCCACGACAACGTTCCCGTGCAGGAGACCGCTCCCGAGACAGAGGACAGACTGATCCTTTTCGCTACAAGAACATGCCCCAACTGCAGAATGGCCCGTACCTTCCTTGACAATGCGGGAATCGCCTATGACGAGGTCTACGCGGATGAGGATGAGGCAATGAGCGACAAATACGGCATCCGTCAGGCTCCGACCCTTGTGGTAGAGAGCGGCGGAACCATGGAGAAGATCGTGAACGTCTCCAATATCCGTAAATACATCAACGAGGTCGTAGCACACCGTGGATAAGAAAGTTTATGATATCATCGTCGTTGGGTCCGGCCCTGCCGGACTCACGGCAGCCATCTACGCAAGACGCGCCGGAAAGACGGTGCTGGTCCTCGAGAAGGAAGCGTTTGGCGGACAGATCACACACTCCCCGAAGGTGGAGAACTACCCGGGTTACATCGAGATGAGCGGCAATGAGTTTGCCGAGGTCCTTGTGAACCAGGCGCTGGGGCAGGGTGCGGAGATCGATATGGCAGAGGTCACCGATGTGGTTTCGGAGGGCGATCTGAAGAAGGTCATCACCGATGCAGGCGAATATCTCTGCAGGGCCGTGATCATCGCAGCAGGTTCCAAACACCGTCCTCTCGGAGTCCAGAGGGAAGAAGAACTGACCGGAAACGGCGTTTCCTACTGTGCCGTATGTGACGGCGCCTTCTATGCCGGCAAGCATGTCGCCGTGATCGGCGGAGGAAACAGCGCCCTTCAGGAGGCGGTCATGCTCTCCGAGAGATGCTCTCAGGTGACGGTCATTCAGAACCTTGCATTCCTCACAGGAGAAGAGCAGCTCGTCCGCAAACTGAAGAACACCCCTAATGTGGACTTCATCTACAACAGCGTAGTGGATGCGCTGGAAGGAAAGGATGAACTCACAGGAGTCATTCTCTATAATACGGAGATCGAGGAGTATTCCCTCGTGGACTGCGACGCGGTGTTCGTAGCGATCGGGCAGATGCCTGAGAACGAGCCGTTCACACATGTCGCCGATCTCAATGAGTACGGATATGTGGACGCAGGAGAGGACTGTGTGACAAAGACGCCCGGTGTCTTCGTTGCAGGTGACTGCAGATCCAAGAGAGTGCGTCAGATCACCACAGCGACCGGAGACGGAGCGGTGGCAGCGGTGGCTGCGTGCCGTTATCTGGACACCCTTTGATCATTGATTCAGGGCACACCGGAATGGTGTGCCCTTTTTAGGAGAAACAGATGAAATTTATATCCTGGAATGTCAACGGGCTCCGCGCCTGTGTCGGCAAAGGTTTTATGGACAGTTTTCGTGCCCTGGACGCGGATGTGTTCTGTCTTCAGGAGACCAAACTTCAGGAGGGACAGATCTCGCTGGATCTTCCCGGATATCACCAGTACTGGAACTACGCGGAGAAGAAGGGATACTCCGGAACAGCGATCTTCACGAGAATTGAACCGCTCTCGGTGTCCTACGGTATCGGAGTCGAGGAACACGACCATGAAGGCCGCGTGATCACCCTTGAGTTTGAGGATTATTTCTTTATCACGGTATATACCCCGAACGCCCAGGACGGACTGGCAAGGATCGACTACCGCATGGCCTGGGAAGAGGCGTTCCTGGCTTACCTGAAAAAACTGGAAGAGTGCAAGCCGGTCATCTTCTGTGGGGACCTCAATGTGGCCCATGAAGAGATCGACCTGAAGAACCCCAAATCCAACCGGGGCAACGCGGGATTCTCTGATCAGGAGAGGGAGAAGATGACGATCCTCCTCGGAAGCGGATTCATCGATACGTTCCGTTATTTCTATCCTGACAGGGAGGGGATCTATTCCTGGTGGTCCTACCGCTTCCATGCCCGGGAAAACAATGCCGGCTGGCGCATCGACTATTTTATCGTCTCCGAAGCGCTCAGAGAACGGCTCAGAAGCGTGGACATCCACAACGAGATATACGGGTCGGACCACTGCCCGGTGGAACTGGTCCTGGAGTAAGCAGAATGACAAAAGCAGAGCAAAATGTGCTCTGCTTTTATAGTGCCGTTTTTCAGTCGTTTGCCGATATGCTGTCAGCAGGATGTAGGCTGCGTTTTCTCCAGGGCAAGGAGCTTTTCTTTCAGGGTGTTTCCCCACAGTTCCGGTTCTTCCTTTATGGGAGAGTGGGCGGACTCATGGAACGGAACGTATTCCTTATAGGGAGCTTCCAAATTGTCGAACCACTCCTTTGCCAGGACGGTCGGGGTGTTCTGGTCATGGTCGCCCTGGAACAGAAACACGGGAACATCCAGTTTCTTCACGCTCTCATCAAAACGAAGTGCGACGACATCGGTCCAGATTTTGTGAATGCTGTGGTAGGAACCCTTGTAATAGCGGTAAAAGTCCGGAATCAGGCTGTACTCACCGCTGGTGAGGAAGGGCTTCAGTACGGAATTGAAGATGGTTTCCTTTTCCTTCCAGCTTCCGCCTCCGAACTTGGTCATATAATCGCGCTGGACCAGAAGCGCGTCGATCCCGCCTGCGTAAAGACCCTTGATCGGCTCTCCGATCTTCTCAAGATCCCGTATCGCTTTGGTATCACCGTGCTCTTTGGCGTAGTTCATGACAAAGTCGTAGCTGAGTTTTTCATTCTTCGGTCCGTTGACGAACTGTCCCATGCCGACATAGGCTGCGATCTGCTCGGGATGTTTCGGCAGGAAGAGGCAGGAGAGCGCGGTTCCCCAGCTGTGACCCACGATGTAGATCTTTTTCTTGTTGAAACGCTCGCATAGGTACCCGACGACCTGATTCGTATCTTCAACGACCTGGTCGAGGGACATGGGGTCGTTTACTTTCTTGTGGCGATAGCTTTTCCCCGCCATTCTCTGATCCCAGCAGACCATGATGAAACTGTCCGCCAGATAAGGGGACTGTTTCGGCATGACCCAGCTGCGGTCGCAGACGCCGGGGCCGCCGTGGACAAACAGCAGGACCGGATCGGTACTGTGTGTGCCGCGGATATGCAGGTTCTGAACATCGCCGTTTATGCTTACATCCAGTACTTCGTCAATAGGGTAGTTGCTCATCGTATCGTTCCTCCTCTTGTAACTCATTTAAAAATATACCTTCATTAACGTGAAAACATCCTACCAAAGTAGTTTGTGAAAGCGCGCAGCCGCATAATGTTTCGTGAATTTGTATACGTGAACTGGTGTTGAATAAGGATATTTTGTTGTAATCCCACAGACATATACCATATAATAATTAAGTTGAGCATTCATCAACTCACATGAATTACAAAAGGGGAATGAGAAGTATGAGCGAAGAAAACAACGCTGCCGTTTCCGCGAAAAAACAGCAGCAGATCGCGGTGCTCCGTAAGGAAGAGGCGGAAAGTCTCGCCGTTCTGAAGAACATCGCATTCGTAATGATCGTCCTTACGATCATCTATGTGGTCGATGAGATCACCAGTAATATCAACCTGATGCGGCCGTATGCCATCTTTGACCTGTTCAAGATCCCGAACGCGGATGCCGCTTCCGACGAGTACGCTAGCGCAGTCAGCAAGATGGCGGTCACTACGATACCCACCTATCTGTTCACGGCATTGCTGCCTTTGTACAAGACGCTCTCCGATAAATTCGGACGCAAGATCTTCCTGGTCATCAATACACTGGGAATGGGCATCGGAATGCTGCTTTGCATGGTGGCGCCGAACTATGTCTGGTTCATTATCGGTTCTGTTCTTTACGGTTTCTTTACACCGAATGACATGCAGGTCATCTACATCATGGAAGTATCTCCCAAGGAGCGCAGAGCTACCTATGCCAGCGTCAGCAAGGGAATCGCGCTTCTCAGCGTTTCCCTGATCGGCGTATTGCGCAGCATTTTCTATGATCCTGCGGATCTCACCACCTGGAGAAGTGTTTTCCTCATTCCGGTCGTTGTCGCCCTTGCTGTCGGCGTGATCGCGCTCGTCTTCCTGAAAGAGACCCCGGTCTTCCTGCAGGGAAAGATCGAGGAACTCGAGAAGTCGGATGAAGAGAAGAGGCGCGAAGCCGAAGAGGCAGCAGCGAAGAAGAAGTCCAGCATGAGCATCGGTGAAACATTCAAGTACATGTTCCACGATAAGCAGATCAAGTCTCTGATCCTGATCCTCACCCTTTTCATGTGCGCAGTCGCGCTTACCGGATATGCGGCAGAGACCATGCTGGCTTACGGCATGACCAATGAGCAGATGAACGTGTTCTATACCGTTGAACCCATCGTTTACGCCATATTCGCCTTCTTCAGCGGGTTCCTCACCGACTGGCTCGGAAGAAAGAAATCCGGCATTCTCTTCGGAATGCTGGCACTCGTGGGCGAGGTGGTCTTTGTGCTGAGCGCTGTATTCGGCGCAAGCCCGATCGTTCTCGCTGTAGCACAGGGCCTGATGTACGGCGGACTTTGGTCTTTCTCCGACCTGCTGTATATCGTGGTTCCTTCGGAATCCGTACCTACAGAGATGAGAGCTTCCGTTGTCGGACTGCTTCAGTACACCGCGCTTTCCAACATGGTCCTCACCATCATCATCGGTGTTCTCTATCAGTTCATCGGATCCAGAAGGATCGGACTGATCCAGCTCGTATTCTTTATCCCGTTCATGGTGCTCTCCATCGTTTATGTCAAACAGCATCTGCGTGAGACACAGAACGTCGACCTGAACGACGCGGGTCATGAGGAAGAAGCCGAGCAGGCATGATTCCGGATCTCTGAAACATTTTCAACAAGGACCGGCCTTCGGGCCGGTCTTTTTATAATAAAAAACTGTTTTATAAAAAGAATTTACAGTACAATCGATACTATAAGTATTGATATGGACAGACAGAAATATTATGATGGATTCAGAGAAGTTTAATTCTGAACGATATTAGAGCCGAAGGCCGGCTGCAGTGAAAGAGAGGAGGAGTGCCTATGATCCTGAACGAGGAATTGAAAGCGATCGAACGCGGGGACAAGGGCGACGAGATGAAGCGTGTCCTGAATACCCTCGTCATGTACGGGGAAGCGTTTGGAGCGGAGAGAATGGTGCCGATCACCGGAAAAATGGGACATGCGGTGATCGGGACGGGATCCCTTACATGGAAACCCGTGTTTGAACTGATGGACCGCCTGATCAAGGCGGGAGCGCTTCCCAAACAGAAGTTCACCACGGATCCGAGGGGGATCGAGAGTCATGTTCCGATCGGATTTGCGGACAAAATGGTCTTCAAAGTAATCTTCTCCAACCAGAAGCGGATGGAGAAGGAGTGGGAGAAGATGGGCATTAAGGATGAGAATGCCTACACCTGTACCGCATATATGGATGAAGTCGGCAATATTCCCCAAAGGGGAGATATCCTCGGCTGGGCGGAATCCTCGGCGGTATCCTACGCGAACTCGGTCCTTGGAGCGAGGTGCAACCGCAACTCCGGGATCCTGGAGATCATGAGCAATATCCTGGGGTATGTTCCCGAATTCGGACTGCTCACCGATGAAGGAAGAAAAGCGGACTGGGTCATCGAGGTGAAATGCGACAAGCTTCCCGAACCGCAGCTGCTTGGAAGCGCCATCGGCTTCAAATGCGTGGAGGACGTCCCGTATATCAAAGGACTGGACCGTTTTCTGGGGACGGAACTCGATCAGAGGGCAAAGGACTATCTGAAAGATATGGGCGCTGCAAGCGCTTCCAACGGGTCTGTCGGTCTCTATCACGTGGAGAACCTGACTCCGGAAGCGAAGGATCTCGGTGAGTCATTGATCCGTGAAAACGCGAAACACTTTGTCATCGATGAAGAAGAGATCGCGAGGGTCAAGGCTTCCTATCCCGTCGCGTGGACAACGGAAGGCGAGCCCCAGATGGCATTTGCCGGATGTCCCCACTTCTCCCTGAATCAGCTGCTGGACTGGACCGGAAGGCTGGAGAAAGGGCTGAAAAAGAACGGAAGGGATACCCTTACGATACCCACTATTTTCTGCGCGGCCCCGGATGTGCGCAAACACTTTGAGAGCGCCTATCCGGAGGAGGCAGGAAAGCTTCGCAGGATGGGAGTAACGGTCAGCGGTCTTTGCCCGCTTTCATACACTTCCAATCCTTTAACGGACAAGGTGAGGATCATCACCGCCTCGAATAAACTGAGATACTATTCCAAAGCAAGATTCTACAGCGAAGAGGAACTCGTCGAGATCGTAACGGGAGGAAAACTGTCATGACAAGGACATTCAACGGACGTGTCGTGGTACCCGGCAGAGTCGATGCCGAGGCCCTGGTCACACACAGCGGATTCAATACGCTCGCAAGCCTGAAAACGGCGGGATCCTTTCTCAACAAAAAAGGCGAGATCCAGGATCACAACAACCCCGAACTGTACAGGAAACTGATGCCCGGAAAGGCGCTGTGTCTTCCCGAGACGATCGGATCCACAACGGGCGGCATGGTGTTCTACTGCGCTTCCTGCATGGGAGTCGGACCGAGCTGCATGCTGTTCAGCAAGAAGGCGGACACTCTGGCGGTAGCCGGAGCGGTGCTCACCTACAACTGGTCGGACAATCCCATCGTTCTGGTGGATGATCTGGGAGAAGAATTCCTTGGGTATGTGAAAGAAGGGGATATAATACATGTGTACGAGGATGGAAAAGTGGAGGTGGAAAGGAACTGATGGAAAAAAGACTTGAACCCCTTTTTACTCCCTGGAAGATCGGCAACGTCGAGATCAAGAACAGGATCGTCCTCACGTCCATGGGAGGGACCGACCTGTTCGGATGGATGGAGAAGAACCATTTTGACAAGGCGGGAGCCAGATTTATCCTGGAAGTAGCAAAGAACAATGCAGGCCTGGTCCTGCCCGGATGCCAGCCGGTCTATAACCCCATGTTCGGTCAGTGGCTCCATAAAAACAAAAAGATGTACGAGGACCTGAAGGAGTGGATGCCGGAGTTCCATAAGACCGGAGCTAAACTCTTCGTGCAGCTGACTGCCGGGTTCGGAAGGAGCTTCACAGTATCCGAGATGATGGAGAAGCTCTACACGAATCCTTTCCTGCGCACGGTATCCAAGCCGTTTATGGATCTGGACAAGATCACCGCGACCGCATCGCCCTCTCCCAACCGCTGGTCAGATAAGGTGCCGTCGAGGGAGATGACGGTGGAGGAGATCCAGGAATTCATCGACTCCTTCGCGAAATGCGCTGTCCTTCTCAAGGACGCAGGCGTAGACGGTGTGGAGATCCATGCGGTACACGAAGGATACCTCCTGGACCAGTTCACCCTGAAATATGTCAACAAGCGCACCGATGAATATGGCGGTTCCCTGGAAAACCGTTACCGTTTCGCTGCGGAGATCGTGAAGGCGATCAAGGCTGCCTGCGGCAAGGACTTCCCGGTCTCACTGAGGTACTCGGTCGTGTCAAGGACCAAAGGGTTCCGTGAAGGAGCACTTCCCGGTGAGGACTATGTGGAAGCCGGAAGGGACATGGAGGAATCGAAGATCGCAGCGAAGTACCTGCAGGATGCGGGATACGACATGCTCAACTGCGATAACGGAACATATGACGCGTGGTACTGGGCACATCCGCCCATCTATATGCCGGAAAACTGCAACCTCGCCGATGTGGAGGAACTGAAGCCTTACGTGGATATCCCGGTCGTCTGTGCCGGCAGGATGGATCCCAGGACAGCTGCGGATGCCATAGCGGAAGGGAAACTGGACGCGGCAGGATTCGCCCGGAACTTCCTCGCGGATCAGGAGTGGGTGACCAAGCTGATGGAGGGAAGGGAAGATGAGATCCGTCCATGTATCCTCTGTCACAACGGATGCTTCAACATGGCCCATTACAAGGGTGTTCCCAACGATCAGGATCTTCTGGACAGCCTGAACCTGAGCCGTTGCGCCGTGAACGCAGAGACCATGCAGTGGAACAAGCACTACATCCGGAAAACGACCAATCCGAAGAAAGTTGCCATTATCGGAGGCGGCATCGGCGGAATGGAAGCGGCGAGGGTGCTGAAACTGCGCGGTCATGAGCCTGTGATCTACGAAAAGGGCGATGCTCTCGGCGGTGCTTTCATCGCTGCCAGTTCCGAACCCTTTAAGGGAAAACTGAGAGATCTTCTGAAATGGTATATCAAACAGATGGAAGACCTGAAGATCGAGGTTCACTTCGGCCAGGATATCCGGGATCTGTCACAGTTTGAAGGAATGCCTGTCATTGTCGCCACCGGATCGGCTCCGATACGGCTGGGAAGCGTAAAAGGTTTCGACAGAACTGTGGAAGCATGTGATTATCTTCTCGGTGCTGAAGTCGGTCAGCGGGTGGCAGTCATCGGCGGAGGTCTTACCGGATGTGAGATCGCATACGGCCTCTACCTGCAGGGCAAGGAACCCGTGATCATCGAGATGAAGGATGACCTGGTGGCGCAGAAGGGCGTGTGTCTCGCCAACAGTTCCTACCTCAGGGAGTATTTCGCCTGGAAAAAGGTGCCCGTTTACCTGGAGACCACTCTGAAAGAAGTGGAAGATGGCAAGGTGATCTGCACCGATAAGAAGGGACAAGTGATCGAGATCCCCTGTGATTCGGTGATCGCCGCGGTCGGATACCGCCCGGCGCCGCTGGATACCAAGGGAAGAAAGAACACCTGGGTCGTCGGAGACAGCGGGAAGGTCGGAAACCTTCGCACCGTTATCTGGTCTGCCTATGAAGCGGCTATGAAGGTGTGATCTGTTCAGGGATATCTGGATGCCGGATCCGGTATAAATGATCAATAATCAGGAAATAAAAGAGAGCAAATGCGGCGGGAACTGCGTTTGCTCTCTTCTTATTCCAGAAATATAAAGGATCACAGGAAATTCCGGATAACAGGGATCTTCTTCAGGATCCATGCCGGAACCAGGGAGATCAGAAGGATGCACAGCACCCAGATATTGACCGCTACCATCCGGTCACATCCGGTAGCCAGGATCGTATTGATGATCTTCTCCACCCAGGGCTGACGCAGGAAGTACATGTGGATCAGATAGATGCCGAATACGCTCTCGCCTACCTGGAACAGAACGGTCTTCAGCCATGAGGGCACCTTGTCATTCCGGAACAGGACGCGGGCGGTGACAAACAGGGTGATGCAGTTGACCGAGATGAAGACGAAGTGGAAATTCGGTGTGGGATCGTCATTGGCGAAACCGATCATCCTTCTCTGGAACCAGGTCATATAGGCTGCGGCAGCCAGGGAGACGATGTTTGCTGCCCAAAGCGGAAGCACCCATTTTTTCGCCTGTTCAATGCTCAGACGGTTGTGAAGAAAATACCCGGTGAGAGGATAGAAAAAGATCTGGGCGAACATCCAGGAAGGGATCGCTTCCGGGTTCAGCGGGAACTCGTAGATCGTCGTTTTATAATCCAAAACGGGAATGATACCTACAAAGAGCACCTGCAGGCCGATGAGGTAGTAGAAATACTTTGTTTCAAGATTTTGCGCCAGTGCTCGAAGGAAGGGAAGCGTGATGAGAAAGGCGATATAGCTGTATACGAACCACAGGTGGTACCGGGTCTGATCGTAATAGGATTTGTGGAAGAAGGTGATAAAGGAGAACTTTCCGCCGTTTTGTGCGAGGTATTCGAACCAGTACAGGAGAGATACGACGAGAAGAACCACCACCATGCGTGCAACGCGCTTCCAGACCGCTTTCAGAGGCTCGTTCTTCGGCAGCAAAAGGGCGCCGGAGATGGCAAAAAAGGCTGCCACGCAAAAACGGCTGCAGAGGGAGAGAACGAGATCGATCCAGAAGTCAAGGCTTCCGAAAGGACGCTGGGCAAACAGCGAATAACCAAAATCTCCCGTATGGATGAAGATCACCGCGAAGACCGCCATGATCCTGAGGACTTCAAAATACAGAGTCTTTTCCTTTTTCGGTTGAGTAAGTTCCATGTGAAACCCCTTATGCGTTATTGTATCGAGTATAGCATGAAAAGAGCCGCGCGGAGAGAGTCTTTCCGTGCGGCGCATATGGTTTTTTAGAAAATCATACGGATTCCTTGTCCTGATACCATTTCACCGCCAGGAAATAGGAGCCTATGAACAGGACGGCAGTTGCGGCGAACATCACCGGTGAGAAATCAGCCGGGATGGTCAGTTCTCCTTCACCGGGTGTGAAGAATGACTGGGAGACCATCGTGATCCCGATCACCAGGAACATGACGATGTAGCGGGCTTTTTCCGTACCGTATCTTAAGGAAAAGGGAAGGAGCACAGAAGGCATGATCAGAGAGAGCGAAGCAATCTGAAGAAGCATCGGGAAGGAGGCATATTCCGGTTTTCCTCTCAGAATATAGGAGAGATAACAGATCGCACCGCTCAGCGTCGATACAAGGATCAGGATAAGTGAAAACAGATACCGTTCCCCGACCACTGTTCTTCTCGAGATGGGCAATGTTTCCGCATAGGTGGTCCAGCCGGAGTTGTTGTCATAGCTGATCATGGTGGAAGAGAGTGTCCCGGCGAGCAGACCTACATAGAAAAGGAAAAAGGATGCTTTCGGGTTGATCAGGGCTACGACCGGAAAGATAAGATAGACTATTGCTATGCGGCTCAGCGTCGTGGTCAGGATATAGAGGTCTTTTCTGAGAAGTGATTTCATTCTAATATAGGCGCGGAAACCCGTGACTTCAGTCGTGGGAGGAGCGCCTTCCTCCTTTCTAATAGTGCAAAAAAATCTTTATGAAACACTGAGTACTGTCCGTACTTTTGGACAGTGCTTTTGTTATACTTGGTCCAGTGTTAATAACACTGGAGGCCTTCTTTTGAAACAGACCCTTACAGCAAAACTGCAGATCTTTCCAAACTCATCCGATTCTCAGGTTCTCTCTGATACCATGAGAACCTATTCGGCTGCCTGCTCTTTTGTCTCTGCCCAAATCCGTACTGCGTCTATTCCTTTAAGCCACCGTTGTGTCCATGACGCTGTCTACAGGGATTGCCGCTCTTCCTTCTCTCTTCCGTCTCAAATGGCGGAAAGTGTGATCCGCACTGTTATCGCTGCTATACGTTCCATTCGTACAAACCAGGAGAGACATCCGGAAAAATTCAAAAAGAACAAGCAGAAAGAGATCTTTCCTGTATTCCGAGCCTCACAGC
>Ga0256404_1011966_pt1 | contig 11428 bp, 12 predicted proteins | sample RumenRJG_01DNA_FD_185990 | JGI IMG/M metagenome (GOLD analysis project Ga0256404, IMG submission 185990) | Bovine rumen microbial communities from Lethbridge, Alberta, Canada - RJG_01 | ecosystem: Host-associated > Mammals > Digestive system > Stomach > Rumen | place: Canada: Alberta | collected... | reverse complement strand
TGCGCTGCGGTTCATCTGCTCTTTCGCCTGTTGCAGCATCGCGCGCGCCTGGTCGACGCTCGTTACGGACTGCTGGAAGTAATCGACGGACTGCTGCGCGAACTGCTGGAGGTAGTTCACAGACTCCTGCACGGACTTCGCCGTGCCGGCGACGTGCGTGATGAGCTGGTCGAACACCTGGTTCGCATAGGCGTCCGTCGCGTCACGGCGCTCCTTGAGCTCCGCTTTCGTCTTTTCGAGGATGTCGCGGCGCTGTTGCTGCGCCTGCTCGACGAGCACGCGCGCTTTTTCCTCCGACTGCCGCTGGATCTCGCGCGCCTTCGCCGTCGCTTCCGTCACGATCGTCTCTTTTTCGACGAGCTCGGACGCGTAGTCCTTCGCTTTCGCGACGATGCTGTCAGCCTGGCGATGCGCTTCCTCGATGATCTCGGCCTCGTTCGCCATGATTTCCTGCGCGTGCTCAAGCTCGAGCGGCAGGTCTTGGCGCAGTTCCTCGACGAGATGGATGAGGTCGTTCTCATCGATCATGCTCTTGCCGGTCAGCGGCACGTGCGACGCGTTGACAACGAGGTTCTCGACCTCGCTCAGCGTTTTCTCGACACGCGTCGTCGCCTTGCGCACCGCGTTGGCGCGCGACGGCGCATTCGTCGTCGCCGTCGCGTTCGCCGTGCGTTTTGCCAGTTGTTTCTTTGAAGACATATCATCAACCTCTTTTATCTATCCATTCTCATGCAAAAACATGTAAATCTCATGAAATGCTGCCCGCTGCGATGCGCGCATTCACCGCCGCCTCGACGCACGCCGGCACAAGGCCGTGCACGTCGCCGTGGAACGCGGCGAGCTCGCGGACGCCTGACGAGCTCACGAACGAATACGCGGGATTCGTCAGCAGGAACACCGTCTCGACGCCCGGGTCGAGATGATGGAGCATATGCGCCTCGTTCTCCTCGTACTCGAGATCCTTGACGGAGCGCACGCCGCGCACGATGATCTGCGCGCCGGCGTCTCTCATATAGTCCGTCAGGAGGCCCGAGAACGCGTCGACGCGGACGTTCGGCAGGTGCGCCGTCGCCTCCTCGAGGAAGCGCCGCCGCTCGTCGATGGAAAAATAAGCCTCTTTGCGCACGTTGTGGAACACGCAGACGACGAGCTCGTCGAACATGCGGCTCGCGCGCTCGAAGATGTCGACGTGGCCGATCGTCACGGGGTCGAAGCTCCCGGAACAAACAGCGATGCGGTGGCTCATAGCGTGACCTCCCCGACATAGCTCTTGCGCTGGAAAAAACTCAGCTGCGTCGTCTTGCCGTAGCGGCGGTGGTCGACGCGCACGAGCTCTGCGAGCTCCGGCAGCGCATCCTCATCCCCGCCGTGCTCGACGACGAGGATGGCGTTCTCCGCGAGCAGCGAGCCCGCATCGAAAAACGTCAGCGCCCGCTCCCAGAGCCCCTTGTGATACGGCGGATCGCAAAACACGAGGTCGAACGTGCGCCCTTGCCGTGCGAGACGCGCGAGGCTCGCGAACGCATCGCCCGCGACGACCTCGGCTTCCGGCCCAAAATGGCAGTGCGTGATGTTCTCGCGCAGCACGTCCACCGTCGCCGCATCGAGGAACACGGCGTGCGTCGCGCCGCGCGACAGCGCCTCGAGGCCGAGGCTGCCCGTGCCGGCGAAGACGTCGAGCACCATGCGATCCTGCACCATCGTTCCAAGGATGCTGTAGAGCGCTTCCTTGACGCGGTCCGACGTCGGCCGCGTGACGGCCATGCCCTTCGGCGCTTTCAGCCGCGCCCCGCGCGCCCGTCCCGTGATGATGCGCATCGCGCCGTCTCCCCTCGTAAAAATTTTCCAATCGCAACATATTTTATCATATTTTCGTTCATTCGTGAATACAGTCTGCTTGAAACTTTGCACGCGTCATGATATGTTTTAAGAAAATCTGATGGAAAGGTCTTTCTATGAAACCATTTTTCCGCGCCGCGCTGCTCGCGGGCCTTCTCGTCGTTGCGCTCGCGTTTTATCATCTCGCGCTCCATCCCGCCGCGACACTCACGCCGATCGCGCCCATCCGCACGCTGTCCTCGCGCGTCCTGCTCGTGCCGCTCGACAGCCGCCCGCCGTGCCGGCAGCACGTCGTGGACTTGGGGCGCATCGGCGGCATCGACGTCGTACCGCCGCCAAACGAATGCATGGACTACTACTCGCAGCCGGGCGACACGGCCGCGATACGCGACTGGCTCATGCAGGAGACGCGCCCCGGTGACGCCGTCATCATCTCCATCGACCAGCTGCTCTTCGGCGGCCTGCTCGCCGCGCGCGAACAGGCCGCGCCGCCCGCGCGCCAGGACGCGCTCGTCGCGTATCTGCGCGCGTTCCACACCGCGCACCCCGATGTCCCCGTCTACGCGTTCTCCATCCTGCCGCGCCTCACGCCGCAGGACACGATCGACGGCTACGACGAACGCCGCGCGCTCATCGCCTATTCGCGCCTCGTCGGCAAGCGCGCCGCCGGCCTCGCCGTGGACAACGACGAGCTTGCCGCGCTGCGCGCAAAAATTTCTGACGAGAGCCTCGCGACATACGAAGCGCACTTCCGCGAAAACGGCGAGCTCAACGAAAAGCTCGTCGCGCTCACGAAAGACGGCACGCTCACGCGCCTCGTGCTCGGCCAAGACGACGGCGAGCCGTACGGCATCCCGAACATCGAAAAATCTTCGATTCAATTAACCATCGACGCACTCGGCCTCACGGACAAGCAATGCTTCCTCACGCACGGCGCCGACGAAATCGCACAGACGCTGCTCGCTGCGTACGTCTGCGAACAGCACGATTACCATCCGCGCATCACCGTCACCACGACTGACCCCGGCGCGAAAACGCGCGTCATGCCATACATGGCCGTCGACTGCGCGACCGTCGCCGAAGAAAAAATCCGCCTGATTGGCGGCACGCCAACAAGCGACGAGAAGGACGCCAACCTCACGCTGTTCCTCTCGGCAAACGACAGCGACAAAGGCTCGCTCGACACGCGCCAAGCTGCCGTCGATTTCCTTTCGCAACATCTTTCTTCCAATGCCATCGCGCTCGTCGACCTCAGCAAGCACTTCGACGCCGCCGAGCCGCTGCTGCCGTTGCTCCTCGAGCGCGACATTCCCCTCACGCGCCTCGCCGCCTACGCCGGCTGGAACACGACGAGCAACGCCATCGGCACGGCGCTCGCCGCGATGACCATCCGCGAAGCCTGTACGCAGGACGCGCTCGCGCCTGACGAAGCACGCGCCCTCGCCGCCGAATCCGCGCGCTTCCTTCAGAACCGCGTGCTTGAAGACTTCTTCTACCTCAAGGCCGACATCGATCCCATCAACCACGCGCTCAAAAAAGCCGGCTACACGAACACGGCCGACCTCGACCTCGAGCACAACCATCGCTGGGCGACGCAGATGCTCCAGCAAAAACTCGCGCAGCAGGCGGCGATCTACAAGCACACGAAATCCCTCCGCGCCCCGTTCCCCGTACCGCAGACGGGCGAGCAGCTCGCCATCTACGACCTCTCCACGGACGCGAGTTTCCCGTGGCCCAGGACATTTGAAATTTACCTCGAAACCACGCCATACTTCGCACTCGTGAAATAACATACCCGGCAAAAACAGTTGCCATCGCCAAAAACTTTTTTCCACCGTCAAATTTTCCTTGACAAACATTTCTCCCATCGCTATACTATCTTTTGTCGATACGACACAGGGGCATCGCCAAGTTGGTAAGGCACGGGATTCTGAATCCCGCATTCGTAGGTTCGAGTCCTGCTGCCCCTGCCATAGGAAACACAAGCGGCCATCGCAATCATCTGCGATGGCCGCTTTTTTGCGTACAAACGAAAAGAAGGGCCTGCGCCCTTCCCAAACGATTTCATTTTTCTGCCAGCAGCGCCTCGATCTTCGTCTTGACGATATCGAATGCCACGTCGTTGAGCCCGCTGTTCAAGATGATGTCGGCGAGCGTCTTCGTCGGCTCGACGTAGAGGTAATGCATCGGCTTGACGGTCGTGAGGTACTGCTCCATGATGTTCTCGAGGCTGCGACCGCGTTCCTTGATGTCGCGCGTGACGCGGCGCAGGATGCGCTCGTCGGCGTCGGCCTCGACGAAAATCTTGATGTCGAAGAGGTCGCAGAGGCGCGGATCCTGGAGGATCAGGATGCCCTCGACGATGATGACGCGGCTCGGCTCGACGTGGACGATGTCCTTCGCGCGCGTGTGATGCGCGAAATCGTACGTCGGGCAGTCGACGGCACGACCAGCACGCAGTGCCTTGAGGTGCTGGATCAGGAGATCCGTCTCGAGCGAATCTGGGTGATCATAGTTGATCTGCTGGCGCTCCTCGAACGGCAGGTCGTCATGCGGCTTGTAATAGCTGTCATGATACATGACCGTGATGCGGTCGCCGAAATGCGCCTTGAGGCGGTTCGTGAACGTGGATTTGCCCGAACCCGTGCCGCCCGCAATGCCGATGATCGTCGTCTTCATCTGTATTGGCCTCCCCGAATCCTCTGTTGTCTCCAAAAGTGCTGGTGCACCATGCGTGAACGATCGTACCCTTCGTTACGATTCCTGCTGCGGCAATGCGTCGAGCGCCATCGTCAGCACGACCTCGCTCGCCTGCCGCTTGACCTCCGTGCGCGTGCCCGTGAAATGGTTCTCGCGCACCGTCGTGCCCGCCGCTGTCGCGACGGCCGTATAGACGAGGCCGACCGGCTTTTCCGACGTGCCGCCGCCCGGGCCTGCGATGCCCGTCGTCGCAAGGCCGATGTCCGTGCCGATGGCGCGGCGCACGCCTTCGGCCATTTCGCGCGCCGTCTCCTCCGAGACCGCGCCATGCGTCGCGAGCGTCGCATGCTGCACGCCGACGAGATGTTCTTTCACGTCGTTCGCGTACGAAACGATCGAGCCCATGACGTACGCCGAGCTCCCTGCAACGTCCGTCAAGCGGCTCGTGACGAGGCCGCCCGTACACGACTCCGCCGCGGCGATCGTCAGCCCGTTTGCCGCGAGCACATGCCCGAGCCGCGCTTCGATGGCTTCTGTTGTTTCACTCATGACTTGTCCACCCGTTCGCCGACCACGTCATACGTGAATCCCTGCAGCACCTTCACACGCACGATGTCGCCCGGCTGGCTGTCCGTATCACCCTCGATGTAGACCTGCCCGTCGACGTCCGGCGCCTCGCGCTGCGAACGCCCGACGGCGATGTTCTGCTGCTCCTCGTCGCGCCCTTCGATGAGCACATCGAGCTCGCGGCCTTCGAGCTCTTGATTCAGCTGCTCCGAGATCTTGCACTGCAGGCTCATGAGGTCGTGGTAGCGCTCCTGCATGACGTCCTCGGGCACTTGGTGTGGCATATCGTAGGCTGGCGTTCCTTCCTCGCGCGAATACGTGAAGACGCCGACCTTGTCAAGGCGCATCTCTTCGAGGAAATTTCGGAGCGTCTGATACTGCGCGTCCGTCTCACCCGGGAAGCCGACCATGAACGTCGATCGGATCGTCACGCCCGGGATGCGCTCGCGCAGCTTCTGGATGAGCGCGCGCATCGAGGCCTGCGTGTCCGGGCGGTGCATGCGGCGCAGGACTTCGTCGTGCGCGTGCTGCATTGGGATGTCGACATACTTCACGAGCTTCGGCTCCGTCGCGATCGTCTCGATGAGCTCGTCATCGAAGTACGTCGGGTAGCTGTAAAGCGTGCGGATCCACTGCACGTCCTCGACCGCGCAAAGCTCGCGCAGGAGCTTCGCGAGGCACGGCTTTCCGTAGATGTCGCGCCCGTACTCCGTCGAATCCTGCGCGATCAGCACGATTTCCTTGACGCCGTTTTTCGCGAGATTCGCGACTTCATCCTTGATGTCCTCGATCTTGCGGCTGCGGTATTTGCCGCGGATCATCGGGATCGCGCAGAACGCGCAGCGGTTGTTGCAGCCCTCGGCGATTTTTACATACGCTGTGTACGCAGGCGTCGTCGTGATGCGCGGCGTATGCTCGTCATACAGGAGCTCGTCCTCGCCCGCGATGACGACGCGGTTGCCCTTGAGCGTTTCGCGGACGGCCTCCATGATGCGGTTCCACGCGCCCGTACCGATGATGGCATCGGCCTCCGGCATATCGTCGAGGAGTTCCTGCTTGTAGCGCTGGCCGAGACAGCCAGCCACAATGAGGCTGCGGCAGCGGCCGGATTCCTTGAATTCCGCCATATCGAGGATCGTCGTGATCGACTCCTCTTTCGCCGACTGGATGAACGCACACGTATTCACGATGAGGATGTCGGCTTCTTTCGGCTGCGACGTGATCTCAATGCCATGCTCGCGCAAGATGCCGAGCATCATTTCCGTGTCGACGAGATTCTTCGAGCAGCCAAGGCTCACAAAACCTGCTTTCATGATGATATGATTCCTTTCATTACTGACTAAAGCGAATGTATTTGACCCAGCGGTCGAGGAATGCTTTTTTCTGCGCCTCGGAAAAGCCGGGCTTCTGCTGAAACAGCACGATGTTCTTGCCCGCGAACTGGCGATAGGCGAACACCATTGGATTCGTCGTCAAAAAATAAAACCCATGGGACTGGAGCGCCGTCTGCGCATCGTCGGAGAGCAAGTAGTCGATGAAATCGCCGGCCGCCTGGCGGTCGCCTTCGCCGGCCGCCGCGAGGATGCCTGCGCCGCCGAGCGAATACGCCGTGCCGTCCGCCGGATACACGATGCGGATGGGATAGCCGTCCGCGACGTAGCGCATCGTCTCGCTCGCGACAGCGACCGCGACGTCCGCCTCGCCCATGCCGACCTGGCGCACAGGGTTCGAAAGATACTTCGTATACTGGACGACATGCGGATGGAGATCGCGCAAAATGGTGAACGCCTCAACCTCGCCGAACTGCGCGATGAGCGAATACAGGAGGTTCGACGCCGCGTCCGCTGCGACAAAATCCGTCATGCCGACGCGCGCGTCCGACTGTGCGAGCGCCGTCCATGTGTCTGGCACGACTTTCAGCGTGCGCAGGTAGTCGCTGTTCATCGCGAAGACGATGGGATCATACCAGACGCCCGTCCACGCGCCTTCCGCCTGCTTGAAATGCTCGGGCACGGCGTCCGTCTGCTCGGAGACGTACGGCAGGAACTTGCCGCGCCGCGTGAGCTCCTCGAGCGTCGGCGCGTCGGCGAGCACGAGTGCGACCGTCGGGTCGCCTTTCGACGCGCGCTCGATGAGGTCACTCCCCGCGAGCGGCACGAACGTCACGCGCACGCGGCTCTTTTTTTCATACGCCTCCGCGAGCTCCGCGACATGCTCCGCGGGCAGCGTCGTATAGACCGTCAGCTGCCGCATCGCCACGCCGTCCTCGACATGCCCGGAGCCCGCAAGCTGCTGTGACCCCGTCACGACCACGACGACGAGCAAAAACGCCACGATCAAGAGCGTCGTATATCGCCGCATACCGCGCCTCCTCCCCCTTTCAAACTTTTCCCCATTATATACACAAACGGGCGGGACTGCAAGTGTCCCGCCCGTTCTCTCTCATGCTGCCATCATGCCGGAATGTCGACGTTCGCGCCGCGATATTTGTTGTCGGCGTCCGATTCCTTCATATCCTGCTGGTACGGATTGTCCTCGTTGTAATAGCGGATCTGCGTCGTCGTCTCGCCGCCCGAGATGTACGTGCGCCCGCACTCCGGGCAGACAGCCGTCTTGAGGCGCACGTTCGCGCGGATGACTTCGCCGCCTCCGTCCTTCGCCTTCTGATAGGCATTCGAGACGTGTTCCTGCTCGTGGCTCATGACGACGGCAGCCGCGTTGCCCGGGTCGATGTGGCCGGCCGCCTTGAACGAGACCATCTCGTCCGAGCCGTCCTGATACTTGCGGCGCTTGCACGTCTCGCAATCCGCCGGCGTCGACTTGTGGCCGCTCGCCTTTGCGCGCTTTTCTTCCGGCGTCAGCTCGTCGTCATCCTTGTCGCGCACGTCGTCCGTCGAGCTGTTCGCGTCATTGACGTTGTCCGCTTTCGGCGCGAACGGGTTCTGCGCGTCGTCATCACCGTTTTTCGTTGCCAGCGGATTGCGTGCGCTTGCTACGTCATCTGCGTTGTTCGTCTTGCCCCATCCGTAGGGCGAAGCGCCGAACAAATCGTAGTTCGATGTCCCTCGAATTCCGAAATCCATTTCCTGCACCTTCCCTCCATAGAGACACATGGTCTTATCTTCTATTTTATGGAATTGTCCACATTTTGGCAAGAGAAAAAAAGAACCGTTGCATCCTGCAACAGCTCTTTTCCTCATGTAGATTATGCGCCGATATCGACGAGTGCGCCCTTGAGGTTCGTGCTACCGAGGCTCGCAGACTGCTTGTAGGCACTCGCGACCGTGTTGAACTTCGCGCTGACGTTTGCGTTCGTCTGCTGGAAGCGGCTCTTGCCAAGATTCGTCTCGTTGCCGAAGTTCGACACCTCATAGTAGCTCTTCGCCTTGCGCATGGCCTCAGACGTCTTGCTCTCGCCAAGGCTCGCTACTTTCTCATTGCCCTGCTGGAACTTACTCGTGCCGATCTTCGTCTCATTGCCGAAATTCGACACCTCGTAGTAGCTCTTCGCCTTGTCCATGACCATGGAGGTCTTGGACTCACCGATGTTGATTGTGCGCTCGTTGCTCTGCTGGAACACACTCGTGCCGAGCTTCGTCTCCGTGCCGAAATTTGACACGCGCGAATAATCACCGGCCTTCTTCGAGATGGCAGATGCCGTCTGCACACCTTCCGCGTCGACTTTGCGATTGAGCTGCTGGAACGACCACAGGGTCGTGCCACCGCCACCGATTCCTGAAATTCCCATGATGCTATCCCTCGCTTCCTAACGTTTCTATCCTTGGAAAGAATCAGGCATCTCTTACCTATATTATAAAATTTTAGGACGACTGTTGCAAGAGTCGTCCTAAAAATTTTACGTGGTTTTTTCAGTTTTCAGCGAGTTTTTTCACGTCACGCGCCTGCTGGATTTTCGCGGCAATCTCGTCGAGGCTCGTGCCCATCTGCGACTCGACCGCCGCGAGTACGGCGCCCTCAACGACGGGCGCGTCGAGCATACGCAGGTCGCTGCCGCCCAGCGCCTCGATCACCATCTCCGTCGTCATGACGGCGCTGCCCATGTCCATGAAAACGACAACCCCGTCGCCCGCATCGACAGCTTCAATCGCGGCCATAATGCGATCAAAGCTCGTGCCGAGGCCGCCGTCTTCGAGGCCGCCCGCCGCTGCGACAGGCGCATCGGCCGCCATCATCTTCGCGAGTTCCACAGCGCCTTCCGCGAGTTTCTGGCTGTGTGATACGATGACGATGCCTACCATGATGTACGATCCCTCCTACAGGCACATGTCCCCGCACCTTGCTTGGACATCACAATGCTTTCTCAAACTCTTCAAGGATCATGAGCGACGACGTCGCCCCCGGGTCTTGGTGCCCGATGGAGCGCTCGCCGAGGTAGCTTGCGCGCCCTTTCGTTGCGAGGATCGTCTTCGTGTACTCGACGCCCTTGCGTGCAGCTTCGACCGACGCCTTGAGCGCAGCCTTGACATCTTTGCCCGCCGCGAGCGCATCCTTGTATGCCTTGCTCGCCGGCATCTGCGCGTCGAGCATCGTTTTTTCGCCCTCGTGCGCTTTGCCGCGCATCTGCACGCCGCCGATGGCAGCGTCGAACGCTGCTGCGAGGTCGTCAGGTGTAAGTTCCGTTTTGCCCTTCATGGCTGCGCCGGCCTTCATGTATGCCGTGCCGTAGAGGGGCCCCGACGCGCCGCCGACACTCGAGACGAGTGCCATGCCGACGCCTTTGAGGATCGCGCCGATGTCCTTATCCGCGAGCTCCGGCAGCTTCTTCTCGACAGCCGCAAAACCGCGTGCGAGGTTGATGCCGTGGTCGCCGTCGCCGATCTCGTTGTCGAGCTCCGTGAGGAACGCCTTCTCCGCCTCGATGCGCTTCGCCGTCGCCTGCAAGATTTCCACGAGTTTCTTGTTGTCAATCGCCAATGGGATTCCTTCTTCCTTTTTTATTTGTCTCAGCGATGCAGCGCCGCCGTGTCGGCTGGTGCGTCATAGAGGCGTTTGAGCTCGTCGTCGAGACGCAAGAGCGTCAGCGAGAAGCCGGCCATCTCGATGGACGTCATATAGTTGCCGACCATCGTGTCATAGACTTTGACGCCTTTTTCCTTCAGATAATCCTGCACGAAGTTGTTGACGATGTAGAGCTCCATGAGCGGCGTCGCTCCCATGCCGTTCACGACGACAACAACTTCATGCCCCTTGTAGTCGATGTCCGCGAGAATCTTGTCAAGCAATTGCTTCGCGATCTCGTTCGCTTTTAAGAGTTTCTCGCGATGCGTGCCCGGCTCGCCATGAATGCCAATGCCGATCTCCATTTCGTCCTCTTTGAGTTCGAACCCTGGTTTGCCGGCTGCCGGCACCGTGCACGGTTGAATGGCCATGCCCATCGAGCGGATATTCGCGATAACTTTTTCCGCCGTGGCCTTGACCTCTTCGAGCGTTGCGCCTTCCTCAGCGCGCGCGCCCGTGAGCTTGTGGACGAGGATCGTGCCGGCTACACCGCGGCGGCCCGTCGTAAACGAGCTGTTCTCGACGGCAACGTCATCGTTGACAACGACGTAATCCGCCTTGATGTCCTCGTCTTTCGCCATGTCGACCGCCATCTCGAAGTTCATGACGTCGCCCGTGTAGTTCTTCACGATGCAGAGCACGCCCGCGTCTGTCGCAACGGCCTTGATGCCCTCGTACACCATGTCCGGCGTCGGCGATGTGAATACGGGGCCTGCAACCGCCGCATCGAGCATGCCACGACCGACGAAGCCGCCATGCGCGGGCTCATGCCCCGAGCCACCTCCTGACACGAGCGCGACCTTCTTCTGCTTGCGCTCCTTGCGCACGACGATGTTGCCGGCCTCGAGCTTCTCGAGCTTCTGTGGGCGCGATTTCACGAGCCCTTGGATCATTTCCTGTTCGACGTTTTCGACTTCGTTGATGATTTTTTTCATAATGAAAACATACCTCCTGAACTACCTGTAGAAAGAAACGTAACATTTGAAACAGCCGTAATGCTTTGTGCCTATGCATCTAGTATATCAATCAACGCGTCGAAATTCAAGTAAAATAATACACGTTTTGATTGTATTTTCTTTTCTTTTGTTTGATTTCAGAAAACAATAGGAATTGTCAAAACCTTTTGATGAATTTTGTACTATCAAACGCGCCCATGCCAAGCGCACTGAAAAAGACCTCCGAGAAAACCTCGGAGGTCTTGCTATTCCTGGTGCGTCAGGCAAGATTCGAACCCGCGACCCACGGCTTAGAAGGCCGTTGCTCTATCCAACTGAGCTACTGACGCATTGGTCGGGATGACAGG
>Ga0256404_1011964_pt1 | contig 11428 bp, 8 predicted proteins | sample RumenRJG_01DNA_FD_185990 | JGI IMG/M metagenome (GOLD analysis project Ga0256404, IMG submission 185990) | Bovine rumen microbial communities from Lethbridge, Alberta, Canada - RJG_01 | ecosystem: Host-associated > Mammals > Digestive system > Stomach > Rumen | place: Canada: Alberta | collected... | reverse complement strand
GGATCGTTTGAAAACTTCAGTAGCTTCTCTACTGCCTTTACTTTAAGTGCCATAATTTTGTTTTAATTAAAAGGGTTGTAAAATTTATTCCTCTTCCTTAAAACCTCTTCCTTAGTCGTAGTTTTGCCGCGTTAGCCTCGGAAATTTTTCTGGTAGGCCTACAAAAAATATTCCTCCGGCTTGTTCGCAATTTTTAGATGCTTTGTTTGTTTTACATCTATGTTGCAAAGGTACGAAAATTTCCTGATATATGCAAGAAAATAAGCAATTATTTTTTAGAAATATTACATACTTAGGTTATTCACTTATGCACTTATGCACTTAGGACATCTGTATTCTTAGATTTTCGAACCAAGAATTTTATCTTATATATAATATATATATATTATATATAAGATACTTAATAATTTACTAATTAATCACTATCACTTAGGGATTTGAAAATCCTAAATGTCCAAAGTGCATAAGTGCATAAGTGCATAACTTCCACTGATAATAATTACTCCGTCTTAACAAATCCTTACAAGTAGACAATTTTCAAACATCGCTTTATGACTAACCTGTCGGTATTTCCGACATATTGACGGAGATAACTCATACGAAATGGTGATATACATAGATTGGAAGACTATGAGCCAAGGCGATTACTTGAAATCGCCCGGTCCGTATATTCCGAAGTTCGGGTCTTTCTCGGGTTGCCAGGTGCGGACTCTAATTGTTGGATTCTTGGGGTCATTAATGTCAACCTCAAGGAATAGATATCCTTTATCGCCATAAGTTGACGAATAATAGTCTTGTGCTATCTGGATACCATATGTTTCTCCACCTTTTCCGAGTTTCATAACGTCGTTATTCGCAAATCGAATGTTTATATACTCATTTGTGTTAAAGCATTTTGAGAGATTCCTAAGATACTGATCCTTAGAGTAGCGATTGTATTTGATGATTTTATCGTTTTGATAAGTCTTGCCGTCTGTAAGGTTATTGGCGGCATGTCTTACTAAGTTTCCAATTATTATCACGGCATCATCATCAAAAATGGTGTTAATATAGTCAAGGCGCTTCAACGCATAAGCGGTCTTATAGTTCTCAAGGAATTCCATAAGAACCTTGCGAGCTGATTCTTTCCATACGCCTTTGTTCAGGATGTCATCCTCAGCAGTTTTGCCAAGTCCGAAGGCGATATTATCTACCAATTTATTGTTGTCAAAATGGAAAACCAAATCCTCAACAAAGGATTTTCGAACACCATTTCGGAAAGAGAAAGAAATCTTGATTCCTCTGGCCGTTATGCCGCCATCTTCGTTTTCATAATATGTAGGGCTAGGCGTGCCAATGACACGCGCGATACCGTAGGAGAACAGAAGTTTTCTGAAAATCTCCAATCCTTGTGGCGTGAAATAGGATTCCGCACCGCCAATACTCTTATTGTTGATAGCAGCCAGTATTGCTTGGATGGCCTGGTCGCAATTACCTATAGCGTTAGCTGCTTTTGGTGGTTGGATCAAAGATTTGTCTGTTTGGCTGAAACTTCCATGTGAGGAATACGCAGTCTTTGAAAGTGTAGAAGCATCTACCATCATGTATGATTTACGTAAAGCTTTGCTACTTAGCAAATTCAGAACCGCCTCCACTTCCTTATCGATATGTGCTTCGGTAAGGTATTCATATTCTATTTTTATCTGGTATTTGTCGCTTTGGTTTCCTTGGGCCAGTTCAAGTATACCAACACCGTCCTTTGCACTATTGATAGTACTCCAGTCGCGACCGTCGAAATAGGTATAATCAACGCTTGATACAGGTTTGTTTTTATATGCAATAGATAACTCAACATCATCACCTTTTTTTCGTAAGACACTGAAGCGAAGATTGTCAAACACGTTGTCTATCTGATTGGGTATCCATGATGTCAAAATGTGCTTTTTGTTGTTGTCATCTGTATATATCGCTTCGTCAGGATATTGCAGTGATCTGATGAGAGCTAATGCCCAATAATAGTTTCGAAGGGCATCGTCAGCCTTTCCAGCCTCTTCTGCTCTTAATGCGGTTTCTACCATATCGATGGCCTTGGCTTTTCTTGATTCGAAGATGCGATTTAACTCAGCTTTCTTGATATAGCGGCCTACTGTAGCATCTGGCTCGTTTTTAATGATTATACGTTCTGTGTTGGTAAGCGTGGCCTGAGAGTATGTCTTGATATTGTTCTCTATATAGGATTGGTGGTTGATAGTCTGTCCATCGTTTTCCTCCTTGAATCCCATATTGGTGTCACTGCTCACAAGGGTAGCAATTTTACTTATAAGATCGGCCAAAGCTCTACGATCAGCTTCGGCTACGGTCGAGCCGTTTCCTATACCACTTATGTATTCATCGCTTTTGTTAATTGAATTCCATGACTGAGCTTGGCAAATAAGCGGTAAAATTGCAAATATAAATGTAATAAATAGCTGTTTCATGCCGCAAATATACAAAATAATCAATTAAAGTGAACTGTTTAATGAAAAAAAATGTATCTTTGTGGCAAAATACGAATGATATGAAAAAGCTCTTGTTACTATTTTTCCTTTTGACATCAGTGATGTGGCTTAAGGCTCAGACAATATCGGTGGTTGATTTCAGTATGGATCCTTCTGACCTTACTGCTAATACTGCAGGTACAATCGTGACAGATCAGAATGGCAATAAGTGTGCCTTGATAAAAATTGAAACCACTCAGACTGGTTTCTCTTTTGATGCAGGTTCTTTAGGAATTGTGAAGACTGAACAGAAGGTGGGCGAGATATGGGTATATGTGCCTGAAGGTGTAAAAAGATTGTCGATATCCCATCCCAAATTAGGAGCATTGCGAAATTACGATTTAGGCCAGACAGTGAAGCGTGCGCGTACATATCTTCTGAGATTGAATATGGGAGAAAATTCCCCGTCAAAGCATTCTAATGAGTCCCAATATCTTGTATTTAAGGTTATTCCACAGGATGCTATTGTGATTGTTGATGGAGAAACCCTAATCACTAAAAATGGAACGGCAGAAATAATGAAGGAATATGGAACTTATGATTATAGGGTAGAAGCTCTGAATTGTAAACCTGAAGTTGGTAAAGTCACCATTGATGAGCAGAGTGCAAATAAAGTGCTGACTATTGAACTGAAAAAAGAAATAGAAGAATACGGGCAGTCTTTTTTGACCTTTAAGGTGGGAGAAACTGAATTCTCAATGATTTATGTAGAAGGCGGCACTTTCCAAATGGGAGGCGACGCCAACTCGGATGTTGGGTCAAAAGGGATCCATCAGGTCACGTTGTCTTCCTATTATATCGGCGAGACGGAGGTTACACAAGAGTTATGGATGGCAGTGATGGGCAAGGATAATAATCCATCGACCCAAAAAAGCAATCAACTACCAGTTACGAAAGTAAGTTGGGATGATTGTCAGGAGTTTCTGGTTGAATTGAATAAAAAGACAGGGCGCTCATTCAGATTGCCGACAGAGGCAGAATGGGAGTTTGCCGCAAGAGGTGGCGTTAAAAGTCGCGGATTGAAATATAGTGGCAGTAATTTTCTTGGGGATGTAGGCTGGTATTTTAACAATAGTATGATTACCCAAAACTCAATGCTTCGTAATGTCAATGAAGTTAAAACTAAAAATAAAAACGAGTTGGGAATATATGATATGAGCGGAAATGTTAGCGAGTGGTGTAACGATTGGTTTGGTAATTATCCATCTCAGCCACAGATAGATCCCGCTGGCCCTGCTACAGGTTCTAAGCGTGTTATGCGTGGTGGACATGCCCTTAGCGACATGAAACAATGTGGAGTTGCATTCCGTGCAGCAGCGACAACAAGTATATCGCCTGGCTTATCAGGCCTATATTATGGTTTCAGAATTGTCTTAAAATGATGAAGCGTCTATATATCTCATCAATGAGCAAGATTAAGTCTTAACGGGAAGGCGGTTTTCACACGAACCACTTTCCCCTCCTTTTGGCCAGGATTCCATATCGGCATATGAGATAAAACACTTTCAATTTCATTCTTCAGAGAATCATCAATCGTAGACACGACCTTTACATTGCTTACGGTTCCATCCTCTTCAATGACGCAATTGACAAATATTCGGCTATTCAGAGACTCTGCTGGTACATTGTCTGGTATGGCTAAATTGTGACTAATCCATTGAAACATAGAACGTAAACCACCTGGGTATTCTGGCATCTTGTCGACAAGCTCATACACTTTCCCTCCTAACTCCACATCATAATTAAAGTAATTTTTTGCAGGTCCGTCAATGAAAAAAAGCATTGATTTACATTTGGGGAAGTTGCTGACGAGGTCTTTTAGCTTTTGATAACACTCTTTATCTCCACTTTTTAGCTTTGTCTGAAAATTGGAGATAGTGTGGTCCTTGTTAAGAACAAAGGATATATTGGCAATTAACCCGGTACTATCTGGCTGTATTTCATTTTTCTTCCATATTTCAGTAAGATATTCATGGACAAGGCTTTCATTACTACCAATATTTGGCTTTCTAATGATTCCTTTTATAATCCCAACAGGCTGAACACCCTTTCTTTTTATTTTTAAACCCTTTTCGAATGTTCTTATTATTGTCGTCCCGTCTTCTTTTTCTTCTAGTTCATGTATAAAATTTGGTTCGGTAGTATATTCGAAATCATTCTCATTTAGAGATATTGGCAGATTCGACTTGTTTCCCAAATAGTTTTGTAAGGTAGGAGTGAATTTGTCCCAATTTTCTTGACATAAGCCGATAGCTTCAATGTTTTCATCTTCTCTTCCAATATACAGGAAATAGTCATTCATACCTATTTCGAGGTTATTTATGTCAGTGCTTCCTAATTTCTGGCAAATATCTTCTACACATGATGGTATTAATAGGTCTGACATCTTAAGCATGCGGTTGTCTTGTATGTCAAAGAGAAAGTTGTGAGATGCGGTTTTCTTGCATTCCACATTATAATTAATGAAAGACTCATCGTATAGTTCCGTAGTACAAGCATAAGAATAATATTTGTCTTTTTTAAAGCCTAGCACATCGGCACTGATTGTTAAGTTTTCATATTCTTGGTTCTCGAAATCCTGATTATTAACTACCCCTCTATATTTATCAGCAATTTTTTTACCTGTTTCTTCTAATGATATACTATCTTCTTTGAATAGTTTCTGACATATTAGTTGCTCTAGTTTTTGATTATTTTCGGGTATGTCAATAAATACCCTATTATTCAGTGTTTTAATCTTTGCTTGTTTACGCTCATTTTCTTTTGTAACGCTATAAACAAATCTCTTAGCTACACCTTTGTGTCGTTTTCCCGCAGAAGAAGGAGTCAAATTTAAATAAACAGAAGTACCATAATTATATGATTTCGTTGTATTAGTTCCTGTGTTATTTCTATATCTTGTGATTTTAAAATCTAAAGTAATGTCTTGGCGATATCTAAATGCTTTGTCTTCTAATTGGCATGGTCTGAGTTTGATCTTGGATAATATTCTATTGGCTTCCTTGTCAATGGATGGACAAATAGAATTTTTAAGAATGACATTGGATAATGAACCGTCTTTTTCAACAATACAAGAATAAGAAACAATACCTTGTATGTTATTAGCTATTGCATCTTTGGGATATTTTGCATCTCTGATATGAATGCTAAATTTACCATAAGGTTCTAATACTTGAGGGGAACCTAAAGTGTTTGTATATATCTTCTCTCGTCTGTTTTCTGGTTCATTGTTGGTATAAATATAGGAATTTGAATCAATCCAGATAGTATCAGATTTACCATCAGGTAGCTCTAGTATAACTTGAGTATAATCAGGATACGAAATGCCTAAACTAATAATCGTATTTTCTGGAAGATTGTCTAAGAAATCGTTACTATTATTTGAATAGCATAAAATAGGTAGGTTACATATAAAGACTACCACTGATAATTTAGTAAAAAAATGCATTCTTTCCATAATAATCCTTTTTCGGCAAATATACGAAAAATTATGTAAGTAAGCATTGTAAAATATGATTTTATTAGAGGTTTTTTTGTTAAAATATTAAAAATTACTTTTTTAGAGACTATTTTTAGGATTTATGGTGTATATTTGCAATGTTTAGAGTAGTGTTTATGTTTATGAAGCGAATCCTTATATTGTTTATCTGTTTTTTTTGCTATTATTATATTATGTATGCACAACAACTGAGTGTACAGAAGTTTGATTTTGTTGAGACTGATAAAACGGCCATTTCTGATAAAACAAAAATGATGGACCAGAATGGGTTGTTGTGTGCATTAATCAAAGTGAAAACCCCACTTCAAAGATTTTCTTTTGATGTAGGTTCATTAGGAATCATTAAGACAGAACAACATAAAGGTGAAATATGGGTATATGTACCTGAAGGAGTGAAGCGTATTACCATCTCTCATCAGCAATATGGTGTATTGCGAGATTATGACTTGGGCCTCACCATTAAGCGTGGTAAAACCTATCACTTACAATTGAAGCATAAGGAGTCTTCAGTGAAGAGTTCGTGGGCTATTGATTTTAGCAGTAATCCCTCAATGGCAGATGTCTATTTGGATGGCAAATTGATAGGAAAAACTCCAACCATAATTCAGGATTTAAAACCAGGTGTTCATCAGTATCGTATTGTAATTTCTGATTATGCAGAAGTCGCAGGACGGTTGGATTATAAAAAAGATAAACCTCTAAAACTGTTTGCTGATCTAAATAAAATTAAATCTCCTGTCGTTACGGTAGGAAATGTTAGTTTTAATATGGTCTTTGTTGAAGGTGGTACGTTTATGATGGGGGCCACCAAGGAACAATCAAACCCTGAAGACAACGAAAAACCTGTTCATCAAGTAATGCTATCACCTTATTATATAGCTGAAACAGAGGTGACACAACAATTGTGGGAAACGGTGATGGGCTCGAATCCGTCGTTTGCGAAAGACCCCAATCGCCCTGTGAATGAGGTGAGTTGGAACGACTGCCAATTGTTTGTTGAGAAACTAAATCAGAAAACGGGTTTGGTATTTCGTTTACCCACCGAGGCGGAATGGGAATATGCTGCGCGTGGTGGAAATAAAAGTCAAGGATATCAATATAGTGGAGACAACGACTTGAAAGCAGTAGGTTGGTATAGGGATAATATAGGTTACCCAAGCGGACCTTATCATAATGTGAAATCATTAGCCCCCAACGAGTTGAATCTATACGACATGTGTGGTGGCGTGTGGGAATGGTGTCAGGACAGGATGGGCAATTATCCTGCCTTTGATCAGATAAATCCCACTGGAGCGCCTACAGGCGAGGAACGTGTTATTCGTGGTGGTAGCTGGAAAAGTAGTGTATGGGGATGCCGTATTGCTGTTAGAAATGGCGAGTCACCTGAATCTCATAATAATTGTCTTGGCCTGCGTCTTGTGCTTCAATCGTTCCCTACAGATTATTTCGTTTATAATAAAGAGGATTTGCAATGATTCTTCCATATAGCGTGTAACATTCCTAAATTATAATCCATCGTCTTCAGCGGTGGATTTTTTTTGGTTTTAATTATGTATTGTACTCACTTATTCGTACCTTTGCGGCTGTTTTGCCTCTAAATACGGGGCAATAGTATATATTAATCAATTTATAAAACACCTAAAAACATGCATTTTAGTTGCAAAATAAAGAAATTTTATGAGGGGATGCAGGTTTATGAGCATCTTCTGGACGACGAGAAGGCAATACACATCCCGTTTGCCTTGAGTTTTACAGTAACTATCGCTACCATCAACGATCAGTTGAAGACGTTTCTGATGGATCTGGAGAAGAAGGAATGTCAGGAAATACCAGACATCGACTTCGACCTGATGACTAACGTCTACAACATCATGAGTCCCAAGTTGAAACGTGACATGGCGGCACTTGGTAATAAGACCGTCCAGCAGATACTGGAAGAGCTTTTCGGCGAGCAGTTGGATAAGACGCCTGCAGAGTTGCACACCTTTGTTTACGACAACACGGTGCTGATGACGGAGTACCTGAAAAAGATACGCATAGGGTTGGAACATGCTGATGACATGCTATTTGTAGACTATGTTTGCCGCCACATCAGAGAGCATAACTGGGAGGACATTGAGAGCAACTATCTGAAATGGAGGAAGTACACGGAACCTGCATGGGATCAGCTGATGGAGAAGCAGGAGCAGGAATTGGAGAAATACTTAGAGAAGGGTATAATGTGTTTTGCGCCTCTGCCATCGAACAGTAAGTTGAATAAAGTGGACTATGCCAGTCACCGGGAGCTGTTGGAATGCAATTTTACAGACAGAGATGAGTATAAGGTGGCTTATACCCAGTTCCTCCTGTTTGCTACGCGTAAGGACGGAATGCTGATTGTTAACCTGAAAAAGTACGGGAAATACATTTTTAAGAATTACTCAAAATTTACCGAGGGTCAGAAGGTTGCGCTATTTGAACTTATCGTGACCCTTAACCTGATTCATAAGGACATGGTGGCATTGAAGCCGGAACTAAGTAAGTATCTGATGAGTGGTAATAATAGTCTGCAGTCTTTAGAGAACACCAAGCTGTTTGCACCGTATTTCCACATTAAGGAGATGCTGAAGGGAGAGTGGTTTAAAGACCTGCGTACCGATGCCAAGTACAATGGTAAATGGGCTGATGCGTTTGCTGAGGGGCTGATGCGATCGGAACATGGCAGCCAGATTGCAGATGACTGGAAAGAAAAAAATGATAAGATTAAGGGATATGTAATAGGTTGCTTGAAAGAAGCTGGCGTGTTCAAAGAGAAAGTTTCGAATGATAGTATTGCAAGGGATGCTGCCATTATCAGTAAAACTAGAACCTTCGCTAAGTGGATTGGGAAGGGATCTCGGGAACAACCATACATGGAATGGATTAAAAAACATGTAAATGACTACTGCAAATAGCGTTCATAAAACGCCAAAATGCGACAGGAAGTGCGATGGAATACAAAAATATCCATCGCACTTTTTTTATTGATAAAAATTTTTCTCTGTGTTATTCGGGGTTTGCGGGCAGTTTTTGAGTGCGACGAAAAATGCGACGAAAAAAAATTTTGCTGTCGCATCATCGCATTCTACATTTGCATCGTGTTCTTTGAAATATTGATTTACAACAACAAACGCATACGCGCTACACGCACATACGCAGGTACATTTATTCATAAAACTATAAAAGACAATGACCACAGAAGAAAAGCAGATGATGCAGCCTACGCAGGAATACATACGCAAGCTGCAACGCAAACGCAATGCGGGCACTGAGAACTGTATGCTCTCTACCGACCTGGCAAGAGAGATGGGTATCACTGCCCTGGATCTACACCACTTCTTGATAGATGTGGGGTTTCTCTTTCGTGAGCGATCAACTTACGAACTTAGGCTCAGTAAGGATTATATTGGGCTTGGATATGCTAAGACTCGAAGTCACTTCCGTTACAACAAAAAGGGCGACCTCGTTGAGACGCGCTACCCAGTTTGGACAGAGAAAGGACAAGAGTACATTAAAAATTTGATTAAAGGAAAAGGCAAAAAGGATATGGCAACAAACAATTCAAAACAATTAAAAAAGTATGGAAAGAATCGTTAGAATTCTGAATCAGAGCGGGCTGCAGACCCGACAGTACATGGATCGCAAAACAGGCGACCAGAGAGTAATTAACACCGTAGTGCTGAAGCTATCGGATGGTACCGACACCTTTCTTGGTGAGATTACCGGAGAGCGTGCAGTGAACTGCCCCAAGTACGACCCACAGTACATCTACAAGGTGCAGTGTACGATGATGGTACGCGAGTGGAACTCTCAGCAGACTGGCGATGCTATGCAGGCCACAACCATCTACGTGGATAAGATTAATATGGTATGACTTTAGAGTATCTTGAAATTATGGAAGACGTAAAGAAACGTAAATGCATAAGGAGTTTTAAGTCGAATACACGCGTGTTTGATGATGACTCAATCGAGGTGACACCACAGGAGAAGGGTGAGCCCTCGCAGAAGGATGTGAAGAAGGTGGGGCGCAGTAAGCGTTATGCTACTACAGGTAAGAACCCGCTGACTTGTATTGAATTGAAATGTCCTGACGACGTGGCCGACAAAGCAGCATTCTTTCACAAGGAACTGGCTAAGCTGACGAAGGACATGGAGATTGAGGAGCCGAAGATGCCAGAGGGCGTGTTTTTGCTGAACGAACCCTGTGTGAAGGTGAAGTTTGCGGCAGATGAACAGAGAGTTATGGCTTGGCTCACATTCGAGGTTGAAGGATTATTAGACGTAAGGACGCAGTTATACCAACTTTCAAGTAAGATCGACAAATGTTTTGTTATCAACGAAGCTTTGGTTCGCCAACCGAAGTAATTACCGCAGAACAGTTTCGGGCGCTTATCACGGCGCCTGAAACTTACAGAAAAGTAAAAGAGGCTCGCGAGGCGCTGGCACGAGGCGATAAGAACGCCTACGACAACAAGAAGAAAGGGTTGCCGTTTGTGATTTTCATTGCTACCTATGAAGAATGGGATAAGAAGTTTGAAGATAAGAAAACTGGCGAGGAAACCACACGCAGGGGCTGTTGGCGCAGTCAGCAGCATTGCCGATTGAACGGATTATGCGTCATCGACTATGATCATGTTGAGGGTGATGTTCGCGAAGTTTGGGAAGAAGCTTATGCGAAATTATCTGACGAGGATAAGGCGAGAATCCTCTTTGTGTTCGTTACACCATCAGGGCATGGATTGAAGGTGGTTTTTATGGCAGATGCTGCTATTGGTAACCTGATTGACAACCAGATAGTGTTCTCTGTTAAACTGGGACTGAACCCAGACGAGGCCTGTAAGGATGCCTCAAGGGGTGCGTTCCTAACTACAAATGAAGATGTAATTTTTATTAACGAAGAAAAACTGTTTACGTATGAAAACGAAGAATTTGGTAAGAAGTATAATGATGAGTATCACGCTGGTCATAGCCAGCCTACTATTGACATTGCTAAGAGTGGTGCTGATGGTTCTAATCTGGCCGATGTGGAAAGTGCTGCAGAAGACCGACCTGCTATATCAAGAAGTGATGGAGAGAACCAGTTGGCTGTTGATGCTCTGACCTATAACGGCGTGCCTTATCAGAAGATAATCGAGGCGTGGAGTGAACAGCGATTTGGTGGTAAGGATGGTGTGTCGAGGCATGAGGCCAGCGTGGTGTTGGCTCGCGACTTGTACATTATGACCGACCGCGACAAGAAGGCGACACTGGCTCTGCTGATGGTGCAGCCCTGGGTGCAAGAGATAATAGCAGAGCGTGGCGAGGATGTGGAGCGCACCGTGAATAATGCTGCCGACTACGTGACGGCACAGGAAAACGAGAACGCCAAGAAGGGTAAATCATGGCTGCCGAAAAT
>Ga0256404_1011962_pt1 | contig 11433 bp, 17 predicted proteins | sample RumenRJG_01DNA_FD_185990 | JGI IMG/M metagenome (GOLD analysis project Ga0256404, IMG submission 185990) | Bovine rumen microbial communities from Lethbridge, Alberta, Canada - RJG_01 | ecosystem: Host-associated > Mammals > Digestive system > Stomach > Rumen | place: Canada: Alberta | collected... | reverse complement strand
ATAGATAATTATCCATATGAAAGTGAGATCGCAGATAATTGGATTAATTCATTACATCCAAATCTTAATTGGCCCAATGAATATACTGAAGAAGGCGAAGCCCTTTAGAATTAGTATTCTGAAAAACTAATTAAAAATGGTGTATTAAAATTAAATGATAATGATGAAGTTGCGGAAGTTGCTTTTATTGGACCCAACGACATGAAACTTGCTCAAACATTAATTAAGGCCGGTCCAGAACATCGTAAATTTTTGCGCCAAATCTTTGTTTCTGTTGATATTACAGCCCCGTTATTTTGGTGGAAGTAGATGGATACCTACAAAGTTGCAACAGTCGCTAATAGTACATCAACAATGCATAAACTCACAAACAAACCTATTACTCTTGATTGCTTTGAAACCGATGATATAAATTCTGATTTAATTTATTATAGTATTCCAGAATATGCAGGTGGACCAGCAGAAAATGATATTAATATGTTTTCTGAACTTTTAATTGAACAGCTTGAGTTTCTTCGTCAAAAATATCTTGAAACAAAAGATAAAAGATATTGGAAAGAACTTGTGCGGTGGCTGCCTGAAAGTTGGCTTCAGACGAGAACTTGGACAGCTAATTATGAAACCATCCGCGCCATTTGTTCTCCTGGACAAAGACGTAATCATAAATTAAATGAGTGGAGCGGGCAAGATGACCCATCTAAAATAAATTTTATTAAATGGGCACGTGAGCTTCCTTATGCTCAATATTTAATTTTTGATGATGAAAATATTCCTTTTCAAATTGAAAAATAAAAAATAAAATGTTATAATATAATTATAAGATAAAAATTATATTATAAATAAAAAGGAAAAAATCGCAAATGACTAAGAAAGAAACTTTTATTAAATTTATTGAGGTTGCAATTAAAATTGCTGAAGATGAGATAACTTATATGAATGATATAAGTGAAAAATATAATATTACAACAAATGATTATGATATTGCGATGGAGTTTTGGAAAGATTTTAAAGACGGAAAAGTAAAAGATTCAGGAGCAGCAATAACAGAAAATGGCAAAAAGTTGCTTTCTTGGATGCAAGAGAATACAGATGCAATGTCTAATGTTTTTACATCTAAGGAGGCGGCGGAGGCTCTTTTTACTAGCGGCCGCTCCATTGCTGGTTCAATGAGAAAACTAGTAGCAGATGGTTATGTTGAAAAAACAGGAAAAGACCCTGTTAAATATTCTCTTACTGAAGCTGGTAAGAGTTATCAACTTGAAAATTAAAAAAATTTTTGATATAATATAAATACAGAAATAAAGTTGATTTAATAAGGAGAAAATAATTTAATGAAAGCAAATGCAAAATTTATTAACACAGAAAAGATTGAAGGATATGTTTATAGCACAGGTAGTAATTTTAATCAGCTTTCTGAAAGAGTAACTGGAGAAAATTCAAAGAATCCTGGTACAAAATATATTGCAGGTGATCTTGATATTGCAACAGACGAGAATGGACTGAATGTTATTACGATTCATTATTCTTATGTAACACCTACATACGCAAAGAGCGGTCAGACTAATAATACATATATCGCACTTAAAAAGATTATTGATAATCCTGATAAAACTTGGATTAATGGCGGAAAGGATAATGCTTTTAAGGTTCAGTGTACTGGAACTGCTATTAATCTGAATGATTTTATTGCAGCAGATGGTTCTAAGGTAGCAGCACCAAGAAATGAAAATGGTTTTTGTTCTATTGTAGCTGAACTTGGACCAGAAGCAGAAAGAAATACTTTCTCAGCTGATATGCTGATTACAAAAGTAACTCATGTTGATGCAGATCCCGAAAAGAATATTGCAGAAGATTTCACAACAGTTAGTGGAGCAATTTTTGGTTTTGGTCCAGTTTATCTTCCTGTATCTTTCGTAGTGCGTAATGAAATGGGAATGAATTATTTTGAGGGACTAGATGCATCTCCTTCCAATCCTATTTTTACAAAGGTTTGGGGACGTATTAATTGTATGACAATTAAAACGGAAAGAAAAGAGGAGTCTGCATTTGGAGAAGCTGCTGTTCAGACTTATGAAAAGAAGAGTCGTGAATATGTAATTACTGGTACTGCAAAAGTGCCTTATGATTTTGGTGATGAAGAGACTCTTACTGCGGCAGATGTAAATAAGATGATTCAGGACCGTCAGGTAAAGCTTGCGGAAATTGAAAAAAGATTTAATGAACGTCAGGCTTCCACAAAAGCAACCAATGGAGTAAATTTTGACGCTACTGCAACAACAAAGACTGTTCAGAGTTCAATTCCTAGTGGTGAATTTAAATTTTAATAAAGGGAGAAAACACTTCTCCCTTTATATAAAGAAAGGATATTATAACTATGGCAGATATTAATATTTTTAACATTTAGCCGCATCAAGTGAGTAGAAATCTCCGCGGATACTCAATTTTCTTCTACGGAGAGCCCAAGTCTGGTAAGACAACAACAGCATCAAAGTTTGAGAATAATCTTCTTTTAGCTTTTGAAAAAGGTTATAATGCTATTCCTGGCGTAATGGCACAGCCTATTAATAACTGGGCAGAATTTAGAAAAGTTCTCCGCCAACTAAAAGATCCAAAAGCAAAAGAAAAATTTTATACTATTACTATTGATACTTGTGATATTGCTTATGACTATTGCACTAAATATATTTGTGATAATGCTCTTCGTTCAGATGGCGGATATGGTGTCGATAGTATCAGTGATATTCCTTTTGGTAAAGGATATGGACTTGTATCGAAAGAATTTGATGAATGTCTTAGATCTATTGTTATGATGGATTACGGTCTTATCCTTATTTCTCATGCAACAGATAAGGTTTTTAAAGATGAAGCTGGTGCAGAATATAATAAGATTGTTCCAACTCTTGATAAAAGAGCAAATAATATTGTTGCTAGAATGGCAGATATTATTGGATATTCCAGAATTGTTACAGATAAAGATGGTAATAATATAACTAAACTTTTTATGCGTGGAACTCCAAGATATGAAGCTGGTTCTAGATTTAAATATACACCAGACTATATTGATTTTTCTTATGATAATCTTGTTAAAGCAATTTCTGATGCAATTGATAAACAAGCTCAAGAAGATGGACAAGAATATTTTACAGATAAAAAGAACAATCTTTATACAGATACAACGAAAGACCTTAATTTTGATGAATTATTTAAAAATTGTAATGATTTAATTAATAATATGATTAATAATAATTCTGAAGAAGTCTTTAGAGAATTCTATCAACCTCGTATCATTCAGATTACTGATAGATACTTAGGTAAAGGTCAAAAGATGAGCCAATGTTCAAGAGAACAGGTTGAGGCATTGTCTTTGATTTATGATGATCTCCTCTTACTTTCCAAAGAGACTCCATCAGAATGATTATATATTTTTTTAAGAAACTTGTCAAAGATTTTTTTCTTTGACAAGTTTTCTTTTTTTTGTTATAATATAAATAGAAAAAATTTTTAAAGGAGATTGTATGGCTCATCATTATGTAAAATGTTTATATTGCGGTGAACAATTTGATAGAGATATTGAACCAACAAAACAAGTCTCCGCTCGTAGATATGCTCATGTAAAATGTTGGGAAAATCATGTAGCTAATATGTCTCAAGAGGAAAGAGATATTGAAGCTTTTTATGATTATGTAAAAAATTTATTTGGAGAAGATTATAATTATATATTAACCAAAAAGCTTGCTGAAAGATATGTAAAAGAAAATAATTATACATATAGTGGAATGTTAAAAACTCTTAAATGGTATTATGAAAAAGAGGGAAATTCTTTAGACAAAAGTAACGGAAGTATAGGTATTATTCCATATATATATAAACAAGCATTAAATTATTATTATGCTTTATATCAAGCGCAATTAGTTAATAAAGAAAAAAATATTTCAAATTTTGTATTACCAAAAGAAAAAATAATAAGTATTGAATCTCCACGAGTATATGTGCGGCCGCCGCATATGTGGCTGGAAGAGGAGGATAAATGAAAATTTTAATTGAAATACCTAAAGAATTTGAAAACCATTTTAAAAAAGATGCCTTTGAAGATAGTTTACATAGATTAAGTGCAGACGCTCATCTTCTTGCTGGTAATTATGAACAAGAAACTTTAATAATGTTAATAAAAGCATTTAAAAATGCAAAAATTATGGGTGAAGAATAATGGGATCAAAATATGTAGATATATCTGCATGTATGCAAGTAATTGGAGATGTTTTTATTAATCCTTCTCTTTTGGACTTAGAAGATAAATATAAATTTAATGAGCAAGACTTCCCGCAAGAATTTCATAGAATTTTATTTGGTTCTATTTATAATCTTCATCAACTTGGAGCAAAACAAATTTCTATTGAAGATATAGAAAAATATTTAGAGCAAAGACCAAAAAAATATGCTATATATAAAGTAAATAAAGGTTCTGAATATTTAGAAAATATTAAAGAAATGTGCCAACTTGCGGCATTTGATTATTATTATAATCGTATGAAAAAGATGACACTTTTAAGAATGTATAATAAAAGTGTTGGTATGGATTTATCGTGGTTATACGATCCTGATAATGTATTAGATGCAAAAAAGAAAGAGGTACAAGAGTCATGGTTTGATAATACCCCAATTAATGAAATTGCAAACACTATTAATGATAAAATTGATGAAATAAAATCAAAATATGTTGATAACTCAGAAGATGGAGTTATTCAAGCCGGAGATGGAGCATTAGCACTTCTTGAAAGATTAAAAACAAATCCCGAAATTGGTTATCCTCTTTATGGGAGATTAGTTAATGCAGTTCATCGAGGAGCAAGACTAAAAAAGTTTTATTTGCGGTCGGCCGCCACTGGCGTTGGAAAAACTCGTTCTATGATTGCGGATGCCTGTGCTATTGCTTGTAATAAAATTTATAATCTTGAAACTAAACAATGGGAAGATAATGGAACTCGCGAACCTACTCAATTTATTACAACAGAGCAGGAAGAAGATGAAATTCAAACAATGATGATTGCTTTCTTATCTGGTGTAAATGAAGATCATATTCTTGAAAATACATATACTGAAGGCGAGTGGGAGCGAGTAAATGAAGCTGCCGCAATTCTTTCAAAAAGTCCTTTATATATTAAAAAGCTTCCAGACTTTTCATTGCAAGATATTGAAAATACAATTAAATTTGGTATCCGTCAATATGATGTGAGATATGTTTTTATGGATTATATTCATTCAAGTATGAAAATCCTTAGTGAAATTAGTTCAAAAGCTGGAGTAAAAGGATTGCGAGAAGATAATATTCTTTTTATGATTAGTGTAAGAATTAAGGATTTATGTAATCAATATGGTGTATTCGTTATGTCTGCAACTCAGTTAAATAGTAAGAAAAAGTAATTGCTAATAAAATCTTATCCTAGAACTCACTAGGGGTAATTATCTAAAAATTTTTGGACAAAATTAGATAATTGCTAACGGGGAATTCTAAAGTATATTGTAAGGAGAATACCAAAATTCTGAATATACTATGAAAATCCCGTGTGATGCAATCCATTTTGGTTTCTTCTTGTTAATAAAAAATAAAAAGGAGAAATAAAAATGATTGGAATTTATTTAATAACAAATAAGGTAAATAATAAAGTTTATATAGGGCAAAGCAATAATATAGATAGAAGAATTAAATAGCATATTCGATCGGGTCAACCAGAAAAATATGCATTAAAAAATATAAGAGATAGTAAAACTCCAATTCACTTAGCTATGCAAAAATATTCAATTTAGAATTTTAGTTTTACTATTTTAGAAGAATGTAAAGAACAAGAGTTAAATGAAAAAGAAAAATATTGGATTCAACTTTATAAAAGTAATAATCCAAAATTTGGTTATAATTTAACAGAAGGTGGGCAAGAGTCTGTTGGACTAAAAGGGGAACATCATAGCCAAGCTAAATTAACTCAAAAAGAAGTTGATTAGATTAAAAATTTATTAAAATATAGTAATAAAAATTTAAATGAAATTTTAAAATTATATCCTTTTATTTCTAAATCAACTTTATCAATGATTAATCAAGGAAAAACTTGGCATGATACTTCTGAAAAATATCCATTAAGAGTTTTATAGACGGCTCACAAGGGAAGTTCAAATGGCAGAGCAAAATTTACAGAATAGTAGGTAATGGAAATTAGAACTAAATATTCTAATGGAAGTAAACCAAAAGATTTATTTTTAGAATATAATCACATTGCTTCTGAATCTGCAATTTCTTCTATTTTATATGGAAAAACATATAAACATTTACCGATATGGAATAATACCAAGAAAAAATGGATTGAGCCATGTATCGACTATCCCCAAAGTCTGAAATAAGCTGGGGAGTAGGGGTGCTATAAAATGAGATGCACCTGCATTTTAGGAAACGAAGTGCATGAAAACCGAAACAGATTTATAGCCATTCGTTATTAATGGCGATTAAGAGATAGTCAGTTTTATATAGAAATATATAAAAGAAAACGGATTATGTTTCTGCTCAACAGTATGACCAGAATCTACTTCGCGGGGCAAAAGCTATTGCAGATAAAATTGACTGTGGTATGATTATGCTTCAAGTCAGCCAAGATGACAGAGAATCATTAAAAAATATTGTTAATTCTATGGGTATTGAAATGCCTGATATAAAAATTTCGGTTTATAAAAATAGGCGCGGTCGATATAAAGATATTTTACTTTGGTGTAAATCTAATAGAGGTATTTGTAGAATTGATCCAATATTTGTTACTAATTATAATTATGAATTAATGGATATAGAAGATTTAAAAATTCATGTAACACCTAAAATAGAAAGTAGTGCTTTTTGAGGTATTTTAGTATGGGAGCTTTATTAAAATTATAGGGAGAGAGATTTGGACGATTAACTGTTTTATTTCGTAGTCCAAATAAAGGACATAGAACAGTTTGGCATTGTAAATGTGATTGTGGGAATGAAGTTGACGTACTTACAGATCATTTACGAAGTGGTCATACTCAGAGTTGCGGTTGTTTGCAGAAAGAAAGGACTTCAAAAGCTAGAAGTTCTGATTTATTAAATTAGCGATTTGGAAAATTAAAAGTAATTGAAAAAACAAATGAAAGATTAAATGGATTTATTCTATGGAAATGTCAATGTGACTGTGGCAATATTATAAAGGTTAGAACTCCAGACTTAACTTCAAAACATACTCAAAGTTGTGGATGTGTCTTATCAAAAGGAGAATAGAAAATTAGTCAATTATTACGAGAAAATAATATATTATTTGAAACACAAAAAAGTTTTAAAGATTGTCGATTTTCAGATAGTAATTATATGGCTTATTTTGACTTCTATTTACCAAAATATAATTGTTTAATTGAATATGATGGGAGTCAACATTTTAAATATAGAGATAGTGGTTGGAATACAAAATAGAATTTTTTAAAAACAAAAAAGCACGATCTTTAGAAAAATAAATATTGTTGGAATAATAATTTAAATCTTATTCGAATACCATATACTTATTTTGATAATCTAAAAATTGAAGATTTATTGCCAACATCAAGTAATTTTGTCTGTAAGGAGAATTAATATGATTGAAGTCATAACCACTTGTCAAGGTAATCCAAAAGTTGAATATAAAGGATGTAATTTTTTTAAGGCTATATATATTTGGATAAAAGAGTGGTATATATATCATAAATATCATACAATGAATTTTTGTTTAAAATTTAGAATAAGATAATAGAGAGGAAAAATAATGATTATTTGTGGTTTTCCTGGGGTCGGAAAATCTACTTTAGCAAAATTTTCTAATTGGGTAGATTTAGAAAGCACTCCATTTGAGAAAGATTGGATTCGTTATGCAAAAGTAGCAAAACATATGAGTGATAATGGATATAATGTTATGGTATCTACTCATCCTCAGTTATTAGAACAATTTGAACAAATGGAAGTAAAATATACTGTTATAGTCCCTCCTTTTTCTGATCTTTCTATTTATAAAGATAGATATATTAAAAGAGGAAATGATATTAATTTCACTAGTTTAATTGGAATGAATTGGGATCAATGGATTGGAGATATTATAACAAAATCTTCAGTTAATAAAACTGTTGTAATACTTCCAAAAGATGGTTGTTTACAGGCTTATATTGAAGAATATAGAGGTAATAAAAGCATTTAAAAAGATAAAAAAAAAAAATCTTGGACAAATTTAATTAATTTATTATTAGTAATTTTAATATATTATGACACAGAAGGAAAAGAAATAAATTTTATTAAAATTTAGTTTGTGTCAGATAGGGGACAATATATGAATAGTGGTATTTATAAAATTACTAATTTAAAAAATAATAAAATTTATATTGGACGTGCAGTGGATTTAAAAAATAGAAAATGGCGGCACTGGTGTTTCTTACATCCAAATCAATATAAATAGAGTAGCTTAAAAACAGAAGTAAACATGGAAATTCATCAAGATATGATGAAAAGTCAAAATGATTCTGATTTTAATTTTGAAATAATTGAATATTGTTCTGAAAATTTATTAGATGAAAGAGAACAATATTATATAAAAAAATTTAATAGTATGGCCCCCAATGGATATAATCATACTCTTGGAGGGCAAACCTATCCGCATTTAAAAGGTGAACAAAGACCAAATCATAAAATTACTTAGCAAGAAGCAAAAATAATACGAGAAGAATTAAAAAAAGGTAAATCTGTTAAAGAAATACAATTAATTATTCCACAAGCAACAATGGGAATGATTAGTGCAATAAATACAGGTCGAACTTGGCACGATGATAAAGAAATATATCCATTAAGTAAATTAAATGGAGTTAAAAAATTTACTGATAATCAAGTTAAATAGATTCGTGAATTAAGAAAATCTGGTATATCAACAATTGATTTAGCTACAAAATATAATACAACAACAAGTCAAATTTCATCTTTAACGACTGGAAAAATAAGAAAAGATGTGGATGGAGATTTAACTAAACAATTTAAATTTTCAAAAGAATAGGTTATAAAATATAGAACTCAATATAAAAGCAGTAAATTAACTATGAAAGATATTTGGAAAAATAGTGATGTAGTTAACAAAATCTCTTATGATGCTTTTTGTGATATGTTAAAAGGAAAAACCTATAAAGAATATCCTATCTATAATAAAAATGATTATAATCCACAAAATAAAAAAATGCAATCTGAAAGATATGAACAAATTTATAAATTATATTTAACTGGAAATTTTACAAAAAAAGAAATCGCAAATCAAATTGGATGTTCAGAAAGAACGGTTTATAGAGCAATAGAAAGTTATGTATAAATATGACAAAGAAGAATTAAAAAAAGAGCTGACTTTAGAACAGGTTTATGACTTATTAACAGAATTGGGGGCAGAACCAATCCTTAAAGATAATTGTATTATTAGTAAAACGATATGTCATAATAGTGATTTAGCTAATGCAAGCCATAAACTTTACTATTATCCCAATACACATCTATTTCATTGTTACACAGGATGCGGAGATGCTTCATTTGATATATATGATTTAGTATTAAGAGTAAATAAAACTGCTGGTATCCAAAATTTTTCCTTACCTCGTGCTATTGCTTTTGTCGCTAAATATTTTGGATATACAGCAGAAACTTTTGATTTTGAAGATAATCAAGAAGTAAATGAAGATTGGCAAATTATTAATAATTTTAAAAGAAATAAAGAAAAAAATCAACCTCAAATTGTAAAATTAAAAACTTATGATAATAAAATATTAAGATATTTACCTCATCCGCATATTATTCCTTGGGAAAAAGAAAATATTTCTTTTGATGTTATGAAATCAAGAGGTATTTGCTATGACCCAATCAATGAAGGAATTGTTATTCCTCATTATGATATAAATGGAAATCTTATAGGTATTAGAGAAAGAACTTTAATTAAAGAGAATGAAATATATGGTAAATATCGTCCTGCTATAATTAATGGTAAAATGTATAATCATCCATTAGGCTTTTCGCTCTATAACCTTAATAATAGCAAAAAAGCGATTTCTCAATTTAAAAAAGCAATAGTGTTTGAGGGTGAGAAATCAACGTTATTATACGCGTCTTATTTTGGAGAAGAATCTGATATTAGTGTAGCGTGTTGTGGCAGTAATTTAATTAATTATCAAGTTAAATTACTCTTATCTCTTGGGGTAAAAGAAATTATTATAGCTTTTGATAAACAGTTTCAAGAAATTGGTGATAATGAGTGGCAAAAATGGGTTATTAAATTAAAAACTTTATATAATAAATATGGTAATTATGTAAATATTAGTTATATGTTTGATAAAGATAATTTACTTGAATATAAATCAAGTCCGATAGATGAAGGAAAAGATAAGTTTGTATATTTATTTAAAAATAGAATTACTGTAGAATAAAAAGAGTTGACTTGACAACTCTTTCTTTTTTTGTTATAATATAATAGAGAAATATTTTAAAAAGGAGAAAATTATGAATATTTTAAAAATTGATTATGATAAACTTTATTCAGAATTTTGGTATCAAACTTATTATAAAGGTAATAAAATAATTTTTTTAATGTCGCAAGAAACTTTAAATTTTATTAAAAGTCAAATGTTTGATCTATATTTTACTTCAAGTAAAAATAAAAAACAAAAGTTATTTAATTGCGAAATCGCCATTGCTAATTGGCTTCCTTATGGTGATATAAAACTAGTCAAGGAGTGCTAATTATGAAATATCAATTAATAAATCAACCTAATAAAAATTTTTCTGCAATTCAACAAATACTTTATAATAGAGGAATTGCGGAAGATGAAATTTTACATTATGTAAATCTATCTGATTAGGATATTAATTCACCCTTATTATTAGGATAGAAAAATTTAAAAGATGGATTAAAATTATTACTTAATACAATATCAAAGAATCAAAATGCTTTAATTGTTGTAGACTGTGATTGCGATGGATATACATCAGCCGCCCTTTTAATTAATTATTTATATTCAATATTTCCAACTTGGATTAATAATCATTTAACATGGATAATGCATGATAGTAAGCAGCATGGCTTATCTGATTGTATAAATAAAATATCTAATAATTATTCATTAGTAATTTGTCCAGATTCAAGTAGCAATGATTATGATTATCATTATCAACTATTTAAAAAAGGAATAGGAGTATTAGTATTAGACCACCATTTAGCAGATCATATTAGTGAATATGCAGTAATTATTAATAATCAATTATCTGATTATCCTAATAAAGAATTATCTGGTGTTGGCGTAGTCTGGCAATTTTGTCGATATATAGATAGTATATTAAATGTAAATTATGCTGATAATTTTATTGATTTAGTTGCTCTTGGATTAGATGCAGATATG
>Ga0256404_1011959_pt1 | contig 11434 bp, 8 predicted proteins | sample RumenRJG_01DNA_FD_185990 | JGI IMG/M metagenome (GOLD analysis project Ga0256404, IMG submission 185990) | Bovine rumen microbial communities from Lethbridge, Alberta, Canada - RJG_01 | ecosystem: Host-associated > Mammals > Digestive system > Stomach > Rumen | place: Canada: Alberta | collected... | reverse complement strand
ACGTACATCATGTCGAGGTTGCGATAGATGGAGTTGAATATCTCAAGATTCTTGGCCACTTCGAAGTTGTGGTCCTTGTCTTCTTGCGCAGAGCAGAGCGTCGTTGTGGCGAAAAGAGCCAGCAGCAAACAGATTTTCTTCATATTAGTCAACTTGGTTTGGAATCATGCTGCAAAATTACATGTTTATCTTCGTATATCAACGTTTTTGCCCGTTTTTTTATCGAAAATTAGGGAAAAAAGCAAATTCTTGAAAAAAAAGTCGGAAAAAGTTTGGTGGTTTCAAAAAATCGCCGTACCTTTGCACCCGCAATTCAGAAATGATGCGCATCTGCTTCAGTAGCTCAGTTGGTTAGAGCACCTGACTGTTAATCAGGGGGTCGTTGGTTCAAGCCCATCCTGAAGCGCCTCAGAGAAAGTCCCGTAAGTCAATGGCTTGCGGGACTCTTCTTTTTTTCACTGCTTTGTTTTTTGTTCAACTTTTTGCAAGTAGCGATAGCCATAAACATTAACGGCCTGAAAGGCCGCCATAGGCAGCGAAACTTGAAATTTTTCTATTATTGCAAATAATTCCGAACTTATTTTTTATTTCGGATAAATATTGTTATTTTGCAATCGGTTCGGGAGAAAGCTGCGATTCAGCGGAACTATGCAAACTTGTTTGCTGATGTTCGAGCGAGAGCAGGATTATCTAAATTCGGACTGACATATTTGAAAAAGCATTCGCTATTATTTCGCGCATAGCCAAGAAAATTTAGAAAGAGTCATTATTTTTTTTACCCACAATCATAATAAGAATACGACAATGAACGCAGTATCGATGAACAATCTTTGGAACTACTTGCAGGGTCTTTCGCTGACAGCAAGCAACCGCAAGTGGCTTGTCAAGCAATTGGTGGAGGCTGAGCAGAAGCCTGTAAAGACCGACAAGGAAATAAAAAAAGGGCTGGAAACTGCCTTTGCTCAACTGAAAGAGGTTAAGGAAGGCAAGCGTGTGACAAAAAACGCAGATGAACTGCTCTATGAGCTTTGAAATCAGGACTATCGAGAATTTAGAGCGTCAGGCACATCGGTTGGCCAAGCATTACCCTTCGTTCCGCAATGACTACAAAAACCTGCCAAAGGAACTAAAGAAGAATCCATTGGCAGGAGCCGACCTTGGTGGCGGTAGGACTACGGATTATGGTTTCAGTGTCCCTAACGGAATAATCTTCACCCCATCGGCGCGAGTATAAGCCATCTGGCCTCCTGTCAGTATCATCAATAAGTCTGGCTCACGAATGGGCATCTGTTTCTCTCTTTCATTATGTTCCAGAATGAGACGTTTCACTTCCAGCAAATGGCTCGCACCTTCTTCTATCTCCCTACTGCCAAGTTTGCACTCTATGAGGGCATATCTTCCATCATTCAGGTGCAACACCAAGTCTGCCTCCAATCCGTATCGGTCGCGATAATACGAAAGATGCGTGTCGAAGTCTGGTGTGTAAGCCCTTAGGTCCCTTGCACACAGTTGTTCAAAGATAAATCCAAAAGTTTTAAGTTGTACAAGCAGCGCATCAGGACCTAATCCAAGCGCAGCCACCGCTACCGAAGGGTCACAGAAACTGCGTTTGTAACCACTTCTGATAGCTGTTTTGCTTCTGATAGCGGGACACCAAGCATTGATGTTGTTGATGACAAAAAGTTTGGAGAGGGCACCTACATAGTCATCTAATGTTTTGTTCGAAAGCGACACCTCACCCGACGATGTTATATCTGCAAGTATGGCAGAATGTTTGGCCAATGTAGAAATATTACGTGCATAACTACGCAAAAGCATCCTCGCAATGCGATCGTCACGCTGTACCCCATCTACTTTCGAAATATCCACTTTGCACACACTTTCCACATAGTCACGTGCAATAAGCAGTTTGGCTTTGTCGGTTTTGACATTCAATGTAGCAGGCCAACCGCCACGGCATGCCGCAAATACGATGTCTTCTATTTGCATATCCGATTTAATTCCGTCAATATCTAAAGACGTGTCATCGAAGAGTTGTGTAAGTGAAATCTTGCCATTGGACTCACCAGACTCCCACAGACTCATCGTTTGCATCTGCATCCTTGATATGCGGCCTGTTCCTGTATGATGAATGGTGTCATTATTTACAGAATTTGAACCAGTCAGAATAAATTGTCCTGGCATGCCACGCTTGTCAACCATTGTGCGTACCGCATCCCATATCACAGGGATGTCCTGCCATTCGTCAATAAGCCGGGGAGTATCACCTTGAAGCAGTATGGAAGGCTTTTGAGCTGCCGCAGCAAAATATTCTTCTCTCATATCTGTGTCCTGCAGTTTTATCACACTCTTTGCAATCTGCTCCGAAGTCGTTGTCTTGCCACACCACTTGGGACCTTCAATAAGTACCGCTCCGAAAGCTTCTAACCGTTCTTTAAGGACATTGTCTGCTACGCGTTTGAAATATTTCATAATTCTATAAATTGAATTTTGCTGCAAAATTACACATTTTCAGCCTATTAACCAAACAATTTCCGGTTTTTGTGGTGTTTTACTTCCCTTTTTTGTGGTATTTTACTTCCCTTTTTTGTGGCAAATCATTTAGAGTTTACGACCTCATCTGGGCGATGTCATAGTATTGCTGCTGCACTTCGTTTCCTGGAAGAATAGTCGGTTTATGGTTCCTCTTCAACCGCAGCCATATCTCTCAATCTTACAAAGTAGAACGGCCAGTTTGGCTTCCCCCATACAATAGAAGGTATGTTCTTCAAGTCAAAGACCTTATACCTGACACTCTCGTCAGTAGCTTCTTTCTTTCGAATTCGGAGCATGTAATAGAAGGGTTTGCCAGGCTTGGGATAACCTTCCTTCTGTAGTCGTTCCTTGGACCACACATCATGCCTGCTTTTCACAATCTTGCGCAGCTGACCAACCTCAGTTTCCCCTTTTACATGCAACAAAAGATACCGAGCCTGCATGACGGGTGAGTCGGCCATCTTCTCCAAAGGAATGTTATACCAGCAGTTTTCCAGTGTCCATGTTCTCTTCTCGTCGCTGCCTGCCAAAGCCACCATCACCAAGTCATCTACCACTCCGGCCTTTTCATCTTCCGACACGTATGCCAACGTGCGCTGAGGCTTCGCTTTTGCCACATGGCTCTCTGTTGTTGTGCGCTCCATCAGTATCTTGGTCAAGTGTTCTCTCAATAGCGAGCCTTCTTTCTTTTTATCAACATTTGGCAACAAAGGGAATGCACCGATGTTCACTTCTTCAACGCTGGTGCTGTAATATCTGTCTTTGACATGACGGTCGTCACCTCTGCCTGGGAAAAGAATGTATCCGCCAATGATTTCCTTCGAGCGATAGGGTTCATGCTCCTTGCTGTAGTAGATGGCGTCCCTATATCGGTGCATCTGGTTGATGGCATCCGTAGGAGGATAGTCGCCACCCGTCAATGCCTTCGCTTCCTCAATATCCTGCTGCTCAAAATCCTTGTCGAGACGCTTGTCGTTTATCACACGGTATTTCGCATCATACAGATAGGTCAGCACCGTCTCACCTGAATTCTTGCTGATGTTCAGCACGATGTCTGGCCGCTGCTCTGTGGTAGCCGTGTGAACGCCCTTGTCAAACTCGCCCTGTCCGCTACTGCGATTGAAGGTGTGCTGATAGTGCAGCGTCACGATGTCTCCCTGATGTGCCCTCAACTGTGCCTTTCGTTCCTCCGTGTCATCCTCTTTGGGTTCTGGATAGCGGAACTTCACCACATGCTCCAGCGTGGAATCGGTAAACGGATTCAGCAGCGTGCCTTTTGGCTCTGTCACCAATAGTTCGTAGTCGGGCGCTTTTCTGCTGATGCCCATCACCTCAGCCACCAGTTTCTTCATCTTGATGAAGCACCACAGCTCGTAAATCTCCCATATCTGTAGCGTACCGATGTTGGCAGCCCCATGGTAGAGGTCTATGCCGCGTCTCAGTTTCAGCCAGTCCTTGTATATCTGCTGATAGCCTGTACGGTTTTGCAGCACCAAACTCTCCTGCTTCAGACCGTCGAACCTGCTGATGCTCTTGAAGAAAGGATGTTTCAGCATCTTACGCAGCGTGTCGTGATAGCCAATCCACTGCTGGCGATGACGCTCTGACAGTTCTTCTAGCGTACTTCTGAGGACGGTTGCGATAACCGAAGAAAGCCTGCGCCCGATACTCTCCAGCGTATGTTTCACGAAGCGGTTTTCCATCGTGTCGTGCGTGGAGCGGGCCTCGTCGTAACTGAAATAGTATTCCTCCAGCGTGCCTTCTTTCTCCTTCTCGCCATAGCGTTCCTCCATTTCGGGTGTCCAATGCTTAATCTGTTCTGCGCGTCTCGATGTTCTGTATTTCACCATTTGCGAGTGCGGATTCATCATCACACGGCGCACATTTTTCACATAGTCGTCAACAATACCCTGGAAGGCTTGCATCCACGTGGCATCGTTGTTCAGATTGCCCCTGCTGAACTGCTGGATGGTGATGCTCAGATAGCGGTATATCACATCCTGGTATTCATCGTTCACCTCGCGCAACAGCGACTTGTAGTCGTTCTTAGTGTCCAGTTTAGGCGATACCACATCAAACGAGAAGAACGTTTCGTGACGCTTGCCGCCCTTCCTGTAGCAGAATTCCAAGCGGAACACACCCGGTTCGTTCAGGAAATCAAGTTCGCCTGTCAGCGATTTCTCCCGTTCGTCTTTTTCTTGGTCAAGAAAGAAGCTGTCTTCCACATCCTTCCTCACGTGGCGCACCTCGGGCCTTGAATCCCCGTCGACACCATGAAAGACGATGCGTATCTGATAGTTGCACGTCTCAAAGAACACAGGCCACAGCCCGCACCATTTTTTCCCTCTCGCCAAATGCTCCTGCTGTTGGCTCACAGGATTATAGAGGGTCAACTCGCACTCATCCTGACTGCTGTATGTACAATACTCCATAGGGACATCCACGTCCGGGTTGGTCTGTTCTTTGGTGTAGGCAATCCTCGACCTGAACTTCTCCCAGGCATAGCTGATGTCCTGTGTGCGCACGATGACCTCGTAGTCTTCGCCACACTTCAGTCGGAGCACTTCTGTCTGCATAATCCTCTCTCGCGTTATGGCCAGAAACGGGTGAACTCTTGGTTCTCCAAACGTTCCATCATCTCCTGAATCTTTCCTCTTGCCGTCTGTGGATATGTCTCATCGCTCTCGTCCACGATGGCAGGAGCCAGTTCCTTCAACCACTCCAAGCGGTTGCTATACTTCACCTCATGCTTACGCTGAAATTCCTGCGATAGGTTAAACATATCCGAGTCGCCCTCTATGCGTGGCAGAATCTTCATCAGCAGGATGCGGTCAACAGCCTTGTTGATGATGCTGTCAATATCGCTCCCTTCTTCTGATGAGTCGTCCAGCATCACACCAATCATAATGGTCAGTTCGTTCAACACACGATAGCTCACCTCAAACGGAGTGCCCTTCAGTGCCTTGTTGATTGCTTCCAGTCTTGCAGGCACTTTCTCCGTGATGTCATTCGCCTCATTTGGGTGTGCTTCCAGCACTTCGTCAGCCGTTACGTACCGCTGACGGAATGCGCCCTGCCACTTCTGCTGTTCTTCTTCACTCAAGTATTCCAAGTTCCTACTACCGCCATACATCTCGCTCAACTTACCGCCATTCATCTCTATTGTCATCGCACGGTCTATCACCTTGCGCGAGAACTGATGTGTCGTGTCATCCATATTCACCGTTCCGATGATAATCACGTTGTCGGGCAGGGTAAGACCTTCAGCTTGTAGCGTCCTTTCGTATTGGTATTTTGCTATTTGGGTCTTTTCCCCTTCACTCATAATAGAAGCATCAAAGAAATACTCATACCAATCTTTATCCGACATGTCTGTTTTTTGGTGTAGAGCACCTCCATTGTCTTTCCATGCAATCTCCTTGAAGTATTGGCTTTCAACTATTGAACCTGTCTTTATCACATTCATGTCAACTTCATCCGAGTTCTCTTTCTTCGGATGCTTTCTCGTCTCAATGATACTGAGTATCTCTGCAAAATAGTGCTCAACGGGCGCAAGATTCATCTCGTCTAAACAGACGAAGAACGGGACATCTGGATTCAGTTTCGCCTTCACCAAGAACTTCACAAACTTCTTGAACTGGTAGCTCCTGCTCAGATTACTGTAGTACCCCAGCAGCTCCGTTGAGTCATGCCAGTTCGGCTTCACCTCTATCATGCAATAGTTCCCAGGCGTCGTCCCATCCTTATCCTGCAAGTATTTCGGGCACGACTTGAATGCCAGTTCTCGCACTATGCGGCTCTTACCCGTACCGCTTATGCCGGCAAGAAGAAGGAATGGTTTCGTGCGGATGGCGGTGAGGTAGGGAAGATAAGTGCTATTTTCATCATCATTTTCCGGTATGGGTCCAATGGCAGATCTAAATCTGACAGCTTCAGTGTTTTTTGTTCTCAGTGCTAATAATTGATCAGCATATTTCAGAAAGACATTATCACTTATCGTATTATCGTCACTATTAAAGAATCCCCAATTCTTTAATGCAGTAATAGGTTTAGGGTCATTCCATTTTTTTGCATTCTCCTCTGGATAGGTTTTTATGTTCTTGATTCTGTTTACCTTTATCTTTAATACTGCATCATGGAATTCTTCACCATGTAGTTCCATTCTTCCCAAGATGTACGCAAATTCATTATTCGAAAGTCCCTTGAGTAATAATGAAGCTTTAATAAACACATTTGGTGCTTCTATATCTGAATCGGAATCGCATCCAATAACATTTCTGCCAAATGTACATATACTTAGCGATTCTATTAACACCTCAATAGTCTTATCCGCATCTTTTTCTAAACGAGCCTCGTAAAATCTCTTTCCCAGTTCTGTTATTTTTCGCGGTGATTGACTATTAGAAACATCTTGCCACGTGATGAAACCAAAATATGCAAGAACTTGCGTCTTTTTAGTATAACTCTGTGGCTCTTTCTTTTCATTTTCAATACCTAAATCATCTAATGCGGAAGATAATTTATCTATAAGCACAGAATTAAGAACCCAATCATTGGCTTCGTAGTAGATTTTCAGAGTTTCGTCCAATGTCTGAGCATCAGCATTGTTTTTTGGTATAATCAGTGCCATATCATATTTGTTTTAGAAGTTGTTCAACAATAACTGTTATTAAGCGAGAAGGAATTCCTTCGCCTATCACTTTTCTAATGAATGTCTCTTTTGCCCATGAAGGTATAGGCCAATCTAAAGGAAGTGAAGAAACTATCAACAATTCATATATTGTTAACACACGAGGGTCAGAATATAGTGTTTCACCATCTTTCTCATAGGGCCTGCCTGGATGAACACAGGCTAAAGATGAAATAACACCATTGTTTTGGGTGATAGTTCTTGACGGTTTTTCCCATGCCATTCTTCGATAATGATTATGATGTGCGACGATGTGAACACCCCCTTCTTTTTGAGGATAGTAAACGGGATTGTAGATAGCAGATTTTCCACTTGGAGTGTGCATCATCCATTCAACTTGTTTCCACGAATGAGTTGGAGGGAAATGCCAAGGAGAGACCTTCAAACCCGTTTCCCTTTTCATTTCGAAATAAGGAAATTTCTGGAGAGTAAAATCTAATCCCTCTCTCAACATCGGATCAAGACTTGGTAGATGACCAATAGCGTCTTCTAATGTCACCAATGGCTCTTTCTCTGGGAATTCCCATATAAGATTAATGTCATTCCTCACAAGCAAATAGATATTGCGTTCACGCATTTGTGGTATGCCATGATCCATTGCCTTGATGAGAGATTCTTTATTGAAATGATAGTCTGATAAAGTTTGCTTCAAATAATCGGGTATATACATGATATTCCCATTGACAACGATTTTCGTATGCAGTATTGTTGGCACGTTTTCAATAATTGCGAAATCTGGCTTAACACGACAAATCACATCAACCGCATACGTAATAAGTTGATTTCTTTCGTCAAACTCAAATCTGTTTCCTGCTTCACTCATTCCCTGACAAGGAGGAGTCGCCAGGATTAAATTGACTTTACTTTCCTTTGCCTTGTTTACTATTACATCCCTAATATCATCATTAGTAATATCTCCATCAATAACTTCAGTTTCAGGATGTACACACGAATAAAATCTTGCCCTATCTTTTAGTAGTTCATTTGCATAAATTATCTCGACATCTAAGGCTGAAAGACCAGCCTCGGCAATGCCGACATTTGAGAATAGTGATAGACCTCTAAGCTTTTTCATTCGTGGATATTATCAAATAGTTTCTTAACAAACAAGGGAGGAATGCCTTCTCCAATAATTCTTCTTACAAAAGCCTCGTTCGTATCTTTTGGAAGAGGCCAATTGTCTGGTAGACTCATTATGCGCATCAACTCGTATAAAGTTAGTGTTCTAGCATCTGAGTATATATCTTCTCCGTTTTCGTCTTTGCCCATATATCGACCAGGATGCACATTACCTTGGGATGATATTTTGCGATTATCCATTGTAATCGTATAAGCAGGTGTATCCCAACGTTGTCTAGAATAAGTGTTGTGATAGCCCTTTACAAATGAACCGTCTTCTTTGCGTGGTCTGTGCTCTGGAGAATTGTCAAAAGCGCTTTTTCCTGTTGGAGTATATTGCATTGCTTTCACCTGCCTGTATACATGAACAGGCGGAATATTCCAACGCGAGATAGCCAGTGCTTTTTCTCTTCTTTCTTCAAACATAGGGAACAACCTTTGGAAATCCTCTATAGTTAAATCCTTTACAAAAGGGTCTATTGTCGGAATCCATCCTATTGCATCTTCCATCGTTGTTAGGACATGTTCTTGGGGTGGAATAGTCCAATTGTTATTTGTATCACATCGAGACATCAGAATAATCATTCTTTCTCTAGATTGAGGAACGCTATAATCCGCAGTGTTGATAATATGAACTGATATCTTATATTGACTTTGAAGTTCTGACTTAATTATATCTACGAGATGCTGTCGTGTACCATCAACGAGAATCGTGGTATTGATAAAGTTTGGAACATTTTCAATTGCAACATATTTAGGGCTTAAATCCTTAATCGACTGAATCACAGGTAATGTCAGATAGTTTCGCTCGTCATCCTCTATCTGTTGTCCAACCGTACTCATCCCTTGACATGGAGGTGTCGCCAAAATGATATCTACACCAGCCTTTTTTGATTCTTTTATTATAGTTTCGTATACGTCATGATTGGTTATGTCACCACATATCATCTTTGTCTTAGGGTATATTTTTTTGTATAAATCAGCCCTTCGTTTAATCAATTCGTTAGCGACAGAAACGGCATAGTACCGTTCGTCCAGAAGAGCTTCAGCTACTCCTATGTTAGCAAACAATGATAATATCTTATGACGTTTTTTCATCTCATTCCTGAGACACGAAAACCCCTTGCACCTTTTGAAGGAAAAGCGCAAGGGGCCGTCGTGCCCAAAAGAAGCGACTGGAAACGCTGCAAGAAAAGCATAACAAGTCCCCTCACGCTATTCCGTGCGAGTCCATTACGTCTTTTCTGCTTCCTGCGTCAGTTAGATTTCCAGTTCTCTTTTGTCAGAAGCGAAATGATGCTCGTCAGTATGGTATAGTCAGTTTCTCTTCGTTGTCTTCTATCTCTTTTTGCTCTGACAAGCACCCATAGGTCAGATGGTTTTTACTTTGTTGATGGCTACATACAAAAAAACGTGGGTGCTTACATCTGCCTGTTCGATTTCGTGGCCTTCCACAGCCTTAGTAGTAAACAGACAGAGAAACACCCACGTGGGAGTATACTATACACCGTAAAGTGTGCTTGTGAGGCTACACGAGCCTCGCAGCACACTACGGAGAGTATATGCTACACCCCGTGGCAGTCACCCCTGCAATGTTTTTGACTACTATTCGATTGTGGAAGTTTCGAAATCCAAAAACAAAGCGTCAGTAACGCCTTCTAATATGTAGTGCTCCGCTCCGTGGCTCAATACACCTCAGTGCATATCCCGGCCGCAAGGGGCAGATGCAGGTGCAAAAGTACGAAAATAAAATGGAAAAAGAACCAAACCGGCTAAAAAGTTATAAAAAGTTTAGAATTTATTTGGATAATACAAGAAAAATGCCTATCTTTGCAACGTCAGAAATGACTATCCGGTAAACATTCCGTAGGAATGCCGAGTGGAGTAAGCCTTCATCGACCCTGCTCCGTTTAAAAGTCACCCGTCAAGGTGGCTTTTATCTTTCATAGAGTTTCTTGAATTCTGCATAGAATCTTTTCGACAAAGCAAAACGTCTATAGACCGACAGTTCGCGCCGACCCTTGAAGATAAGCACTTCAAGCGCTTTGTCGTTAAATTCAAAATAGTTTTTGATGTCTGCTGCCAGAAGTCGAGTCTTGTAGCCAGAAGGCATGTTTAGAATAGCCCGGTTAGCTTGATCGGCAGACTCTTGCAAACGTGTAAGGACAATGTTTTTACCAGAAATATTCTTAAGGTCGAACAATTTATAAACGCCGCGACGTTCAAATATAAAATCTGCAGTTTTTATGCCATGAGGGTTGGGTAAGATGAATACACGATATCCGTGTTCCGTGGCCTTGAAAGCAGCATTCAAGAGAGATGGGTAGTCAGCATCGTGTTCGCCACCAACAGTATAGATAAAAGGATTTTCGGGTATGGCGCGAAACTCTTTGCGTGCAGCTATTTGCCTAAGTTTAAAACCAAATGCCGCACCTACCAATGTCTTCAGCAGTAAGAGTTCTGCCGTTATGTCACTTTTCATTCTAAAATGTCAACGCCTTCTAATATGTAGTGCTCCGCCCATCGGTTGACCTTTGGTCGACTTCCCTCACAACTCGGCAGAGCTGATGCAAGCATCACTCTGCTCTCGCTGCTCGGTCAGTATTCCCGACCAAGGGTCGCCTACCCGTAGCCTTTCCGTCACCCTCGGGTGACATCCCGGCCGTTAGGGGCAGATGCGATTGCAAAATTACAAAATATAATCAAGAAAATATGGATTGTGATGTGTTTTTATACATTATTTAACGCGACGTCTGCAGGTTTCATTGTTGGTCGAATTGTTTCGTGTTCTTGTTTGTGCTCTTTCGCAAGCTTCAAAGAGAACTTCTCCGAGAAGGTCAGAAGCCGTCTGCGACAAGGTCAGGGACTATCTGTGACAAGGTCAGGGACTATCTGTGACAAGGTCAGGAGACGTCTGCGACGAGGTCAGAGACCATCTCTGTCAGCGCAACTGGGGCGCTGAAGAGTTTTGCAGGAAAAGTGGGCTGACACCTCACCAAATGGCTTAGAATCCCAGTGTTTATCGGGCTTCCGGATGGTGAGGTGTCGCTTTATCACCTCACCAGAGACCTCACCAGAGACCCCACCAAA
>Ga0256404_1011958_pt1 | contig 11434 bp, 9 predicted proteins | sample RumenRJG_01DNA_FD_185990 | JGI IMG/M metagenome (GOLD analysis project Ga0256404, IMG submission 185990) | Bovine rumen microbial communities from Lethbridge, Alberta, Canada - RJG_01 | ecosystem: Host-associated > Mammals > Digestive system > Stomach > Rumen | place: Canada: Alberta | collected... | reverse complement strand
CGAGGCGGCATCCCTGATACGCAATGATGCAGCCATACTTCAATCATCACTTTCCGATTATCGCAAACGCATCATTCATGACATTCAGACCAGGCAACTCAACATCGAAGCCATGACCGTATTCCTGAATGTTGTTCAAGAGTCACAAGAACTCCTTAGTGCCCTTCGTCATTTGATGAGGGGGGAAAACAAGATTGAAAATAGCCTTTCACAAGGCTTGTGAAACCACTTTTTTGTGTAGAAAATGGCAGATATGTCTCATGAAACATTTAGAAATAATGCCAATCCTTGAAGCTTCGGAAATGATATCCGTTAAGTTTTCGCATGAGGATAAGGATTTATCGATACTGCCCATTTTTAAGAGAGTTGCAAAGCAACTCTCTTATTGTGTATACACTATATATGGAATGGTTGGACATACTTTCAGAATCCGGGCGAATAAGTTAAAGAATAGGTCTCAGTAACAGACAGACAATCTAGGTAGTTCGGCAGGGAAGATGTTCGTCATCTTCCCCAGCCATTTCGTTTCTTCGTGCCATCCCAGTTGGTGAGTTCATTGTCGGAACCACCACTTCCTAGACTTATGTCACCACGTCCACCTGCGGCAAGGAATAGATTCTTCAGTAAATCATTGGTGACCGTCATTGCATCACATAGCTGTCTTGTTCGAGTAGCTGTAAGGTCGGCCTTGAAAGGTGTCATGCCACTCCAAGATACCTTTTCCAATAGATAGTTGGTAGCCGTTTCTCGTTGCTTATCATCTGTTGGGTCAAGTCCTCGTTTGAAGGCTTCAGCGACGATTCCCCAAGCAACAGTGTTTCCTTCCTTGGGTTGGAAGTCGTTGTATTTACTAAAGGCATAATCCCTAATGGCAGTAATGGCATTACCAATCCATTGTTCAATCTGTTGCCAGAAGGCTTTCTTGTTCTGTTGAATACAATCCCATACTTTCTTTATTTCAGGGATGCCTAACATTTCTCTGATTTGGCCTTCGGATTCATCGGCACGTTGATGCTCACTATATGCCATGTTGCCAGAACGGACAGCCTCAGACTCTGCTTTGTCAAGTCGTGCATGTAGATCTTTGATTTCTGCTTCCTTCTGGTTGCGCAGTCTGATGATGGCATTCTCATCAATAGAGGCTATCTGTTTTTTGAGCACATTGTTTTCTTCGGTCAATCGACCGTTCTCCTTTTGCAGTTGTTTGCTCTGCTCTATGATGGCTCTGACATCTTGCATTGCCCTTTTATAGAGTGATTTACCCAGTTTCAGTATATCCTCCTTCTGGACTTCTTTGGCTTGCATAAGTGTGGTCTGTAATTCTGTAAGGATGCCTTTAATTGCCTTCCGTCGTTCCTCTCTCCATTCTTTCTGCCCGAATGTGGGAATAGGCTTATCAATTTCTTCTTTTATGGCATTCCAAGCTTTGTTGACAAGAGGATTGGTATTCAGGGTTGGTACCAGCAGGTCTTCCTCCGTGATGTCCAATGCCGCAGCATAATCTTCCAGTTGAGAGACCTTGTCTTCCAATATAGCCTTCTGACTTTTTATGATTTGAGTCTCGTCAACAAGTTTGTCTTTCTGCTGTTCCAACTGTTGCTTCTCTGCTTTAGCATTGTCGATAGCAGTTTTTGCCTGACGTTCAGCCTCTAAAACAGCCTTATTCTTGTGGACACGCTCACGACGTTCTTCACTTGGCAGCATGGAAATGTTATCACCACGCTCCAGACCATATTTGTGTCCCACCTCGTTGTAGTAGTCGGTGTGCATCTGGTAGTAGGTGCGTCCTACGGCATATTTGTCCTCGCCCCATACACGGGCATACGATACACATTCCTTTTCCCTACGTTCGACTTCTGTTCTTACGAAGTCACCTCGGATTTCTTCGGGCAGTTTTTTCCTTTCCTTCTGGGAAAGGGCTTTCGACTTGTCATCCTTATGCACATACTTGATAGATGCACGACCTCTGGCTTTTGTCTTGGCAACAGGGATGGTCTGAATCTGGATGTGAGGTGTTGTCTCGTCCAGATGAACGTCGAAGCCGATGATGTTCTCAGCTCCCCAACGGTCACATGCCCAATGGTAGGTGTCCATTGCCCAGTCTTTAATACCTTGTTTCAGCACGACATGGGCATTGCTTCTTTGAAGCGTGAAATCCACATCTTGGTCACCGAAGGCGAGTCGTGTCAGTACCCGATGGTCACCACTAACGATAATGCCGACGGTGCAGTTCGGACTGTTGTCAGAATTTCCTAGAGGATTATCTTTGTCCTTGTATGGTTTGAAGCCAAGCTCGTCAAGACGTTTCTGTAAACGCTCATGAAGTGGCACGGGATTGGAACCAAGAGAAACAATTTCTCCTTTGCCGTTAATCTCAAAGTTGAGATGATTGCGTGAGAAGTCGTAATGGTTTTTTGTGTCCTGGTTCTTCAGACGATAGGTGTTTTCGTCCCATCCGCGACGTTCAGGCTCATAGCCTTCCGCTGCTGAAAAGGACTTGGCTGGTGCGCCAACATGGATGGCGGCACGAGGAATGTTGTTTTTAGCTTTAGACATAATATTTTTTTTTGAAGTTAATGTATAAATGTTCATTAGGTCTCGGGTGCAATCTGAGTGGAGGGTTGAGGGAGAGAGTCACTCCCTCACAGATGCGCTTAGCTTCTGGTTCTTGCCATGTGCGGCGACACTGATGTACAGCGGCGGTCTACCCCTCGGAGAGCATAATGGGACTTTTTAAGGGAGTGTAGCGAATCTAAAAGTCCATATTATGTTATGGGATTATTCGGTAATCCCTCTCGGCGTAGCATTTACTCAGGAGCAGGAGGTATCTCGGCTTCTATGCCGCAGTCACCTTTTCCGTACTCGACATAGCGGTGAAGCTTACCACAATAGGTGCCGTTGATGCCCTCATGCGAGAGGTGGCACTTGTGGCATTCAGGGTTCCTGCCGTGCCACCGCTTCTCCTGTGCCAACAGGATTGATTGCATGACAGCATCCTCTTTCGGATCTTTCGAAGTTGGCTTCGTTTTTGGCGTTTCATCCTTGACATTATCGCTGATGGGTGAAAAGCCCACCACCTCCAAGTCGAGTGCCTTGACGAGTAATGCAAGGTTAGGATTGGCATCCTCCATCCGCATCAGAGCATTTTCTGCCTCGGTCGGTCGCAAGGGTTGCTGACTGAGAACCATCTGGGCAATGGTGTGGCAATCGCCTTGTGTTTTCTCCATCACATCAGAGATATGAAACTGGAGATTGGGAACCGCTTGCAGCATTTCTTGCCATTTGCTGTATTCACCCTTGTTTGGAAACACAACCACGGATTTTCCTTCAAGGGGTAGCAAATCGGAGGGAGTTGCTTTTTCTTTTCCTATAGCCAGCCAAACGTAGGGAGTGGGGAAACTACTCATGATGGCAGCAGTCATTTCATCCGTCACCAGTGCAACCGTCTGGTTGGGGAAGGTGCCAAGCAAGTTCTCACCAAACATGCAAGTCGGTCGCCCATCCAGATAGTACCAGCTATCATCATAGACCTTGCCTGTTTCGCTATCCATTGTGAGGATGCGACCATTGGTAATCTTATTCTCTGAATTGATATGCCAGAATATCGGTTCGCCTTGTTCGGTTGCCCCGATAGGATATTGCTTCATCAGAGCCTCCAGTCTGTCTTGGTCAAACCAGATGAAACCACAGAGGTATTTGAAGAACGCATTGTCGAAACTTGTCATCTTCGCTTTCATAGTCTGTCCTCCTTCCAATTGATTCCATACTGCGAACAGATATGAAAGAATGTACCGATGTTGATGCTACTGACATTACGCAAGAAGTTGTCGAACTTCCTATCTGTCTCAGCTGCTTTGTACTTCGCATTTTGCGAGCTAACCAGATGAAACAGGCAACGTCCACGCTCACCGAGTGATGCCAAGGCAGCACCCACATGGAACCAGTCATCGTAGGTGGCTGTGATGTCGATGCCACGATCAGCAATGATACGGCAGCACTTCTCGACTTGTGCTATATCGTCACCACCACTATAAGGAATATGAATAGTCGGCTTTGGCTCCACCCACACCTTATTATATAATGTGGCAGCTTCATTGACATACGGCTCAGGGTCGTAGGAGATGGTACGCATCCGGCTTACGTCCTTACAGGATTTGTCAACAACCAATCCACTATTGGCAAAGTCGCGTTGTAAAGCCTCGAAATGAGCGCGATGTTTTTCAGGATAGGCAATGTGAAAGATGGCAAACCAACCTTCGCCACGGACACTATGGGCAGCATAAAGAATCTGGGGAATGTTTTGCCACTCATTTTTGAGATTATCAAACCAGGGCACACCCATATTGTCCTTCTTGTCGATGTCAACACAAAGAAGGTTCGAGTGGGCCACAAGGTTATCAGCCTTACGGGTAGGAGCAAATGTGCCTGAGATGGTAGCCAGAGGCAACTGTTTTTTCAGGCTCTTTTGCTGTTCTTCATTCGTAATGGAACGGATATGCTCTATCTGTTCCTTGTACTTGTCGCAGAAGAGAAAGTCACGCAGGGAGATTTCTGTGCCGACATTGTCTTCCATGTTGCTATAATAGCTAATCTTAGTATCAAATAGACTTTTCATGGTTACTCAAATTTTAAGTTCGTTGTTGTAGTTGTAAGCAAGCCGAAAGCCTTGACTTATAAGGCATTGACGTTACAACTTGGGTACAACCATGAGGATGTGAGTCCATGATGGAGAGGTGTGTACTTTGGTTGTAGGGTGGTTGTAGGCTTATGCCCTTTATCCACAGACTATTACTGACATCTACAACTACAACCATCATCGTTCTTTTAGTATTTTATTGACATATTGTTGAGAAACACCGAGAGCTTCTGCAAGAGCGTTCTGCGACTTGATTGTGAACTGCCGATTAACGGCACGTAGCAAGTCACCGTTGGTCATCGGACGTTGTGTGGCTGCTGAGCCTCGTAACAAAGGATAGATGCGTTCGATGTGGATGCGGGTAAAGTAGTCAGCCATGCGGATGGCATGTTCCATTCCTTCAGCCGTGATAACTGGCTCGTTCCAATGGTTGGATAGAAGATGAGCCATGATAGCCAGGCGCAGCGTATGGATGTTCATCTTCTGAATCATACCGCCGATATAGCAATCATCTTCCGCATCAGCCCTCATGTCATTGATATCGGCATAGTCAGAGTAAAGGCGGTTTGCCTCATGAGATAGCTGGAGGGTTAATGGCTGCATGTCGAACAGTCTGCCGACGATGCCATTCCAGCTCTCGCGCATCTCTGGTGTCATGAACTTACGGTCGCACCGCTTTACAAATGGGAACTTGTCGGGATAGGCAAAGAGGAATCGTTGCGTGAAGCCGGAATCCATCAAGGCATCGGTTCCGAAGGTCTTGCCGAGCAGTTCAGGCTGTATGCCGCCGTTGATGCACATAGCAGGATCATCAATTAGTTTGGTCTCTTCCGATTTTCGGTTAATGGCAAAACTGACGTTTGACCAGATTGAAAGCACTTGTGACAACTCTGCCCCAGATCCATTACCGCCTTTGCTATATCGTCCAAAAGAATCAATGAACGATTTCAGTTCGTCGGCTATAATCCCAATCATATCACCCTGTGCAAGCAAGGCATTACGGGATTCTGGTGAACTGTCACCAACTATCCGTTGATGGAATACAGGTTGTTCTCTGCTGTAGTTCTTATCTTCATGCTTGCGCTGATCATAGATAGCCTTTTCTTCAGAATACTTGGCAAAGTTGGCCTTATCCTGCTCGCGTAATGGACGGGTAACTTCTTTGAGAGGGCCAGTTTTGTTACGACTGGGCTTACCCACCATACAGAAAAAGTCGCATGGATAGTTCGTATAAGGGTTAGTAACGAGCTGTGCCTTTTTCCCTGCCGCAATGCCAGCGGTGAAGAGACTGTTAACCACTACATACTCCAGCGGACATCCATAGGATTCTGAGACAGTACGGATATACTCCTGCACCGGTTCGGAAAACCAGTCAATAGGCAGCACTGGCTCTGCGAAGGTCGATGCTTTCAGGTGCGATGTTTCCTTGGACTGGTCAGGAGGAGCAGCCAAAGACTCTGGAAGCACAAGAGATGGTGCTTGCACGGCAGGAAGAATAGGCGAAACCTTGTTAACAGGCTCCACCTTCTCTGCCTCGGAGTTGATGAGGGAAAGGAAGTCTGGTCCGTTTCCATCAAATGGCATAATAGGTTCATCCATGACACTCCTCCTTACTTTTTTTATTATTGTCACCATCTGCTATAGCGGAGGAGAAGATGTCCGTGACCTCTTTCTTGGAATAGAGGTTACGTCGGCCCATCTTATGTTTCTTGATGACACCCTCGTTCTCCTTTCGCCATAGAGTAGTGTAAGTGATGTGCAGCATGTCGCACACCTCTTCACGGGTTAACCACTCGCCTTCTTCTTCGGAAGGTTTCTCGTTCAGACCGCGCTTTGCGCAGACCTCTTCTACAATCTCAGTGACAACCTGCCTGAGGTCGTCCATCTGTAACATTACAAAATTACCTGTCATGTTTTCGCATTTAATAATTTCATACTGCAAAGGTATTGAAATGCCATAGGGTGTTGCCTTGGTAAAAATCAGCACGATTTCTACCAAGTCATAGTTAACAAATAAAGGGGTTTATTTAACAGTTCAACACTGAAGAAACGAAAAAAGGATGCCCAAAATGAGCATCCTTGCGAGTTTAGTTGATATTGGGATTGATTGCCGATAGTAGGCGAAGTTTTATGCCAGTCGCATACTTTCGCCCTCGTCTTATCTGAGCATCAGAAACATCAAGATTTCCACTATTATCTTCTGAAACAATGGCGTTATAAACAGCCTCGGCCCAGTTAAAGCCTTCGCGAATATGGTAGTCGGGGAACTTCTCTCTCATGGCAGCATGGAAGGTACGGTAATTGTATTCTTCATTTGTGAGGCTACCTTTCATCAATGCCGCGAAGATATAAGGTAAAATGATGTCTGCATCATCGACTTGTTTCCACTCAGAAAGCACCTTCTGAATCTCACCAATTAGAATAGTAGCATCCTCTGAAGGCAGCATTTCCTCCAAAATGACATATGTGCTCTTCCTCCCTCTGCGCCCTTGCACTTCAAGCAAGGCTGCATCTATAACCTGCTTGGTCTCGCCTTTTTTCAGTTTTTGGGTAACTTCCTTCCACTGTGCCTTTGAATAATGAGCCTTGTCGATACTTGCACCGATGAGGGCTTCCACACATCGCCTTCCGATTAGCTTCTCCCAATAAGGGCTTTCAGGTTTCAGAAAAGTTTGGGATATAAGGTCGGCTGCATGAAGGAATCCGTTATCGAAGATGATCCAATAGTACAAGCTGAACAGGTAGGGATTCTTGTGAAGCAGTCGCTCACGGATAGCTTCATTGTTGAGAGAAGAATCAAGCATTTCAGACAAACGTCCCTTCAATGGGTTGTCATCGTTTCCCATCAGACTCTGCTGGTAATGCTTATTGCCAGGGAACAGAGAGGCAACGATTTTCATCATACCCTTCACACCTTTGGTCGAAAACATCTCCATCAGGAAGAAGAAGTTGGTCTGGATGAAAGTCATGTCACCATCATAGGCTTTCAGGAACGTAGCCGTAAACTCCTTATATTCTTCAGGATGGTCATAGTGCCAACGTCGAAGGGAAAGAATGTTCAGTTCGTCAGCCGTTATCTTGGGCTCCTCCTGTTTGCTGTTCTGCTCGTAAAATCGTTTGTAGTCTTCTACGGCATCTAAGATTTCCTGTGCGTCAGGCTTCTCTGCTTTATCCGCAAGAGCATCAGCCAAACGGTCTGCACCATTATCAAATTGAAGATAGCAACATAAGCAATATGCAGACACATCACCAGACTGGACAGCCTTTGTATATAGCTTTTCTATATCGAAACCATCCTTAGAAGAAACGGCATAAAGATTGGCGATGATCGATTGCAACGATTCTGCATTGCCGTCACCAAGGTCTAATATAGTCTGATGGTACGGCTTCAGCAACTGCTCTTCCAAGTCTTGCTTAAACTTGGAATAGACATCAGCGTTGGCTTCTTTCCATTCTAATAGCGCTTTCTCATCCATAGAGATAAACCTTTCGAAATGTTAAATTCGGAATGAAAACACGCTTATTCCGCTAAAAACACCATTTTTGTGGCTTCATAGCGGAATAAACGGTGATTTATGGGTGAAAAGTCATACATATTACCTCTCCAACCCTTCTGTTAAGAACCTCCTGAGATGAAGATGGGTTATGCCATTGTCATCAGACTTGGTTACCAATGGTGTCATAGAGATGACATATTTGGGATAGTTGTCTTTGATGGCACGGAGGTTACCAAACTCACGCTCATACGTGTTATCGTCAGCTATAATATAAGATGCCTGTACATATATCCTTTCGCCTTTTGGCTTTGTACAGACAAAATCAATCTCACCAGCCTGAAGTTGTCCGACCATCACTTCATAGCCCAGACGGACAAGGTGATTATAGATGATATTCTCTATCACCTTCTCAATGTCTCTCTCGCGTGAACCACCTACAAGAGCATTACGAATACCATTGTCTTCAAAATAGAATTTATCGTTGCTCTCAAATATTTTCCGTCCGTGAATGTCATACCTGTTCACTTTGTGGATCATGTATGATTCGCACAGATACTTGGCATAATTGATGATGGCAGTGGAGGTGATGTTCTCCCCTTGTGACCGCATATACTTTGCTATGCTGTTGGCAGAAATGATTTTCCCTGCATTGTCAGCAAGGAAATGAACAAGGTTTTCCAGAAAAGGCACATTGCGGATATTATTCCGCTTGATAACATCCTTCAGCAGTACGGTGCTATAGACATCCATCTGGTACTCACGTGCATCTTGCTCGTCAAGTCCAATCTTTTTCAAACCAGGCAATCCACCAAACTGAATATACTTTGCTAACGTGTCATCACTGTCGGGCAAGTTGTGAAACTCCATGAATTCCTTATAGCTAAGTGCCTGCACAAAGATTTCCTTGTAGCGACCGCCTATTTTGTTAGCCAAGTCACTACTGAGCATATTGGAGTTGGAGCCTGTTACAACTATTTCAATATCAGACTCCTCATAATAGCTGCGAATACTGTTCTCAAAACCCTCTATATCCTGAACTTCATCTATCAAGATGTAATTGGTCTTTGTCTTGTCTCGCCGTTCATCAATATAGGCATTCAAGTCCCGGTCGGTCTGAATGTCAGCAAACTCATGTTTCTCCTTGTCAATGAAGATAATGTTTGCATGGGCATTTTCTGCCACTTTATCCCTAAAGAGGCGTAGAGTATAACTCTTTCCAACACGACGTTGACCAACTATAATAATAATGGTGTCCTTACCAAGATGCTTCGATATCTTGTCAAGATAACTTTGTCTTACAATTGCTTTCATATCTTTTATAGATGAAATTTGCTGCAAAGATAATAATTTTATCTTTTATAAAAGACAAAACCTTATATTTTTTGAGATTTGTTTTGTATAATTTGCATATTTAACCCCAAAATGACTATTGAGTTACGTTATAATATGGCGCAATCTCGACTTTTTTACAAGATTGCGCCATATTATAAACTATTTTGAAGCCTCTGCCATGAGTGCTGCACGTTCCTCTTCACTCATACTTTTTAATAATTCAAGGAGTTCACCTATTTTGTCGGCAGCATTCACTTCTTTGTTGTCATCCTCATCTATTACATTGAGTAAGTATGCATTGTATTCCAGCATTTTCTTTAATGGATAAGCCCCAATGTATTTGGAGGTAATGTCTCCACTGCTACTGTGCCCCATGCTATCACTTATGTACCTGTCTGGTACAATTCCCGTGCTGTTCAGATTCGTGGCAAAGCTGTGGCGCGCCCAGGTTGAAGTGGGCTTCTGTTCCAGATTCAACAGCTTGGCAACCTTTGCCATTTGCTTGCGGATGCTTTTGTTGTATCGTTGTATCACCCATGTCTCTTTTTCCGCCGAAAGGAATTTGCTCATAATAGGGAATACACGTTCACCGAGTTTAGGCTCATTGGCATATCTATCAAGAATCTTTTGTATCTCAGGTGTTACGGGGAAGATGACCTCACTGGCATCCCTATTACGATCTTTTGTCTTGTGACGCAGGAATCTCAACTGTTTTCCATGTGTAGAAAAATACCAACCATCATATTCCAGACGCAATGTGTCTGCCAGATTCTGACCATCACCAAGATACATGAATAGCAACAAACCAAGGTCACGGAATATCGCATTCTTTTCCTTTGGAATGAAACGCTCTTTCCCGTTTTCATCTTTTGCCTCTCCTTTCTCCCAAAAGTCATAGAGTTTACGCCAGGTTGCCACATCCAAGAAATTCTCCTTACGACTTTCCATTAGATTATAACCAGTATCCTTAAACATCTCCTTGGTATCACCTTTAATCAGCTTCCTATCAATGCAGACATTTACAATCGCCCTGAAGGTTCGCAAGGAAATGCCTATAGTGGTAATTTTCAGACCGGCTTTCTTCATTTTGTCCACCCATTTCATGACGAATTCATGGTCAATGTCATTAAATGTAACATTCTTGCCCATGATTCTGGTAAAACGGTTTCGTATGTCTTTGTTGCAACGAGCCGTTCCAGCCTTATCGTTATCACGTTTAGCCTGAATGATTTCATCCCAGATAGAATAGATGGTGACATTTTCCTCAACAATACCATTATATCTATCTTTCATTCGACTCAAAGAAAATGTGCCAGCGTCAACCAGCTCATATACCAAGGGCTTTATATTGGCAATATGCTTTTTTAGATTAGATCGTTTTTCGGAGTCGGCTCTCACTCTTGTACTTTGTTCATGTTTACACATTTCAAGCCACTCATTCCATGTATATTTTTCACCTACAGGAAGGTAGAGGCGCTTGGATTCTTTTGTGACCCTCAAAACAATGGGCAGCAATTGAGACTGGTCGTGTTCTGTGGGACGACCAGCATCATCACGTTTCGTAACGACCCATTTGCGTGTATCTATGGTTAGCGACACATAGACACCCTTGTAGTTGAAATTGGCTAAATCAGCCGATTCGGTGAACATGAACTTCTTCTTTGGCATAGCTAAACCCTTTATTTATCGATGTTTGAGAATGATTTTTGGTGAACATGAGGTGAACATAGACCTCTAAATTCGGTGCAAATTTACGACATTTTCTGCAAACTACAAAATTTATAACTCGCTTATTTAGCGATATTTAGGATTATTTGTAATTTCATGAAATTACTATGGAAAAGACTCATAATCTGGAGGTCCTAGGTTCAAGCCCTAGCTGGTCCACACTGAAAATCAGCAACTTAAGACGATTCTTAGGTTGCTGATTTTCTTTTTGCGAACATTTTGCGAACACGAATGCAAGGTT
>Ga0256404_1011957_pt1 | contig 11435 bp, 16 predicted proteins | sample RumenRJG_01DNA_FD_185990 | JGI IMG/M metagenome (GOLD analysis project Ga0256404, IMG submission 185990) | Bovine rumen microbial communities from Lethbridge, Alberta, Canada - RJG_01 | ecosystem: Host-associated > Mammals > Digestive system > Stomach > Rumen | place: Canada: Alberta | collected... | reverse complement strand
GCGCTTACATATATAAAAGCCATATTGCATTTTAGATAATAAAATTGCCGAAAGGCGCAGGCCTAAAGCCGAAAGGAAAACAAGATGAAAATTAATGAAATCAACGTATTAATTGCATGCGAAGAATCGCAAGCAATTTGCAAAGCATTTCGCAATTTGGGGGTTAACGCTTTTTCTTGCGATTTGCAAGAGTGCACGGGTGGTCGTCCGCAATGGCATATAAAAGGAAATTGCGTGCCCGTTATCGAAACAGGCGAATTTACAACGGAAGACGGCAAGGCACACAGCGTTAAAAAATGGACGCTCATAATTGCGCACCCGCCTTGAACTTATTTGTCTAACGCTGGGGCTTGTCATTTGTGGCGCGGGCACGTTTTAAACAAAGAACGCTACGCGGTAGGCCTAGAAGGCAAGTCGTTCTTTATGTACTTCTTCAACCTTCGCAGCTGCGAACACGTAGCAATAGAAAACCCTATACCATCTAGAATTTATGGATTACCGCAAAGAAGCCAAATAATACAGCCCTACGAATATGGACACCCCTACAGCAAAAAAACTTGCTTATGGCTGCGCAACCTTCCTTTACTTAAGCCGACAAATATTATTGACGTTCATACGCCTTTTATGCCGTCGGGAAGTTATAGCAAAAGCCATGACCCCAAATATAAAGGTTGCAGCCGTAAGGGCGGAAGTAGCCGCGCTCGAAGCAAAACTTTCGAAGGAATCGCGCGTGCTATGGCCAGTCAATGGCTAACTTATTTATTAACATTATGAAAGGAACAAATTAATACCATGGAAATAACTAAAGCAATGGAAGTTTGTAGCGAAATGGTGCAAGGAACGCCGTGCTGGCGCTGCGAATACCGCGAGCGGTGCGCTAGCGGCGTTCCTTGTTCAAGGCTGGGTAGGTATCTTGCCTTCGTCAAGTGCGCCGTGCTGCCGCCGCTTCAAGCCGAAGTGCGGCTTAGGTTCAGCGAAAAAGCCACGTTGGCTTTGGAATTGCCGCGAGACGGGGAAGAAGACCGCGTTTACGCAGCAATTTCCTGCCACTTATACGGAAAGAAGCGCGCGATATTCCGCCTTCCGCTGCAGGGGACGGAAACGGACGACGAAATTTACGAAAAGGCGATACGCGCTTGCCTTATGAATAAAGGAAAATTCTAAATGGAAAAATTAAGAAACTTTAACAAGCTGCACAAATTCGGGGCAGCCGTCTACTTCTTTATTAACGGCGTCTATGGTGAAAACGGGCTTCCGACTATAGCCCGTGGCACTATTTGCGGGGTAATAAAGGCCGAAGGCATTTACAACTTCATTTACCAAATAGAAAGCCACGGCTACGTGTTTACACGCGTTCCCGACGCTATCTATGAAACCATTGATGAACTAAAGGCAGATATAGAAAACCTAGTTGAAGAATAAACTTATGGAATACGAAAGAAAAGTGCTCGAAAACAAAATTTGGGTCATCACCGAAAAAGGCCATGACTACTTGAAGCCGGCGAAGGCGTGCACTTTCGCTTTCGACACGGAAACTCAAGTTTATTTCGACGGAAAAATTTTGGAAACGAAGAAATTAGCAAGGAAAATAAAAAACATGAAAGATAATGAAAAACGCCGCCGTATCTCAAATATCACGTGGGCATGGCAAGCCTACGACGAAGTTAACGGCTTCTTCATGACGAACGACTTCGAAACATGGCTAACTTATATCTGCAATTGCGCCTACAAATTCGGCCATTGCTACAACGCCACTTTCGACTTCGCGCAAATAGATTATGAGATTTTAGCGAAAGGCAAGGACAAATGGAAGCCGCACGAGCACGTGGAAAAAGGCAGTGGCAAAGGCTACAACAAAGGGCAGCCTTACACATACGAAAGCCTGCATAACGATATGGGCGCACGATACGCCTATAAATTATGGTTTCCCTATAGGAACAGCGACAGGCACGTTTACGTCCATGCAGTCGAGCTGCACGACTTCATGAAATTCTTAGTTGGCGGCTTGAAGCGCGTGCTTGAAGACTTAGACGTGCGCGACGGCGAAGGGCAGCCGATTAGAAAATTAACTATGGAATATCAAGCCGTAAACACCGAAAACTTAACGCAGGAAGAAATAGATTACTGCGCCGTCGACGTTAAAGGTTTGTACTTCGCCGTCAAGAAATTCAATGAAGAAATCGAAAGGCAAAGCAACTGCGAATGTCATATTTTCGGGGAAGAAACTAACGTGATGACGGCTGGCGGCTTCGCAAAACATGAGCTGCTTCGCTCGCTTTATCCAAACGTAAAGCCCCGCTTCCGATTAAAGCATTATCAAAAGCAACATCCGATAACGGCGCAGCAAGACGAATTCCTTCGTAAAAACGGCCTTTATAGGGGCGGCATTTCCTACGTAAACCCGCGCTATAAAGGTCTATTGCTTACATCTAAGAAAATGGGTGAGCCTATGCGCCGATATGACGTTAACAGCGAATACCCGTATGCCATGTCGCAAATACGCGACTTAATCGGCAGGCCGTTCAAAAAGACCTATGCGGAATATTTGAAAATCCCAAACAAAGACGACTACGAAGCCGTGCTTGTCCTGCAAAGCGTCACGGGGATAGTAAAGAAAGGCTTTTTGGGGTTTTGGTACGACCCCTTCAAACACGATTTCGTGGACGTAATCGACGAAAGCGGAACTCATTTGATTTTCGAGAGGGAATTTAACGAGCTGCTTAACTGGTATGACGACTTGGAATACGAAGTTGAGTATGTTCTTTTGTGGAAGCGCGGCGAACGAGTTTATGCACCCTTCGTTGAAGCGAATTACGCGCTTAAGGCTCAGGCCAAACGCAATAATAACGCGACGCTGCAAGCCTGCACTAAACTTAAACTTAATAGCAGCTATGGGAAATTGAGCGAACGTTTGGAACGCGTCAAAGGGCATTACGAACTCAACGAAGAAACAGGCTCAATACATTTCGTTGCAGATGAAGCCGAACTAGACGAGAAAAGCGCTATGAACGTCGCCGTTGGCGCGTTGATTACAGCATATGCCCGCGTTTATATCCTTTCAAAAATTAGGGAAGTTTGCGGCGGTGACAAAGGCGAAATAAGCAAGCGATTCGTTTACATTGATACCGATAGTATTCACGCCTTCGCCGACTACGATAAAGCAGACGCTTTCGCTCTTGGTGGCTTGAAACTGGAAGCGACCTGCGAAGCGGTTAAATACATATTGCCTAAAACCTACGTAGACGTTGAACACGTTAACAAAGACGGCACTATAGACTTCGAAGCCCTAGAAATTCATAGCAAAGGCGTAAGCGTCAGCGCCGTTAAAGCTGCCCTTAAGAAGAAGCAAAAGGGGAAGAAGCAGGGCTTGCCGACTTTGACACTTATCGACGCTAAAATAGACTATGGGCAAAAATACCTCGTCCTTTGCGCTATGAACGTGAAAGGCGGTAAAGTATTATTGCCCATGGAAAAATACCTTGCCACGAAGGACAGGAAGCCGACCGACGACGGCGAAAGGGTGTTTTATACCAATTATGCGGGCGGCGCTTATTTAATGGAAGTATAAAAATGAATGAATTTTTACAAAGTGACGAAATGCTTACCGACGAAGAAATTGCTATTTGTGCGGAAGCAGCGCGGCTATGGGAAGATGAAAGCCGCGACGATAAAGAAAGGAAAATTAACTATGGCGACTTACAGCGGAAGCGGTAAGAAAGTTACTGCAAGGCAAAAGAAGGCGGCTATTATGGCCGCTAACAAATGGACGGAAGAGCAATACAGGAAGCAATATGACATTTTCAAAAACAAGCTGCGCGCTTATGAAAGTTACCGCCGTGCGCATGGCGCGGAAGTGGAAACCCAAAGCCCGCAGGAATTATTATATAGGGCTGCCAAAGCGAAGAAGCGCGAAGGCGGCGAGTACAGGCCTTCGCTTGAAATGAAGCGTATACAATCGTTTAGCGCCGTTTCCATTACAAAAGGCCGCAGGCTTGCCGAAGACCTAGAAAGCGAATACAGCCGCAGGCGCGGCGCGCAATTTGCCGCGACTACGGAAGCTGCTTTCAAAGGGTTTATCGAAAGTACCCCTAAAGCAAAGGAAATATTGGAAAATATTAAAGACCCCGTTAAACAGGAAGAAGCGCTTAAAGCCCTTGCCGAACACGTCCACGCAAAGCAGGGGCCTAGCGGCGAAGTCTTCAGCGGGGAAGTATACGGAAGCGGCGACGCGGCCGAAGACTTCGACTATAGCGACTGGTTAGAATAATAAGAAAGGAAATAAACATATGAACGAAATTAAGAAAAACGAACTAGGGAACATCTACGGCAGCAGGGTTTCCAAAAATGGCAATTGGCTTAACTTGCTAATCGTTACCCACGTCGGCGGGCAGGAAACTAGAATTACCTGCCCAGTTAGGATTGTCACGGATTATGACGAAGCAGTTGGAAAAAAGCCCTATGCGCGGTTAGAAAAGGACTGCACAGCCGTTATTGCAAACTTGCCGGTTTACGAAGACAGGAAGCCAACCGAAGCGCAGGCAAAAGCCGAAGACAGCGACTTGCCATTCTAAATTGATACTAAGGCGTTGCAGCCACTGGCGCGCTTGCAGGGCAAACGGCCGAAAAACCGCCTGCAACATTGCAGCTTTTGCCCGTCATGCCGCAAAGAGCCTATGTATATCCTTACCCGTGACATTGCAAAATGTTTCACGGGCTTTTATTATTCTGGGTAGAAAGGAAGTTCAAAGATGAACGAAGAAGAATTAAAGGCGAAAGCCGAAGAACTCGAAAGAAAGGAAGGTGAACTATCAAAGAAAGAAGAAGAATTAAATGCATTGGAACAAAAACTTGCTAAACGTGAAGCCGACTCGTCTAGTATCGCACAAGCGATTAAGGAAGAATTCCAAAAGAAAATGGACGAGCAAAAGCAGGAATTCGAAGAACGGCTAAATCAGCGCGACGAAGTCATTAGGCAACTGGCAAGCGGCGAAAACGCCGACATTGACGACAATAGCCCGTTCGCGCAACTCAATAAAGCCCGCCTTGCTCAAAAGGCGGCCTAAAAAGAAAGGAAATTAACATTATGGCAAACACCCCTATCAACGGAAGCAAAGACTTTCCCACCAACCCCAACAACTATTTAACCGCGGTTGAAACAATCGCTGAACAAAACGTTAGAAGCGTCATCTCTACTAACAAAATCGAAGACGCTTTCTATGAGTACGAAGTCAAAGACGGCAAAGTTATCGAAGAGTCCATTATCGAAATGGCAAAGCGTCAAGCCTTCGTTCCTACCGCCGAAGGCGCGCAGCCCGATTTGTCCCCGCTTGACCCGAAACTTTACATTAGATACTTCAATAACTTTGAAGAAAATCAATTCAAAGTTACCAAACGCCCCGACGAGATTAGAGCCGTCATTGCTCGCGGAATGAGCGAAGAGCAGCTAGCCGCCGAAATTCTGGCAACCCTAACCGCTGGCGAAGGCGACTACGACTACTCTCAAATGCGAAAAATTATCGAAGATAGTACCAACGTCGGCGTTGACGCGTCCGCAGCCCTTTTCGCTAACAAAGTCCCGCTTAACGCGAAAGGTATCATGTTCGCGCTTAGAAAAATGTTCAACGCCGTCAAGGGCACTAATACAATCGGCCTAGGGGAAGGCATTTCCACTAAGCAGGGCGTTCCCGTCGAGGATATCCGAATTGCCGTTTCCGAGAACGTTCTCGCGCTTATTGACATGGTGGAACTCGCTTCCCTCTTCAACCTAAGCAAGGAAGAAATCTACGGCAAAATCGTTATGCTTCCGTATGACAGCAACTACAGCGGCAACCGCGTCCTTGTCTACGATAGAAAAGCGCTAGGCCGAGCTACTAGGACCTTCGAATACGGGCAGGACAATATGCAGCTTGCACGCTATACAAACTTTGGCCTTACCACTTCCCGCGCCTATTTCTACAACCCGCTTTTCAAGTGCCTATCCCTAGACATTTCCAAAGCCGTTGCAGCTGCGGAAGCGCAATTAATCGGCGAATAGCGGGAAAGGCGTTAGATGGCAAAGCAGTCAATCACGAACGCGCGGAAGGTGCGAGACCTTAACCCTGAAAGGCGTTCAAGGCCTTATGGCACTTTCTCGCGATATTCCGAATACTTAAATTTGCTTATGAACGCCGTAAAAATAATCGACAAGGGCAGCGGCGAAACGCTGCCTTTTGTCGTTGAGACGTTCGTAAAGCGAGCGTTGTTCGAGAACGGCGCGGCGGGCTACGATAAAATCACGCAGCAGTGGTACTACGTCTACGGCGAAGGGCTAGACGACTACGGAAAGCCGACGCAACTAGTTTTAGTCACCGCAAACGGCAAAGCGTTTTCGCGAAAAGCCTATTACGACAAAGACGAAGACGGGGCTTACGAAGTGTTGGGATTACCTATCCCAAACCTAACGATAGGCGCTGTCATTCAGGAAACTACTGACTTCATGCAGAATTGCGACATTGCAATGCGGCAAAACCTAGAAGCGTGCAAAACGCCTTATATCGTCGTTTGCCGTGACGAGAACCTGCGGCTTTCATTCGATACGGCGCTGCAGCAAAAGCAGCTGGGACAGGCGGCTATCGTCGTCAGCGAAGAACTAGGCGACGGCCTGAAAGCGATTTCAGTAAATACCCCCTACTTAGTCGATAAATTCGAAGAAGCCCGAGACGCGGAACGCGACACGCTGCTGAACAAGTTAGGAATTCTAACTAGCAACGTCAACAAACGCGAACGCGTCCAAAGCGCAGAAGTGAACGCGACGCTGGGACAGGCTAGCGACTATATCTATTTGCTTATCGACACATTCAATAAGCAATGCGAAAGTTACGCTATCCCCTGCGAAATGCAGTTTAACGGCAGCATGGAAGAAATCTACTTAGACGGGGAAGAGCCGAAGACCAACCCCGCCGACGATACCGACGTAAACGACGTCGAGAAAGGACAAAAAGAAAATGCTTAATTACGAAACTTTGCTTTCGTCTTATGACGATAAACTAACCCTTATGCAATGGCTTAAGAAGGTAGAAGCAGCCCTTAAAGACGCTTCCGCCGTTTCCTTCAAAGTCAATAAGCGCGGCGACGCTACGCTTACTTTCAGCGTCGTATTCGAAGACGGCAGCGAACTAGAAACTTCGCCTATTATTCTGCAGCAAGGCGAAAGCGTGCAGGGCGCGGCAATCCGCAACGGCCACTTGATTTTGACGCTTACCAACGGTGACGAATTGGACGCGGGCAATTTAGGCGCTGTCAGCGGCTTCAGCATTAACGATTCGCAGCATTTAATTGTCGCTTATCAAAATGGCACTATTCAAGACCTAGGCGCGATTTTTACGGGCGACGTTTCAATAACCGGAAACCTTGCAGCCGCCGCCGTTAAAACGGCTTCGCTAACTTCCGACGAAGGCGAGATTCGCGCGCAAAAGCCCGTTGTCGAAGTTATGACGGGGTATAATTTTACAAAACTTACTCAGCAATATGGAAATCTAAATATTAGTTACGCGGGCGCGGTTAAAAACGGAAATAAACTAACCCTAGCATTAGCGGGCACATACGAGAAAACAAGCGACGGCGACAATGAAAATATAGGGTATTTTTCTATTCCTACGTCCGTTGCCGCAAAAATGTTTCCATTCCACATTAACGATATAGGCGACGTGTTAGAGTTTAAAGTCATAAACTTTGTCGATACTAGCAACGCAACTATTTTAGGCCCCGCTATTCGACTAATAAAAAATCAATACGGCAGCTTATTTATCTATGTTCAATCGGTTACGGGATTAACTACGGGGCATACTTATTATTTCCGTTATGAAGTTACCTTCTTGCTTTCCGATAACCTTGCTGTTTAAGGGGTTTAACCGATGAAGAATGAATTTATTGGTGGGTGCGTCGGCACATGTCTAGCAATTCTAGGCACGGCAACGCAGATTAACGAATTGCTGCAAACAATTTCTTTGATTATCACTATTTTAGGGGCTATCGTTTCGTTTATTATCGTCCCTTTGCTTTCATGGTATCGCAATAGCAAGAAGGATGGGAAGATTACCCTAGACGAAGCGGCGAAGGGCGCTGAAACCCTTAAGGAAGGCTTAGACAAAACTAAAGAAGCAATAGATGAAGAAAGGAAGGAAGACAATGGCAAAATACACTGAAACTTTCGCTGAATACCTAGAAGGCGGCGGGGCTTTGCCGTCGTCTTCCTTTTCGCTGATTGAAGGGTTCGAAGACCTTTTCAAAGAAAGGTACTGCGGCTGTGAAATAGGCTTCGAGACGGAAGCCCTTTTCGCGCTGAAACTCGATTACAAGGCGCGGGCGGTAATGCCGTCTTACGGTTATAAACTTAGGATTGTTGGGAAGCAGCTGCAGGCGTTGCAGAATACACCCGAGAAAATGCGCTACGAAACACGGAACTATGGCAAGCAGCACAGCGAGACGAAAAGCGACGGCAGCAACACCGACTTGCCATTTGACGCGGCAACCGCAACGCCGTCTTCGCTTTCGAACACGAACGGCAGCGCCGACGCTGACGCTCACACCGACACGACGGAATATAAGGACGACTTAAGCGCCGACGAACGGCTTAGGGTTATCGAAGAACTAACTAGAAAATCTTCATCTATCATTGAAGATTGCCTAGACGAGTTCAAGCCGCTTTTCATGGGGGTATATTGATGACAAGGAAACTTAAACTTTATAGCAATATCCAGCCGAACAAAGGCGAAGAAATTCACCTTATGCCGAATTCGATAGATTCTTACCTGGATTATTTGAGCATTAATTTGATTAGGCAGGTTGATTTTCCCAATTATCGGATTAACAACGGGCGCGTGCTTTTGAAGATTTCCGAAGATTTCCCGATGCACGCTTCGCAAATCGTTACTTATATTATCGACACTGACGAAGACGAGTATATGCGCTGCTATTTCGTCACGAGAGTTTACGACGAAAGCGGCTTTATCGTCTTCGAAGTTGAGTTAGATAACTGGGGAACATATATACGTAACGCATCGTTCCTGATTGTCCACGTTGCGCGCTGCAACCGAGATATAGGCAACGGGGTTTATGACGCTGTCGCCAGAACTAAGGGCGTGACGCTTCCTATTCATCTAAAACCCTACGACTTGCAGCTTTACCAATGCTCAATTGTGTTTTTACTTGAATACAACGTCTCGCAAAACCTTTTCGGCAGCAATCAAATAACCAAAACTTCTTTGTTCGCTATAGACCTGCAGCGAATTTATGATATTGTCCACGACGTCGCAGCCGAATTTGATAATTTGGACATTATCCAAAAGGCAATTGACATGGTAGGCGGAATTCATGCCGTAGGCGGCACAATCGGCGTTACTGACACGTCGCTTAACGCTCATGTTTTGAAAGCGTGGCTTGTACCTTCCGATACAATCACGTTTAACGATTTAGGCGTTTACCAAATAACGACGAAATGCTTAATGACCAAAGGCGCGGACGTGGGAATAAATCACGTTTTCATTGTCCAGGCGGTAAATTCAATTATCGAAAAGGACATGAAAGCCCTACTTCAAGACCCCGCGGCGCAATGGGCGGAATTCATGCCCGATTACCATATCGAAGTAGGGACGCTTTATAGGGCTATGCCTATCGTTCGCTTCACGAAAGAAACGAAGGCTTATTTTCACTTCGTCTATACGAATACCGCCGTGAAAGTCTACGTTGAGCAGGGTTTGCAGCAGGAAGACATTACCGAAAGTTTCGAAGTTTCGATAACGACCAACAACGCAACGGAAACGTCGTTAATGACGGCGACTAAATCGTTGGCAATGCTGGCCTCGGGCGTCGCGTCGCTGGCGAAGGGCTATGCGAAGGGCGGCACGGCGGGCGCGGCGGCGGCTGCAGGGCTTTACGGCATAGGGCTTTTGGGCAACGTGAAAGACGCGCAGCCGCTGCAGGCTATCGGGTCTGGCGATGGCGCTCTTACATTTTGGAACGGCAGGAAAGACAGCGTTAACAGCCCTTATTACATAATGCTTACCCCTTCCAACGAAAGCGAGAAGGAACACGCTTATTATTACGGCGTGCAATACAACCTTTACAATAACCAATTCGCAGCTATCGAAGCAGCGCCGCAATTAGGCGTTCCGCATGGCATTATGAAAAACGACGGCTTTTATATTCTTGCTGACGAAGTTGAAATTAGCGGTTTGCCGAAGGAAGCCGGCGACTTCGTTAGAGGCGAGTTTGCTCGCGGCATTTGGCTGCACACATTGAAATGAAACATTACAGCGACGGCGAAGGGCTGCGCGTTTTGTCCTATAATGCTATCTTCAATTTCATAAACACGAACAGGAACTACGGCAAAACGTGGACGTTCAAGAAACGTGCTTTTCGCCGCGCTATGAAGCACGGCAAAAAGACTATTTGGCTTCGAATGTTCAAAGAAGAAACGAAAGAAACCGTTAGCACTTTCTTCTCATCTAGCGACCTGCGGAAATACTGCGGCATTGAGTTGTTCAACCCCGATACGGGCAAAGGAAACGTTAAGCAGGAAGGCAAGACTTTCTATTATCGAAAGAACGAAAAAAGCCCGTGGAAATGGTTTATTAAGGTCTTTACGTTGAGCAACCCCGACGCGGTTAGAAGCGCCGACGACGTGGACGTTGACACAATCGTTTTTGATGAATACACGAAGACGGCGGAAAAATATAGACGCTATCGCGGAAGCATTGTTAATAACTTTATAGATATTTTATTTTCAGCAAAGCGCGAACATGAAATTAGGTCCATTTTCCTAGGTAACAAAGAAGGTTTCAGCAACCCGTTCTTTATGTATTTTGGGATTACGCCGCCGCCGTCTAACTGGGAAGGCGTGCGAACCTATAGAAGCGGCAGTATCGCAATTCAGCAAATAAACAATCAAGCAGCTACGGAAGGCGATTACAACGCGAAAATGGCAGCGGCTTTAAGCGGCACGGCTTACGGCAATTACATTTACAAAAGCGAATACAAAGCGGCCACAGGCCTAAAACCGCGTAAAACGCCGCCTACGGCTTCGTTGTATGTGCAGTTGTGTATAAATAAGCAACCGCTTAAAATTTCGTTTCTAGACGGCTTCTATTACGTCAACAGGCGCATAGACGAAACGAAGGCTATTTATTGTGACGTGTTGCCGCATTGCTATAGAAAGGAACGATTGCTTGTAAGAAGGCAAAGACCTTTCTTTTTCGCGTTCGTTAACGCGCTTGCGCTAAACGCGGTTTATTACGATAGCGAACTCACCCGCGAAGCCATGCAACCTTTCTTGCAATGGCTGGCGGTATAGCAGCCGCAAGGCTGCTTTTATTTTGCAAGTCAATGCCGATAGCCTGCAGCCTGGTCCACGTTGCGAAGCGACGGGGAACCGAGGCGCGCGGGCTATCTATAACCCC
>Ga0256404_1011956_pt1 | contig 11438 bp, 10 predicted proteins | sample RumenRJG_01DNA_FD_185990 | JGI IMG/M metagenome (GOLD analysis project Ga0256404, IMG submission 185990) | Bovine rumen microbial communities from Lethbridge, Alberta, Canada - RJG_01 | ecosystem: Host-associated > Mammals > Digestive system > Stomach > Rumen | place: Canada: Alberta | collected... | reverse complement strand
CATAGGCTTTCTGACCGGCAGAAGCCTTATAACGGGTCACGCGGCCGTTATATAAGGCAACGGAACCACGTGCTATTTCATTCGAGACAGTGCTCGGTGAGCAGCCGATCTCACGGGCAATTGCCCGAATGGAGCAGTTGTCTTTAAAACGAATCTGAATAAGAACTCGTTCCTCATATGAAAGATGTTTACCTTTCTTATGGGAAGTTGTGGTAGAATGAAAGTATTCCATGGTGGCGATTCTCCTGTAGAAAGTTTGTTGTGGTGACTGACATTCTACCAAAGAACCCGCCATGGATCTTTATTTTATTCAGATGTCCAACTTCATTTTACAATTGGCGATACAAAAATAAATGTGAATTGGGAAGACAACCAGGCTGTAGCAGCACTACGGGATATGGCCAGAGAAGGTGATGTTACAATCCAGATGTCAATGTATGGAGGTTTTGAGCAGGCAGGCTCATTAGGACAGAACTTGCCGCGAGATGATAAGCAGACAACAACGACTTCAGGTGACATTGTACTATACTCCGGAAAATGGGTTTTTATCGCAGCACCGCTTCTCGGAAGTGCTCTGGCTGCCTTCTGCTACCTTGGTCTGGCAGGGAAGGAAAAGGACAAAATGGCAGATCCGAATGAGACTGCCATTTGACAAAAACGTCCAGGTCGCTATATTAAAGAGATACAAGAGGGCACTACCGATAGACGGTTAGCCTATTATCCTAAAACGATGACCGCTCAAGTTTGCGAGGCTGAGGGCGGTCATTTTTTGTGTCTTTATCGTTATCCCGGCATCCGAACTGGTATCCGAAACTAAAGCAGGTCATACCGAAGCACACCACTGCTATACATTTACGGTGCCTGGCACCTAGCTCCTGTCTTCCGCGATCGGAACCATGATATTCTCAAATGCCCTGCACATGTTCGGATGACGGATCAGGAAATGGACCGCCGGAGATTTCTCTTTCGAGACCACCACCCATTTTCCCTGTCGGACCAGGATCTGAATATTTGAGAATGGCGGGTTTTCATTTCGTATGAGCGTGAGGTTTTCGTGTTTTGATGCAAATGCATCCGTCTCTTCCAGGTGTTCCTGGTACATGTCCCAGGTGTAGAACAGGTCCTCTTCATGGAAAAATTCCGCGAGCGGAAGACGAAGAGGAGCACTTTCAAAAACCCCTCTTTTCAGAGCAGGGATTTCCATCGTGACCTGGCTGTGGCTCAAGATCTGCTCGACCCTGTCGCGCTGGGCTTCCGAAAAGCCTGCAAGTTGAGAGTCCGTCATGCTGTCGGAAGAAAACTGTTTCAGAAGATCGGAAGAGGCTGTAAACAGAGGCAGAGAGGACAGGATGATGCGGCGTTGGCCGGGCTGCCTCGCGTCATTTTTCAGAAATGACTGGAAGGACTGCCGGCTGTCCTCACGGAATATTTCCATCAGGGGTTTTGCGCGTGAGAGGAGACGCTCTGCCCTTTTCTGATAATAGGCTACTTCCGTTTTCTTCAGCGTGAGCATGTATTTCCCTTCGGCATGAAAGCCCCGGACCGCCTCACCCGAAAGAGCAGCGGTCCCGGAAACTTTCAGGAGGTTCAGAAACGGGCTGCCCGATGCCCCCGGCAGATACCAGGGCGATACCTGGCCTGTCATATACATCGGAATCCAGCTCGTAAGCCCGAGCATCATCTCTTCAAATGACCGGTCGATACTGTGGAGCTGGTTGAAATGAAGCCCCTTCTTCAGCATGAGTGCCATCCCGAACAGCCATTTCTTAGGAAAATCCGGGTCTTCCGCCATCTCTTCCATCGGCATATCGCTGTACATCGTGACAGGCGCCATCGATTTTGAGAGGACAACAGCCTTTATGAAGTCCAGTTCGCCTTCCATCATGGCGGACAGGCCGAAATACTGCTTTGAGGTCGGAAGCTGGAACGGAGCGGACGGAACCTTGAATGTATCGAAGCGGATGACGCGAAGATAGTCATTCAGGTCAAATGCATCCATTTTCTTCAGAAAACGGGGAAGAGGGCCCTCTCCGGCATGTCGGCCGGTCAGAAAATGGGCGACGCATTCCCGATATGCATCATGGTCCGCAATCGCCTCCGGGTCTGTACCTGTCAATTCTGAAATTCCTGTCCGGTCCGGATAAAATCGGACGACAAAATCGGCAACAGCGGTCGCAAAAGCCCCCGGATCTGAGGGAAAACGCTTTCCGTTCCGGATCAGAGAAAGATAAGACGGGTCGTAATTCAGAAAATGCGACAGGTCGGATACATTGATGGTCAAAGCTGTAATCAGTGTGTTGAAATTTTTCTGCAGAGCTTCCGGATCGGCTGCGTTTTTTAATACTGCCTGAGATAACGTCTCCATGACGGTTTCTTCCGTTATACCGGAAATGTTCTTCTCCCGGGCGATTTGAGCGATCCCTCTGCACAGGGCCCGAAGTTCCGGGCTGCCATCCTCCGGTACACGTCTGCCTGCGCGGTATCGGCTGATCGTGCCTTCTGACAGATTGGATGCGAGTGAAAGAGCCTTTCCTGTACATCCAAGTTTTGTGATGTAACGGTTCAGAAGATCGTCAAATTTCACATCCATGGCAAGTCTCCCCGACTTATTTTTACAAGGTGCTTTCAGTTCATTGTCTCTATTCATTTCCGGATTGTCAATGACATATCGGGAAGATGCGTTCAAATGACCATACCCGAATATTATAATTTATGCACAAGAATACATGGTTCATAAGGAAAAATATAAGCGAAATTATACCATGTCTGCGTGACATGACCGGTCACGGAAGGGAACCCTCAGCAGAAAGGAGAGCGCATGAACCGGAAACGAAAGCAGAACTGCGTGGCAGCGACAGCTCTTATTTTGTCACTGACCCTCATGACATGCGGAAACGTGGCAGCCGGTGCCATCACAGGGGGAGCCGTATCTGCAGCACCGGATGTCAGAATCGTGGAAAATGAGGCGAGTCAGGCACGTCTGGTGAACTACAGTGACCCGGCCGGCAATTTCACTGCTATGGTGCCGGAAGGTTGGACGGTCCGGCCCGGGCTCATGGGGAGCGGCGGCCTGGATTATATCAGCTACGCGGTGAAGATCTACGATCCGTCTGCACCTGACAGAATGGTCTATCTGAACTTGAACTGTGCCGGTATGCTGAAAAGCCAGGCAGCAAAGGACTGGCATATCGCTTATTCGGGTTCTTACTGGGCGGATATGCCGGTCCTGCCGTCTGTCACCACGGAAGGTTTCTTCCAGGGCATGGGTGATCTCTACGGATATTCCGATTTTACGGTTGGAAATGCACTTGGCCGGATCGGAAACGGCGGGGATCTCCTCGAGGGGACTTATCTTTCCGGCAGCAGCAGCGCTGAAGTGTCGGGACTGTTCTCGGCCTGGGTGACGGATTATGAGTATATGGTGAATTCCGTGCCTTATGACATCTACTCGGAGATGATCGATGTCGGATACTGCACGGCTTATTCCGTTATCATGGAAGCGGTGCCGGCAAATGAATTTCTCGACTGGCAGCCGGTGCTTGAATCGGTTCTCTCGTCGATTCAGTTCACGGATTCTTTCCTGTCCGCACGGAGGCAGGAGTGGAAGCAGACTATGGCTGCGAGTTCCTATTTCATGCAGACCGCAAGTGAAATCAGTGATATGGTCATGAGTTCCTGGGAAAACCGCAATACGACCTATGACATTTTGTCCCAGAAGCAGAGTGACGCGACGCTTGGATTTGAGAGAGTCTATGACACGGAGACCGGGGACGTCTACAAAGCCTACAACGGGTTTACGGATGACTACAGCGGCACAAGATTTGCGCCTGTCACGGACGATATGTACCTTAAGGCGACGTCCGGTGAGATTGTCAGGGAATCCGGGACAGGTTCATCCTCCCTGGTTTCCTTCAGAAAGGTGAGCATCTCTGAAAATGCATCTGCGACCGGGACGGCAACGTATTATGACGGCAAAGGGATTTTTCGCCTTGTGGAGGGAACGGATATCTCTGACCAGGATGTGAGCATCCGGCCGGATTCCGATTCTGCTTCCGATACAGCCGACGCCACGAAAGAGCCGGATGCTGACAGTGGCAGTGATATTTATTATCAGGAAACTTACGACACGACAGCCTTTTCGGATGTCACATACACCATCTATCAGGACGGCCGCCTGGAGTACAAGTCGGCTTACTTCCTTCTCATGCTCCCGGCTGACTGGTATGGAAAGTACTATGTGGAAGACACGGGGACCACGCTGGCGTTTTATCATATCGGGAGTTATGACGCGTGGCAGAAAGAGGGCTACACGGGCGGACTCCTGTTCTCCGTCGGCATGAGCCACGATGACAGTTACAAGGAACTCCCCAGCTATTATGAGCTGGGAGAGACGCATGACCAAGGGCAGGCCTATCTGTACCTTCCGACAGACGTGCAGGCGTATACGGACGATGCAGATGTCTTCAGCGAGTATAACGAGCTTTTTAATGAGCTGGATGACATCGAGGCGAACTCATCCGCACGCTGATCATAAGAGAACAGGCTTTCCGTAATTCGCGAAATGGCAGTCGACCGGAACAGGACCGGAACCGTCAGCTCAGAAGCGGAACGGATGAAACGGAGGTGACGAGATGATGGCACGAGAAACAGAAAGGCAATCACCGGAACAGATGCGGAAGGCGCACAGAATAAAAGGCACGAAGTGGGTCTGGCTGTTTTTGACTGCGGCAATAGCTCTGGCAGGCACTGCGACGGCCATATCCGGACAGGACGTCTCTCAAAATGGGTCGTCGGAGAGCAGTGCTTCAACTTTTCGTTCGGATTTTTCTTCGACGGATGACGATACCAGCCAGGTGTCCGATGAATTTGCCTCACGCATGCAGCGGTACAGGAACGGCGGACAGTCCGCTTATGAAGCAGATATCGGAAGTTATGATACGTTTATCATAGGTAAGGCGACTGTGGAGATTCCGAAAGGTTACAGCTATATCACTTCGGGAGATCTCTATGTTGCGCAGGACGCTTCAGTCTCTGACGGCTTCCCGGCACTTGAATTTCAGTTCTACGCCGGTGGAGAGGACGAATGCATTCTCCTGCTGAATTATTATGCATCCACCATGCTGAAGAACGATGAGCCGCGGATGATCCAGCCACTGACACAGGCAGATGTAAACGGGAAGACTGTGTACGGGAAGGGTTATACGTTCACACGTGGCAGCAGTGAATATACCCTTTTTATCTATACTTATCACGTCGGCAGCACCAATGTCATGACCGCTACGGTTGAGAAGGGTGAAAATTCCGATCAGGTCAATCTGTATGCCATTCATTTTATCGGATCTCTGGAGATAGCAGATGAATAAGATCATAACAGCCGCCATTTCGGTACTGACGATGTTATCTATTTCCATAACGGTCAGCGGAAATTCCCCCGCCGAAAAAGGTACGGATTATGCCGGGGCTTTACAGAATGCACTTGAAGAGGCGCAGCCATACCTGGAAGACGCCGGAGACATCGCCTCGGATTTTGCCGACCAGCTTGCTTCGGACTACAAAAGCTATACATACGCCGGCTACAGCTATGCTTCCTTCGGAAAGTATGCTGTGAAGCAGGAAAATGCACTCGACAAGGACATCGCGGCCCTGCAGTCAATCCAAAAACAACTTGCTGAAAGCAGCGGAGAGAGTCTTTCCGAAGATGAGAAAAAGCTCGAAAAAGCCTGGGAAGAATATAATTCGGAAGCGTTTGCATGCATGCGGAGTATGCGGGAACTGATCGATTTCACAATCAACCGGTATGCCATCAATCAGATGCTTCTGGAAGGAATGCAGAACACGGATTACGAGAATAAAGTGGACTACCTCTATGCGGCCTTTGATTGTCTGACGGATTCCATGGACGCACTGGAAACGGTGGAAGCGCCCCCGGCCATCGGGTCTCTGTGGGACTGCTATCAGAGCAAGATGGCAGGAATGGAAGAATGCATGCGGTCTCAGTATCAGGCGTTCAGCTATGACGATGTACTTGCCCAGTACACCGCGATTCAGCTCGTTGAACGGTCTTCTGAATTTTTCTCCGACTATGACGGTCGGATGGTCAGCCAGACGGGCATCGCGATGGCACATGCCCGGAACATTCTGACAGAACGGCTCGCGGGAAAAAGAAGCCGCATGATCGAAGTCTGCGGGAACCTGTCAAAGGCGGACACGCTTTCAGACTCGGATATATCGGTCACAGCGGAATATGATCTGATCGATGAAGTGATGCCGAACGTCTATCCCTCAACAGATTCCGCCGTCAATCTTACCCTGTACACCGATCATGGGACAAAGGACGTCCTGATATCCATTGTGATCAACGGATTCACACAGACATATGAGCGGAAGATGACGGTCACACCGGAAGCCGCGTTTTATATGATCAAGCCGCCGGTCCTTACCGATCTGCCGGATCTGGGCTCATCCAGAGAGACCCAGCTCAGAATGGAAGTGAAAGAAGCGGATATGGGGCATGTGATCGCGCAGGAATCAAAAACGATTACATTAGAGAGCGTCTATGATTACCGGATTTATACGGATGATTTCGGTTTTGTCACCAATGACAATATCCTTGCCTGGCTGACACCGGAATCCGAAGGCATGCTGACGCTGCGAAGAAAGGCAGCTGACTGGCTCGGCAGCGTTCTGGGTGACTCCTATGCGGTCCTGCCCGGATACCAGAGCTCTTACGGATATGATGCCGGCGATGCGAATATTGCTTACTTCCAGGCGGCGGCCCTTCAGGTGGCGCTCAGTGATCTGGGCGTCCGGTACGTAAACGGTTCCTATTCCTTTGTGGATGACCAGCGCGTGCTCACGCCTGACGCGGTTCTTGCCGGGGGATCCGGCATCTGTATCGAGACATCCATCCTGATGGCCAGCGCACTGATGTCAGCCGGCATGCATCCCTGCATCATTTTTACGCCGGGACACGCACAGGTTGCCATCGAGACCTGGAATGATTCCCATCAGTATCTGCTGCTGGAGACGACGATGCTGCCTTTTGAAGCCACGGAGACAGAGCTGGACCGGTTCGCCCGGCTGTATTCAAATGAGGACTGGGCAGCCTATTTGTCTGAAAAAGAGCAGGAAGCCGCCTCTGACGGCGGTTTTGTCTACGTGGTCGACTGTGATCTCAAGCAGACGCTCGGCATGAAGGGACTGAATTACACGCAGCCGGTCAGGAGACTGGAAGATAATTCATCCGATCAGACAGCCGGTTACACTGGAGTGTGGGCCGCACAGACTGCGTTAGCATCCTCGAACCTGTCCGATATTGAGAACATACGGTTTTCTTTTTCCACGGAAGGCGGTGTCCGGAGCGCCGAGGTCACAGATCCTGAGTCCATCAGGACAATCTGCCAGCTGCTCTCAGCGATCACTCTTGAAGCGCCGTCAGATGAAGCATCTTCGGACGACGGTCTGCACGTGGAGATCTGCTTCCCGGCAGAAAAACTGTCCTTTTCTTTTGAGGGAAATACACTTGTCATGGATGACGGAAACCGGTATAAAACCGATGCGCTGTATCCCCTTCGAAAGTATCTGGAAGATATATTGGTGGATGAGGAAGAACAGAGACGGATTGGTTCTGAGATTCCATTGAAATACCGCTGAAACGTTAATGGAAGAGATTATTTTTCTGTAGTATGTTATGAGGTTTCGCGGTCTTCCTTTTGTCCATGTGTTAAGATGATAATAGAGCTCGTGGTTTAGATGCAGTGAGAGGAGAAAATGATGCCATATGATACATTAATGGAAGATATAAAAAAGTTTCCGAAAGAAGGATAGTACGAAAAGCATGGTCTTCCGGCTTAAAAAACAAGTTGCACGAGCAGCATATATGCAATCGTTCCTCCGGCGATGGATAACAGCATCTGCTTTTTCCAAAGATGAAGACCGGCTGTTATTCCGATCGCAATCAGCTCCGGGATGCCGTGTGTACCGGAGAGCAGGGAAACATTTTTCAGACAGTAGACCACAAGCATTCCAAAGACGGCACAGGGAAGCGCTTTTCCCAGATAGACAATATACTTTGGCGTCGGTTTCTTTGAAGAAAAGACGAGAAACGGCAGAAAGCGTGTCAGCATGGTGCCGAGAACGCAGATCACGATCGTGATGATTTGTTCGGATATGGTCATAGGACTCATATTTGATCTTCTCCTTCTGCATAAGATTTTTCGATCGGTTTTCTGAAAGCGGTCAGCAGTGTCAGTATCGCCAGCATGGCCGGCACCATAAAGGAATCAGGACCGAACATCATGAGACATATGGCGGCTGCGCCGATGCCGATCATCCCGGTGTATTTTTTCTCTTCTTTCATCCACTGATTCATGAAGATCGTCACAAACATAGCGGTCATCACAAAGTCAAGCCCCTTCGTATCGAATTTCAGAAGCGATCCGATTAATCCGCCGATCGTTGCACCGGAAACCCAGTAACAATGGTTCAGGAGCGTGACAAAAAACATAAACCATCCACGATCCACATCTTCCGGAATATTCGCTGTGTAGTTGATCGAGAAGGTTTCATCACACATTCCGAATATCAGATATGGTTTTTTCCATCCCATGCCTTTGAAACGATCCAGCATGGCGATCCCATAAAACAGATGTCTGGACTGCACAAGCAGTGTGACAGCCAGAGCGGATAATGGAGCAAATGAAGACATCAGCATCGAGACAACGAGAAATTCCAGCGAGCCGCCATAGATAAACAGGCTCATAAACATCGGATAGATGAAGGAAAAGCCGTTTACATTCATCAGAATCCCATAGGCAAGCGCCAGAAACCAGAACCCGGCAAAAATCGGAAGGGTGTATGGGAAGGCAGCTTTAAAAGCTTTGGCTTTCATAAACAGCTCCTTGAAAACAAAAAACATATTGCAGAATTCAGGATGAAAAGAAAAGCAGCCGAAACAACAATCTCAGATCAATCGGTGAGGTGCGTCTTTGGCTTCCTGTTGAATTCAGAGATCACGCATGGATCGACAGTAAGGCGCGAAACGATAAAAAATCGATTTCGGAAGCGCAGGGAAGCGGCAGCAGGAATCTGCCGCCGCTTCCGTTCCGGGCGCTTATCCGGCTGCCTTTACATCTCAAGTTCTTTATAAAACGACTTCAGCACGCCGGCTGACTTCTGAAGCGCGGCTTCCTCGTCCGGCTGCAGCTTGATCTCGACGACCTCTTTAGCTCCTGTCTTGTCGATAATGGTCGGAACGGACAGGAACACGCCGCTTAACCCGTACGCGCCGTCCACGTTTACGGAGACCGGATAGATCTGGTTCTCATTGAACAGGATGGATTTTACGATGGAGGTGGCCGATGCGGCTATGCCGTAGCAGGTATTGCCCTTGCGGTTGAAGATTTCCCATCCGGACTGCGCCGTCATCTTCAGCAGGCTCTGCTTTGTCGCCGTGCCTGTGCGCGGCGCGTTGTCGTTCATCACATCATCGATTTTCTTTCCGCCGATCGTGGCGGAATTCCATACGACGAATTCGCTGTCCCCGTGCTCTCCGCAGACAAAGGCCGAGACACTCTTCGCGTCCAGATCATAGAGCTTTGCGAGCTCGCAGCACAGTCTGGCGCTGTCCAGATTCGTGCCGCTGCCGATGACCTGCTTTGCCGGAAGTCCTGAGATCTTCCAGGCGTAATAGGTCATGATGTCGACCGGATTGGAGATCACGAGAATGATGCCGTCAAAACCGCTTGCCATCACGCTGCTCACGATGCTCTTCATGATCCGCATGCTCGGAGCAAGCATCTCAAGCCGGTTCGTTGAGTCCTTCGGCATGGGAGCGGACGCGGTGATGATGACGACATCCGCATCCGCGCAGTCCTTGTAGTCGCCTGCGTGAACATCGATATTCCGGTTCATGAAATAAACCGAATGCGCCATGTCCAGCGCCTCCGCGTAAGCCTTGTCCCTGTTGACATCGATCAGGACCACCTCTTCGCAAAGGCCCTGATTCAGGATGCTGTATGCAGTCGTCGAACCTACGTTTCCGGTTCCGATGACCACAACCTTCGAGTCCTTGAAACTCATATACTCCTCCTGTTTTCGGGTTCGCCGGGAAGCGTAATGCATGTCCCGCGTATAAACCCGGTTGTTTTGGCTCCATTATACGCTCATCGAGGCAGCAGGCAAGGATTACGAGTTGCGACTTCATTTAGCCATGGAGTCGGGACTCGGGGAATTTTTTCAACAAGGAAGGCGGCCGGCCATCATCACGTCTTGCCCGGAGATAACGCAAACGGGTGCGGGGTGATGGCAGCGGCTGCCGTTGACAAGAGGGGGTATTTGAATCGTTCAGCTGTGTCGGGTCTCCTGCGCCGGCCCGGCGATTTTCTGTACAGTCAGGCAGAGCAGGATCGTCAGAAGCATGTCCGGCAGGGTATTGCCGAGGGGCAGATCGGTTGTCATCAGGAAACGGTAAAGGGCAAAGCCGATGGCCCAGATGATCAGATTCCGAAGATTTATTTTTTCGGCATCATGATCCTGAATTATTCACCGTTACACGATGATTGCGGCTGAAAGCCGCATAGTTGCTTTGTTTTTTAAGCTTTTGCTTTCATCTGATAAGTGAACATAAAAAAGAGCTCGATATCTGGTAAAATGTGATTGTTCGAAGATCAACAAAACACCAGAGAAAGGAGCTCTCATGACGATCTTATCAACCACATCTCTTGAAAGCAATAAGCGTGTCAGATCGGTCTGTTGGAGTCTGCTGTAAAAGTAAAAGATAAAGAAGCCACTTTTGCCACAGGTCAAAGAAAATGGAGCCAAGGCACTCGGCATCGTATCCGGCATTGACGATATGATGAAAATGTTTGGACATTAAAGGTATGAAAGGAGTGGAGGTACTGTTTGAAAGGGCAGATGGAGAATATCAGAGGGGCGGAAAGAAGGAAGGTATTGCAATACGTCCAACGGAACCGGTATTTCATGAAAGGATCAGTGCTGCTCTTTCCATGAAGGTTGTGAGCAACAAATACCTTTTGAAGAATGAGGGATAGTAAATGTGTTTTAAGCGAAAAAAGAGATTACCGGAGCGTACCATAAACATATGGAACCGCCACGATTTTGCTATGGCAGGACTTGGTGAAAAGAGCAGGATAATTGCGATGATCAAGCATTTCGGGAGGTGTCTGAAATGGAGCAGACAGAGGGTTGTCCGAGGGTATGCTGATTGTGATGTATGGAGTATGTTTTCATATTTGCAGGAACTGATGCCTGACATGCTCCGGCATTTGAAGGATAATCGTCATGGTTCACCAAGTTACCTTGGGGAGAATTATACAAATGAAGATGGGATCCTTGTGAATGATACCTGTCATGCCGAATGGGATCAAATACTCGATCGGATGATTTTTCTTTGGAGGCAAACCGTTGAAGAAACCTGC
>Ga0256404_1011954_pt1 | contig 11439 bp, 8 predicted proteins | sample RumenRJG_01DNA_FD_185990 | JGI IMG/M metagenome (GOLD analysis project Ga0256404, IMG submission 185990) | Bovine rumen microbial communities from Lethbridge, Alberta, Canada - RJG_01 | ecosystem: Host-associated > Mammals > Digestive system > Stomach > Rumen | place: Canada: Alberta | collected... | reverse complement strand
GGCGAGGGCAATGCGTTCACGGAGACGATCTTTGGCGGCAGCGTGCCGCGCCAGTTCATCCCCGCCGTCGAGAAAGGCACGCAGGAGACGCTCGCGGGCGGCATCCTCGCGGGCTATCCCGTTGTCGACGTGAAAGTCAATCTCTACGACGGCTCGTATCATCCCGTCGATTCGTCCGAGGCCTCGTTCAAGTCCGCGACGGCCATCGCGCTCAAAAAAGGCGTCATGGAAGCCGAACCCGTCCTGCTCGAACCGATCGACAGCGTGACGGTCACAGCACCCGAGTACTACGTCGGCAGCGTCATCGGCACGCTGAACAGCAAGCGCGCCCGCATCCTCGGCACGGACGCAGGCGAAAAAGGCGAGATGATCGTCCACGCCGAAGCGCCCGAGGCCGAGCTCTACCAATACGCAACCGACCTCCGTTCCCAGACCCAGGGTCGCGGCACGTTCACGCGCACATTCCTGCGCTACGAAGTCGTGCCGGAACGCCAGGCAGCGGCCGTCATCGAGGAAGCGAAGACAGCGCGTTGAGTTGCTCGCGCCATTCTTTCGGCGTCATGTGGAACATGGTGCGGAACGCGCGGGAGAACGTCGAGTAGTCGCGGAAGCCGCAGGCGTAGCAGATGTCCGTGACGGCGTCAGGACCGGAGAGCATGTTCCGCGCTGCGAGCAATCGCTTGCTCGTGATGTACTGGTGGATGCTGTAGCCCGTCTCCTGCTTGAATTTCCGCATGAGATAATATTTGCTGAGGTACACCTCGGACGCGAGCGCGGCGATCGTGAGGTCTTCGTCGAGGTGGCTGTTGATGTACGCGAGGACGGTCTGGATCTTTTCATCGTACGACGATGCATGGAGCTCGCCGAGCTCGTGCGCGAGCATGGCGCGATTGAGCAAAATCATGAACTCGATGAAGAGAATTTCCGTGTAGAGCCCGTTCGCGAAGCCTTCGGCGCGTGATGTGCGCTCGAGTTTTTCCATATGGAACAGCAGGTCGTGGGAGAGGCCCGTGCCTGCATGCATGACGGACGATCCCGTCCGCGCTTTCTGGAAGCACGCGGCGAGGTCGTCTTTTTCGCGCGTGCAGCGCGCGAGGAATGCGGGCGCGACGTAGATGACGATGCGCTCGTAGGGCGCGGGACGCAGCACGGGCCGGTGGATCTCGCCGGCCGAGACGAAGATGATGTCGCGCGGCACGAGCGGATAGCTGCGCCCCTCGATGATGTAGTCGGCATCGCCGCCGAGGAACAGGATGATCTTGTGGAAATCGTGATAGTGGAACGGGATCGGCCGCAGCCGTTCGTCCTTCAAGCGGAACACGCGGAAATCGCGCAGCAGGTAGCCTTTCTTCTCGTACGTCTCCAAATCGCTCGCCTCCATCAAAGCACATCGTGTCGTTTCGTCCATTATAGAAGCAGAAAGCATTTTTTGCAATATAGAGAACACTTCTTGCATTTTTATCGCGGAAAATGCCTGCTATACTAAGCGCAGAAAGTGAAACGGAGGCGACCGACATGATGATGATCAAAAACTATACGACGGCCGAGAAAGAATACATGGTCCTGAACGGAAGCACGATGCGCGTCATGCCGGGCGCTGCCGCCATCCGCTTGCTCGCTGACCGCCATCAGGGCGTTGGCGCAGACCGCGTCCTCGTCTTCACGGGTACGCACGAAGAGCCGTCGTTCCTCGTCTACGAGCAGGACGGCACGCAGGCTGACGCCGCGCCGATGGATTACAAGATTCTCGTCCGCTACCTTGCCGAGGAAGGCATCGCAGCGAACCCCGCAGAGCTCGCGAAAGTCTTCGGCGATCAGGCGTTCGTCGAAGCGTTCAGCACGCCGAGCGTCACGCGCCTCGAGTTCCACGTCACGGACGCGTTCGTCGAGCGCATGAAGGCCGCTGACGCGAAAGCGGAGCGCATGGCCTGCTGAAATTTTTGAGATGCGAGAGACTGTTGCAGAGATGCAGCGGTCTCTTTTTGTTTGCGCGTGTTTCAAGAAGCAGGAAATCAGCAGATGCGAATCGAATTGTGAAACAAGAGATAAGATCGGGCGAATCTGTTTTTATGGGGCGGTTTATGGCGAACGAATGGAAGGAAGAAGAGCTGCGCGCGATTGCGGCGGCGCGCGGCGGGAAGCTCAGGAAAGTGACGGGCGGCACGGGGAAGAAGGGAACGCTGTTCCTGTTCATCGAATGCTCGTACGGCCATCTGTTCAGCAAGCCGCTCAAATCCATCCTCAACGGCGGCTGGTGCCCCATTTGCGAGAAGCGCGAAAAAGATCTTTGGAAGCGGAAAGAGCAGCAGCACCTCTACGAAGTGAACTGCGCCTACGCGCTTTCCATCCTCGCCTACGAATATCCGCAATGGTTTCATCTCGGGCCGCCGTATCTGCCGCCGATGCATGGCATGCACAATTATCTCATGGAGCACTTGCAGGAAAAATATCCGGAGCTGACGGAAGAGATGATCCAGTCGGCCATCCGCTACGTCAAGCTGCAGCCGGACTATTACACATGCCTTGTGCAACCCGGCCCGCGCTATCTGCCGGATGGCACGGTCGATGCGGGAAAGCCCATCACGCCGGACAAGGCGGCGTCTTATCGCGAAAAATATCTGCATCCGTCGTATCAGGTGAATTATGTCCTCGTCTACACGGACGGCGGCTGCCAGATGGACACGGATCCGTGGAGCGGCACATGGGCGTATACGATTTATGACATCAACTCGATGCGTATGCTCGCGCGGGATTCCGGCAACATCCATCTGATCGACCGCAAGGCGAAGGCCGAGACGGTCGCGCTCGCCGAGCTCACGGCGGCCATCATGGCGCTGCATTGGTGCAACGTGCATCAGGCGCTCAAGATCCAGATCCGTTCGGACTCGATGTATGTCGTGACGCCGAGCGCGAAGCCGCCGGGGAAAAAGAAGAACTATGCGCCGAGCCGCGATCTCGTCGACGCCTGCGCACTTTACTACAGCGAAGTGCAGCGCCTCGGCAAGCGTCTGCTCCTGCAAAAAGTCAAAGGCCACTCGAAGCTCTGGGAGAATGAGCTTGTCGATGCGATGTGCCGCAGACGGTATCGGCAGAAATATCGCCGCGGTCGCGTCGTCCTGCAGGAGCTCGCGGCGAAACGCCGCAAGCCGTGGCTCGCGCGGCAGATGCGGGGCATGAAGATCCAGGCGTACCGCAAGGCGGGGCGCGGCTGGATGGCAAGGCTTCGGCGATGGTCGACGAAGCTCGGCTACCGCCTGATCGCGTTCGGGAAGCAGCCACCGAAGAACGGGCGAAAGAAGAAGTGACAACTCACAAGCGTTCGAAAACGACGCAAGCGATGGAACGCCGCGCACGGCAGAAGGCCGCGCGTTGTTGCGCGGGCCGCGTGGAGAGAGTATGATAGTGGCTAGAGAATGAAACAATGAGCAACAACACAAAAGGGGCAACAACAGATTGATGACACTAGATGAACTGCAGCCGGGCGAGGCGGCGGTCATCCGTGTCGTGCAGGGGACGGGCGCGCTCCGTCACCACCTGCTCGACATGGGGCTGACGCCGCGCACGCACGTCGAGGTCGTGAAGCGCGCGCCGATGGGCGATCCCATCCAGGTGAAAGTGCGCGGGTACGAGCTGACGCTGCGCCTCGAGGAAGCGCGGCTGCTGCAAATGGAAGGGCTGCACGACGAAGAAGCGGCGGACGTGCCGGAGGCGCGCTATCATTTTTCCATCCCGCATCCGGGCGTCGGCGAGCTCGACCGCGCGCCGAGCTACCATCATCACGACAAGGCGACGGAGATCCCCGAGGACGCGCCGATCTCGTTCGCGCTCGTCGGCAACCAGAACTGCGGCAAGACGACGCTCTTCAACCAGCTGACGGGGGCGAACCAGCACGTCGGCAATTTCCCGGGCGTGACGGTCGACCGCAAGGACGGGCAGATGAAGCTGCACGCGAACGCGCGCGTGACGGATCTCCCGGGCGTGTACTCGCTGTCGCCGTATTCGAATGAGGAGATCGTCACGCGCGATTTCCTCTTGAACGCGCATCCTGACGGCATCATCAACATCGTCGACGCGACGAACCTCGAGCGCAATCTCTATCTCACGATGCAGATCATGGAGCTCGGCATCCCGATGGTGCTCGCGCTGAACATGATGGACGAGGTGCGGGCGAACGGCGGCCACATCCACGTCAATGAGCTCGAGGCGGCGCTCGGCATCCCGGTCATCCCCATCGCGGCGGCGAAAAACGAGGGCATCGAGGAGCTCGTCGACCATGCGCTGCACGTCGCGCGCAACCATGAGCGGCCGGCGCGCATCGATTTCTGCGTCGACAGCAACGACCCCGACGACCCCGTGGCCGCCGTGCATCGCGGCATCCATGCCATGGCGCACCTCATCGAGCCGCTCGCGGAAAAAGCGCGGCTGCCGCTGCGCTTTGCGGCGACGAAGCTCATCGAGCACGATCCGCTCGTCGAGGCGAAGCTCCGCATACCGTCGGATCAGAAGCCCATCTACGATCAGATTTCCCGCGTCATGGAAGTGGAAAGCGGCCTCGACGCTGAGGCGGCGCTCGCGAATATGCGCTTCGCGTTTCTCACGAATCTCTGCAAGGAGACGGTCGTGCGGCCGCACGAGAGCAAGGAGCACAAGCGCAGCGCGCAGATGGATCGGTATCTGACGGGCAAGTACACGGCCATCCCGATTTTCCTCGCCATCATGGCGTTCATCTTCGTCATGACGTTCAACGGCATCGGCGCCGTCCTCACGAGCGGCATGGAATGGCTCGTCGGCGCGGTTACGGACGCCATTGACGCCGGCCTCACGGCGGCGGACGTGAATCCCGTCATGCACGCGCTCGTCATCGACGGCGTCGTGCAGGGCGTCGGCACGGTCATCAGCTTCCTGCCAATCATCGTCACGCTGTATTTCTTTTTGTCCATCCTCGAGGACACGGGGTACATGGCGCGCGTCGCGTTCGTCATGGATCGGCTGCTGCGGCGCATCGGCCTCTCGGGGCGCAGCATCGTGCCACTCCTCGTCGGCTTCGGCTGCTCCGTGCCGGCCATTATGGCGACGCGCACGCTTTCATCCGACCGCGACCGCAAGATGACGATCCTCTTGACGCCGTTCATGAGTTGCAGCGCGAAGCTGCCCATCTACACGCTCATCATCGGCGCGTTCTTCCCGCCGCGCTATCAGGCGCTCGTGATGATCTCGCTTTACATCCTCGGCATCGTCTGCGGCATCGTGTACGCGCTTTTGCTCGATCGCACGCGTTTCCGCGGCGCGCCCGTGCCGTTCGTCATGGAGCTGCCGAACTACCGCATCCCGTCGGCGAAAAGCGTCGTGCGCCTCGTTTGGGACAAGTCGAAAGGCTTCGTCATGAAAGCGTTCACGATCATCTTCGTTGCGTCGATCGTCATCTGGTTTTTGCAGATGTTCGACGCGCAGCTCAATCCGGCCGCGACGCCGGACGAGAGCCTGCTCGCGGGCATCGGCCGTATCATCGCGCCGCTCTTCGCGCCGCTCGGTTTTGGTGATTGGCGCGTCGCGACGGCCATTCTCACAGGCTTCACGGCGAAGGAAACGCTCGTCTCGACGCTCACGGTGTTGACGGGCGAAAACATCGCTGCGCTCCAAGCGCTCTTCACGCCGTTCACGGCGTTCGTGTTCCTCGTGTTCACGTTGCTCTACACGCCGTGCGTCGCGGCCATTGCGACCGTGAAGCGCGAGTCGGGCGGCAAGAACGCGCTCCTCACCGTCATCACCCAATGCACGATCGCCTGGCTCGTCGCCTTCGTCGTGCATCTGATTGGGATGATGATGGGATGGTCTTGATGATCTGTAACAGAAAGGAAGAAACATGGCTCATTCTTCGTTCATCCCGTTCAACCAGCCTGTCTGCCTCGCCGCATCCATCGCGTACATGACAGACGCGGCGCGCCGCGGCGAGATCCGCGGCGACTTCACGTATGGCAAGAAATGCAGCGCGTGGATGGAGCAGCGCTTCGGCGCGGAGAGGGTCCTGCTCACGCCGTCGGGGACGGACGCGCTCGAGATGGCGGCCATCCTCTGCGACATCCATCCGGGCGACGAGGTCATCCTGCCGTCGTTCACGTTCTCGTCGACGGCGAACGCGTTCGCGTTGCGCGGGGCGCGACTCGTCTTCGTTGACGTGCGCCCCGACACGATGAACATCGACGAGCGCCTCATCGAGGCGGCCGTCACGGAGCGCACGCGCGTCATCGTGCCCGTGCATTACGGAGGCGTGGCCTGCGAGATGGACACGATCATGGACATCGCGCGCCGCCACCATCTGCTCGTCGTCGAGGATGCCGCGCAAGGCGTCATGGCGACGTACAAGGGGCGGGCGCTCGGCACGATCGGCGACTTCGGCTGCTATTCGTTCCACGAGACGAAGAACTACAGCATGGGCGAGGGCGGCGCGCTCGTCATCAACCATGCGGAGGATGTCGCGCGCGCGGAGATCATCCGCGAGAAAGGCACGAACCGTGCGCAGTTCCTGCAGGGGCAGGTCGACAAGTACACGTGGGTCGACATCGGCTCGTCGTTCCTGCCGAGCGACCTCAATGCAGCGTTCCTCTACGCGCAGCTCGAGCAGGCCGATGCCATCAACGACGAACGCCGGCGTGCGTGGGAGCTCTATCGTGAGCTCTTGCAGCCGCTCGCTGATGCCGGGCGCATCGAGCTGCCCGTCGTGCCAGACGGCTGTCGTCACAACGGGCACCTGTTTTTCATCAAGGTCCGAGATATCGAGGAGCGCACGGCGCTTAGCGCTTATCTGAAGGAACACGGCGTCATCGCCATCTTCCACTATATCCCGCTTCATTCCACTTCAGCCGGCCTTCGCTACGGCCGCTTCCATGGCGAGGACCGCTATACGACGCGTGAGAGCAGCCGCTTGCTCCGCTTGCCGATGCACAGCGGGTTGCGTGAGGAAGATATCCAGTACATTGCAGGACGGATTGGAACATTTTTGTCCCATCGGGGGGGGCAGATGTCTTTTGTAGGAAGCCGCTGCGAAGCACGTTCTGCATGTTCCCGGGATACGTCGTCGCTCGATGCGCAAGCGCACGATCTGATTGCGTTGGGGAAACAGAAAATCAAAGAATCTGTATTGCATAAAGAATGGGGACAGGTAGCAACCTTCATTGCAATCCTGGCGAATTGGATGTATCTGCAGAATGCCGTGCGCACGGATGATTTCCTCGAACGCCATATCGAATTGCTCACGCGGAAAGTGCATTTGGCAACGGCCGTTCCAGAGAAACCAAATCCTGGTGTTGTCCTGTTCTATGATTTCTTTGGCGATGATTTGCGCGGGCTTGTGTTGATTTTCTTGAGAGCATTGGCAAGGCTCGGCTATCAGATCGTTTATTGTGTTGGCAGGAATCATCGGGCACTACCACACATCGAGGCTGTACTCGCAGACTCCGGTGGGAAAATGGTCGAGCTCTCGCCATTTTCTACACAAACGTGCCTTGTTCGCGATCGCGAGCTTTATGCGGCCATGGCCGCGTATGCGCCAGAAATCGCTATGATGTACACAGGACCGCATGACGTTGGCGGTGTTCTGGCCTTCGAACGCATGGCGGGGCATACGCGGCGTTACCAACTTGACCTCACGGATCATGCGTTCTGGCTCGGACGCAACGCGTTCGATGTTTGTATGGAGTTCCGTGACTTCGGCGCAAAGATCGCGCGGACGGAGCGGAAGATTCCGGCAGGGAAACTCATCAAGCAGCGGTTTTATCCCGTCATCGACAAGACAATGCGTTTCGACGGCTTGCCGTTTGAGCGGCAGCCGGGCGACGTCGTGCTATTTTCTGGAGGTTCGGTCTACAAGACGATGGATCGCGCGCGTACGTACTACCGCATCGTCGACGCGATCCTCGCGCAGCATCCGCAGGTGAAATTCCTCTATGCGGGTGGCGGTTCTATGGTTGCGCTGGGGCAGTTGCAGCACCGGTATCCGGGGCGCGTCTTTCTTATGGCGGAACGCCAGGATTTTTACCAGCTGCTCTGCCACTGCGATCTCTACTTTAGCACGTATCCGTTCGTCGGCAGCTTGACCGCGCAGTATGCGGCGATGGCCGGCCTCGTGCCCATCACATATCATCCGGGTATGGACCCTTTGCGCGACCTCATCATCGATGCCGATGCGCTCGGCTGCGTGCATCATACGATCCCGTCGCTGCTCGCGTTCGTGACAAAGCTCATCGAGCATCCAGAAGAACGCGCACGGCTCGGCCAGCGTGCGCGGGCATCCGTCGTGACGGAGGCGCAGTTCACAGAAAATCTCGGTCGCATCCTGCAACGCGGCACGTCCGTCTGGCCGATCGAGGACATTGACGCCATAAATCTGCTTGCCCCCATCGAGGAAGCGAACAACATTCATTTCTCGTCCATCTTGGAACAATTTGTCAAGATGCAGGACGATCAAGAAAGCAGCGGACGTTTCTAAAGGTTCCGGAAGAGGGGAGGAAGTCACATGACATGGGATTATCTGTCATGGCGGGCATCATGCATGCAAGCGGACGCCTGCCGTAGCAAGCACATTCATTTCCGTCCGCTCGCGCTCGAGGACACGGACGAGATCATTGCATGGCGCAACAGCGCGTTCGTGCGGCAACATTTCATTTATCAGCAGCCGTTCACACGTGACGGTCATTTGCGTTGGTTTGCGGAGCAGCTTCTATCGGGGCGCGCCGTCCAGTTCCTTGTGTGCGCGAATGACGACGGTCGCCACCTCGGCAGCGTCTATCTGCGCGATATCGACCGGACGCATGGCAAGGCCGAGCTCGGCATCTTCCTCGGCGAGACGGCGTGCGGCCATGGCATCGGCACGGAAGCCGTGCGTCTCCTCGTCCGCTACGCGTTCGAGGAACTGCATCTGCACCGCGTTTACTTGCGCGTTTTCGCCGACAACGCGCGTGCCATCGCCGCATATCAGAAAGCGGGCTTTGCTGTAGAAGGCCGCCTGCGCGACAGCGTCGGCATGGACGGCACGTACCGTGATCTGCTGTTGATGAGCGTGCTGGCATCGGAGGTGGGGGAGAACCGCGCAGTCGGAGACGCGTGAGATGCTTTGTAAAAAAGTGAGGTGCAACAGATTTGTTGGCTGCCGAAGTAATACGACATGAAAACAGGGTTGCAAGACGTCAGGAAAACGTCTTGCAACCCTGTTTTTTCTGCGTGATGGATCAACGGCGGCAGCCGCGATGCGGCCCGCAGTATCCGTCGTCATAACAGCCTCGGCCACCGCAGTCGCCATAATACGGGCAATCGTTTTGATAGCGGCAGACCGGCGCGGACTCTTCAGCCAGCGTGCTCTGCGCGGCGAGCACCGGAACGGTGATGAGCAGGCAGAAGCATACGAGCGTCGTAATTTTGATGAACATGAAGAAGCACCTCGATTCGTAATGCATCGTGTTCGATTCCTTTTCTCCTAGTATAGCAGAAAACAGAAAGAAATGCGAGACAAATGCGTCGAAATTTGAAAATTCCTTGACGAAAGGCCTAAGGTCTGCTACGGTTAATCTAGAATGGGAGGCGGGCGTGTGAAGTTCGGAGATTTCATGGTGCGGATCAAGAAGGAGCTGCCGCACGTGTTCCTGCTCGCGGGCGAGGAACGCTACTACATCGACCGTGCGCTCGAGGCGATCCTCGCGCAGTTGTTCCCGGACGGCGGCGCGCGAGACGGCCTCACGAAGCTCACGGGTGCCGTCGACGGCGACAAGCTCGTCGGGCTCATTGAGACCGTGCCGTTCTTCCAGCCGCGAAACGTCATCGTCATCGAGGACACGCCGCTCTTCCGCGCGGCGAAGAAACCGGCAAGCACGGAGGACGCGGATGACAGCGGGGATGCGGATGACGCGCCGGATGCCCTGCCGGACGGCAAGCGGAAGAGCGCAAAGCCGGCGGCCGACAAGAAGCTCGAGCGCTTGCAGGCAGAGCTCGCCGCACTGCCGGATTTTTCCTACGTCATCTTCGTCATGGGCGAAAAGCCGGACAAGCGCAAGAAATTCACGAAGACGGTCGAGAAGGCCGGCCTCATTCTTGAGGCCGAGCCCGTGCGCGCGTGGAACATCAATGACTGGTTGCAGCCGAAGCTCCAGCGCATGAACAAGGATCTCGACCGTGGCGCGTACGAATATTTCGTGAACGCCGTCTCGATGATGCAGGAGATCTCGCTATCGTATCTTGATCAGGAGTTCGACAAGCTCGCACTGTTCTCGGACGCGCGGCGCATCACGAAGAAAGAACTCGTCTCCGTCTTCGCTGGCGTTCCGGAGGTCTCGATCTTTGCGCTCATGGACGCGATCAGCGAGAAGGATACGAAGAAATCGCTTGCGCTGCTCATGCGGCAGCTCGCGGACGGCACTTATTTCACGGTGCTGCTCGTCTTGCTCGCGCGCCATGTGCGGCAGCTGTATCAGGTGCGTCTCCTCATGGCGCAGGGCGTCCACGGCAAAGCGCTCGCAAAGCCGCTCGGCCTCCATCCGTTCATCGCGGAAAAGCTCGGCAAATCGGCGACGCGCTTCCATGACGCGCAGCTGCGCCGCGCGCTCATCGATATCGCCGATGCGGACTACGCGCTGAAGACGGGACGCGGCGGCAACGAACTTTTGGAGCACATCGTGATCGAACTGTGCGCGTGATGTTCGAAAATCGTAACAAACATGGGATATGCTAAGGATAGCACAGATTGGGAAAAGGGATGGTATGTATGAAGGTGCTCATTACGGGCGGCGCCGGGTTCATCGGCTCGCATCTCGTGCGGCTGCTGCAGAAGAAGGGCGAGGGCGTGGCCGTCGTCGATAATTTTTCCACGGGACTGCGCGAGAATCTGCCGGACGGCACGGCCATCTACGAATGCGATGTGACGAGCCCGGAGCTCGCGAACGTGTTCGAGACGGTGCGGCCCGATGCCGTCGTGCATCTCGCAGGGCAGACGACCGTCCACGTCTCGATGGCCGATCCGGAGCTCGATGCGATGCAGAACGTCATCGGCTCCGTCCGCGTGCTCGAGCAGGCGCGGCAATGCGGCGTAAAGCGCGTGATTTTCGCGTCGACGGCCGCGAGCTACGGCGACGTCGCGGAGGATCATCTGCCGATCGACGAGTTCGAGCCGCTCGCGCCGCTGTCGTTCTACGGTCTGTCGAAGGTGACGGTCGAGCATTATCTCGACCTCTACCACAAGGCGTACGGCCTCGACTACGTCGTGCTGCGCTTCGCGAACGTCTATGGCGAGCGCCAGGGCGACGGCGGCGAGGGCGGCGTCATCAGCATTTTCGCGAAGCGCATCGCAAAGGACGAGCCCATCACGATTTACGGCGACGGCAAGCAGACGCGCGATTTCGTCTATGCCGGCGACATCGCGCGCGGCATTGAAGCGGCGCTTCGGTCGCCGCACGC
>Ga0256404_1011953_pt1 | contig 11440 bp, 6 predicted proteins | sample RumenRJG_01DNA_FD_185990 | JGI IMG/M metagenome (GOLD analysis project Ga0256404, IMG submission 185990) | Bovine rumen microbial communities from Lethbridge, Alberta, Canada - RJG_01 | ecosystem: Host-associated > Mammals > Digestive system > Stomach > Rumen | place: Canada: Alberta | collected... | reverse complement strand
CACTTTTTTGAGGGAAGCTTAAAAAATGATAATTCCTTTGCACAGATTAACACTAGGGGTGATTATCTGGGGCATAAACAGCCAACATCGACGATAAGTTAGGAAACTTTAACAAGTGTGCTTGAACACTCTCTGCAATGCAGGTTAATAAAGAGGGATTATATAAACCTGAAAACGCGATTTGTATTCAGTCGTGAAGCTGCTTTCTCTTGGCTGTCTGTTGTTGGTATTCCGAGGGAGAGACTTTCATCATCTTCTTGAAAGCCATTGTAAAGGAAGACCTCGACTTGAAGCCTACACTGGCGGCCAAGAACTCTATTTTGAGAACCTCGCCCGCCGGGCAGTCATCCATCATGCGGCAGGCCAGCATCACCCGGCGCTCGGTGAGCAGTGTCTTGAAGTTTTTCCCATACACCTCATTCACCACTTGAGACACATACTGATAGCGGGCGTCGATGTGGTCGGCCAAATCGCGTATGGTAAAGTCCGGGTCTGTGATAATCTCTTTCCTGGCCAGCACATCTTCTATTCTTATGGCAAGCTGTTCCTTCTTTTCCGAGCTCAGACGGCTGCCCACGTACTTTCCACTCTTCGAAAAGCGGGCTGAACGCTTGCGCCACAAAGCAACACACAGCAAGCCCAACCCCAAAGCAATCAGCACCAAAGCCACCACGGTCTTTGCCTTCAGGCCGCGATGCTGGGTGCGGGCGAGCGTACTGATGTTGTCGAGTTGGGCATAATAGCCCCGTTGGGAGTCAAACAGCTTGCGCCTACGGCTAAAGTCGGAGTCGTTGAGCTGGATGTATTCCACCCTCACTACATTGGCCTGGGCCATGTCGCCCGACTGCTTGCAGAGCAGATACCGGTAGCGGAGGGCATAAAGCCTCAGGTTGACATCCATCTCGTCGTGGGCAGTCTTCTGCATGGTGTGCAGACAGGCCGCCAACTGCTCCTTATCACCCATCTGATGATAAAGCCGGGCCAGACCGATGAGCGCACACTCGTTGAAAAGTTGCTCGTGTGGGATTCCTGATGAATGGGAATAGGCTGGGAGAAGGCTGAACTTGACCAAGGCAGCCTCTCTCCTGCCCTTGTTCATCAACGCAGTTCCTTCCGTTAGGGTGTTTGCATAAGAGTAGCCTGGAATAGAGCCCGGCCATTTGAGTTGCTTGAAATATTGTATATCTTTGGCAGCATCGGAGAAGTTGCCCTCCGACAGGATACTCCCCATCAGGCAGGAGTATTCTACTAAGGCAATCTCCCACGACTGAATGCCGACGGCGTAGTGGAATGATTGCCTGTAATAGTCCTGCGCCTGACGGCTGTAGAACTGGAAGCTGTTGATGTCGCCACTGTAGGTGAACGAATTGCCCATGTTGTGGCAGATGTAAACCATCTGTTCCCTGAAGCCATATTTCTCAGCCAGTCGCAAACCCTCCGAAAAGTATCCAAGAGCTATTTGATTCTCATTATAATAAAGGGAAAACAGGCACCCCAAGCCGTTGAGCGCCTTCACAGCGCTCATGGCATCGGCTGTCTTCATGCCCTGCTCGTAATAGCGGTTGGCGGTGATGGTAAACAAGGTGACGGCGGTATCTATTTTCTCTTCGCTTCTGCCCAACACACGGGCTTTCTGAAGCAGTGTGTCTGAGGGAACCTCACTCCAACGGTCGTAAGCTTTCACACCATATTGAGCCCGTTGCTGCGGATCAGATAAAGGCAACAAGAGGGCAAGGCCAATAACACATGCCAGGACTGCGAGAATGAAGAGCCCCATAAAATCAGAAAGTATGCTTGATGTATTCTTTTCCATGGTTACAAAGGTAATACGATTTTATGAGAAACTATCGTGTCAGCACCATCTTTTGGATAGCAAGTTTCTACCGGGGGGCGCCACGGAAGTTTTCACCTGCGCCATATTATCCTTTGCCTACTTTGATTATAATATACATCCGAACACAACTTACAGTCCTGCGCATAAAGAAGAAATAAACACAATGGAGCGGCATCGCTACTGCCCGTCTGTGGGGCTTGATTGGTTCCTACGGCTGGCTTCGGGAGTCGGACTGTACCTGCCCTCGCCGCTCTCCCATTTCTTCCACGTCTTTCGTTTTCTTCTCCTTCATGTAGTGACCCCAGTTCACAAACTCCAGATAGTTTTTCTCCTTCTTCTCCTCACTTCCGGCGGCCCATGAGAAAGAGCCCCATGACAATGCCACACATAAGCCCCGTGACATGACCGAGCATACTGACGCCCCGTGCAAAGCTATATAGCAGCGAGCAGACACAGAAGACTCCCAGGACAAGAATGGATAAACAGTATTCGCGGTTCTTGTATGCTCTGTACACGGCCAGAGAAAGACAGGCACCCATCATGGCGAAGATGCCATTACTGGCCCCTACAATGATGCTGTCGGAAAAGGCGAGGTATACAAATCCACAGAACAGACTGGCAAGAAGAAAGATGGCGCACTGTAAGTTAGGCTTGACTTCTTCGTCCATTATGCTTGACACGAAGAGCAACCCCATCACGTTCTCTGTGAGATGCCAGAAACTGCCATGCAAGAAAGCATAAGAAATCAATCGCCACCATTGGCCTTCACCAAAAACTTTGTCGCGCTCAAAAGCTCCCAGCCGGCAGAGTATTTCCCCATCAGGTCTGGACTCGCTGAATCCCATCGACACTTCCAAGAAATACATGAAAACAAAGATGGCGCACAGAGCTACTACAGGAAAGTAGTGGAGGAGATACTGAGTAGCGGATTTCCATGTCTCACCTAAAGAATGGATTGTCCATAGGGTGCGCCGTAGATAGCGGTCCCTTTTATGTTCCTTCGTAAAGTAGAATACGGCTGCCATAATGAGCGCCCACAGGATGTAGGCCAAAGCTTCATACCGGAGATGCTTCCAGGTGGGCACTCCGTCATTCGACTCTATATGAAAGAACACAAGCTCTCCTTCATTTACAGCATCGCGTCCTTTTGTTGTCTCCATTGCGGCTCTGACCTTTTGCCAATAGCTGTCCTTGTTATGCTGGGTGTACCTTCTGATGAAACAATGGGAACGGGATGGGGTGGATGCCTTGGCAGCCTGTAGCCGTTTCCTCACAACTTTATAGGCCGACTCGATACTCTTGTCTGAGGCGAAATCATAATTACACGAGCTGTAAACGTCTTTCCAGACGAAGGCATTTTTCAGGCCCTTAACTGGAAAGACGATAATTCCGTGAAAGGACAATGATCGTGTGTATCGGTCTGACTTGATGGTCTTGTCAATATAACTTCCTGTATTTGTCGTGTCAAGTTCCAAGTTATGCACTTCGAGAAGCTTGTTCGCCATGAAATTGTGGGCTGTGAGCCGGTTGACGGCATGCCAGCCTACCATATTGTCCTGCAACACGCTACCGAGTCCCATTGAGGACATAAAGACCAAGGCACATGAGAAATAAAGGAGAAGGCTCCTTACCCCATTCTCATTCGAGACAAAGTCCAGGTCTCTGCGAGTAAGAAGCCAACAGCATGCGCAAAGAACCAGGATGGGAATGAAGGCGATGAGGAGATTGTCGCCAAACAGCCAGCAAAGCGCAAACGTCACCAAACCGCCCAGGAGGATACCCATCAGGTAGACAAAGGAAAAATGCCCCCATCGCCTCATTCGGTCTGCTTTGCCATTCCTGCGTCTGTTCCTGTATCGTGCGCGAATCATATTTTGGGTAACTATCAACAAAAATGATGCGCCGGAGATTTTCCGGTCTCTACCATCTCATTGTTTGATTTCATTGCAAAATAAGCAAAAATTTTTTTCCCCTCCAAATATCCCGGCAGATTTCTGCCAATGACAATCTGCCGGCACAATACAGATATCGGAGAAAGCTTCGAATTGCGGCCTTGAAGCGCTGTAGCCGCTGGCCTTTCCGGTCTCAAAACAATATATCACCAATCCACAATTTTTATGGATTCCCATTGTTTGAGTTTTTATTCTTACCCCACTTTCATCGTAACTATTCAGCGATTCCCACGGCAATACCCATGCTGATCCTATCCGTCGTATAAAAAAGGCAACGGATAGCATCGAATGTGTTCTTGCCATGTTTTTTGGCAGTCTCAACTATGGACCGTATCTCAAGGAACGTATCCGCTCCCCAGTCAGACCTGAAGGTGCCGGAGTTTTTCATCTTGACCTTGACATTTCTTATTCCCCGCTCTCTCCCATTATTGTCCGGCGGTATGAGCGGATCCTCAAGGAAGTTGAACAGACGGTCCCTGCATTTGATCAGCCCGTCTCTCATTCTTCTGAAGTCCTCTTTCGTTTCGTCGGTCCATTCTTTTATCAGCCGGTCAAGCCTTTCGAGCCATGGCTGCTTGTCTATCCTGTCTCTTGGACGGGTGTTTCGCTCGTGTATAGCCTCACGCAGAAGTTCTTCGACCCGTTGGGGCCAGTTCCACCACTTGAACAGGCCCAAATCAAGGAAAATTGCAGCATATATTGCAATTTCTTTGCAAAAATTTTGGAACTTTCGTAAAAAGAACCTATATTTACGGCCGAAAAGGACATTTTGCTTAAAACCATATAATAACAATCTATATTACAACTATGAGAAAAGTCCTATTTATTATCTCTGGTCTGTTGGCTCCCATGGCCATGACCGCCAGTGAGGCTGACTTGAAAATGCCTGACGGATTTGCCTCCGCACCCGAAACGCACATCCTCTATTGGGGATTTGCCGTAGTACTGATCGGCCTTATTTTTGGCTTCTGGCAATACCTCCACGTGAAAAACCTTCCCGCCCACAAGAAGATGAGCGACATCGGCGACGTGATCTTCAAGACGTGCTCCACCTACCTGAAGCAGCAAGGCAAATTTCTCGGCCTCCTCTTCCTCTTCATTGGCGCCGCTGTCGTATTGTATTTCGGACTGTTGGAACACACAGGCCTCGGCGCCGTCTGCCTGATTCTTGCCTGGACCATCATCGGTGTGCTGGGCTCCTACAGCGTGGCTTGGTACGGCATCCGCATGAATACCTATGCCAACGCCCGTATGGCCTTCGCATCACTCCGCCGTAAACCCCTCTTCCTTCTCAATATTCCCCTCACCGCCGGCATGAGCATCGGCATCGTGCTGGTCTGCATCGAGCTGCTGCTCATGCTCACCATCCTGCTCTTCATGCCCGCCAACCTCGCCGGCAGCTGCTTCATCGGCTTCGCCATCGGTGAGTCGCTCGGCGCTTCAGCCCTGCGCATCGCTGGCGGTATCTTCACCAAGATTGCCGACATCGGTTCCGACCTGATGAAGGTGGTGTTCCGCATCGGTGAGGACGACCCGCGCAACCCCGGTGTCATCGCCGACTGTACGGGCGACAACGCAGGCGACAGCGTTGGTCCGACGGCCGATGGATTCGAGACCTACGGCGTTACGGGCGTTGCCCTCGTGTCGTTCATCCTTCTGGCCGTGCCCGCCGAATATCAGACGCGCCTGCTGGTGTGGATCTTCTGCATGCGCATCCTCGGCGTCATCGCCTCCGTGCTGGCCTACTACATCAACAAGATGCTGTCCAACGCCAAGTATAGCAACGTCGACGACATGGACTTCGAGCAGCCGCTGACCTCACTGGTCTGGGCCACTTCCATTCTCTCTATCATCTGCACGTTCATCGCCAGCTGGCTCATCCTCGGCGACCTGGGCGAAGGCTACTGGATTGGACTGTCTGCCATCATCAGTTGCGGTACGCTCGGCGCTGCCCTGATTCCGGAGTTCACGAAGATTTTCACCTCACCCAACTCCACCCACGTGAAGGAAGTGGTCAACACCTCGCGCCAGGGCGGTGCATCGCTCAATATCCTCTCCGGTCTCGTTTCCGGCAACTTCGGTAGCTTCTGGACCGGTTTCGTATTCTTCATCCTCATGATGGCAGCCTACATCGCCAGCAACCACTTCGGCATGTCGGCCATCTTCGGCACCTACTACAGCATCTTCGCCTTCGGTCTTGTGGCCTTCGGTATGCTCGGCATGGGTCCTGTTACGATTGCCGTCGACAGCTACGGTCCCGTGACCGACAACGCCCAGAGCGTCTATGAGCTCTCACTCATCGAGGACGACAAGGAGCAGACGCGCAAGGAAGTGGAGCAGCAGTTCGGCTTCACGCCCGACTTCGAGAAAGCCAAGTATTATCTCGAGGCCAACGACGGCGCCGGCAACACCTTCAAGGCTACGGCAAAGCCCGTGCTCATCGGTACGGCTGTGGCCGGCAGCACCACGATGATCTTCTCGCTCATCCTGATGATTCAGAAGACGCTCGGCATCGCGCCCGAAAGCGTGCTCAACCTGCTCAATCCCTACTCCATCCTCGGCTTCATCCTCGGCGGCTGCGTCATCTTCTGGTTCACCGGAGCCAGCATGCAGGCCGTGACGACCGGTGCCAACCGCGCCGTGGCCTTCATCAAGGACAACATCCATCTGGACGTCAACGCACCAAAGAAAGCCGACATCTCAACGTCGCAGCGCGTGGTGAAAATCTGTACGCAGTATGCTCAGCGCGGCATGATCAACATCTTCATTGCCATCTTCTGCTTTGCACTGGGCTTTGCCTGCCTATCGTCGCCAGCCAGCGAAGGCGGCAACGAGGCCGTATGTATGTTCGTCAGCTATCTGCTGTCGATTGCCGTGTTCGGTCTGTTCCAGGCCGTGTTCATGGCCGATGCCGGTGGCGCATGGGACAATGCGAAGAAGATTGTTGAGGTGGACCTGCAGGCCAAGGGCACTCCGCTCCATGAGGCCAGCGTCGTGGGCGACACCGTAGGCGATCCCTACAAGGACACTTGCTCCGTAGCCCTCAACCCCATCATCAAGTTCACCACCCTCTTCGGTGTACTGGCTATGGAGATAGCCATCAGCGAGAGCTTCAGAGCCATCGCTCCGTGGTTCGGCATCGTGTTTGTCCTCATCGCCCTCTACTTCGTCTACCGCTCGTTCTATCACATGAAGAGTGAGGAGACCGCTGTAGAGGAATAAGAAGATTCCCCTATCAAACGCCAATCGGCGGAACCCCGAGCTTGGGATTCCGCCGATTGACGTTTGATATACTTGCTTGTTATTTCTTTCTTGGCTTGCGTCTTGCCCAGCCTTCCTCACTGAAGTCGGGCACCTCGCCACGCAGCTTCAGGGGCTTGCCCTTGATGAGAGCGCGCCAGTCGCCATCGTTGTCGTCGCGATGGGAACGGCGGGCGTCGGCCTGACGGCCACCCTTGTCGGCACTGCGGCGGTCGCCCTTGCTGTCGCGGCGGCCCTTGCCGCCCTTTGCTGCTCCCTCGTCGGCATCGTTGCAGCGCACCTCACGGCCCTTATAGGTGATGCCCGTCAGAGCATCCATCACCGTCTGCGCGTCGCGTTCGGGCACCTCGATGTAGGAGAAGCGCTTCAGCAGGTCGATATGGCCCACCTGCTGATGGCCCTTGATGTGCTTATTGAGCAGCTGCATCACCTCGCCGGGATAGAAACCGTCGTCCTTACCCAGGTTGATGAAGAGCCGGCGATAGCCAGCCTCCGTGCGACGGCGGCCCTTGCGCTCACCGCCATTGCGGTCGCCGCGCTGCTTGCGGTCGCCCTTGTCCTGCTTCTCACGCGTTGACGACGAAGGCTTCACAATCTCAGGAGCATTCTTATAGTAGTCGAGGAAGCGGCCAAAGGTGATCATCACCACCTTCTTGATGACGTCTTCCTTGTCGATATACTCAAACCAGCGATTGATGTCGCCCATGTAAGGAGCGATGAGTTCCTCGTCGACGTCGGTCTTCATGATGTCGTTCATCGTCTTGTAGAGCTGTTTCTTGCAGATTTCCTCTGCCGTGGGCAGGGTGCCGTCGACAAACTCCTTGCCGATTTCCTTCTCGATGCGGCGCACCTTGAACTTCTCCTTCGAGTGGATGATGGAGATGCTTGTGCCCTTCTTGCCGGCGCGTCCGGTGCGGCCCGAGCGGTGGGTGTAGCTTTCGATGTCGTCGGGCAGACCGTAGTTGATGACGTGCGTCAGGTCCTCCACGTCCAATCCGCGTGCTGCGACATCGGTGGCTACGAGCAACTGCACGTTGTGCTGACGGAACTTCTGCATGGTGAGGTCGCGCTGCTGCTGACTCAAGTCGCCGTGGAGCGACTCGGCGTTGTAACCGTCCTTGATGAGTTTGTCGGCAATCTCCTGCGTCTCCAGTTTCGTGCGGCAGAAGATGATGGCGTAGATGTTGGGATAAAAGTCAACGACACGCTTCAGCGCAAGGTACTTGTCCTTGGCGCTCACCATGTAATAGATATGGTTGACATTCTCGGCGCCCTCATTGCGCGAGCCGACTACAATCTCCTCATACTCGTGGAGATAGCTCTTGGCGATGCGCTCAATCTCGCGGCTCATCGTGGCCGAGAAGAGCAGCGTGTGGCGCTCCTGGGGCAGGTGCTCAAAGATGGCATTGATGCTGTCGGCAAAGCCCATGTTGAGCATCTCGTCGGCCTCATCAAGCACAACGTTTTTCACGTCGTCGAGTTTGGCCACGCCGCGCTCAATGAGATCAATCAGTCGGCCGGGAGTGGCGACGATGATCTGTACGCCGTGGCGCAGAGAGTGAATCTGGGTCATGATGGAGGCACCGCCATAAACGGGCACGATGCTCACATCGTCAAGATACTTGGCAAAGTCGTTGAGGTCGTCGGCAATCTGCAGGCAGAGCTCGCGTGTGGGCGAGAGAATCAGCGCCTGCGTGTTGCGGCTGGTGCGGTCGATCTGCTGCAAAACGGGAATACCGAAGGCTGCAGTCTTGCCCGTGCCGGTCTGAGCAAGGGCGATAACGTCTTTACCACTGTTTAAAAGATACGGGATTACTTCTTCCTGGACAGGCATGGGATGCTCAAATCCAAGTTCATCGATGGCGCGCCGAATCTCCTCGCACACGCCCAATTCTTCAAATGACTTCAAAATGAATGTGTTATAAAAAAATAAATGTAAACTGAAAGCCACTTGAGGAACGCCCCTCTTAATCTACACAAATGTTATCCGTGGTCAACAAAAGACCTTGCGCTCCATAGCGGCTCTTTATAAAACGGCTGCAAAGGTAGTGAAAATATTTGGAAATAGAAAAAATTTGCTTATATTTGCATCATCTGTTTATTATAATGTGACCATCATGGGCAATCTTTTTTCTAAAACCTGGAGTTTCCTTTTCCCGCTGGCCTTCATCACGCTGCTTTCTATGGGCTGCAGCAGGAAGACGGCCAAATATACTATCGCCGTGTCGCAGTGCAGCGAGGACATCTGGCGCGACAAGCTCAACGAGGAACTAAAAACTACAGCCTACATCTACGACAATGTGGAATTACTGTTCTCCACGGCACGCGACAACGACAAATTGCAGCAACAGCAAATCGACAGTTTCATCAACCGCGGCGTGGACCTGCTCATCATCTCGCCCAATCAGGTAAACACCATCACGCCCGCCATTGAGCGGGCCTATAAGAAAGGGATTCCCGTGGTGCTCTTCGACCGCAAGACCGAGTCGCCCCACTACACGGCCTTCATGGGTGCCGACAACTACGAGATTGGCCGCATCATGGGCGACTACATCGCTCACATTCTGGGCGGAAAGGGAAATCTGGTGGAGATTCGCGGCCTGGAGCACTCATCGCCAGCCATCGAGCGCCATCGCGGACTGGTCGATGCGCTGCGCCACCATCCCGGCGTGCGGCTCGTAGACAGCCGTGCAGGCGACTGGTCGCAGAAGAGCGGCGAGCAGGTGATGGCCCAGATGCTCAAAGGCGGCGAACAAATCGACTGCGTCTTTGGCCAGAACGACCGTATGGCCTTGGGCGCCCGAAAGGTGCTGGAACAGCAACGGCCGGGCAACAAGGCCAAGTTTGTCGGCATCGACGCCCTCGCCACGCCCACCGGTGGCATTCAGGAAGTGAAAAAAGGCCATCTCGACGCTACCTATATCTACCCCACGCGCGGCGACAGACTGATGCAGTTGGCCATGAACATCCTTGAGCATAAGCCCTACAAGAAAGAAAACCTTCTGGAGGCAGCCATCGTGACGCCTGACAACGCCGAGGTGATGCTCATGCAGGCCGACGAGATGAACAAGCAGAACGACCTGCTGAAAGAACTCCATTCACATGTGGATCGCTTTCTGGCCCGCTACAACTATCAGAAGGTGTTCCTCATCCTGGTCATCCTCATTCTCTCGCTTTTCCTTGGAGTGCTCTTCCTGCTCTACCGCGGACTCGTGCTCCGGCGCCGTATGGCTGAGGAGGCGGTCAGTGCCAAATTGCGGTTCTTCACCAATGTGAGCCATGAGCTCCGCACACCGCTCACGCTCATCACGGCTCCCGTGGAGCAGCTCACGGCCGACCCCACGCTCTCCGACAGCCAGCGCTCGCTCCTTGGCGTGGTGAAGCGCAACACCGACATCCTGCTCAGGCTCGTCAACGAGATCCTCGACTTCCGCAAGGTGCAAAACGGAAAGATGAAGCTCCACCTGGCCCACTTCGACCTCGCCCCCGCACTCCGGCAGTGGGCGGAGATGTTTGAGCCGGCAGTGAGAAAGAAAAACATAACGCTTCGTGTGGAGGTACCAGCCCACATGTTCGTTCTGAGCGACGCCTACAAACTGGAACGCATCTGCTACAACCTCCTGAGTAACGCGGTGAAATATACGCCCGAGGGTGGCGAAATCTGGCTGCGCGCCACCCCTGAGGGCAAGCGCTTCAAGATTGTGGTGGAGGATTCGGGCATCGGTATACCCGAGGATAAGCTGAAGAGCATCTTTGAGCGATTCTTCCAGGTGGAGACTCCCTACACCAACGGCACAGGCGTGGGACTGGCCCTGGTGAAAGCCTTCACCCAGATGCTCCACGGCACGGTGACGGCTGCCAACCGCCCACCTCACGGTGCCCGCTTCACGGTGGACCTCCCCATGGAGCAACCCAACGCAAACAACGTAGAGACCATCAGCGTAGTAGAAAATAAACAACATGCGGCACAGACCGAAGAGGCTTCAGCACAGCGAGAAAACAGCGATATGCTGACGGCATCGGAAGAGAAGGAGCCGCGCAAGCATATCCTCGTGGTTGACGACAATGCCGACATCCGAGCCTACCTGACTGCATGGCTGGGCAAAACCTATCATGTGACGAGTGCGGCCGACGGCAAGGAAGGTTTTGAGACGGCCCGCCGCGAAGTGCCCGACCTAGTGCTGTCGGACGTGATGATGCCCGTGATGGACGGACTGGAGCTCTGTCGCAGACTGAAAGCCGACATGGCAACGAGCCATATTCCCGTGCTGCTGCTCACGGCGCGCGACATGGACGAGAGCCGGGCCGACGCCTACAACTGCGGTGCCGACGGTTATATTGTGAAGCCATTCAACGAAGATGTACTGCTGGCCCGCGTGAAAAACCTCATCGA
>Ga0256404_1011952_pt1 | contig 11441 bp, 9 predicted proteins | sample RumenRJG_01DNA_FD_185990 | JGI IMG/M metagenome (GOLD analysis project Ga0256404, IMG submission 185990) | Bovine rumen microbial communities from Lethbridge, Alberta, Canada - RJG_01 | ecosystem: Host-associated > Mammals > Digestive system > Stomach > Rumen | place: Canada: Alberta | collected... | reverse complement strand
GGTTGAGTTGCAGGCTCATCCGAACAGCCCGTCCCTCCCACAACGCTCAGCCGTACGCGTCCCGATGAGTGCTGTGGGATGGGTCATCCTTGCGTGAGTGGCGGGCAACCGGCCCGCCCGAGCGAAGGGATTCCGGCATGGCCAGGAGGAAGAGGTACCGGAGGCTTGACAGGTGCGACAGGGGCGCGATAGAGCATGGGCTGGACAGGCGCGAAAGCTGCCGCTCGATCGCATCCGCGCTGGGGAGGTCGCCCTCGACGGTGCACGACGAGGTCGTCAGGAACAGAGTCGTGACGAGGGGCCCGGGCAGGGGCGACAACGTGTCGGGCACGGACGGCCGGGACGCCGGAGGGGGCCGCGTCTGCCCGAAGCTGCTGTCGTGGCCCTTCTGCTGCAACGGCTGCCCGTACAGGCGCTACGGCCACTGCTCGTACCGATGGCGCTGCGAGTACATGGCCGCGGACGCGGACGCGTTCGCGGAGCTCGACAAGGTCGAGCCCAGGCGCGGCGTGGACATGGACAGGGCAAGCTTCGAGGTCGCGGTGTCGCTCATAAGGGCCGACCTCGCCCGCGGCCTCTCCCCGCAGCAGATCGCCTGCGCCAGGGCCGAGGGGGTCGGGGTGAGCAAGTCCACGATCTACCGCTGGATCGACGAGGGCTACGGCGGCATGAGCAACGCCGAGCTCAGGCGCAAGGTCGGCTACAAGCCGCGGAGGAAGGCGGGCGCCCGCAGGCAGACCGCCCACGGGCGGGAGCGCTCCTTCGAGGCCTTCATGGCCCTGCCGGAGGAGGAGCGGGCGCGCGCCTGCGAGATGGACACGGTCGTCGGCAGGCCCACCGACTCCCAGTGCCTGCTGACGCTGCTCTCGCGACCCTGCAAGGCCCAGCTGCCGCTCCTGATGCCCGAGAGGACCAAGGCGGCCACGGTCGCCAGGCTCGACGACCTCGAGAGGGCCGTCGGCCTCGGCGCCTTCCGGCGCATCCTCGGGCTCCTGATAACCGACAACGGCAGCGAGTTCGAGGACGCCGGGGGCATCGAGCGCTCCTGCACCGAGGAGGGCGAGTCGCGCTGCCGCGTGTACTACTGCGACCCCATGCAGTCGCAGCAGAAGCCCGGCTGCGAGCGGAACCACGTCGAGATACGCAAGATGCTCCCCAAGGGGATCGGCATCTCCTTCGACGACCTGGACGACCTCGACGCGAGCTTCGTGGGCTCGAACGTCAACTCCGAGCCGAGGCCGTCGCTCATGGGCCTGTCGCCGCTTGCGCTCCTGAGGGCGGCCGAGCCAGGCGTCGCCGACGCACTCGCCGAGGACTTCGGCATCGTCGAGCTGCCGTACGGCGAGCTCGGCCTCACGCTCGCCGCCGTGAACCGCGAGCGCTCCATGAGGGGGCTGGGGCCCCTGGCGTAGCCGTCTTTGAAAACCGGGCCGCGCGTACCGCGCAACCACCCGTTCGGATGAGTCTGGACAGACCCCGGCGGGCAGGGACCGCCTTGCCTCAGGACCCATCCGAACGCGTGCCGGCGGCGCCCGCCGGACGGATGGACGAGCTCCGGAGGCTATGTTCGATCTCCTCGACCCGGCTGAAGGCGTTCGGCTAGCTGCGGATACGAGAAGGCGGACAGGGCGTTCGGATGATCTCTGGATTCAACCCATCATTGCGTAAGCATTCTTTCTTAGATTGCCTCGCGCGAGAAGAGCGTGGCGCCGGGGCGGCGCCTACCGCGTAAGCGCATCCAACATCGCGGTGCACCCCAACAGCACGTCGTCGTACGTCGCGTCGAAGTTGCCGGTGTACCACGGGTCCGCTACGTCACGATCGACTCCCGCCCAGTCAAGCAGGCGCGACACCTTGTGGTCGGGGTCGGCCGCGGCGCGCTCGCGCGCGGAGGTGGGGCGCCAGCTGAAGCCGTAGCCCTTCTCGCCCAGAAGCAGCTGGCAGATGCCGTCCATGTTGTCCTGGTCCATGCCCACGATGTGGTCGAACGCGGCGTAGTCCGCAGGACCCATCTGGCGTGCAAGGTGATGCCCGCACGGCACGCCCTCCGCGGCAAGCTTCGCGCGGGTTCCGGGGTGGACGTCGTTTCCCAGCTCCTCCCTGCTTGTGGCGGCGGAGTCTATGCGGAAGTCTTGCGCAAGGCCGGCGCGGCGCACGAGGTCTTGCATCACGAACTCCGCCATGGTCGAGCGGCAGATGTTGCCGTGGCAGACAAACAGAATGCTGTGCGCGGGCTTGTGCATGGGGCTCCCATCGGTGCGCGGACGTTGCAGACACAGTCTATACTGAACGGAGCAAAGTCGAGGCGGGCGCGTCCCGCACAAGGAGGAACCATGGCAGACGACCCCACCAAAGCGTCGGACAACCAGCTGACCGAAGAGCAGCAGAAGCTGCGGGACGACGCGCAGGCAACGTTCAGGCGGGTGCAGTTTGCCCTGCAGATGAAGCACCCCGACCAGGCGCTGCGCATGCTGACGCCGCTTCTTGATCGCTTGCAGAAGTCTGCGCAGGAGGAGCCGGACTGTCTGCCCGACCGCCTTGACTTCACGGACCCCGCGCAGGCGTACCTGTACCTCAACGCGCACCCGGACGTCGATCCCGACGCCGTGAGGCCCACTGTCGCTCCGTACACGGACGCGTACGGCATCCACTCCGCGCTGCTATACGCGCTGGGGCGCTACGAGGACGCCGCGGCCGCCATCGACAACGCGCTGCGCTTCAACACGGCGGACGCCGGCCTCTACCTGGAGCGCGCCATGTCGCACGAGGCCCTGGGAGACTTCGACGCGGTGGAGCGCGACATCGAGGCCGCGTGGCCGCTCATCATTGTTGCAACCGACCTCGCCCGGTACCACGCCTTCCGCGCAAACGTGCTGGTGACGCAGGGCAAGTACGACCTCGCGGCCGCGCACTACGCCGTGTACGAGGACTTCGACCCGGACGACGTCTACGCAGACCCGCACGCGGAGCTGCACGAGCTTGCCCACGCAAGCGGTCGCGGGCACGGGCTCGCCCACCTTACCAGCGCGGAGGCCGCGCAGCGCCTGAAGCGCGCCGGCGAGAACTACGGCCCGTCCAAGCTCGCGGTCGACACCATGCAGGAGCTGCTGAACGACACGCTCAACGCCGGCAAGTTCGACGACGCGCGCTACGTGGTGGCGGGACTGTGGGCGATCACGCACTTCGACGGCTGGAAGACGCTGCTCGACAAGCTGGACGAGCTCGCGAGCCTCTCCGCGGACGAGCGCCGCGACAGGGCTAACGCGTTTCTGGCCAAGGCCGCCCAGGACGAGAAGGACGGTGACACCAATGCCTAACGATGCAGCCAACGTCGCGCAGGATGCGGAGCCGCGAGACAAAAACGGTCTGACCGAGGCCGAGTTTCTTGCAAGCTACACGCCGAAGAAGTACCCCCAGCCCTCGCTCACGGCAGACATCTGCGTGTTCCGTCGGCATGACGGCGGTCTGCAGCTTCTGCTGGTGCAGCGCGGCGGCCACCCCTACCTGGGACGCTGGGCCACGCCCGGCGGCTTCTGCAACCCGGACGAGACCGCGGACGCCTGCGCGGCGCGCGAGCTTGAGGAGGAGACCTGCGTGTCCGGCCTGAAGCTCGAGCCCATAGGCCTGTACAGCACGCCCGGCCGCGACCCGCGCGGCTGGACGGTCTCGTACGCGTTCGTCGCGCTGGACGACGCAGGCTCCATCCCCGTCGCCGCAGACGACGCCGCTCGCGCCGCGTGGTTTGACGTTGCCGCGACGCTTGCGGGACCGGTGCGCGACGGCGACTCTGTGACGCTTGCGCTCGCGCACGAGGGCACGACGCTCACGAGCGAGTTCACGGCGCGCGAGCAGCCCATCACGCACCGCCTGCGCGCGCAGGGCGTCAGGGGCGCCGGCCTCGCCTTCGACCACGCGCAGATCGTTGCGGACGCATGGCTGGCGCTGCAGGGTCTCTAGGTCCTTCTCGCCCAGACGCCAGCAGCGCCAGCGAGCTTGACGGCAATGCCGGCACGGGTCGGCGCCGGCCGCGCGCTAGCCCGTGACGCCCTCGCTGCCAAGGCCGCCGCGCGCCAGGCGCCGCACCTCGCCCTCGAGCTCCGGGTGCTCGCGCACGGCCTCCTCGGTCTCCGCGCGCACGGGGTCGTCGTCCGTGTACGGGTCCGCGTCCGGCGTGTGGATGGCGTTCACCCAGTCGTGCTCAAGCACGCCGGCGGCCGCGTCGCTCAGGTACACGGACAGCCGCCCGCCGCCGCAGCCAAACTCCGCCCAGCCGTCCGGCCCAATGCGAACGTCCTTCTCCTCCCCTATCACGCAGTGCCACAGCTCGCCGGCGTGCCCCTCGCCCACCAGCATGCGCTTTGTGCCGCCTGCGCGGTCCGTCAGCACCACGGCCACACCGGAGCCCTCGCGCCCGCGCTCGCCCTCGCGCGTCCAGCCAATGGTGTCCGGATCGTCCAGCCAGTCGCGCTGGCACCCGTACGCAAAGCGCCGACGGATCTCCATCAAAAGTGGTAGCTCCACCACCGCGGGGATGTTGCCGTCGTTTGGCATGCCGTACAGGTCGCCATAGAACACGCACGGGTAGCCGGCCTCGCGAAGCAGGATGCACGCGTACGCGCTCGGCTTGAACCACGGCAGCACAAAGGACTGCAGCGCCTGCCCCGGCTGCGTGTCGTGGTTCTCTACAAACGTGACCGCGCGCACGGGGTTCCACGTGCTCAGCGTGCAATCGAGCAGCTTCGACAGGTCGAAGTCCCCGTTCGAGCACGACGCGCTAAAGAAGTGATAGTGAAGCGGCACGTCGAACAGACTCATCGTCGGCATGTCGTTTATGTACGACACCAGCTCGTCCACGCGCGGCGTCCAGTATTCCCCCACCGAGAAGAGCTCACGCCCGGCGTAGTCGCGCATCGCGGGAAGCCAGCGCTGGTAGAACTCGCGGCCCATGTGCTTGAGCGCGTCGAAGCGGAACCCGTCGAGCCCCGTCGTGTCCAGGTACCACTTGCCCCAGCGCACGAGCTCGTCGTACACGGGCTGGTACGAAAGGTCCACGTCGCAGCCCATCAGGTAGTCGTAGTTGCCGTTGTCGTCGTGGTCCACCTCGTCGTCCCAGCTCTTGCCGTCAAACAGGTAGATTCCGCCGCGGCGCGTGGCGTCGTCCCAGTCCACGCCGTGAAAGCAGCGCCAGTCCCACGTGAACGTGGAGTACCTCCCGCGCCTGCCCGGAAAGCAGAACCTGGTCCACGCACGAATCTTGTGCGGGCCCGCGACCACGCGGTTGCGGTCATCCGCGGCAACCTCGCGTGCGACGACGTCCTCCGTCGCGTCCGCGCCCATGCGCTGGTTCAGCACCACGTCGCCCAGCGCCTGCACGCCCGAGGCCTGCAGCGCCCGGATGCACGCAAGATACTCGTCCTTCGTTCCGTACTTGGTGGCGACGGTGCCCTTCTGGTCAAACTCGCCCAGGTCGTACGTGTCGTACACGCCGTAGCCCACGTCGAACCCGCCGGCCTGGCCCTTGTACGCGGGCGGCAGCCACACCGCCGTGATTCCCTCGTCCGCAAGGCGCTGTGCGCTCTTCGCAAGGCGCCTCCAGTGCGCACCGTCAGCCGGAAGGTACCAGCTGAACCCCTGCAGCATGGTTCCGTTGTCCATCAGCTCCGCCTCCGTAGGCCTCATACCCAAATGCGGCGCGCCCAACCCCTCCCTCCGGCATCACGCCACCCCGGCCGCTCTCCCAAAAATCGCAGAACGCGTTCTGCGAACGCCACCACACCAAGAAAACCGCAGTTGGGCTACCTCTGACACGAATCGCATATCGCGTTCTGCGATTTTGGGCACCAAACGATCACGCAGACTCCCACGACAAACGCCCCCAACTCGCCCCGTCTCAACCAGCACGCAACCGGGAATGCCCTAGCTGCGCGCACCCGAGGCCAACGCAAGGTCCTCGCGCAGGTTCTGGACCCCGCGCGCGAACCTCGGGTCCATGGGCGGAACCTCGATCCCCAGTCTCTTCCCAATGGTGAAGCGAACCAGGTCGTCGAACCTCCTAAAGTTCGACAGGCGCTCGGCACGCACGACGACGACCTCGTAGCCCATGTCCTGGAGCACCTCGCGGCGGTCGTCGTCGCGGTCCAGCTTGGCCGGCGCGTTGTGAAACGCCCTGCTGTCGTACTCGACAACCAGCTTCTCGTCTGCAAACAAAAGATCGACTAGCAGATACTCCTTGCGCAGCCGCGTCTGCGCCGTTTGCGACAGGTCGATTCTCTGATTGAGCAGCGGCCTGGGCAACCCGTACCCAAACATCTCCCTCGGCATGCTGAGCAGCAGGTAAAGCATGGTCTCCGCCGGAGACCTCGAGCCCTCGCCCGCGATTCCCATCGCCTCGATCGCCCGTCTCATCCCGTGAACGCCGCCGCATCCCCGCGCAAACTCCTCGAGCCCGCGAGCGTCGCACAGCGGGGCCCTCGGCTCGAAGCCACGCTCGCACCATGGCGTCACCGCGTATCTGCCGCACAGCTCCATCGCATACTCCGCCAGCGCGGGAACGCCAAGCGTCTTTCCCAGGTTCACGAACGTCAGCTCTGGACTCGTCACGTACGCGTCTTCCGCAATGCGGCTCACGCTCGAGGGAGGGAGCTCGGCAGCGCACACGTGGTTGCTCACGAACGGCTCCTTGCTTCGACTGCCCGCCGTGGGCACCATCAGATCAATCGGCCGCGCCAGCCACTCCGGTCCCCTCCCGTCGTCGCCAGGCAGGTCGATTCCACACCGCTCGATCGCCGACTTCCTTCCCGACGCCTCCCTCAGCACGGAGTCACCGGCCACGACCCCGCGCCTGCCAGAGACCCCAACAAACTCCCAGTAGCGACGCGCCGTGTTATGTGAAAATAGAATCGTCATGCCAATAGCCTAAGCCACGGGCCGCGCATGTTCCAGAAATAAATTTAACCTAAAGCAACTGGCGTTATTCCGCACATCGCTTCCTTCATCGGCAGTCTCTCCCTTACGGTGCGTCTTATCTTCAAGTTCAGCGTTTTATGTCAGATATCTTCCGTCGCACCTCCCCTGCCCAACCGCACGCCGCTCCAATTCGACCGCTTCCCCAGGCGAGAAGAACATCACCCTCCATCCCCCTACAATCAAACGTGCAACGGTCTCGCGGGCGGCGTCGCCGTGCACGCCACCGACGCCCAGCGCGCACGACGCTTCCGCCCGCGAGCCTCGCACGCGACCACAAGGAGGCCACCCATGGCAGAGGACCAGTTCATCACCTCGTTCGACGGCACACGGCTCTTCTATAACCCAGAGGTCACCGCAGATGACAAAGCCGTATGCGTCATAGTGCACGGCCTGTGCGAGCACCAGGGCCGCTACGACTACATGGCCCAGAAGCTGCACGGGGCCGGCATCGGCACGTACCGCTTCGACCACCGCGGCCACGGCAAGAGCGAGGGCGAATGCGCGTACTACTCCCGCTGGGATGAGATTCTGGACGACACCAACGTCGTGGTCGACCGCGCCATCGCCGAGAACCCCGATCGTCCCGTGTTCCTCTTCGGCCACAGCATGGGCGGCTACTGCGTCGCGCTCTACGGAGTGAAGTATCCCAACAAGAACCTCCGCGGCATCATCTGCAACGGCGGCCTCACGGAGGACAAGGCGGGCATGTTTGCCAGCACGCCCGCGGGCGTCGACCCGCACACGCAGCTCCCCAACGAGCTCGGCAGCGGCGTCTGCAGCGTCGACGAGGTTCGCGACTGGTACGCAAGGGATCCCCTCAACCGCAAGACGTTCGCGATTGGCCTGGTATATGCCCTGAAGGATGGCCTCGCGTGGTTTGCGGACAACAAGCGCAGGTTCGCGTACCCCGTGCTGCTCACGCACGGCGAGAAGGACGGCCTCATCTCCTACGAGGACACCTACGACCTGTTTGCCGCCGTCGCGAGCACGGACAAGCAGATGAAGATCTACGGCAGCTGCTACCACGAGGTCGTGAACGAGTGGTGCCGCGACGAGGTCATCGCGGACTACATCGCCTGGATGGAGCATCGCATCTAACTGGCGCGCACAACGCCCCACACGCAACTTCACATGCGCAACACCTTCCACGGCCCGTCGCGACAACACGCGGCGGGCCGTTCACGTTTCGTTCAGCCACCCGTGACGTTTGTCACCATCGCGGGCACATCGGCCACAACCCGCCCCAAATGGGTAGAATGTGGGCATTCGGCATCAGCACGTCATAGGCACATCGGGAGGATGACATGCTCAAGCGCACTCACAGCATCGCGCGCAAGGGCCTTGCGGTCGCATGCGCGCTCACCATGGGGTTCGGCCTTGTCGCCTGCGGCACGGTCAACGGCAAGGCGGTCGACGCCACGGAGGTCAGCTCCGCAAAGAAGAGCCAGAAGGACGAATCCTCCGACACCATGAAGGTCACCATCCCCAGCTACTACTTCCAGGGAAGCGAGTACGCGGGCAAGTCCACAAAGCAGATCAAGAAGCTGCTGGAAAAGACCATTGGCACGAAGGCCGTCAAGAACAAGAACGGCAGCTGGACGGTCACGATGACCAAGGAGCAGTACAAGTCCTTCTCGTCCAAGCTGCGCAAGAGCGTGAAGGCAGCGCTCGACGCCATGGCAAGCTCCGATGCCTTCCCCAACGTGACGAAGGTGGAGCACAACAAGGACTTCTCGAAGGTCACGATCACGCTCGGCACGGACAAGCTCAAGATGGCGGACATGTACGACGCCATCGCCGTGGGCCTGCCCATCTGCGCCTACCAGCAGGTCACGGGCAAGGACGTCAAGTGCACCGTCACGCTGGTCGGCAAGGACGGCAAGGTGCTGGACAAGACCGTCGTCCCGGACGACGTAAAGGTGGACAAGTCCAAGGTGAAGGACGCCCAGGACGCCGCGAACGACCTGCTTGGCAGTCTCTCCGTCGACGGCATCACCATCGACTCAGACAACCTGCCCAACATCGACTTCCAGAACGTGTCGTCCTCGGACATCGACTCCGCCCGCCAGAAGGTGAACGACGCGCTCTCGCAGATCGTTTCCTCGCTCTCGTAGCACCGGCACGCAGGTGGGCATCCGCACCACCCAGCAAGGCGCAAGTCACGATTAGTGCGACGCAGGCGAGAAGGACGTGTGGCCATGGCCGTGCGTCCTTCTCGCCTCTTTGCCCTACGCCGCCGCAACCATCCGACTGCCGCGTCCTACTGCAGGCCGGGGATGTGCGGGATGGTGTCGAAGCCCGCCTGGAGCTCCTCGTCCGTGGGGATGTGGTCCTCAAGCTCGCCCTTGTTGTACTTGTCGTAAGCCACCATGTCGAAGTAGCCGGTTCCCGTGAGGCCAAACAGGATGGTCTTCGTCTCGCCGGTCTCGCGGCAGCGCTCTGCCTCGCGGATTGCCTGCAGGATGGCATGCGAGCTCTCCGGCGCGGGTAGGATGGTCTCGAGCTTCGCGAACTGCTCCGCCGCAGCGAACACGTCCGTCTGCTTCACCGCGACGGCTTCCATGTAGCCGTCGTGCTTCAGCTTGGACACGACGGGGCTCATGCCGTGGTAGCGCAGGCCCCCGGCGTGGTCCGGACTCGGGATGAAGCCGCTTCCCAGCGTGTACATCTTGCAGAGCGGGCAGGTCTGTCCTGTGTCCGCAAAGTCGTACGCGTACACGCCACGCGTGAGCGAGGGACAGCTCGCGGGCTCCACGCCAATGAAGCGCGTGTCGGGGTGGGTGCCATTCAGCTTGTCACGCATGAACGGGGCGATAAGACCACCAAAGTTGGAACCGCCGCCGCAGCAGCCAATCACGATGTCCGGGTACTCGCCCAACTCCGCAAGCGCCTCATACGACTCCAGACCGATGACGGACTGGTGCAGCAGCACCTGGTTCAGCACGCTGCCCAGCTGGTAGCGACCCTTGTTGCCCGGCACGTTCAGCGCGCGCTCCACCGCCTCGCTGATGGCCGTGCCCAGCGACCCGGTGCACGCGGGGTCGTCCGCCAGGATCTTGCGGCCGGCCGCGGTGGTGTCGGAGGGCGACGGCGTGATGGTGGCGCCAAACGTCTGCATCACGCTGCGGCGGAACGGCTTCTGCTCGTACGAGCACTTCACCATGTACACGTCCAGGTTCAGCCCAAAGTGCGCCGCTGCCTCGGAAAGCGCAGTGCCCCACTGGCCGGCACCCGTCTCGGTCGTGATGTTCGTGATGCCTTCGGCGTACGCGTAGTATGCCTGCGCCAGTGCGGAGTTCAGCTTGTGCGAGCCAGATGTGTTGTTGCCCTCGAACTTGTAGTAGATCTTAGCCGGCGTGCCCAAGGCGCGCTCCAGGTTGTACGCGCGGCACAGTGGGCTCGGACGGTACACGCGATACATCTCCATGACCGGCTCGGGGATGTCAAAGTAGGCCGTGTCATCATCCAGCTCCTGCTCGCACAGCGCACGTGCGAACACCGGCGCGATGTCGTCCACCGTGGCGACCTTGCCGTTGGGAAGCCGCATGGGCTCCGGCTTTTCCGGCATGTCAGCACGCAGGTTGTACCAAGCGGTAGGAATCTGGTCCTCGCGCAGATAGGTGCGATAAGGTTCGGTGGTCGTCGTCTCTGCCATGGTCTTCTTCCTTTCCTCTGGACGCTCCCGCGCCCGTCCAATGGTGACCCGTCTCTTGCGGCACGCGCGGTGCCATGCCACCTCGGCGTACAAAAAGACCCCCGGAGCTAGTCCGAGGGCCTTTTGATGTGTATGGTTAGGCGGCCGTCGCTAGTCCGGAAGTCCAGTAGTCCTTGTCCACCACCATGCGCCAGCAAGCACCCGGGTGCCTGCGCTCGCGATGTTGTTGGCTGCAAAGGACATCTGCCTTCCTCCTGTTGACGTTGGAGCACACGATACGGCTCCTCTATTTCCGCCATGTTTCCGCCGAGAAACGCCTTCGTTTCTCGGCGTGGGCCCACCACGGCACCAGACCGTCATGCCGCCGCAGCGCTAGGGCCTACTCCTCACGCCAGCCCTTGCACACGTCCACCCATCCCAGGGAGTGGCTCGCCTGCTCAAGCTCTTCCATCGTGGTGTCGACGCCTGTGTTCTCGCTGCCGGCGGCGGGTCGCACAAAGTTGTAGCGCCTAATCGATACGTCCAGGTAGCACTTGACTCCGGGCTTCACGTCAAAAGGGCAGACGCCGCCCATGGGATGACCCACGCGCTCCTCCAGCTCCTCAGGTTTGACGAAAGTCGGCTTCGTGTGGAACTGCCTCTTGAACGCGGAGTTCCACACCTTCGCGTCGCCAGCGCACACCACAAGCACCGCGTCGCCGTCCACGTCGAACGCCATCGTCTTGCCAATCTGCCCGGGCTCCAAGCCAGATGCCTCCGCCGCCTGCTCCACGGTCGCCGTCAGCACGTCGTACGTGATGATCTTCTCGTCCAGACCATA
>Ga0256404_1011948_pt1 | contig 11447 bp, 10 predicted proteins | sample RumenRJG_01DNA_FD_185990 | JGI IMG/M metagenome (GOLD analysis project Ga0256404, IMG submission 185990) | Bovine rumen microbial communities from Lethbridge, Alberta, Canada - RJG_01 | ecosystem: Host-associated > Mammals > Digestive system > Stomach > Rumen | place: Canada: Alberta | collected... | reverse complement strand
CTTGACGGCAGACCAGAAAGCATACCTTTCAACGCTGAGATCGACCACCGCAACTATAATCGGCGGCACGGGCGCAGTAAGCGCGGGCATAGAAAAAGAGCTGAAAAAGTCGTTCAAAACAGTCAACCGTCTCGGCGGAGCAAACCGCTTTGAGACCTCTGTACTCGTTGCACAGCACTACTTTGATGATCCACCGACCATCGCTCTTGCCTACGGTTTGAACTTCCCCGACGGCTTGTGCGGCGGCCCTCTCGCAATGACGTACGAGTGTCCTCTGATACTCACCGTCAGCAACAACTACACCGCAGCAAAAGCGTATGCAAAACAAATAAAAGCGACAAGCGCCGTCACATTCGGAGGCTCGTCACTAATAACCGATGCCGCAATAAACGGCATTCTGGGCAAATAAAAGTAAACAAAAACGGCTCTCTGTAAACCTCACAGAGAGCCGCTTTTTATCTTTCACATATCAATCGCTCGATCTTCCCGAGCCGCACAAGGCGCATATAGTCGTCAATGCTTTGCAGCTTTTGAGCAAAAACCGTTGCACATCTCCCGCCCGATACCGTATCGTGCCTGTCAGATCCTGCGACCTTCACAAGACCGTAGCTTTCTGCATACAGGTCCGCACGCTGATCGAACTTCGGATCACAGTTGCCCGCGTTAAAGACCTCCACCGCATCAACGTCATACGGATACAGCCGTATCGTGTCAATGTAGCCTGCCTCGCGGAAAGGGTGCGCGTGAACGATAAGTCCGCCGTTTTCGTACACAAACCCCATAAACTCCTTCACGCCCATCTGCATTATCTGCGGGTTCGCCTTCAGCCACGCCTCGTCAAGCCCGTAAACAAGCAGGTCCGTACCAAAGTAGGAGTACTCGATCCCGAAAAAGACCGACAAGCCTATCTGCTCACCCACGCGCTTTGCGTCCTTGTAGCCCTCGCAGTAGCGCTCGCACTTTTCCTCCCAGCGAAGATTTTTATCGACCGCGCAGTTGCCGTTGAAAAAGTGGTCGGTGACGATAATGCCGTCATAGCCGGCATCCTTGTAGTACCGTGCAAGCTCCGCACCCGTGGCGCGACCGCAGGCACTTCCCTGCGAGGTGTGGCAGTGCGTTTCGTAAATGTACTCCATCAATCAGCTATCTTTCTTGCCTCAACATAGTAGCGCTTGTCCCACGCGTGACCCATAGAGAAGGTCTTTCTCGGCAGCGCGCCGTCGCATATAACTGTCGGGAAAAGCTCGGACTTCGCCATATCCGGCAGCAGCACGCCCAGCGCATCAGCACCCTTTGAAAGACTGTCGATGACCTCCGTGCCGTGAATGTAGTCTATCTTGCCGCCGTTTGCTTTCATATACCCGTCAAGGAAATTCTGAAGTGAACCGACAGTAAGCTTTGAGCTTGCCTTGTGAATGTAAAAGTCCTCGTGCGCACCGTCAGTAACGACCGTTATCTTCTGCTCGCTCGGCTGCTTTGAAAGCCCCAGAGCCTGCGTCATCTCAGCCATAAGCTTTGCCCTGTCGATGCCCGTGCAGATCCTGTGTATAGCCTCAAATTCCAGTGCAGGCGAGTGCAGATTGACTATCTCCACAAGCGCGTATCTGCACCTTGCATTTGTCATGTCCCTGCCCTTGTTCTGCGCCTTCTGCTCCTCGTAGAAAGCCTTCGCCGTAGCAAGCGAGTGGTTTCCGTCACCCATAGCAAACGTCAGCACAGCCTCGTTCTCATAGCCGTAGCGCTCATTGAAAGCAGCCTGCGAGTCAAACTCCTCCAGCGTTTCAAGCAGCCCGGCCTGCGTGTCCTTGTCTATCAGCCAGCCCGTTATGTGACCGCCGTTTTTCATCATATCAAAGTCATACACCTTTTCAAAGCTGTCCTTTTTAGCTGCAAGCGGCTCAACGATGCTCTTTTTCGCATCGTCAACAAGTATCATAATGTGCGGCAGCTCAACAGGCGCACCGCGTCTTACCTTTATCCTCGGCGGAATGCGCTCAACAACAGTTGCCTCCGTCGCCCTCACCTTGCTGTTTGAGCCTTTGTTGTAGTCATACTCCTCCAGGTCGATAGCACCGACAATGCCTGCCCTCACCTTTCCGTCAGCCTGCACGCGCTCGATGTAGATAAGCGCGTCCTTGTACTCGGTGAATGTATCCTGCGCCATGTACTCGTTCATCTTCCCGTGAATTCTGTCAATGCGCGCATCAACGTCATCACCCTCAAGGTAGACCTCGGGCAGAATAAGATCGAGCGTGCTTTTGCTGCCCTGTGTTATCTTCTCAACGTCCGCCCAGTATTGCGGCTCGCTCGTGTACTGGTCGCACGCAACGACCGCCCACTTTGTCATATCCGTATTCTTTGGCAGAAGAATATCTGCCGGCTTGAAAGCTGCCATTTAGATCAAACTCCTTTATGTTTAAGATTTTTGTTTTTAATATACAAGCTGCAAAGTATTGCTGCTTTTGATAGTCAGATGTAAGAGGTAAGAGGCTAAGTCCCGCCTTGCTGCGTTGAATTTACCTCCTCTGCCTGCAACTGCTCTTTTGCTTTTTTGTAACAATACATAAAAATAAACCAGCCAAGCTCGATGCAGTATGTCGGAACAACAAAGAAAAGCCAGAATAAACCTGCGGCGAAATCATTCAGAACAGACAAATACAGTGTCGCCGTCACAGCAGAAATTGCTGTAAATACTGCCATTACGAGATAACGCTCTCTTTTGTGCAAACCTTTCTTTTCTCTTATACGATCGGAAATGACCATATACCACGAGCCAAGTGCAACGGGTGTAAAAAAGAGAAATACGATCAAAAACAAATTCTCCGGCTTATGCGGAGATACCATCAGTCCCGCAATAGCTGCCGCCGAATATATGACCGACTTTATCACATTTACAACCATATCTCCTACCTCTTACTTCTTATCTCTTATTTCTGAGCTGCATCTCGCTTTGCATCTGCACAAAGCCGTACTTTTCATAAAGCGGTCTGCCCATATCCGTCGCCTCGAGCGTGATGTGCTCAACGCCCCTTGCCTTTGCGTCCTGCACCAGCAGTTCAAGCGTCCTGTACGCGATACCCTGCCGTCTGTACTCGGGATCGGTGTACATATTCATAACATATGCCTTTTTGCCCGATGTCACATCGCAGGTCGGCATAACGCTGTAATAGCTCATACCGCCCGTGCCGATAAGCCTTTGCCCGTCAAAAACAAGATAAGCCGTGTGGCTGCCGTCAGCAAGCGCCCTTTTGTAGTACTCTCTCGACTGCCTTTCTATCTCGCTCATATCCGCATCATCGGGCAGCTTGTTCGCCGCCTTCAGCACCATCACCCTTGACGAAACGAGCATCTCAAGGTCGTCCATATCCGCTTTTGTGTAAACGTACTGCATATTTTATCTCCTGCCGAAATTATTATTCTGATAATTGTTATCGGGATAGTACCCATTGGGATTGTTCTGATAGTTAGGGTAATTCGGATAATTCCCGTTCTGATAAGGATAATTCTGATATGGATAGTTCTGATAATCAGGATAGCCCTGATACATATTGCTGTTGTACGGCGGATTGACATACGCGCCGAAATCTGCAATGTTCTGCGGCTGCTCCTTGCCTTTGATTATCGCCGCAACAAGCGTACCTACGAACTCAAAGAACAGCATCGGCGAAATGATATACAGCATCATAAAGCCGTATCCGAACTTGTCCGTTTTGCTGTTGGGGGTAAAATAGGCCAAACCGTAACAAACGCTTACCGCAAGGCATATGCCCGTCAATACCGCAAAGAACACAAGTACGTTCCCCTTAGGCTTGCCCTTAGCCAGTCTTGCCTTGTTGTAATAGTAACCTATCCACGCCGCCACAGTTATCGGCAGACATATCATAAACCCGATAAATCCGATTACCCACAGTAATACCGAGTCAATTGTCCACAGCAGTGCCGCCGCGATAGTCTCTACCGTGAAAAATATAGCCAGAGCGTTCATAGCCTCTCCCCCCTTGTCTGCAATTTACAAAAAAACAGGGCGGCAAAACCTTACCACCCTGCTTATTCACTCATTCTTCTGTTTCTGTATCTGCCTCGTCAGCCGCCTTATTATCAGCAGCCTCCTTTTCAGTCTGCGCGGTGGTGGTCTTGTTTGCGCCGCAGCAGTTCTTGTACTTTTTACCGCTTCCGCACGGACAAGGAGCATTTCTGCCTATCTTCTCTTTCTTGCGGATAGTTATGTTGTGATGTACCTTGTTTTCCTTGTAAACGTCCTCACGCTTGGGCGCGTCCTCGTTCTTTCTCACCTGAATGGTAAACAGCATCCTCACCGTGTCCTCGCGGATAGATGCGACCATGTTATCGAACATATCCATACCCTCAACACGGTACTCGACAACAGGGTTCTTCTGACCGTACGAACGCAGACCGATACCTCTCTTGAGTTCCTCCATATCGTCGATATGTGCCATCCACTTTGTATCAACGACCTTGAGCAGACAAACTCTCTCGACCTCGTGCAGCATCTCCGTGCCAAGCTCTTCCTCGCGCTTTTTGTAAAGCTCGTTCGCCCTGTCAGAAAGCAGTTTCACGATATCTTCCTTGTTAATGTCGTCAAGCTCCTGAACGGTGTAGTTGAAATCGTCCTCTGTCGTGAGGATACCCGCAAGGTGCTCACGCAGACCAGAAAGGTTCCAGTCGTCCTTGATATCATCATCGAGCAGGTAAGCATCTACCGAGTCAACAACATACTGGTCGATCATATTTACAATGTAATCGTGAACATCCTCGCCGTCAAGCACCTTCTGACGCTGACCGTAGATGATCTCACGCTGCGTGTTCATAACATCGTCGTAGTTGAGGACATTCTTTCTGATGTTGAAGTTTCTGCCCTCTATCTTCTTCTGCGATGACTCTATGATGTTGGTCAGCATCTTTGACTGTATCGGCGTGTTCTCGTCAACCTTGAGCATATCCATGATGCCCGTTACCTTGTCGCCGCCGAATATTCTCATAAGATCGTCCTCAAGTGAGAGGAAGAATGTGCTCTCGCCCGGGTCGCCCTGACGTCCCGAACGTCCGCGCAGCTGGTTGTCGATACGTCTTGCCTCGTGTCTTTCCGTACCGATGATGTACAGACCGCCTGCCTCTCTTACCTTGTCAGCAAGCTCTGCGACCTCTGCGGAGAAGCCCTTGTAAAGCTCCTCATATCTCTTTCTTGCAGCAAGTATCTCCTCGTCCTCCGTTACCGACGGACCCGAAGCCGCAACAGCGATCTCCTCGGAGTAGCCCTCCTTCTGAAGCTGTGCAAGCGCCTTGTACTCAGCGTTACCGCCGAGCATGATATCCGTACCACGTCCTGCCATGTTGGTCGCGATAGTTACCGCACCGAACTTACCTGCCTGTGCAACGATAAGCGCTTCCTTGTCGTGATACTTTGCATTGAGCACCTCATGCTTGATGCCCTTGTTTTTGAGCAGCTTTGAAAGGTATTCACTCTTTTCGATAGAGACCGTACCTACAAGCACAGGCTGTCCCTTTTTGTGACACTCCTGTATCTGCTCGATAACGGCATTGAATTTACCCTTTTCGGTCTTGAAGATAACATCGGGGTGGTCTATTCTTGCGATAGGCTTGTTAGTCGGCACCTCGATAACGTCAAGACGGTATATCTCCCTGAACTCGTCCTCCTCGGTGAGCGCAGTACCTGTCATACCCGACAGCTTTTCGTAAAGTCTGAAATAGTTCTGGAAGGTGATAGTAGCGATAGTCTTTGACTCTCTTGCGACCTCTACGCCTTCCTTTGCCTCGATAGCCTGATGCAGACCGTCATTGAAACGTCTGCCCACCATGATACGGCCCGTGAACTCGTCAACGATAAGCACCTCGCCGTCCTTAACAACGTAGTCGATATCCTTTCTCATCGTACCGTTAGCCTTGATAGCCTGGTTGATGTGGTGCAGAAGCGTCATATTCTCCGTGTCCATAAGGTTGATGACGTTGAACGCCTTTTCAGCCTTTTTCACACCGCTTTTGGTAAGTGTGGCAGTTCTCGCCTTCTCGTCAATGATATAGTCGCCGCCGAGCGCATCGTTGTCGGCTTTGTCGTCCATCTCAACGACCTTTACGGCTTTAAGTGTCTTTGCGAATCTGTCCGCAAGGGTGTAAAGCTGTGTTGACTTGTCGCCCTGTCCCGAAATGATAAGCGGAGTTCTCGCCTCATCTATAAGTATCGAGTCCACCTCGTCCACGATAGCGAACGAATGCTCTCTCTGTACCTTGTCTTTTTTGTAGATCACCATGTTGTCACGCAGGTAATCAAAGCCGAACTCGTTGTTCGTACCGTAGGTGATGTCGGAGAAATACGCCTTTCTCTTATCCTCCTTGCTCATGCCCGGCAGTACGCAGCCGATAGTGCAGCCCAGGAACTTGAACACCTTGCCCATTTCTTCCGACTGGAACTTTGCCAGGTAGTCGTTGACCGTTACAACGTGAACGCCCTTGCCGTCCAGCGAGTTTGCATACGCAGCTAGACACGCAACGAGAGTTTTACCTTCACCTGTTTTCATTTCCGCGATACGTCCCTGATGCAGAACGATAGCACCGATTATCTGAACAGGGTAAGCCTTTTTGTCAAGCACCCTGTACGCAGCCTCACGGCAGACAGCCAAAGCGTCGCAAAGAACGTCGTCAAGCGTTTCGCCGCCGCTTACTCTGTCCTTGAGCACCTGCGTCTGCGCAGAAAGCTCCTTGTTGTCCATAGCCTGGTATTTCTCTTCAAGGTCAAGCACCTTCTGCTTGATAGGCTCTATCTTTTTAAGCTCCTTTTTAGAGTAGTTACCGAATAACTTATCTACTAAACCCATTTTATCTTTCCACCTTTTGTCATTTATCTTTTTTTGATACGGGTATATTCTCATATAGCTACAAAAATACACTATATATTATACAACAAGCGAGTAGGAATGTCAACAAAAATCGCAAAACTTTTAACATACCGCTAACAAAAAAAGCAGGAGAGCATTTTGCTCTCCCGCAGTGGTTATTGTTAAACTGTTCCGTAGGTATACTTTACAATTTCCAATACAGATTCAAAATTTCCTTTCAACGCTTCCTGCGGCGAATAGATTATCTCCTCTGTAAGCTCATCTCCCGAATAAGTCTGCTTTGATGTCGGATAATACTCTCTGCCGTAATTATTTTTAACCTTTGTCTTTGGCAGAGTGACCTTTACATAGCTGTCTGCGTTGTAGGTATATTCATAATGGAAATCGGATGCTACAGTCATACTTCCGGCAATCATAGATTCAGTCTTACTCGATGTGCGGTTGTTTTTAGCATCGTAGGTCGACGAAACTATCGTCTTGTTTCCAACTGAATCTACTGTAGTCGTTCTGACAACATTTCCATTGGAATCGTACTCGTAGGTTTTATCGGCACTGGCGCTTTTTCCGGTTTGGAACTTGTTATCGGTATGTTCAGATGCAAGCCTGCCGTCTTTGTACGAATATGTTGTAACTCTCATTGAGATATATTTATCCTGCGTTCCGAAATAGTACGTTTCCTTTGTTATGTTTTGATTATTGTCATACTCGTACAGATACGTATCATTTACACGACCGGATTTATACATCAGACTTTTTATTATCAAGCCTTCATCATTATAAAATGTTTCACTTGACATCTCATTTTTTTCGTTATAATACTTGCAGTGTTTATAGTTATCGTCATATTCATATCTTGCACCACTCTCCTTTGATGCCGCCTGTGATTTTGTTATATCTCCTGTTATCGTAAACTTTGAAGGAACAGGCTCGCCTTTATTGTTTTTCACATATTCACGAGTCTGTGTATATATCAGCTCACCGCTCGGAGTAAGATGCTCGACCTTTAACAGCACCTCTTTTTCTTCCTGCTTTTCTTCGGCATTGCTGCTGTCGCTGTCCGAGCTTGCATCGGCTTTGCTGTCAGCCTTGCTTTCGCTGTCTGCGCCGCTTTCCGTCTTGCTTTCGCTGTCAGCCACGCTTTCACTTTGCGCCTGTGACGAGCTTCCCTCGGTCTTTTCGGTATCTGCCGTGCTTGCACTGTCACCGCACGCGGTCATGCAAGCCGCCATAAAAACCGACAAAACTATCGCTAAAGCCCTCTTTTTCATAAATATCACTCCCTTGCATCATTTCTATGTGTATTGTATCACCACTGTTGATTATTGTCAAGTCATCATACCGCATTTGACTTATTTTCGGGTTTGTGTTATAATAAATTGTTTACTGTACAATTTAAAGAGGGAGAGTAAAAAATGATAACAGTTTCAAACGTCAGCATTTCCTTTGCAGGTCAGCAGCTTTTCAAGGACGTTGACCTCAAATTCACACCCAACAACTGCTACGGCATCATCGGCGCAAACGGCGCAGGCAAATCCACATTCCTGCGTATCCTCTGTGGCGAGCTTGAGCCCACCACAGGCGAGGTCATTATCCCAAAGGATACCCGCCTTTCCGTGCTTCGCCAGGACCACTTCGCCTTTGACGAGTATACCGTCCTTGATACCGTGATAATGGGCAACAAGCGCCTTTACGACATCATGCAGGAAAAGGACGCGCTGTACGCCAAGGAGGATTTCTCCGAGGAGGACGGCGAGCGTGCAGGTGCCCTTGAAAGCGAGTTTGCCGAGCTTAACGGCTGGGAGGCGGAATCCGATGCCTCCAAGCTGATACAGGGACTTGGTCTGCCCGAGGATATCCTCTATTCGCAGATGTCAACCCTCAGCGGTAACGAGAAGGTCAAGGTGCTGCTTGCGCAGGCGCTTTTCGGCAACCCCGATATCATCATGCTCGACGAGCCGACCAACCACCTCGATATCGACGCTATCAGCTGGCTGGAGGAGTTCCTTTCGGACTACTTCGGCACCGTGCTTGTCGTTTCGCACGACAGGCACTTCCTCAATAACGTCTGCACCCATATAGTCGATATCGACTACACCAAGATAAAAATGTATGTCGGCAACTACGAGTTCTGGTACGAGTCCTCACAGCTTATGCAGCGAATGATAAACAACCAGAACAAAAAGACCGAGGAGAAGATAAAGGAATTGCAGGAGTTTATCCAGCGATTCTCTGCCAACAAGTCCAAATCCAAGCAGGCGACTTCGAGAAGGAAGCTGCTTGACAAGCTCACCGTTGAGGAGCTTCCCGCATCGTCAAGAAAGTACCCATACATCGGCTTTACAATGGACAGAGAGCTTGGCAAGGATGTTCTTAAAGTCAACGGCATCTCCAAAACAGTTGACGGCGTAAAGCTGCTCAACAACGTTTCCTTCACCCTTTCAAGAACCGATAAGGTCGCATTCATCGGCGAGTCAGAGCAGGCAATAACCATGCTTTTCAAAATTCTTGCCGAGGAGGAGCAGCCCGACGAGGGCAGCATCAAGTGGGGCGTTTCGACCTCCCGTTCCTACTTCCCTATCGACAATTCCAGCTACTTCAACGATAACGATACCACCATCGTTGACTGGCTGCGTCAGTATTCGCGCTCGGAAATAACCGATACCTACCTGCGCGGCTTCCTGGGCAAAATGCTCTTCTCGGGCGACGAGATCTACAAGCCCGTCAAGGTACTCTCGGGCGGCGAGAAGGTAAGGTGTATGTTCTCGCGAATGATGCTCTTCGGCTCAAACGTGCTTATCCTTGACAGACCTACCAACCACCTCGATCTTGAATCTATCACCGCCGTAAACAACGGTCTTTCCGACTTCAAGGGCGTAGTTATATTTGCGACTCACGACCACGAGATCGCACAGACCGTCGCTAACAGAGTCATCGAGATAACCCCCGACGGCTGCCTTGACCGAATGGGAACATATGAAGAGTTCCTCGATTTCCGCCGCGAGCGCGGTATGAAGTCCTTCATCGAGTAACGCTATGAACAATCCAAAGTGCCTCCTGCTCACCATCTGCGCCGCTATGATGCTCGTTTCCTGCTCGCACAGCAGCGAGAGCGAAAAGCAGACCGTCACCGAGCCGCAAAGCGTCAGCGCCACCGCGCAGACATCGGCTTCAACGACCGCATCGCAAACGTCCTCGGCATCAAAAACCGCCGCAAGCACATCATCAAGCACCGCCGTCACAACATCTGCAAAGCCTGCCGAAACTATGCCTGCCGCAGCTTCTGCCGACCGCACCAAGCCGACAATATTCACCAAAAGCACGACCGTATACCACCTCGCAGGCACCGCCTTTGACCTGAACAACTACATCAGCTACGGCGATGATACCGACAGGCATCCGCGCCTTTCCTGCACAGGCAAGGTCGATACGAGCAAGCCGGGCGATAACCCGATAAAAGCGACCGTCACAGACGCATCGGGCAACACCGCCTCGCATGATCTCACCGTCAAGGTCGTGACCACCCTGCCAAAGCAGCAAGCTCCGCAGATCCCCTCAATGACCTTCGATGCGTTCAAAGCCAGGTACAAGGCAGACAACACGCGCTTTGGCATCGACGTTTCACAGTGGCAGGGCAATATCGACTTCAAAGCCGTCAAAAACGCAGGCTGCACCTTCGCCTTTATCCGCGTAGGAACAAAATTCAGCGGCTTCACCCTCGACCCGTATTTCAAGCAAAACCTTGAAGGCGCGCTCGCCGCAGGTCTTGACGTTGGTGTGTACCTCTACACGACCGACCACACCGAGCAGTCAGCACGCGAAAGCGCAAAGTGGGTAGCAGCGCAGCTCGGCGGCAAAAAGCTCACCCTGCCCGTCGCGTTCGACTGGGAAGAGCTTGACGGTTTTCAGAATTACGGCGCAAGCATAAATGATGTCAACCGCGCATATATCGCGTTCAAAAACGAGCTCGCACAAAACGGCTATTCATCAATGCTCTACGGAAGTGTCGGGACATTCAGTACCCTCTGGCTCGACTCCGTAAAAGCTTCAAGCCCCGTGTGGCTCGCCCAGTATACCGATAAACCGACGTATAACGGCGACTTCGGCATCTGGCAGGTCTGCTTCGGACGTATCGCAGGCATCAGCGCCAATACCGATTTCAACGTGCTTTACACAAATAAACGCTATAAATGATAAAAAGTCATCACAGATCTTCTCCGTGATGACTTTTTTCATCAAATCAGTATTTGCCGCCGCGGCGGCGCGCTTGTCCGTCGCATATCGGTTTGAGCAGGCAGCGGCTTTCGTGCCGCTCCGGGCTTTCACTTTGTGATAGCGGTACAAGAGTAGAGCTGTGTTGTGCAAACCGCGGTAAATCCGCATTTGTTGTGGTATTCCTGTCAAGTAACCGTGGGTATTCTCTTGGGAGTGTTTTTTCTCAAACTCTTTTTCTGAACTCTCTAACACTTTTCAGTGACGGGAGCTTTGCCTCCCGTTGCTGAAAAGTCATTAAAAGGTTTAGGAAGGGGGTCTGGGGGAGAACCCTTCTCCAAAAGGGTTTCCCCCAGCTGCTCGACA
>Ga0256404_1011947_pt1 | contig 11449 bp, 6 predicted proteins | sample RumenRJG_01DNA_FD_185990 | JGI IMG/M metagenome (GOLD analysis project Ga0256404, IMG submission 185990) | Bovine rumen microbial communities from Lethbridge, Alberta, Canada - RJG_01 | ecosystem: Host-associated > Mammals > Digestive system > Stomach > Rumen | place: Canada: Alberta | collected... | reverse complement strand
CGCGACGCGGAGGATTTTTACCTGGTCCTGACAGGACAGGAAGCCTGCGGCGCGGAGCGGATCCGCACCGGCCCGGAGCCGGTGCTGCGCTTAAGGGACGGGAACGTATACAGCTTCCAGCGGGGAACCATCTTCCTGGATGGGATACGGCTCCGGGAGCTTCTGGCGGTGGACGTGACCGAAGAATACAGGATCCGGGAAGAGCTCAGGGAAAAAAGAGTCCGTGCCGATGCTGTCCGGACACGGCTCAGGAACCTGAACCGGACCATCACCGCCATGACGGTGGAACGGGAGACTCTGGAGGCGAAGACCAGGATCCATGACGCGTGGGGACGGCTCCTTCTGACGGCGAGGCGCTGGTATGCCGATCCCGGATCCGTGGACTGGAAGGTGCTTTCCGCCGAGTGGCGGAGGGTCAGCGAAATCATGAAAAACGAGGGGCCGAACGCCATGCGTACAGAATATGTGGACGCGCTGCGGGATGCCTGGCACATGGGGGTGGAGGTCACCGCGGAAGGTCTTCTTCCGGAGACATCGCCCGCAAAGGAGCTTCTGATCCTGGCGGTAAATACCTGCGTGACCAATACTCTGCGCCATGCGGAGGGCAGAAAGGTCTTTCTGTCCTGCCGGATAGAGGACGGATGCTGGATCGCAGAGCTCCGGAATGACGGAAGAAGGCCGGAAAAAGAGATTCGGGAAGGCGGCGGTCTCGGAAACCTTCGGAGAAGAACGGAAGATGCCGGCGGCAGCATGGAGATTCTTTCCGTGCCGGAATTTGTGCTGAAGCTCAGGATTCCGGCGTTCGCCGTTGGGACAGAGGCAGCTCCGGAGAAGGATATCCGGGAAGAAAGCAGAGAGGAGGATACAGGTCTTGGCAAGCGTACTCATTGTGGATGACCAGCTGGTGGCGCGCCAGCTGTTTGAAATGCTCCTGAAGGATTCGGAAAACTACCGGGTGGCGGATTCCCTGGCCAGCGCCGAGGGGGCGGTGGCATGGTGCCGGGTCAATCCGGTGGATCTGATTCTGATGGACGTGGTGATGCTGAACGGGAGAAACGGCCTGGAGGCGGCGAAGGAGATCCGGAAATACCGACCGAATGTCCGCATCGTGGCGGTGACCAGCATGCCGGAGGAGAGCTTTCTGGAACGGGCGCGGGAGGCGGGCATCGACAGCTTCTGGTATAAGGAGGTCCAGGAGCGGCCTCTTCTGGAAGTTCTGGACAGGACCATGGCAGGGGAGCATGTTTATCCCGACAGTTCCCCGGAGCTCATGCTGGGGAACTGTCTCAGCATCGAGATCACGCCGAAGGAGATGGGGGTTCTCCGGGAGCTGACCACCGGAGCCACGGATCAGGAGATCGCGGAACGGCTGAATGTCAGTGCGGCCACCGTGCGCTTCCATGTGAAGAATCTTCTCTCAAAGACCGGCTTTCGGAGCCGCACGCAGCTGGCGGTGCGGGCCCGGACCAGGGGCCTGGTGATCGGGGGAGAAACCTATCAATTATGATAGGTTAATAAAGCCCGAAAATCGGTAAAATATAGGTGCGGAATACTGTGATTTACTGTGAGGGAACCGGATCCCGGTCCGGAGCAGCGTCTGAACACCGATCCACAGTCAGTCAATCGAAGAAGGGAGGAACTGTTACCATGAAAAGAAAAGTGCTTTCTGTCATTCTGGCGGCAGCGGTCATTCTGAGCTTCACCGGCTGCGGCAAGAAGAAGCCTGCGGAGACCACCGCGGCTCCCACGACAGCCCCTGCGGCCGCGGCCCCCACGGAGGCCCCGTTCGTGGAGGAGGAGCCTGCGAAGAATGAACTGGACAAAAAGAACCCCATCCCGGGGATCAACAAAGAGTACCGGCTGACGGAGCAGAAATTCGAGGAGGAGAACCTGATCCTCCGGCTGCCCGAGGGCGTCTCGGCAGTGAATGAGGGACGGGGAGAGAACCACGGCCATATCACGGTGACGGATCAGGAGGACGGGTGGAAGCTCATGTTCCGTCCTACGAATTTCTCTCTCGGAAATATGGTCAACAACGTGGACACTTCCGCGAATTACGCCGGAAACTGGATCAAGGAAGACTGGTCCCGGGACGTTTCCACGACCCTGGCAGGCTTCCCGGCCCGGGTCTGGGCCAACAACATCCGCAAGGGATGGCTGCACCCCTCCAACGAGAACGATGCTCCCGCCGTGGACATCATTCTGGATTACGGCGAGACGCTGGTGGGCGAGTGGCTCGGCATGCAGGTCCGCCTGGAGGCCCTGGAGCCGAAGGACGACACGAACATCTACCACTACCTGTACAACAGTAAGCTCCGCGCGGTGCTGAACAGCTTCGAGCTGGTGAAGACACCCGACGGCAAGGAGTACACGGCCAACGGCATTACCGCCACCTTCCCCGCGCGCTGGCCGGTGAAGGCGGGTGAAAACAGCATGGTCGCGCTTCTCCAGGGCGGTGAGCTGAGCGGCGGCATCACCATCTCCACCCAGTACAACACGGATCTGCAGCATCACGTCGACGCGTACGAGGGCGAGCAGTTCACCCGCACTTACGGGGACAATGAATGGGTCAGCGTCATCGCGAAGCACACCTTTGAAAAGGGTGAGGGAGAAGAGCCGACGATTGTCCACAGCATGTATATGTTCAGCAAATTCAACGACAAGATGTGCGCCTGCACCCATGTCAGCAGCAACAGCTGGCAGCCGGAGGACTATAAAAAGTTCCTGGACAACGAGCAGTTCGTGGCCCTCATGAATTCCGTGAAGCTGGATCCCTCCGCGTGGCACCAGCCCGGCACCGCCGAGGTGAACGGGATCCTGTCCTCCAGCGGCTCCATCCGCTCCTACAGCGGCACGGACACCGAGCTTGAGATCCCGGCGATGATCGGCGAGTACAATACGGTCTTTATCGGCGGCAACGCTTTTAAAGACAATAAGACCCTTAAGAAGGTCGTGATCCCCGAGGGCGTGACGGAGATCCAGAGCGGCGCCTTCGAGGGCTGCACCGCCCTGGAAGAGGTGGTCCTGCCCGACACGCTGAATTTCGTCTACCAGAACGCCTTCCGGAACTGCCCGGCGCTGAAGGACGTGAAGCTTCCGGAGAGCGTGACCTTTGTCGGCACCTCCGCCTTCGCGGAGTCCGGACAGGGCACCTTCACGGGAAGCGCCGCGGCCTATGACCGCCGCTGCTTCGCGGACAGCACCTTCGGGACCATTTCCTTCCCGAACGGCGCCGATCTTTCCGCGGATCATCTGTTCTATCAGACCAAGGCTTCGAAGGTGGAGCTGCCCGGCGACCTGGAGGTCCTCGGCGAGGGCGCCTTCTCGAACACGGAGAACATCCATGAGATCGAGCTTCCGGAGACCGTCAGGACCATCGGCAGGGGCGCCTTCCTCAACATGCGCGGCCTTATGAAGCTGAACCTGCCGGAGGGCATCGAGGAGCTTCCGGAGAACATGACCGCCAGCACCACCACGGACGTCATCGTGGTCCCGAAGAGCGTGAAGAAGATCGGCTACCAGGCCATTTATGACGCCAACATCGTCGTGATTCAGAACCCGAAGGTGGAGATCGCGGCGGGCGGCATCGACGGCGATTACGTCTATCTTGAGGACGCGAAGAATTTCGTGTTCGACGGCAGCGCGGGCGAAGTGATGCGCGGAAGCTGCCTCTACCTGGACGGCGTCTACGATCCGAAGAACGAGATCCAGGGAGACTTTTACGGGGCGACTGCCTTCAGCTACCAGTTCTACCTGCCCATGGACGCAACCTTCGCGGAGAGCGACGCCCTCGATGCATACCTTCTTTCCATCGGATATGAGGATAAAGCCTGGGTCGCCGGAACATCGAAGGAGTTCCTGCCGGAGAGCACCGTCGACTTTGAGGTGAACAACACTGTTCTCACCGGCTACAAGGGCGACAGTAAGAATCTCAGCGTTCCGAACTATGTCATGGAGACTGACGGCACCTTCTGGTTCACCGGCAATGTGTACCGGATTGAGGACGAAGCTTTCGCCGGAAAGGGTCTTTCCTCTTTCTTCTACAGGGGTCAGTTCGGAGACGGCACAGGCGCCCGGATCCTGAAGGACAACCCGGACCTGAAGGATATCTGGTTCAACATGGCCATCCTGTCCGAAGCGGACAGGGCGGACATCTTTGACAAGGAAGCCTTCGCGGGCGTCCCGGATGACGTGACGGTGCATCTGCCGGCATCTCTGACCGGTGACGAACGGAAGAAGGTCGAAGATTTCCTGCACTCAATCGGCATGCCCTCCGGCTGCAGCTTCGATTACTATGATTTCAGGGGAGAAGCCGCGGCAACGAGCGCCGGGAACGCTTCTTCCGCGAAGCAGGACGACGCAGAAAGCACCGCCGCGGAATCAGCCGGCACTTCCGCAGCAGCTTCCGGCACTTCCGCGGCAGCTGACGGCGCCGCTTACATCAACGACGGGACCATCACCGGCACCTACAGGCTTTACGCCATGATGGGCATGACCCTTCTTGAGTTTTCCGAGATGACCGGCATGTCCCCGAAGGATGCATCCGAGATGATCACGGTGGAGCTGAAGGACGGCGGAAAAGCCATCTTCACCAGCAGCGGAGAGCCCCACGAGGTGACTTACAGCCTTGACGGGACAAAGCTCACCATGGAAGCCGCCGACGAGAAGATGGAAGCAACGCTGGAGGACGGCCTGATGTACCTGGGCCTGGAAGGTGAGGAGACCGTCCTGGCGAGACTGACGGACGTGGCTTTCGCGGTTCCGGACAAGGGCGAGGCCACTGTGTGGAAGGGGACCTACACCAAGTTCGTGGGCGATCCGGACACTTCGAAGGACACGAGTGAAGAATTCTCCCTGGAGCTTTATGAGGACGGCACAGGTGTCCATCACCGCTCCGACATGGACTTCAAGGTGACCTGGGAACTGAAGGGTGAGGATTTCACCATGAGCGAGACCTTCATCGGCGACCCCATCGTCTACACCGGAACCCTCTCCGGAAACAGCCTGCATCTCTTCAACGGCGATCCGGAGAACGATCTGACCTGTGAGTATGTTTACACGAAGTAATCCCCGGAAACCGGAATAATTTAAGAATACAGATCCGGATCCTTCCGGAACAAAACGGTCCTCCGCCGGCTTTCGGCCGTGCGGAGGCCGTTTTTCATATCTGCTATTGCGCCCGGGGGTGAGATTATTTATAATCAATCCAATGTGTCAAAATTACTAAACATTCCGGGAGACCGGATATGAGGCTGCCGGCCCTGACGGCGGCATAACAGTAGGGGAGCTGCCGGCCCTGACGGCGGCATGACAGTAGGGAGCTGCCGGCCCTGACCGGCGGCGTACAGCAGGAGAGCAGATGGATATCAGAAGGCAGCAGAACGCGCCGCTTTACAGCGCACTGGAACATTTCCGGCGGCTGAGGGTCGTTCCCTTTGACGTGCCGGGGCACAAGAGAGGAAGAGGCAATCCCCAGCTGGTGGATTTCCTCGGTCAGAAATGCGTGGAGATCGACGTGAACTCCATGAAGCCTCTCGACAATCTGTGTCATCCGGTCTCGGTGATCCGGGAGGCGGAAGATCTGGCGGCGGACGCCTTCGGGGCAGCCCACGCGTTCTTTCTGGTGGGGGGAACCACAAGCGCAGTCCAGAGCATGGTCTTCACCGCATGCAAGCACGGCGACAAGATCATCATGCCCCGGAATGTCCACAAAAGCGCCATCAACGCCCTGGTGCTCTGCGGCGCTGTGCCGGTCTACATCGATCCGAAGGTGGACACGAAGCTCGGGATCCCGCTGGGGATGGAGCTGGAGGATGTAAAAGCCGCCGTGGCGGAGAACCCGGATGCCAAGGCGATCCTGATCAACAATCCATCCTACTACGGCATCTGCTCCGACCTGAAATCCATCGTGGACCTGGCCCATGCCCACGGAATGATGGCACTGGTGGACGAGGCCCACGGGACCCATCTGTACTTCGGGAAAAACCTGCCCATGAACGGCATGGCAGCGGGGGCGGATATGTGCTCCGTCAGCATGCACAAGTCCGGCGGCTCCCTCACCCAGAGTTCCCTGCTTCTCACCGGTGACCGGGTCAGCGAGGGCTACGTCAGCAACATTATCAATCTGACCCAGACCACCAGCGCCTCCTACCTGCTTCTCGGCAGCCTGGATATCAGCCGCAGGAACCTTGCCATGCGCGGCACGGAGAGCTTCGGGAAGGTCTGCGAGATGGCAGCCTACGCGAGAGACGAGATCAACGACATCGACGGCTACTACGCCTTCGGCAACGAGCTGATCAACGGAAACAGCGTCTTTGACTTCGATGAGACGAAGCTGGTCATCAACACCAGGGGGATAGGCCTCACCGGCATCGAGGTCTATGACCTCCTGCGGGAAGAGTACGATATCCAGATGGAGTTCGGCGATCTGTCGAACGTCCTGGCCTACATCTCCATCGGCGACCGGCTTCAGGACATCGAGCGTCTCGCCGGGGCTCTGGACGACATCGCCCGCCTCTACGCGAAGCCGGAGAGCAGCTTTTTCAGCGCGGAGTACGTGACCCCCATCGTAAAGGCAACGCCTCAGGAAGCGTTTTACGCGGAGAAGATCAGACTTCCCCTGGAAGAGACTGTGGGCAGGATCTGCGCGGAATCCGTTATGTGCTATCCGCCGGGGATCCCAATCCTGGCACCGGGGGAGATGATCACCCGGGATATCCTGGGTTATATTAAGACAGCCAAGGAGAAGGGCTGTTCCATGCAGGGGCCGGAGAGCGAGGATATCTCCGAGCTCTGTGTCCTGAAGTAAGAGAGCGGGCTGAAATAGAGCAGGCTGCAAAAGAGCGGGCTGCCGGGCATAAGGCAGGGCGGCAGCAGAAAGGAAATGAAGCGTCTATGGCTGAGAACAGGATGGAATACTGGTTCGAGGAAATGCACACTTCCAATGTAAAAATGGCGATCCGCGTGAACCAGCATCTTTACAGCGGCATCAGCGAGTTCCGGCGGATCGACGTGTTCGACTCCCCGGAGTTCGGAAAGTTCCTGACGTCCAACGGAAACGTGATCTTCTCGGAGCAGGAGGAATTCACCTACGACGAGATGATCGTGCATGTGCCCATGGCGGTGCATCCGGACGTGAAGCGGGTGCTGGTCATCGGCGGCGGCGACGGCGGCGTGGCCAGGGAGCTGGCCCACTACAGGGAGATCGAGGTGATCGACATCGCCGAGCCGGACAAGATGTTCGTGGACGTCTGCCGGAAGTTTTTCCCGGGCAACGCCATCGGCCTCGAGGACGTGCGGGTGCGGATCTATTATGAAGACGGTCTCCGTTTCCTACGGCGCTGCAAGGACAAGTACGACCTGATCATCAGCGACGCCACGGATCCCCTGGGCCATGAGGCAGGGCTGTTCACCAAGGAATTCTACGGGAACTGCTATAAGGCCCTTCACGACGACGGGATCATGGTCTACCAGCACGGAAGTCCCTTCTTCGACGAGGACGAGGAGAACTGCCGGGCCATGCACAGGAAGGCCTTCCGTTCCTTCCCCATCACCCGGGTCTATCAGGCCCACATCCCCACCTGTCCGGCGGGCTACTGGCTCTTCGGGTTCGCCTCGAAGAAATATCATCCCCTGAAGGATTTCGACCCCGAACGCTGGGAAAAGCGGGGCATCGAGACCTGGTACTACACGACCCATCTGCACCAGGGAGCGTTCATGCTCCCGAAGTACGTGGAAGATATCATGAAGGAAGAAGAATAAACACCCGGAAAGGAGATCATTTATGAGCAGACTGCTTGTCATCGGCTGCGGCGGCGTGGCCCAGGTAGCGATCCAGAAATGCTGTCAGAACAGCGGGACCTTCACGGAACTGATGATCGCGAGCCGCACGGAACAAAAGTGCATCGCCCTGAAGGAGAAGCTGGAGGCGGCGGGGACCCCCGTGAAGCTTTCCACGGCCCGGGTCGACGCGGACGATGTGGAAGAACTGGAGGCGCTGATCAGGGCTTACAAGCCGGACGCGGTCCTGAACGTGGCCCTTCCCTATCAGGATCTGACCATCATGGACGCCTGCCTGGAGTGCGGCGTGGATTATATCGACACAGCCAACTATGAACCGGAGGACACGGACGATCCGGAATGGCGGGCCGTCTACGAGAAGCGCTGCGCGGAGAAGGGCTTCAGCGCCTATTTCGATTACAGCTGGCAGTGGGCCTACCATGAGAAGTTCAAACAGGCCGGCCTTACGGCGCTCCTCGGCACGGGCTTTGACCCGGGCGTGACCAGCGTCTTCACGGCCTATGCCGCGAAGCACTACTTTGACGAGATCGATACCATCGACATCCTGGACTGCAACGGCGGCGACCACGGCTATCCCTTCGCCACGAACTTCAATCCGGAGATCAACCTCCGGGAGGTCTCCGCGCCCGGAAGCTATATGGAGAACGGGAAGTGGATCGAGACTGCGCCCATGGAGATCAAGCGGGTCTATAACTTCCCGGAGGTAGGGGAGAAGGACATGTATCTTCTCCATCATGAGGAGATCGAAGCCCTGGGACGGAATTTCCCGGGCGTGAAGCGGATCCGTTTCTTCATGACCTTCGGCCAGAGCTATCTGACCCACATGAAGTGTCTGGAGAACGTGGGCATGCTTTCCACCAGCCCTGTCAAATTCCAGGGACAGGAGATCGTCCCGATTCAGTTCCTGAAGGCCCTGCTGCCGGATCCCGCGAGCCTCGGACCGCGGACCGTCGGAAAGACCAACATCGGCTGCATCTTCACCGGCCGGAAGGATGGAAAAGAGCGGAAGATCTACATCTACAATGTCTGCGATCATCAGGAATGCTACAGGGAGCTGGGAAGCCAGGCCATCAGCTACACCACCGGCGTCCCGGCCATGATCGGCACCGCCCTGGTGGTGAACGGCATCTGGAAGAAGCCCGGTGTCTTTACCACGGACGAATTCGATCCGGATCCCTACATGGACATGCTGAACCAGTACGGGCTTCCCTGGGTTGTGGACGAGGACCCGCAGCTGGTGGACTGACCGGGAGCGCTGAATGAAATATACGGAACTGAGGACCCCCTCCTACATTGTGCAGGAGGGGGCGCTTGTAAAGAATCTGAAGATCCTGAAGCGGGTCCGGGAGGAAGCCGGGGTGAAGATCCTGCTGGCGGAGAAGGCTTTCTCCATGTACCGGGTCTATCCTCTGATCGCCCGGTATCTGGACGGCACCACCGCCTCCGGAATCTGCGAAGCCAGGCTTGCCCATGAGGAATTTGTCCGGCCCGGAACGCAGGAAGGCGCCGGACCGGGTCCCGGCCGCCCGGAGAACCACGTCTTCGAGCCCGCCTACAAGACGGAAGAAATGTGGGAGCTCTGCGGGATCTGCACCCATATCTACTTTAATTCCCTGGCCCAGCTGGAGCTTCACCGGCCTGTCTGGGAGCCCTGTCAGAGGGCCGGAAGACTCGGGATCGCGCTGCGCATAAACCCGGAGTTTTCCACCCAGGAGGACCACGCCATCTATGACCCCTGCGCGCCGGGCTCCCGTCTCGGGATCCGGAGAAGCCAGCTTCCGGAGCGCCTTCCGGAGGGGGTGACGGGACTCCATTTCCACACCCTCTGCGAGCAGGGCGTCGGGCCGCTGATCAGGACCTTCCGGAGCATCGAAAAAAACTTTCCGGAATATCTCCGCCAGGTCCGCTGGATCAACATGGGAGGCGGACACCATATCACCCGGGCGGATTACGACGTGCCGCGGCTCATCGCCTTCCTTCGGGAGGTGAAGGAGCGGTGGCAGCTGGAGATCTTTCTGGAGCCCGGAGAAGCCGTCGCTCTGAACGCGGGGACCCTGATCACGAAGGTCCTGGATATCGTGGAGACGGAGGATATGCCCACCCTCATCCTGGATGCCTCCGCCGCCTGCCACATGCCGGACGTTCTGGAGATGCCCTACACGCCGCCGCTTCTCGGCGCTCTGGAGGCGAGATCCCCCGCGGAAGCCGCCTCCTGCGTAAGCGGGAACGCAGCGCCGGATGACAGCGGGGAGCGCCGCGGCCGGTGGGTCCGCCTGGCTTCCAGGACCTGCCTCGCGGGCGATGTCATCGGCCTCTACCGTCTTCCGGAAGTCCCGGAGACCGGGGACGTCCTGACCTTCGGCGACATGGCGATCTACAGCATGGTGAAGAACAACACCTTCAACGGGATGCTGCTGCCGGACATCGTCCTCGAACACGATTCGGAGGCGGAGGATCGGTTTGAGATCGTGAAGCAGTTCGGATACCGGGATTTCAAAGAGAGACTTTCCTGATACAGAAAGGGGTCCGGATGGATAAGAAGGCCGCAGGTCATTCTGCAGGAACGAAAAAGGAAGAAGGCCGCAGGATCCGATTCCCGGCAGAGTATGAGCCGCATCTCGGAACTCTCATGATCTGGCCGGAGCGGCCGGGCAGCTGGGGAAAGGACGCCTCTGGCGCGGAAAAGGCGTTCACGGAGATCATCTCGGAGCTCCTTAAGGCGGAACAGGTCTTTCTCCTGGTGAGCCCGAAGGCTCTGCCTGACGCAAGGAAAAAACTGGAAGAAAAGCTTTCAGAGACACCGGAGGAGGCCTCGGGGAGGCGCGCAAGGCTTTCTCTTATTGAGATGGAGACGGACGACGCCTGGGCCCGGGACGTGGGGCCGACCTTCGTGCTCTCAGAGACGGAGCCCGGCAGCGACGTTCCGGCGGGAGATGCTGCGGAAGGCTGTGCGGAAGACGGCAGCAGCCGCTGCACCCGGATCGCGGTGAACTGGCGCTTCAATGCCTGGGGCGGCGAAGTGGACGGTCTTTACGCTAGCTGGGAAAAGGATGACGCGGCAGCGAAGCGCTTTGCCGCCTGGCTTGGAGATCCGGTCCTCGACGCCAGTCCCTTTGTGCTGGAGGGAGGAAGCATCCATACCGACGGGGAAGGGACCCTGATGGTGACGGAGAGCTGCCTTCTCTCAGCGGGGCGGAACCCGCAGATGGATAAGGCAGGGATCGAAGCGGAATTGAAAAAGTACCTGGGTGTCGAAAAGGTCCTGTGGCTGCCCAGGGGCATCTGGATGGACGAGACGAACGAGCACGTGGATAATGCGGCTGCCTTCGTGGGTCCGGGGGAGGTGGTGCTTGCCTGGACGGACAATGCCGGGGATCCCCAGTATCCGCTGTGTGTGCAGGACTATGAATACCTCATGGGGGAAACGGACGCAAAGGGGCGGAAGCTTAAGATCCACAGGCTGCCGGTTCCGGACGTGCCGGTCTGCTGTACCCGGGAAGACATTGACAATTACATTTTTGAACCGGGCGAGGACGAGCGGGAAGCCGGAGAGCGGCTGGCTGCCAGCTATGTGAATTTCTATTTTGCAAACGGGATCGCCCTGGTGCCCCAGTTCGGCGGCGGAAACGCTGAGAGCGACCGGCGGGCG
>Ga0256404_1011945_pt1 | contig 11450 bp, 11 predicted proteins | sample RumenRJG_01DNA_FD_185990 | JGI IMG/M metagenome (GOLD analysis project Ga0256404, IMG submission 185990) | Bovine rumen microbial communities from Lethbridge, Alberta, Canada - RJG_01 | ecosystem: Host-associated > Mammals > Digestive system > Stomach > Rumen | place: Canada: Alberta | collected... | reverse complement strand
GTAGTGGTTGAAGCAGGAAGCTCGGTTACTTGTAACCGAGTAGTTCACGGTGTATGGTTTACATTTCCGAAGGAAACTATACAGGGAGATGGGACCATATTCTAAAGTGTTGTGACTTAAGAAAGGGTAGGAGTTATGGAAAAAGAAAAAAAGAAATTCAGCTGGACGCAGAATGCTGTGACATATTCCATCGCAACGATACTGCTCTTATTCGGAGGACAGATTCTGGGCGGCATTATCGTAGGTATGGTGGCTGGAATCATGATTATCATCAAGGATCCGTCCGTAATATCTATGATGCTGGGAGGCAGCATCGACAGCGATTTGCTGCTGTCCATGATGGGCCCGGTTGCGCTGACATGTACAAACTATCTGCTGCCGCTTGGTATGTGGCTTGTGTGCCTGCTCTGGTTCCTCTTTCCAAAGAACCGCCCCATCTATCAGACCATTGGGAAGAAGTTGACTGGCAATAACTGGCCTAAGTTCCTGCTGGGTATTCTGCTTGGTTTTGGGATGAATGCTGCCTGCATCTTCGTCGCATACCTGCATGGAGATATCGAACTCAGTCTGGCTAATGTGAATCCCTTCGCTATGATTCTGATCTACCTGTGCGTGTTCGTACAGTCTTCCTCTGAGGAGATTCTCTGCAGAGGTTATCTCTTTGAGAAGATCCTTCACCGCCATAATTTTATTCTGGCAGCTCTTGTCAGTTCCGGACTTTTTGCAGCTGGTCATCTCATGAATGATGGTGTTACCATACTGTCTATTCTGAATATCTTCCTGTTTGGCCTATTTGCGGTTTTCTGCGTATATTATCTCGATAGTATGTGGATGGCTTTCATGGTTCATACGACCTGGAATTATACCCAGAATATCCTCTTTGGTCTGCCCAATAGTGGTGCCAAGTCCATGTATTCCCTCTTTGTTCTGAATCAGGCGACTGCAAGAGAGAGCTTTGCGTATGATCCTGGGTTTGGTATCGAGGGTACTCTGCTCTGCGATATCGTACTGCTAATCGGATGCTTTGTGCTCTGGTTCTTCTTCAGGGGTAATGAGCATACGAACATCTGGACGGAACTTGATGAGGAAGAAGCCCGTAAGGCGGAGCAAGAGGCACAGATGCAGGTGGCAGAGCAGTATTACCAGCAGATGCAGGGGCAGCCTCAGGTACCCCAGCAGGTACAGGCGGTACAGCCCCAGGCACCCCAGCAGCCGGTTCAGTCGGTACGGCCAATGACAGAGAATCTGGCAGAGGATCCTGAGAAGGATCTGCCTGATGATTCCAGTGATGAATCCGGACAGGAATGAATCCGGACAGGAATGAATCCGGACAGGAATGAGTCTGGGCAGGAATGAATCCGGGCGGGAATGAGTCCGGACAGGAATGAATCCGGGCAGGAATGAGTCTGATCGGGAATGAGTCCGGGCGGGAAGCAAGCTGTGATGCACCAGATTGTCAGCCCGGAGAAATCTTAGAATATTCGAAGGAAAATCCAAAATAAAATCCGTGGAGATAGAAGTATCCAGACGGATTAACGAAGAATTTCATCCACTGTAGAGACAGTACTGAAGGAGCCCTTGTTCTCTGAGATAATGTCACGCATGGTCTGCAGCTCGAAGTAGCTGATATAACAGATGAGCGTCTTATTCTCACCGGCAATGGCTCCTTCGCTGTTAATGATCGTGCAGGTTTTGTGAAGACGACGATTGATATCCAGGATCAGCTGTTCCGGATCCTTGGTGATGATGGTCACCTGCTTGATGGCTTCGAAATGATCTGTGAAGTGATCGATGATGGCAGTTGCCACGATGTAGACCAGAAGGCTAATGAGAGCTGCATTGGGAAGCAGAATGCAGGCGACGGAAAAACTTGCCAACAGAAGCAGTTAAGAAATGCCCTTCTTTGAATTAAGAACCCATGCGGGTGTTCCTCAGATTCCAGAGATCTTCATACTTGAAGCCGGTAACTTTCTCGCACACGCGCTTCTCTTCCTCGGTAATCGTGGAAGCATCTTCGCCCTTTCTACGGGCAATCTCTTTCTTGATGATCTCGAATTCTCTCTCCTTCATGGGGAAGAGTTTTCCGAAGAGGAAGAGGAAGGCAACGAGAATGACGGGGGCGAAGATGAAGATCAGAGCAATACCATGCTGGGTGGCTGCAAGCTGTGCAGAACCAGAACTTGCAAGAACTTCATCGTAGCCTGCGAGGCCGAGAAGGAGACCAATCATTCCGGCAGAGAGCCCCGCGGAAACCTTACGTGCGAAGGTTGCCATACCGGAAACAGTTCCGGGACGGCTGACAGAAGTAATCAGTTCATCGACATCCGGCATATCTGCAAGGATTGCGAAGATGGAGGTAAGCGTTGCGGCATTGCCGATACCAATCAGAGCAGCAAGCAGAAGAACAGGTCCGATGGATGCTCCGTCATAGGAGAAGAAGAGCAGTCCGAGTGTTGCCAGGATACGGATCGGAGCACCGATCAGAATGGTTGTCTTCTTGGAAGTACGTGCCATTACAGGTCCCCAGATCAGCATACCTGCCAGCTGGGACAGGATCAGAACAGCCATGAGGCCGGTCAGGTAGGAGAGGTGAGCGCCACCAAGGGCAATCGAACCATCTCCGGAAGCATTTAAGACATCATCTACATAGTAGACAGCCATACCGGATACGAAATCCATACCACACTGTCCGCAGAGGTAGATTCCGATAAAGAGGCGGAAACTATGGCTCTTATAGACACTGACGGCCTGAGTAAAGCTATCCTTCAGGTCCGAACGAACGGGTGCTTTCTGTTTCTCCCAGGTACCGGCAAAGGTTGCCAGGGATGTGCAGAGGAAAAGGACACCGAAGATCAGTGCACAGCGGATATAGAGGCTGGCATTGGTGGTGTCGGTGATGATGAAGGTCGGCACCAGGCCACAGACCATGGAACCCAAGGTAGACCAGATCATACGAACGTTGGAGAACTTCGAACGGGTCGAGTAGTCATCGATCATGTCCGGCAGGAGTCCGTTATAAGGAACCATGAGCACGGTAAATCCAGTCGAGAATAAGCAGTACATGAATAAGTAGAAAATGTAGAGCAAAACCGGAGAACTCGACCTGATCGGAACCCAGAGCAGAACGAAGGTAATCGAGGATGCGAAGGCACCTAAGAGAATATAGAAGCGTTTGGCACCGAACTTCGAAACGGTTCGGTCTGTGATGTTACCCATGATCGGGTCTGTGATGGCATCCAGGATCTTACCAACCAGAGGAATCGTGCCGGCAAGTACTGCAGGCATACCCAGAGCCTTGATCAGGAATACGGTAAAGAAGGTGTTGATGATGACGAAGGCACCACCGTTGAAAAACTCGCCACAACCATACAGGTTCTGTGACAGAGCTCCTAAACTATGTTTCTTTTCTTCCATTTTATCTGTCCCCCCTAAGGAAAAATGATTACTTAACAATTTTAACATTTGAATGTGGCGTCAGCAATGAGAATAGGGATTCTAAAATTTTAATGAAATTTTAAAATTATATGAAGGACTCTTCTGAAATTCAGGCATCTTCTTCTGCATACGCATACGATTTTGACCACCGTTCAGATTTACAAATCCACAGTGACATAGTATGATATGAGACATGGTTAATGATTTAACACGCAAGAATCATGAATATTGGTTACACAGAGCAAGCGGTTATTCTGAGGTGAATCAGGAAGAGCTTGCTGGTGTTCAGCGTGGCAACTGGTCCGTATTTCTGCAGCAGGAGATTCGTGAAGCCTGCCCCGGTCGTACACCGGGAGAGATTCGCATTCTCGACATCGGCGCCGGGCCTGGCTTTCTCTCCATCATTCTGGCGGAGATGGGCTATCAGGTCGTGGCTGCTGATTTTGCAGAGCGTATGTTAGAAGAGGCATACGCGAATGCGAAGGCCTCTCTGCCGGAGATCGCAGAAGATCTCTGGGAAGACGGTGAAGAAGAGGAGTGGAAAGCCAGAAAGCGTGGCTACCTCCGCTCAGCATCTCTGGGAGGCGAGATTTCCTTCCGCCAGGAGAATGCGATGAGCCTTACATTTCCCGAGGGGAGCTTCGATGTTGTACTGTCAAGGAATCTGACCTGGAATCTGCCAGAGCCGGAGACGGCCTACAGGGACTGGCTTCGTGTGCTGAAGACGGACGGGCTTCTCATGGTATTCGATGCCAACTGGTACCGCTATCTGGTGGACAGCGAGAAGAAGCACGCCTATGACAAGGACCGTGAGCGAGTTGCCGAGAAAGGCCTCGGTGATTACAATATCGGGGAGAATTTCGACCAGATGGAAGAGATTGCCCGCAGTATGCCCATGACGGAGCGCATTCGCCCCGCCTGGGATCAGGAGCTGCTTCGCAGATATGGAGCGAAGGACATCAGTGTGGCAGAAGACATCGGACAGAGGGTTTACTCTGAAAAAGAGAAGGTGAATTACGCTTCAACACCTATGTTTATGGTGAAAGCGAAGAAGTCATAAGCTGAAAGGATACGAAGTGGGCGAACTTCACTTCCTTGCGTTCGAGGATGAACGCGAGGATATTAAAGAGCAGGTAAAAGAATACTGGACCGAGCGTGCAGATGGCTTCTTCGAACTCAGACATGATGAGATCGAGAGCAGCAAGGCGGATCGATGGAGAAGCGAGATCGGCAAAGCTTTGAAAAAGGCGGGTGTTCTTACGAATGAGGATATTGCGGTTGATAAGAATGAGGGGAAACGTCTGACGGTCCTGGATCTGGGATGTGGCACAGGTTTCTTCGAAGTTCTTCTGGGTGGCTCGGGCCATCGCATTCACGGCGTGGATCTGACCGAGGAGATGATCGTTAAGGCCAATGAGATGATCGAAACCTATCAGCTGGATTCTGACAATGTGACGGCGCAGGTTGGTGATGCGGAGAAGCCGGATTTTGCGGATGAGAGCTTCGATGTCTTGATTACCCGTAACCTGACCTGGACTCTGCCGCATCCGGTGGAAGCGTATCAGGAGTGGTATCGTCTTCTGAAGAAGGGTGGCGTTCTCATGAACTTCGACGCGGAGTATGCCAAGGGAGCGCACAATCTGAAGAATCCGGAGAATCTGGCGCATCGTAAGATCAGTGACGGACTAAAGGACAAGTGCCATGACATCTATCACATGCTGACGATCTCTACTCTGGATCGACCGGAGTGGGACCAGGAGATCCTTACGCAGATTGGATTTCGTGATGTTGAAGTAGATAAGGAATTCGGCGGGAGAATCTTCATCGAGCGGGATGAGTTCTATATTCCGGATCATATGTTTTCTATCGTGGCAGTAAAGTAAGAGAGCGAGTGAATATCCATAGAAGGCGGGAAGCAGATGCTTCCCGTCTTTTTCACCCATACATATTCCAAATAGGAATATCTACATAACACTTTAGAATAGAGGGAAAATGTGAACCTCCCTCAATAAATGCAGGAAATATGATAAAATACCAAAGGCTTATGAGAGGACAGAGATAAGGAAAACTATTCCATTATGAAATATATACTGAAACGACTTCTACAATTGATCCCTATTCTGATCGGAATTACATTCTTATCTTTTGCGATGATGCGTATTGCAGGATCAGATGCGGTTACAGAACTATATACGGCACATGGATCTGCAGTCTCGCAGGAAGTAATTGATGCGAGAAAGGCAGAGCTTGGACTCGACAAACCTTTTCTGGTGCAATATGGGGTCTGGCTCCTTCACCTCTTACAGGGAGACATGGGACAGAGCTACATCTCCGGAAATGATGTATTCGATACTTTCATTTCAAAACTTCCTGCAACCTTACTTCTGACATTTCTGTCAGTTATTCTGACAGTTCTGATTTCAATTCCGCTTGGCATTCTATCTGCTGTTCATCAGGGAAGAATAGTGGACATAATTCTGAGATTTATCAGTTTTGTTGGCAATGCCATGCCGAATTTCTTTGTGGCAATGGTCCTTATGCAGATCTTAAGTATTCGTCTGAATCTGCTCCCGGTTATCTCCAGTGGAGTGAATCTGCGCAGTGCCTGGATGCCTATGCTGACCCTTGCAATCTCCATGTCTGCAAAGTATATGAGACAGGTCCGTGCATCCGTTCTGGAAGAACTGAACAAGGACTATGTCTCCGGACTCAAATCACGAGGCCTTCGTAACAGTGTCATTCTATGGAAGAATGTCATGAAGTCGGCCATGCTTACGATTGTTACTTTACTCGCACTGTCCATCGGAAGTCTTCTGGGTGGTACGGCAATCATAGAGAGTATCTTCATGTGGGATGGTGTCGGGAAACTGGCGGTTGACGCAATTAACATGCGTGACTATCCCATGATTCAGGCTTATGTTATGTGGATGGCAATCATCTATGTGGTCGTAAATCTGGTAACTGATTGCCTCTATCACTATATGGATCCGAGAATTCGACTGGGGGTAGTGGAAGAATGAGAAAGCATGTAGAGAAGAATAACAAAATACGTCTCATTCTCTTCAGTTCCTTAGCGGTCCTACTGGTCCTGATTGCAATCTTCGGAGAGCATCTCTGCCCTTATGATCCATATCTTCAGGATCTGAGAAATGCGAAGGCAGCACCCTCCTTAGCGCACATATTCGGAACCGATCGCTATGGCAGAGATATGCTCAGTCGCCTGATCGTTGGTGCTAAGGCAAGTATTCTGTCCACCTTGCTTCTGGTATCTGTGATTACGATCATTGGAACCATCATTGGAATCATCTGTGGATGGAGTGGAAACCGGCTGGATACGCTTCTGATGCGCATCTCCGACATCTTCCTTGCATTCCCAGGGCTGGTGTTCGCACTGGCCCTTGCTGCAGTTCTTGGCGGTGGAATCCATAACGCAGTTATCGCCCTGGCTGCCATAAGTTGGCCCAAATATGCAAGAATCGCAAGAAGTCAGACCCTGTCTCAGAAGGACTCTCTATATCTGGATGCGGCCAGAATCTCAGGCTGCTCTACATTTACACTGATTATGCGACACATTCTGCCCAATATCTTCGGACCGATTCTGGTGACTGCAATGCTGGATATCGGAACCATGATGATGGAACTCGCCGGACTCTCCTTCCTTGGCCTCGGCGCCAAGCCACCGGTGGCAGAATGGGGCTCTATGATGAGCGATGCGAGAAACCTGCTGACAACGCAGCCCTGGGTGACCTTGTCCCCGGGATTTGCAATCTTCCTGTCTGTTGCGGTCTTCAATCTCCTTGGAGACAGCATACGCGACTGGCTGGATCCGAAGAATGGCAGGTGATGAGATGGCAGAAGTAATTCGATACGAAGAGGTATGCATAAGTTATCGCAACGTCCCGGTCGTTCGAAATCTGAGCTTTGCGCTGGAAGAGGGCGAGATCCTCGGTATTGTAGGCGAGAGCGGATCCGGTAAATCCACCCTGATTAAGGCCCCTATGGGACTCCTTGGCAGGGAAGGAGAGGTGACGGGAGGCAGGATCCTCTTCGGAAATGTAAACCTTCCGGAACTTAAGGAGGAGGAAGTCCGCAAATACTGCGGATCGAAGATCGGCATGGTATTCCAAAATGCCGGAGCGTCCTTTCATCCGATTCGTACAATACGAGAACAGCTCTACGAAGCAGTGCGGGAGCATGAAGCAGTCTCCCTGGCAGAATTCGAGGAGAGAGCAGAGGAAATACTGAGAAAATTCAGTTTTGATGACACGAAAAGGATACTTGATGCTTATCCTTTTGAACTCTCTGGCGGAATGCAGCAGAGAGTTGCGCTTGCATCAGCAATGCTGTTGAAACCACGCCTCTTAATGGCGGATGAACCGACGTCTGCACTGGATGTGACAGTGCAGAGACAGGTCATGGAAGAGATGCTTCTGGCTAGAGAAGAAATGGGAACTTCCATTCTTCTAGTAACACACAACATCGGCCTGGTCAGAAGAATGGCGGACAAGGTGCTGGTACTGAAGGATGGAGAGTGTGTGGAGTATGGTCGCACGGAGGACATATTGAATCATCCCCAGGCAGAATATACCAGGAAACTGTTAGATTCCGTGCCGAGATTAAGAAGAAAGGGCCAGGATTAATGGAAGAGATCCTAAGAGTCGAAGGCCTGAAGAAGGTCTTCGGATCAGATAAAAAGAAGGATGTCATTGCAGTTGATGGGGTGTCACTCTACATTCGTGAGGGGGAGACAGTTTCTATCGTAGGTGAGAGTGGCTCCGGCAAGACAACGCTTGCAAGAATGGTGACCCGCTTAGAGAGCTCGAGCCAAGGTAAGATCTTCCTATGTGGAGAGGATATTACCCACAGTAAGGGCAGGGAACTTAAGAATGCTTACCGTAAGATGCAGATGGTATTTCAGAGTCCCGTGGATAGCTTTGATCCGAGAAGAAGCTTAGGGGATGGAATTACCGAAAGCTTAAGAAACTTCGGAGCCTCTAAGAAAGAGGCGGATCGAAAAGCAGTAGAGATGGTAGAAGCGTGTGGATTAAAGAGGGATTTCCTGAAGCGATATCCCCATGAAGTGAGCGGTGGACAGTGCCAGAGAGCAGCCATTGCAAGAGCGCTTCTATTAGAACCCAAACTTCTTATCTTAGATGAAGCCACGTCTGCGCTGGATGTAACGGTCCAGAAAGAGATCATGGATCTACTGGATGAGGTGAAGAAGAAGACTGGAATCTCCTATCTTATAATCTCGCATGATATTGCGCTTTCCCAGAATATCAGTGACCGCATCCTGGTGATGTATGGGGGAAAGATTGTGGAAGAAGGAGATGCAGATCAGGTGATATGTGATCCGCAGGCTGACTACACGAAGAAACTGATCGATAGTGTTTTGTAGGCCCTTACAAAGGGATACACAATATATAGAGAAAGAGGAAAATATGAAAATGAAGAAAATGGCTGCGATCGTACTTGCAGTGACGCTTGCTCTTAGCTCCGGTGTGGCTTGTGGCAAGAATTCGAACACCGATGCTGTGAAGAAGGCAAGTAGTGCTTCCGGCAAGAGCATTGTAATTGGTGATACAACCTTCAACTCGTCGAATGAAGAGGGAGATGTGAATCCTCACAAGGCCTATTCAGGCTGGGCCTGCATCCGCTATGGCGTAGGTGAAACGCTCGTAAAATTCTCGGATACGATGGAGATGGAGCCCTGGCTTGCAACCGGATGGGAGAATCCGGATGATCTTACCTGGAAGATTACCTTACGGGATGGAGTGAAGTTCTCAAGCGGACGTGTAATGGATGCAGAAGCGGTCAAGGAATGTCTGGAACATCTCCTGTCTGTTCACGATCGTGCTCCCGGAGATCTGAAGATTGCATCCATGGAAGCAGATGGACAGATTCTGACCATCCACACCAGAGAAGCGAATCCTTCTCTTCTGAACTATCTCGGAGATCCTTATGGCTGTATTGTTGATGTCCAGGCAGGTTTTGATAATGGGATTGTTGCAGGTACCGGTCCTTTCGTTGTTCAGGAGATGAAGCCGGACGAATCTCTGGTTCTTAGCAGGAATGAGAATTATTGGGGTGGAGAAGTTAAGTTAGATCAGGTTACCATTCGCACCATTACGGATGGCAATACACTGGCGAATGCGCTTCTGTCGGGTGAGGTTCAGGCAGCTTATGGTATGGCCTATGAATCCTATCCTAACTTCCAGAATGATAACTTCCAGTTCTCACAGATCTCAACATCCCGTTGCTTCTTCGGTAAGATGAACTTCGATCCGTCTTCTGTATGTGCAGATCCAGCAGTTCGTAAGGCAATTGCGCTGGGCATCGACAAGGAAGGATTTGTAAATACTCTGCTGGAAGGAAATGGATATACTGCAAATGGAACCTTCCCTTCCGGATCTGCCTTTGGAGGAGACAAGGTGAAGACGGAAAGCTATGATCCGGAAGCTGCAAAGCAGGTTCTCGAAGATGCTGGCTGGACAGACAGCGATGGAGATGGTATCAGAGAGAAGGATGGAAGAAAGCTCGTTGTAAAGTGGCTTACCTATCCGAGTCGTCAGGAACTTCCGCTCTTAGCTGAATCCGCACAGGCAACCCTGAAAGAGGTTGGTATTGATCTGGATGTAAACTGTACTGCAGATCAGAATGAAATCGTAAAGGACAGAACTGCCTGGGATGTATATGCAATGGCAAATGTTCAGTGCCCGACAGGTGATCCTCAGTACTGGTTTACTGTATTTGCTCTGACTGATGCAGCACGTAATGATGGTCAGTACAGCAATCCGGATCTCGATGCCTTGGGCCAGGAGATGGCAACAAGCTTTGATGCCGATAAGCGTGCTGAACTTGCTCTTAAGATGCAGCAGGAAGTACTCGATGATAATGCCTTCGTATATTGCGCCTTCCTCAAGATGAGCATGATCTCTCAGGCGAATGTGAAGAATTATACTTCCCATGCATGCGATTATTATCAGGTGACAGCGGATCTTGATATCGAGTAATATATTCTGATTTGGAATAGTATTGAAGTAATAAACTGAAAAATACGTTTTTATATGTGCCCCTTCGGACTTGCAAGAGCAGGAACGAAGGGGTATATTTTTGATTGGGTATCGAAGGCCAGGGAGAAAGCCTGGGAAACGATCATGACAAGGGAGAAGATCTATGCTGGAAACCAAGCAGTTACAGTATTTTATGGCAGCGGCAGACAGCAAATCCTTTAGCGAAGCTGCGAAAATTCTCTATACCACCCAGTCGAACGTAAGTAAGACGATAGCATCTTTGGAAAAGGGCGTAGGTTACAGTCTCTTTCGAAGAGAGGCAGGTGGAATCACTCTGACACCCAGAGGAAGATTATTATATAAGCAGGCTCTGCCGATTCTCGAAGGCCTGGAGAGAATGGAGATGGAGAATATCGATTCGGATCAGGATGTCATTCGAATTGCAACCAATCCAAGCTCCTGGTTCGCACGTCATTTTTCTGAGTTTTATCAGGTTCATGAGAAGGAACAGGTGAGATATAACATCCATACGGACTCCACTTTTCATATCGTACAGAGAATTCGTGATATGGAAGATGATATCGGATTTGTATATGTTTTCCCGGAGGAACTTGATCGTTTCCGCTATGATCTGAACCGAGATCAGATGGATTTTGAAATCCTCGGTGAGACCCCTGCGATGCTCTTCCTTAAGACAGAGGATATGGTCGGCAAGACAAAGGAGAGGAACAAGAACTGGAAGGGGCAGAAACTGATCCAGACAGAGATGGATCAGTTCAGAAGACAGTCCGACTGGACGATCGAGGAGACGGGCGAGGTGGTAGAAGGACTTCAGGTAGCGGTTACCACGAACAGTGATTACATTATGAATATCATGATGAAGGAGAATGGACTTGCCAATATCAGTCCGAGGAGTTTTACCCATTATGCCAAGAAAGACCAGCCAGGCATTACACTTTCAAGAGATGAAGGTAAAATAGTCTATGGTGTTCTTAGCAGAAG
>Ga0256404_1011943_pt1 | contig 11452 bp, 7 predicted proteins | sample RumenRJG_01DNA_FD_185990 | JGI IMG/M metagenome (GOLD analysis project Ga0256404, IMG submission 185990) | Bovine rumen microbial communities from Lethbridge, Alberta, Canada - RJG_01 | ecosystem: Host-associated > Mammals > Digestive system > Stomach > Rumen | place: Canada: Alberta | collected... | reverse complement strand
TTCAGGCTTGTTGAAGGCTTTGCTGCCACCAACGGAACTTTGGTCTCGGGAATGGCAGTCATATCGTTCAATCCAAAGAGACAAAACTGGGGCTGGCGCGCCATTTCGATCGCCAACACATCCCAACAAACGCAATCAGACATAAACAATTGAGACACAGCCTCATCACACACGAGCGACAAAGCACCGAAATGTCGTGCGAACATTGGGTTCGCGGGTCTGTGTGAACTTTGCGGCAAAAAAAAGAACTTTATGTCACACCTACATGACGTTATCGACACCTATCACCACGGCCTGCAAGCCGCCAGCCGCTACCTCCCCCTGCTCGAGAAAACCCTAGGCCAAGGCAACTACGACTTCTTCCTCGGCGATGACTGACCGCATACACGAGAAGGTGCTTGCACGGCTTTTGCCGAAGATCTATCACCCTCCCTAAGGTCTTTCTAGATGGAAAGTAACTTTGTTCTTGAAGTATATTAAGGAGGGGTTGGAGGTGGCATGACGTTTTTGCCCTCTTTCGGAACAGCCTGTATTGACGAGCAGACCGACACACTCCCCTTACCTCTTTCTAACTTTGATGTGGGATAATTTGCAGAACTTGAATATATTAATTTCTCCAAGAAATAGGAGCAAACAGAACAAGAATCCCCTGTGCTGAAAAACAATTCAGAGCAAAACGAGAATATAGAAGATACTGATTGAATCGAAACGCAAAAGACTGGAGAACAACATCAAGCAGTATTCGGTAGCGATAGATAGGGACTGATGTGACTAGTACTGCCGGTGATGGACTGGTAAAACAGAGTCCGTTCTATCTACTTGGCGACATCCCGGTGCCGTTCACCGAGAGGATGATGACCAGCTGTGTCAAGGGCCTCTACCTCTATGGCGACAAGGTGACACAAGATTTGCATCAACATAAAATGCCAACAGATTTTAAGCTTTTTTACTAGAAAAAATCAGATTTTCATGAATTTTCAAAGAAAAGTTAGTAACTTTGCCTTATCATTGCAAAATTGTCAACTCAACAAATACGATATGTCGAAAAACATACTGTCATTAAAACATAATGAGGCACTCTCTTTCTTCATGAAATCGGAACAATACCACAGTTTCGAACTGCCCGAATATTTCAGTTTCGGAAAAGTGCTTAAAGCAACCGCAAAGGCTGTTGGCGACAAGAGTTATGATGAGTGCTTAAGCGACAAGATGCCTGAAGACTTGACTGAAGTCAACCTCAACTTACTGCTGAATAAGGATGGCCGCTACGCGGTTCGTCCCATCATCTTGGCTAATCCATTCTTGTATTACTTTCTAGTTCGAGAAGTATGCAATCCAAAAGGATGGCAGGCAATTCTCGACTGTTTCAACAAATTCTCAGTACCTCACATATTGTCATGTGCTCTGCCAATCGTGACAGACAAAACCGAATCATTCCACAAATCCGCAACTATCCTCAACTGGTGGAATGCCATTGAGCAGCGTTCTTTGGAACTGTCGCTCGAATATCGCTATATGTTCGTCACCGACATCACCAACTGCTATGGCTCAATCAACCCAGAAACCATTGATTGGGCATTGTCGATGAAAACAACGGAATATGCCACTGATGACAATCATGCTATGGCGCAAAACATCATTCGTTATGTTCGTGCCTTGCAGCAGGGGCGGAATATTGGAATACCGCAAGGTAGTACTATCTTTGACTTTGTGGGCGAAATTATTCTTGGATATTCAGACTTGCTTCTCCACAACCGCTTGCAGGATGAAGGCATAAATGGATATGATATTCTTCGCTACCGTGATGACTACCGCATCTTCTGCAGCGACATGGACAAACTGGAGCGTATCTCACACATCCTTCAGGACATTCTTGAATCACTCAATTTCCGGATGAATAGCAATAAAACAAAGATTAGTCGCTCCATTGTTACTGATTCGCTCAAAGAGGACAAGCTTTGGTATATCGAGAACACGCCTATCTTCAACAAGAAAGGTGTTGATTTTGATAGCTTTGAGAAACACTTGTTATTTATCCTCTTGTTTGGGCGCAAGTTCCCAAATGGCGGTCAGCTGAAAGTCATGCTCTCCGACCTAGACAAACGCATTGCGGAATATCTCAGGCCTAATAAAGAGAATGGCGATGAGGCAGTTGTTCTGGATGAAAATGATGAGCCAAAGTTGCTAAGATTTTCTTATGCTCCATGGAGAACATTGCCTGGCGGTAGCGTCCGTGCCATGTGCGCGGTAGCAACCCAAATCGCTTTAGAGAATGTGTCAGCTAGCCACTATGCCCTACGTGTGCTGAGCCGAATGGTTGAGTCACTCACCGATGAGAACGAGAAAATCGACATCATCGCACACGTGTACGAAAAGCTCCTTCGCCAACCAAACTCCACTTACAGCCAACTTTGGCTACAGAACATAACCTATCAACGTGACAAGAAACTGCATCAGAATCCATACGACATCCGATTGTGCCGCATCGTCATGGGCGAGAAAGTACAAATTTGGGACAACTCTTGGCTAAAGCCCCAGTTAATCAAAGGTTTGCCCCTAACATCAATTGTCGATAAAACAATGCTCAAGAAAGTCACACCAGTCATCTATTTCCGTGAGGCTAGAGCTTACAACGAGATAGCATATTAATTGTTCCTAATAATAGTAACGAAATGGGAAAAAGCGTATTAATAACAACTGAATTCAAACGAATTGACAAGAGACGGTGGCCTCCCTACGTCAGAGCTTTCATCGAAAGCCCAGACATCAATTCAATTCGTACTTGGTTAGGCTCCAAAATAGCCTACCACAAGTTCAACACAGAGGCTTATCCTCGACTAATGTTTTTTGAAGAAAAAGACTCTCATGGCAATATTATTTATGTTATTCGCAAATACTTTGAGGACCATAGAGCATACGATGTTTTCAAAAACTTGAGTGAAGAACAGAAATGCCAGAAGGGAAAATACTCCCCTTCAGAACAGAAAGAGTTAGATGACGCATTTGCGCAATTTGTTGAAGAGACACCCAAACAGCCACTGCCCGTGAGCATGCGCGACTTTGAAAGAAGTCGCGATTTCTCGAATACAGCCACCACGTATGTCTTTGAGATGGAAGAATGGTGTAAACACATCCGTAATAGAGAATTTGAGGATGACCGCAAGGCAATCTTTGAAGTAGTTCAAAAAATCGTCATTGAGAAAGAGTCGCCCTCTGTAGACCTTGAGGGCTGGCATTCTATTAGTTTTGCTGAGAAACAAAATAAACAGATCGTTTTCCGCGTCCACGAGTATGATAGCCACGTCTACTACTATTTGTTTGAAATTGGTGTGGGGGTTGATATATCTGCTTTGGTTAATAAGTATCGAGACTTGAGTGACACCAGACTACTCAAACAAGCCCGAAAAGGTTATCCTGATTGGATACTTTATGGAGAGTTTGAAGATTGGAAAAAGCTAGAAAATGACGACGAAGCCAACTTGGCACTCTCGGACGAGGAAGTTGAGGTGTTGAACAAAACTCCTTACCCCTATTTTGTCAATGGACTTGCCGGCAGTGGGAAATCAACGATTCTTTACTATCTGTTTGCTCACGCTTACTCATACAAAGAGATTAAACCCTTGCAGTTGCTTTTCTTAAGCTACTCTCCTGGACTTGTTACGAAAGCCAAATCGGTTATCAAGGCTCTTTTAAGAACAAATCCATCATATCACGGATTTGAACTGACCGAAACTGGCGAAAAGGATTTTGAAAAGTGTTTTTGGCCATTCCAAAAGTTCTTGACACATACGTTTCTTGACACAAATGAAGAAAAAAGTGAATTCGTCTCAATCAACCATCTGTCTTATGAACAATTTGTAAAAGACTACAACCTAAACTGCAAGCTTAACGAGGCGCGTTCTTATAAAGCTGCGATGGTTTGGTCTGTTATCCGATCTTTTATCAAGGGTCGGGATTACAAGTCAATATTCACTATTGAGAACTACAATAAACTTCATAAAAGCGACCGCACTGTTGATCCTGTTGATTATGAGAATATCTACCGCATCTGGAAGAATTGGTACAAACCGACCTACGAAGGTAAACGTTGGGACGATTTAGACCTGATTAGATACATTCTGAAAAAATTAGATGCAGGATATGAGTTTGGCAAGTATGACATTATTTACTGTGATGAAGCCCAAGACTTCACATCGATTGAGAACATTCTAATCCTCCGATTGTCAAGATACACAGATTTCGACCTAAAGGAATATCAGGAGATACCTATTGCATACGCTGGCGACCCCAATCAGACAGTCAATCCAACTGGCTTCAATTGGAAACGACTGAAAGAAATTGTCGACTCAACATTCTCAACACTTGTTGGCAGTCACATCAAGCTAAGCGAACGGACTCTTAACAACAATTATCGTTCCAAACGAACTATTGTGGAGTTTGCCAACTCGTTGCAGTACATCAGAAGATGCTTTCTATCCGACGATGTTCTAAAACCTCAGGAACAGTGGAATCCTCAAGCGAACCCACTTCCAGGATTCTTTTTCTTGACCAGAAACGACGGTAATGAAGATGACACTCAAACCATCAAAGCTGGTTTTGCAAAAACCGAATGCATCATAACTGGTGCTGACGGTGAATACGAACGTAAACTCGACAAGAACGAGCTGACCGAAGAGAGCACTGTTCTTGAAGATGAATTACTTGCCACAATTGACAACAAAACCAAGCTTTATACAGCAATTTCATCAAAAGGCCTGGAATTCAAGGCTGTTTTGCTCTATAGATTCGCAGACCAATTGCCCAAATCATTCTCTAAAATCCTGGCAAAGGAAGAAATCCTAAATGAATCGGACAGATACGACCTTTCACATTTTTTTACAAAACTTTATATCGCTGTATCACGTGCCAAAGAGGTTCTTTACATAGCAGACACACAAGAGAACTATGATTGTTTTTGGCGCTACTTCATTGACAATGTTTTCGTGTCTGAGCTGATGACAGATATGGCCGACTCGGCATCGTGGTTTGGAAAAGTGGGGGGCATTGTGTTAGGCGACAGAGCAGAGTATCTAAGCCGAATGACAGAGAACTTCAATCCTCTTGAAACAGCAACCAAAATCTTTGAAGACGCAAAGTTAGACGAGAACCCTAAAGACATGAATCGTGCTGTTGGCTACTTTGAGGAAGCCGGCGATTTCACCATGGCAGATAAGTGCAAGGCTTATGTACTTCTATATGAGAAAGAGTACCTTAAAGCCGGTCAAAAGTTCTTGACACTTGGTATCAAGGATTTAGCGACAAAAGCATTCTGGCAAGGATGTTGTTGGAACGAACTTGTACAACACAGCGACAGAGCTGCATATCGAATTGCAGCTCAATTTATGACTAACAGTCTGAAGCTTGTTGACCTTATTAAAAAGGAGGAGCTCATTGACAATATGTCCAGCCTAGACGAGACATGGACGCAGGTTGTCATTAAGATTAACAACGAGGCCAAGAAAACGGATAGCGACCTAATTTACGCTACATGCACATTCTTGGAATCACTTGTCAATCGTGGTTTCTCCAGCCTCAGCCCAACTATTGCTGAATTGTATTTTAGAAACAAGCAATACTCTAAAGCTGTTCAAATATGGGACGAGTTGGCATTGACACATCCAGCCAAACACTATAACGAGCATAAGTCATACTATGCTGCAAAAGAAGAACTCAGCCCGACCACTTCCGACAAACTTTTCTGGATGCATAAGGGTGGAAAATATGATGAGATTCTTAATAATTATTCCACCCCGAAAGACGCTGAGATTTTTATGCTTGACGAACGTGCAAAGAGAATTGTATTCTCCTTGCTAGCTAAACAGCACACTTTTGCTCAGGCATTAGCCTATCCACTTGCATCTTCGGATAAACTCAATCTACTATACAAAACAGACCGTATTCAATTCATTGAACAGTATGTATTAGAAGATTTTGACGAAGAGAAATTTGTCAATTGGATTGAACGCCCCATTACAGATAACGATTCAGACCTTTTTGACATAGAGCTACCTATCACCCTCTTCAAAAGAATCTTCTCTCTGCCAATGATGAAAGATTGGGTATTGTTCATGAAGCTTCGTGACAGTGGTGGCTACCGTGTGATGAGAAATGGTGTAAACGCCAATCGCATTGCAGATGCGATTTGTGAAGCACTGCAACAAAAGAACTACAAGTCGCTGGCCTCTTGTTTCCTCGATGCTGTCTTCAACAATCCCAACTACAATTCTGCAAATGCCAACAAACACCTTGACACACTTCTAAAGGTCTTCGAGCAGAACGACTTTAGCGAAAGGGATTTTATCCTCAAGAGCCAAAGAAACCCCTATTTCACTGCATGCAAACTAGAAGGGCATGACCTTGACACCATCAAAGACCGTCTCCGCTCTTTTGTAGAAACAAAGTTGAGTTCTTATAAGAAAAAAATCAAGAGCTCAGACTTCCACATGTTCAAAGTCTTGTGCAGAATCTATGAGAAAACCGCTCCTCAAGTGCAAGATGACAGACTCCACTACGTCTATGACTATGAGACGGTACTTACATTCTACAACTCTTTGAAAAAGTCAAAACTGCTACCGGAGGAGTTGATAAAGTTTGTTGAAATTCGCAAATCCATTATTTCCTCACGCTACAAATCACGACAGAACATGTCAACTTTTGCAGCCACTCTGCCCGCTTCTGTCACAGAAAAGGAAGTTATGGAAACTTTCGACAAGGAAGATTCCGTTTGGTTTATCGGCTTTGCTTTCGGCAAATCAAAAGTTTACCTAGACACCGTCACACGATATGTTCCCTTGATTGCAAAACTAGTATATCAACATGATATTCAAGTCAAAGACTTTGACCGCCGAAAGACAAAAGCGAATTTAAGAAATAATCTCATACAACTTGCTGACGATGCCATTCAGTCACTTTTGTCAAAAGATAAAGTAGATGATTATTTGCTTAAACTTTACAGCTATATCTACGAAGTTTTCCTTGAGGGGGACAATGACAAAGCTAAGAAGTTTGATACCCTCTCAAAACTGCCTCGTCTTACCAAACTGTACCGTCTGGTCGACTATCTGCAACAGAGAGCTTTGCATTATTACGCGTATGGCAGTGAGAACATGTATCGCGCCATTTCGGCCGAGTACGAGACATCTTTGCCAATGTCAACAGCCAGAGAGCGCGTTAGACCCATCATTGAAGAAACTCGCAATAAAGCGACTGACGTGTCAACGACGTTCACTAGACCTAGCTATCAGCTCGATGACACTTCCACAATCTCTTCTGGCAAACAAGAGAGTGACCCTAGTACAAGAAAGCGAGGTAAGACTACTGCTAGCACTGCTGAACATCAGCTGGATGCTGCTAAAAAAGCTCAACTAGAGATGGCTCGCAATCTTAAAAACATGGGGGTCGACATTAACACCATCAGCAAAGCCGCCCCACAACTGTCACTGGATGAAATAGCCAAATTATAACTGACTTAACCATTCGTTCATTTTAAGTTTCGCAAGCAAGATAATTCCGATATAATCATTGGAAACCGCATTTAAATGCACGCTGAGACATGTAACTAAATCTCTGATATGCCATTCAGAGTTTTCTAGCTTGCGGAACTTATTTTTTATTAGAATCGTTTTATAGCTTATGAACAGTACTTTCATCGCAAACCTCAGACATAAGCGTTGCAATTATATGTTGTTTAATGAAACGAATATAAACATAAATGAGAACTAATCAATTCACATACAATGGTATGGAGTTTTCCACTCTTCATCAAAAGCACGGACAAGTTGCCCTTGTCAATACTACTGGCATTTTTGGACTTTACACTCAATATCGGAATACTAATGTTAATGTGCCCGATATAAAGAGACTCGAAATTCCCACAGTTGCCATTGATTCTCGTGGAAACAGATTTGATGTTGTTGAGATTAAAAAGGGATGCCTTGAGAACTTAAAAGAAACAGAAGATATTGTCATCCCATATAGTGTGACCAATCTTGAATGGAGTTTTTGGCATTGCAAGGCATTAAGGGCAATTCATGTTTCAAAAGAGAATCCAACATACTGCGACCACAATGGTGTTTTGTTCACTAAAGACATGAAGACGCTAATTGCCTATCCCAATTTACATGGGAAAGAATTTATTGTTCCAGAAGGAGTTACTGAAATTGCAACTTGTGCCTTCAAAGACAGTAACATAGAGAGACTGAAACTACCAGCAACTCTCATGAAAATTAGGATTAATGCATTCTATCGTTGCACCAAACTCACTGATGTTTTGGGTATTCTGAACAACAAAATTTTTTATGAGGGGTTTTATGGCAGTTATGGCAATGTTAATCCCAATTTTCATATTGGGGATACAGTTGTAAAACTGAGTGAAATAGAAAAAGGAATAATAAAAGTGCTTTGATACAATTAGATTGGGACAATGGGAACAGATAACGAATAGCGAGATTTCTTGAAAAAGCGGGGCGAAAAGGTACAAATCTATAAAAACTAGGAAGAGCGATGGGGGCGACGGCTGTTTATAGGTGCCCGCGATGCGGGTATGTGACCGATGAGATTGACGAGGGGCCGGGGCTGTTTAGCCCGGTGGCCTACAAGGCGTTTGTGTGCCAGGACTGCCTGCGGGTGGTGGGCAAGCAGACTGACGGCAACTGGAACTTGCGAGAGGATGACCGTGAGTGCAGCTACTGCCACGGCACTAACTTGGTGCCGTGGGAGGACGGCCGCTGCCCACGATGCCACGCAGAGATGCAATGGGTGTGCGTGGGGCTGTGGGACTGAGACTCAAATTCATAATTTATATTTTATAATTCACAATGTCCTTTCTCCAGCGCGTAGCGCGGTCTAAAGTTTAAAAAAATATGGCACGAAGTGGAATAATTGTCGACCTGGTCGACAGTGGGATGATGGCCGAGAGGCATGGGCAGTGGCTAAAAGCGGCCAGGCGCTACCGAGGGGCGATTCAAGAATACAAGGAGGCCGAGGACCCTTTCGGCGTGAGAGATTGCATCGACGAGGCATACGAGGGCTATGACCGATGTCTGAAACACATGGGCTGGATCGGGCGGCTGTGGCTCAAGTGGCATGGATAGGACTATAGTTTATAGTTTATAGTTTATAGTTTATAGTTTATAGTTTATAGTTCATAGTTTATAGTTCATGATGCACGATGCTGAGTGACTTATTAGCCTAAAAAAGCTAAATCACCATCTAACAAACACGAAATGAGACGAAAGACACACCATGATGAGGGGCGGCGTAACCGTCCGATTGTGACACTGATTGAGTGGTACGCCGACAAGAAGAGCGGCAAGGTGAGCGACGCGAGGCAGGAGATCAAGCGGCGCTTTGATGGACTGGACTGGGAGCAGCAGAAACAGATCATGTCGCTGTTTCTGGACGACTGTAAGACCGACCGCCAGTGGGCCTTGAAGCAGCTCTACTGGAACTGGGACCCGGACTTCGAGGGGCGCATTGCTGAGATGTGGAATCAAGAGCATAGCTTTGAGTATGTCTGCACGGTGAACCACTGCATGCCCATGGAGTTTGTGCTGCAGCACCTGGACGTGCTGGGCAGCGGCCGCAACTATTTCCACATCTGCCAGCGCTTTGCGGGGCATGAGGGGCTTGAGGTCGACAAGTCGAGGCTGGCACCAGTTGACTATCTGGCGCTGGTCCACCACAAGCAGATTGCAACGCTGAGCGATGGCGAGGCACTGGATTTGCTGTTTGAGATTGTGCACCAGCTGTGCTGCACCATCTCGAGCGAGGTGTATGCCCGACGTGGCGGCGAGCTGTTTGTGACTCCCATCGACTTTGAGCCGGTGCACCGTGCGCTCTACTACCTGCAAGAGCTGAATTGCCTGGATGCCATCGAGCAGTTCGAGCAGTGGAACGAGCGGGTGAGGCACGACATCGGTGCGAGTGCCGAGCATCGCAACACGCACGACGACGACACACCGGGGTTCTCGCACAAGGACTTCAACATCGCATTCAAGTATGCCTACCTCAACCTGGATGACAGATACAAGAAGCCTGACGACCCGAGTGTGCAGGACATCTTGGAGCGGATGCGACTCGAGTTCTACGTGCGCCCAGAAGTGGGACAGCCCCGATACAGCTTTGAGCCGGGCGAGACCATCAAGTATGTGCCTCGTGCCGCCATGCCGGATTATTGATAACCACGAAGTGCTCGCGAATCTTTAACCGTGAAAACCTCGCGAAGATTATTAGACCGCGAAACTCTCACGAAAAGTTATTTAATCGGTTGCGAGCTAAAGGTTCGTGATAGCGATGGAGTGTTCGAGGCCAAAGGTTGAAAAATGTGCTTTTGACTTCGTTTTTTTTGCATTTCTCGGGAAGAAGTTGTATTTTTGTGGCGAAAAAGTTGAATATAACAAGCAAAACCGCAAAAATATGAGAACAAAACTGACTCTGATGATAGTGTTTGTGGCGTGGCTATGGTGGCTGCCCGCCAGCGCCCGTCCTGCCGGACAAGAGCGACTGGAGACCGACTGCTTCTGGTTTGACAACCCCGACGGGACGATAGAGAATTTTCCACAGTATGTCGACCCATCGCTCCGTGGTTGGGCGATGAGCATATCGTCGTCGCGCTACAAGCCGCAACTCAAGAGCGAGCCCACCGGACCGTATGCCGACCTGATCAACTGGATGTTCGGCCGCCAGGCACGCATCACCGTGCTGGCGCTGGACACGCAGGGCATGAGCGAGGCACAGCTTGGTCAAGCTGCTGTGGCGGCCACAACGCTGGTGACGCGCAGCACGGCCACGACCATGGGCTACCTGGGGGCACTGTGGCAAGCCATGGACGAAATGGTGGCCAACAAGCTGGGCAGCGCGCCACGCAGCGACTATCACGACGGCATGGAGCCAGGCAAGCCCCAGCCGGTGACATTCATGGGCAAGGAGGCCTTCCGCATCACGTCAAAGATGGACATGTCGCGCTCGCCAACGATGTGCGCCTTCGGGATGCCGATGCTCTTTGTGTTCGACCAGTATGTCTACCACGACGAGGCGGCGCAGAAGATGGTCGGTGTCATCTTCCAGAACACCACGCTGACCGAGACAGTCGATATGACTGACGACGCGAGGCTCACCACACTGTTTGTCAACGAGGTGAGCAAAATGCTGGGCTATGCCGGACAAGACCCGAGCAAGACGCGCATGGAGGAGGCATACCCCAATGTCGACATGAAGGAGTACTTTGCCCAACACTTCCACCTCAAGGCTACACCAGCCGGCACCCCTCCCTGCGCGACGCGCGTGGAGGGAAAAGGTAGCACCGCAAAGATTATCGTATGTGGCGAAACGCTCCCGCCCAACATCCTAATAGGCTGCCCCGGTCCGCCTGAGAAAACCGAAGATGAAGGCGGTGGCGGCACTGGTGGCGGCG
>Ga0256404_1011940_pt1 | contig 11454 bp, 8 predicted proteins | sample RumenRJG_01DNA_FD_185990 | JGI IMG/M metagenome (GOLD analysis project Ga0256404, IMG submission 185990) | Bovine rumen microbial communities from Lethbridge, Alberta, Canada - RJG_01 | ecosystem: Host-associated > Mammals > Digestive system > Stomach > Rumen | place: Canada: Alberta | collected... | reverse complement strand
CAGCTCCTTTGGCATGGACGCAGGCCTTGCCTTCCAGCTGCAGGACGACCTGCTCAACCTCGTTGGCGACGCCGAGGCCCAGGGCAAGGACTTCAGGAACGACATCACCGAGGGCAAGCGCACCATGATCGTATGCTGGGCGCTCGAGCACCTTGCAGGCGCCGAGAAGGACGAGCTTCTCGGCATTCTCTCGTCGCACGCTACGGATGCGTCAGTGCTTGCCCGCGCGGTGGAGCTCATGGAGGGCGCGGGTGCCGTCGACGCCGTGCGTGACTATGCGCACGACCTTGCACGCAGCGCAAAGGCAAGCCTCAAGGGCGTCGGGCTTGCGGGAGACGCACGCGCCGTTCTCGAATCTATGGCAGACTTCTTTGTGGAACGCAGGGGCTAGTCCGGACGCTGCCTCACGCCCACGATATCGAGGGGAACTAGGGTATGGAACCAATTCGCGAAGGCGCGTCGGGCGCCGCCGTGGAGGACATCCAGGAGCGCCTGGGCTCGCTGGGATACAAGATCGACGAGAAGGAAACTTCCGAGAAGACCTTTGGCCATTCGACAGCCACCGCCGTCGCGCGCTTCAGGCTCGACCACGGTCTGTCGCTGGGCGACGTCATTGATACGGCTACCTGGGCCGCATTGGTGGACGAGTGCTACCAGCTGGGGGATCGCACGCTCTACCTGCGCCTCCCCAACTTCCATGGCAACGACGTGCGTCAGCTCCAGGAGCGTCTCAACGTGCTGGGCTTCTCCTGCGGCGCGGTCGACGGCCAGTACGGCGCCCACACCGAAGCCGCAGTCAAGCAGTTCCAGGAGAGCGTTGGCCTTCTGGCAGACGGTATGGCCTTCCCCGACACCTTCGACGCCATCGACCGCCTGAAGCACGTCTGGGGCGGCAACCCCGCCGCCGGTCCGCACCCACAGGGCGGCATGGGCTTTGCGCGCGCGGCAGGTGTGCTCGAGGTCGTGAAGCTCTGCATCACCGGCGAGGATCCCATCTCGAGAAACGTCGCGGGCCGCATCTGGAACCTGGCAAGCGCCACGACAAACGCCTCGGGGCTCGAGCTTGTGGACTCCGCGGCGTCCGACGCCTGCAAGGGAGCCCAGGCCGTGCTCGTGCTCTCTGCCGCTCCCCTGCCCGATGGCACCACCACCTCCAACGTGGTGATGGACGACGTCGACACGCTGCCGCTGCGCCTGCGCACGGCCGTCGAGAGCTCGCGCGAGACCGTGCCCGTGGTGCGCATCGAGCTGCCCGTTGGTCCCAACTTCGAGGGCACCTTCACCATCGGCGACGCACAGACCTACGCCGTGCTGCTGCTCGACGCAATCTGCGCCGCGTTCGAAGGGATGTGAGACAAAGGGAGTTTCCCTTTGTCTCACACCTTTGTCTCATAGAAACGGCCTCGAAGCGAAGTTGCTTCGGGGCCGTCGTAATTTGGGGCGTGCCATGAGACAGGGGGAGTTTCCCTGTCTCTCATTACAGGTGCCAGATGTCCTCGTTGTACTGGCGGATGGTGCGGTCGGACGAGAAGGCACCCGCCTTCGCGATGTTCACCAGCGACTTCTTGCGCCAGGCATCGCGGTTCTCGTAGTCAGCAAGCACCTGCTCCTTCTTCTGGATGTACTCCTCGATGTCGAGAAGCGCCATGAACCAGTCCTTCCAGGCCATGTCGTCGTGCAGGCGGTGCAGGCGCTCTGCGTTGCCCAGCGCAAGGAAGGCGGGGTTGGTGATGAAGTCGACCAGGAGCTTCACGCCCGGTCGCAGGTAGTGCGCGTGCGCATCGTAGGCGTGCTCGGCGTACAGTCGCTCGACCTCCTTGGAAGAGGTACCAAAGGTGTAGATGTTCTCGTCACCCACAAGGTCGGCAATCTCGACGTTTGCTCCGTCCAGCGTGCAGAGGGTCACGGCTCCGTTGAGCATGAACTTCATGTTCGAGGTGCCCGAGGCTTCCTTTGAGGCAAGAGAGATCTGCTCGGAGATGTCGGCAGCGGGAATCACACGCTCGGCAGCGCTCACGTTGTAGTTCTCAATCATGACCACCTGCAGGTGCGGCGAGACAACCGGGTCTGCCGCAATCCAGCGGGAGAGCAGCAAGATCAGGTGGATGATGTCCTGCGCAATGGTGTAGGCGGGCGCCGCCTTGCCACCAAAGATGATGGTGAGCGGACGCGCGGGAATGTTGCCGTTCTTGATGTCGAGGTACTTCCAGATGATGTAGAGCGCGAGCATCTGCTGGCGCTTGTACTCGTGGATGCGCTTCACCTGCACGTCGATGATGGCGTCCTCGGGGATGCGCACGCCCTGCGTCTCCCACAGGAACTCGCGCATGCCGGCCTTGGCCTCAGACTTTGCGTCGTCCAGGCGCGCGAGGACTGCCTCATCGTCCTTGAAAGCGAGAAGCCCGGAGAGGTCGCAGGAGGTGCGCCAGCCTGTGCCCAGGACGTCATCGAGCACGCCAGAGAGCGCCGGGTTGGCATCCATGATCCAGCGGCGGAAGGTGATGCCGTTGGTCTTGTTGGAGAATTTCTCGGGATAGAGCTCGTAGAAGGGGTGCAGCTCGGTGTCCTCGAGGATCTTGGTGTGCAGCGCGGCCACGCCGTTGATCGAGAAGCCGTAGTGGATGGCCATGTGGGCCATGTGCACCACGCCATCGCGCACGATGGCCACGGCGTCGTCGCTGCCGTTCTCGGCGCGCTCGAGCTCGTCTAGCTTGACCACAATCTCCGCTATGCGCGGGGCAACGGTCTTGAGGCTCTCGAGCGGCCACTTCTCGAGCGCCTCGGCAAGAATCGTGTGGTTGGTGTAGGCCACCATGCGGCGCACCACCGAGACGGCCTCGTCGAGCTCGAAGCCATGAACGTCCACAAGCAGGCGCACCAGCTCGGGGATGACCATGGAGGGGTGCGTGTCGTTAATCTGCACCACGGCGTAGTCGGGCAGGTCGTGCAGGTTGGAGCCGCGCTCGACGGCCTCGTCGAGGATAAGCTGGGCCGCATTGGAGACCATGAAGTACTCCTGGTACACGCGGAGCAGGCGGCCGGCGTCATCGGAGTCGTCGGGGTAGAGGAAGAGCGTGAGGTTCTTGGCGAGCTCGCCCTTGTCGAAGTCGATGGAGTTGACCGGCACCAGCGAGTCATCAACGCTCTCGAGGTCAAAGAGGCGCAGGCGGTTCTTGGTGGTGCGACCATAGCCCAAGACGTCAATGTCGTACAGGCGCGACTTCACCGTAAAGCCGCCGAACTCGACGGTGTAGGCCTTCTCGTCCTTCACGAGCCAGTCCTGGCGGTCCAGCCAGCCATCGGGCTCCGCAGCCTGCTGCAGGTCAACAAAGCGCTGGTGGAAGAGGCCGTAGTGGTAGTTCAGGCCCACGCCGTCGCCGGGAAGGCCGAGCGTTGCGATGGAGTCCAGGAAGCACGCGGCAAGGCGGCCCAGGCCACCGTTGCCCAGGGACGGCTCGACCTCGCGCTCCTCGACGGCACCCAGGTCGTGGCCGGCGGCAGCGAGCTGCGTCTTAACGTCGTCGTACACGCCCAGCTCGATGAGGTTGTTGGTGAGCAGACGGCCAATGAGAAACTCGGCCGAGAGGTAGTACAGGCGGCGCTTGCCCTCGTTGAGGGGCATGGTCGCCGCATGCTCGCGGACGATGTCCTCGAGCATGGTGCAGATGGTGGTGTCGTCGAGCTCGGCGAGCGGACGGCCAAACTTCTCCTGGGAACGTGCCTCAAGATCGATCTTCATGTGTTGCGATACCTCCAAGTGTCGCGGTGACATGACAGAGTGGACGGTGGCCATGCGGCATCCCGCACTCCCCTATTCGGGAAGCTCAGGCTCCTTCGTGCCGGGAACCCGGTAGTAGGTGGTGGTCAGATCAGAGAGCTCTGCCTCAACCTCGGGCGTCACGGCGTCAGGCAGCATGCGCCAGCGCCAGTTCTTCCCCACGGTCGAGGGAGTGTTGATGCGAGCGGAGTTGTCCAGCCCGAGAAGGTCCTGCATGCGGAAGATGCAGGTGTCGCTCACCGAGGCGGCAATGGCGCGGTTGCAGCCCTGCGCCACGGTCTCACCGGGCCCAAGGGCCAGGTAGCGCATAGTCTTCTCGCGCACGTCGGGCGTGGCGGTGTCCTTGAACCAGCCCATGGCAGTCTCGTTGTCGTGCGTGCCTACGTAGGCCACGGTGTTGGCAACGTAGTGGTGCGGAAGGTCGAGGGAATCGCCCTCGGAGTCAAAGCCAAACTGCAGGATCTTCATGCCGGGGAAGCCCGTGTGCTCGCGCATGGCTATGACCTCTGGCGTCATGAAGCCCAGGTCCTCAGCAATGATGGGCAGCTCGCCCAGATGCTCGGCGACGGCATCAAAGACGTCGCTGCCGGGGCCCTTGGCCCAGCGGCCAAAGCTCGAGTCCGGCGCACCAAAGGGCACGGACCAGTAGGACTCAAAGCCGCGGAAGTGGTCGATGCGCAGGATGTCATAGAGCTCGAGGCTTGCGCGCAGGCGCTCGACCCACCAGGCAAAGCCGTCCTCGGCCATGCCCGCCCAGTCATAGATGGGGTTGCCCCAGTACTGACCGGTCGAGGAGAACTGGTCGGGCGGGGTACCGGCCACGCACGTGGGGTTGCCCGTGGCGTCCACGCGGAAGAGCTCCGGCGTGGCCCACATCTCCACAGAGTCGCGCGAGACGTAGATGGGGATGTCTCCAATGATAAGGACGCCGCGCTCGTTGGCGTAGTCCTTCAGGCGCTTCCAGTGACGATAGAAGAAGTACTGCGTCATCTGGTGGTAGCGCATGCGCTCGGGGTGCTTGGCGCAGAGCGCTGCGCTCGCCTTGCCGCAGCTGCGGTACTGCTGCGGCCACTCGTAGTACGCCTTGAGGTCAAACTCCTCCTTGACGGTCATGAACTCGCAGTAAGGCTCGAGCCAGGAGCCGTTCGCCTCGCAGAACTCCTCGAAGTCCTCGGGCGGCGCTGCCGAGAAGCTCGGGAGCGCACGCTCGAGCAGAGCCCTGTGTCCGCGGAAGAGCGTGCCGTAGTCGACGTTCTCTGGGTCGTCTCCAAAGGGCAAGACAACAAGGTCCTGTTCGGTGAGGTAGCCAAGGCGAACTAGATCCTGGATGTCTATGAAGTACGGATTCCCCGCGAAGGCGGAGAAGGACTGGTAGGGCGAGTCGCCAAAGCTCGTGGTGGTGAGGGGCAGGACCTGCCAGTAGCGCTGATGGGTGCGGGCAAGGAAGTCCACGAAGTCATACGCCTCGCGACCAAAGGTGCCAATGCCCACAATACCCGGAAGCGACGAGACGGGCATAAGAACGCCGCTTGCTCTCTCCATGTTTCTCTCCTTCTCTCGTTCTGCGCTCACGCGCAGGCCGTCATCGATGTCGCTCCCGCAAAAGGGCCCCGACCCGTCCGAGAAAGCGGGCCGGGGCCGCACCAAGCCGATGTCGCGGGAGGGAGGGAAGGCTACGGCTTGATGATGTTCTTACCGGACGCCTTGTCGAAGAAGTGGACAGCGTTCGGCTCGAACTTGAAGGAGATGGGTGCGCCGTCGGAGAAGGACCTGCCGAGGGCGCCGTCGAAGTCGATGGTGGGGATGACAAGGACAAAGTCGTAGCCCTTGACGCTCGCGTGCACGTGGACCGTCGAGCCCATGAGCTCCGAGACGTCGATGGTACCCGAGATGGCTCCGGGCTCGTCCGCATTTGCGAGCTGAATCTGCTCGGGGCGCACGCCGGCCGTGACGTCGAGCGAGGTGACGCCAGCTGCGGCAAGCGCCTTGCACGTCTCGGGCGAGATGGCAATCTTGGTGTCGAGCGCGTTGAGCACGTAGCCCGAGGCGGTCTTCTCGAGGTGGCCATCGAAGAAGTTCATCTGCGGCACGCCGATGAAGCCGGCGACGAAGAGGTTCGCAGGCTCGTTGAAGACCTCCTGCGGGGTGCCCACCTGCTGGACCACGCCGTCCTTCATGATCACGATGCGGTCGCCGAGGGTCATGGCCTCGGTCTGGTCGTGCGTGACATAGACGAAGGTCGCGTTGATGCGCTTGCGGAGCTTGATGATCTCGGCGCGCATCTGGTTCCTGAGCTTGGCGTCCAGGTTGGAGAGGGGCTCGTCCATGAGAAGGACCTTGGGGTCACGCACGATGGCGCGGCCGATGGCCACGCGCTGGCGCTGGCCGCCGGAGAGGGCCTTGGGCTTGCGGTCGAGGTACTGGGTGATGCCCAGGGTCTCTGCCGCCTGGCGGACCTTCTGGTCGATCTGGTCCTCGGGGACCTTGCGGAGCTTCAGGGGGAAGGCCATGTTGTCGTACACGGTCATGTGGGGGTACAGGGCGTAGCTCTGGAAGACCATGGCGATGTCGCGATCCTTGGGGGCGACCTCGTTCATGACCTTGCCGTCGATGGCGAGCTCGCCGCCGGAGATGCTCTCGAGGCCGGCGATCATGCGCAGCGTCGTGGACTTGCCGCAGCCGGAGGGGCCAACGAGGACGACAAACTCGCGGTCTGCGATGTCGAGGTTGAAGTCCTCGACCGCCACGACGCCTTCGTCGGTGACCTTGAGGTTGCTCTTTTTCTTCTCGGGCTCCGCGGCCTTCTTGCCAAGGCGGTGCTTCTTGGTCTTCTCGATGTTCGGATAGATCTTCGTGATGTGCTTCAGGCTGACTTCTGCCATGGTTCTCGGATTCCTTCCATTGGTTGCAGCCGGGGCCCGCGCCCCCGTGGTGAGCTGCGTGTCTTCGAGGAGGTCCCCCTCCGCGGGACCGGGGAGGCCCCGCGGAGAGAGTGGGAAAGAGGGGACGAACTCAGACGAGCCTGGGTCTTTGGCCTAGCCCTTGACGGCGCCGGCCGCAACGCCCTTGATGATGTACTTCTGGCAGGAGAGGTAGAAGACGATGACGGGGATGATGGCCATGAGGATGATTGCCATGGTCGCACCGAGGTCGACCGTTCCATAGCTGCCCTTGAGGTACTGGATCTGAATGGGGATCGTGCGGTACTGGTTGATGTCCAGGACCAGGTACGGCAGGAGGTAGTCGTTCCAGACCCACATGATCTCGAGGATGCCGACGGAGATGAGCGTGGGCTTGAGCATGGGGAGCACCACCAGGAAGAAGGTGCGCACCGGGCCGCAGCCGTCGATTGCGGCGGCCTCCTCGATCTCCAGCGGGATTGACTTCACGAAGCCGACGAACATGAAGATGGCGAGGCCGGCACCAAAGCCAAGGTAGACGATGGGAATGGTGAACGGGGTGTTGAGCTTCAGGGTGTCAGCCGTCTTGGAGAGCGTGAACATGACCATCTGGAAGGGCACGACCATCGAGAAGATGCAGAGCGTGTAGATGACCTTGCAGAACTTGGAGTTCACGCGGGCGATGTACCACGCCGCCATCGAGCAGCAGATGAGGATCAGCGCCGTGGAGAGCACGGTGATGAGGGCGCTGTAGCCAAACGCGCTCCAGAACGGGTAGTTGCCGAAGGTCATGCCGGTGATGAAGTTGGACCACCCGGCGAAGCTCTCCTCGGTGGGGAGGGCGAAGGTCTCGGTCTTGACGAAGGTGTTCAGCTTGAAGGAGTTGAGCGCCACGCACAAAACCGGGAGGACCCAGATGACGCAGATGATGGTAAAGACGATGGTCAGGATTTTCTTGTGACGCGCCTCGGATGCGAGCGTCTGTGGTTGCTGGTTTGCCATTACTGCTGCACCTCCCTCTTACGGGTGTACGAGAGTTGCGCAAGGCCCATGGCAGCCACGAGGATGAAGAATATGACTGCCTTCGCCTGGGCGACGCCTCGCGACGCGCCGGTACCCGAGTAGAACGTGTTGTAGATGTTCAGGGCCATCATCTCGGTCGTGTTGATGGTCTTGCCGTCGGCGAGCTGCTCGTACGGCAGGCCGCCAGTAAGCGCGAGGTTCTGGTCGAAGAGCTTGAAGCCGTTGGTGAGCGAGAGGAACGTGCAGATCGTGATCGAGGGCATCACGTTGGGGATGATCACCTTGAAGAGGGTCTGCGCCTTGGTCGCGCCGTCGATCTTGGCGGCCTCGATCATGTCCTCGGGGACAGCCTGGATGCCGGCGATGTAGATGATCATCATGTAGCCGATCTGCTGCCAGCACATGAGGATGATCAGGCCCCAGAAGCCGTACTTGGTCTCGAGGACCACCGAGGTGCCGTACTGCTGGAGGATGCCGTCGAAGATCATCGACCAGATGTAGCCGAGGACGATGCCGCCGATCAGGTTTGGCGCGAAGAAGATCGTGCGGAAGATGTTCGAGCCCTTGATGCCCTGCGTGAGCGCGTAGGCCACGGCAAACGCGATCACGTTGATGAGGACGAGGCACACGATGGCGGTCAGTGCCGTGTACCAGAAGGAGTGCTGGAAGGACTCGTCCGCGAAGGCGGAGGCATAGTTGGAAAGGCCAATGAACTTAGCGCTCGAAATGGTCTTGAATTTGCAGAAGGAAAGGTAGATGCCCTGGATGAACGGCCAAACGAAGCCGATGGTGAAGGCGGCCGTCACGGGCAGGAGGAAGAGCCACCAGAAGTGTCTCGTTGACTTTATCTGGGAGCTCTGCTTGATGGCTTTGCTTTTCATGCTTTTCCACTCCCGCGTGAGAAAAGAACGGGGGCCAGGCGCCGTATGAACGCCCGGCCCCCAAATGCCAGTCAGAGGTCAGATGGAACTAGGCGTTCTCGACCTTGTAGTTCTGGGCCCAGCCGTCGACGAACGCGGTCTTGAAGGTCTCCCAGTTGGCGTCGGACTGATCCGCCGTGTAGGAGTTGAGGGCAGAGACCAGGCCCTTGCGGTACTGGTCGACGTTGGGCTGGTAGTTGGTTGCCCAGTCCATGGTGTAGTTGCCTGCCTTGGAGAGCTCCTCGGCCTTGTTGAGGTAGTCGTTGTCGCCCTTGGCGGCGTCGGTGTAGGGAAGGACGCCAAGCTGAGCGACCATTTCCTTGGAGGCCTCGGGGTCGGTGACGAGCCAGAGCCAGAAGTCCATGGTGGCCTTCTTGTCCTCATCGGAGGCAGAGTCGTTGATGGCGAGGCGGTTCTCGGTGCCGCTGTTGAGGCCGGCCTTCTCCTCGCCGGACACGCCGCAGTAGTACGGGATCATCGTGGTGTTCTTCTGGGCGGCCGAGATGGTGGCGTAGTCCCAGGAGCCGGTGAAGAAGAACGCCGCCTTGCCGGAGGTGAACTCGGTCGCGGGGTCGTGGCCGCCGGTGGAGAGGGTCGTGGGATCCTCGGCGGAGTTGTTGATGGCCAGGTCGAAGATCTTCTTGTAGTTGGGGAGGTAGGTGCCCTTGATGGTGGCAGGGGTTGCGTCCCAGCCACCGTCGTCCTTCTCCTCGTAGTAGTACTCGAGGTTGGCAAGGTGGCCGGTCACGCGCCAAGACGAGGAATCGTCGAGGTCGGTTGCGGCGAAGGCGTCGAAGCCCAGCGTGGCGGCATTCTTGTGGATGTCCTCGACGACGGTCTTCAGGGAGTCGAAGTCCTTGATGTCGTCGACGCTGTGGCCGGCCTTCTCGACCAGGTCGGCGTTCACGACGATGCCGTAGGTCTCGTAGCAGAGGCCGGCGCAGACCAGACGGCCGTCGGAGTCCTTGTAGGTGTAGTCGGTGGTGGAGAGGGCCTTCTCGATGTCGGTGCCGGAGAGGTCCATGGCGTTGGAGCCCCACTCCTTGACGCCGGCGGTGGTGCCGATGTTGAAGAGCGTGGGGGCGTCGGTCTTGTCCATCTCGGAGGTCAGGGTCTGCTCATAGGTGCCGGACGCGGCGGTCTGGACCTTGACCTTGACGTTGGGGTACTTCTCCATGTAGCTCTTGGCGAGCTTCTGGGCAGTCTCGTCAAGCTCGGGCTTGAAGTTGAGCCAGTAGACGTTCCCGGAGCGGTCGTCGCTGTTGGAGCTGCTGGTGCTAGAAGAGCTGGAGCTGTCGGAGCTGGAGCTGCCACCGCAGCCGGCGAGGCCAAGGACGGCCGCCGACGCTGCGCCGAGCGTGATGAACTGCTTCCTCGAAATGTTCCCCATCGTGATCCTCCCGTTGCTTCCTGTCTGAACGACGCCTTCCGTCGTCCTTGCCCTATCACGGAGCCGCTACGCGGGCTTTCCCGGGTAATGCCCCGTCTCTTGGTTACGACAATAACCTTGCGCGTCTCTTGTTCAAACAAGTATCGACTGAGCGGTACCTTATTCGTGGTGAACGGTAGGCACGAGTAATGCTCGTTTTACTGTTTACGCAGGTACATAGGCTGTGCTTTCTTAACGGTCACCGGTTACTCGTCCAAACGGCTTTCAGGAGTTCTAGGATATCTGGTACCACACATGTTCCGCACCTGTCGTCCCTTCAAGGTCCGACGGTCCGCAAGCTAGGAGAGACCACATGCCTAAGGCGATCTTTGAGGGCATCTACCGCGACCTCAAGGGAAAGATCCAGGAAGGAACCTACTCCTACCAGGAGCTTCTTCCCTCCGAGGGAGAACTCACGGCGGAGTACGGATGCTCGCGCAACACCCTCAGGCGCGCGGTCTCCATGCTGGCTGACGATGCCTACGTGCAGCCGATGCACGGCCGGGGGGTGCGGGTCATCTGGCAGCGAGAGGCACACAGCGCCCAGGGCTCGCTCGAGGGCGTCGAGTCCTTTGGCGAGTATGCACGGAGAAACGGCCTGGTTCCCGGCACACACGTCAAGTCGTTTGAACGCGTTACCTGCGGCGCCGGGCTCGCGCGTCGTACGGGCTTCGCCGAGGGCGTCGAGCTGGTGCGCGTGGTGCGCGTGCGCACGCTGGACGACGTCGCACGCCAAGTCGATCACGACTATTTCCTGGCCTCCGCGGTTCCTGGCCTCACTGCCGAGCAGGCGGAGAAGTCCGTCTACAGCTATCTCGAGAATGACCTAGGGATGCGCATCCTCACGAGCCGTCGCCGCATCACGGTGCAGCTTGCGACCGACGAGGACTGCAGCTACATGGACCTTGACCCCTACAACTGCGTGGCGGTGGTCGAGAGCCAGTCCTACAACTCCGACGGGGTGATGTTCGAGTACACGCAGGTGCGCCACCATCCGGAGCTCTTCTGCTTCACCACCGTGTCGAGAAGGTAGCCGCCGCAGTGGCGACGATTGCGTAGCAGGTCGATACAGCTTCGGGCGCAAAAGAGTGGCGAGGGGGTACACATTCGGCGTGCGAATCTGTATCGACCTGGGCGGGATACAGCTTCGGGTGCGAACGTGTAGCGAGAGGGTACAGGTTCGGGGCGCGAAGCTGTATCAACCTGCGCGGGATACAGGTTCGGATGCGAACATGTGGCGCAAAGCATCGCGGAAGATCAGCATGAGCCTACGCCAGCACCGGCAAACCCCTTACAGCCACCCGGCCAGCAGAGCGACCACGGCGACAACGCCAAGGACGAGAAGTGCGCCGTCCACCACGCCACCGGACTTGCACAGCCCAAATGACTGCCCTCTCGCAACAG
>Ga0256404_1011938_pt1 | contig 11454 bp, 5 predicted proteins | sample RumenRJG_01DNA_FD_185990 | JGI IMG/M metagenome (GOLD analysis project Ga0256404, IMG submission 185990) | Bovine rumen microbial communities from Lethbridge, Alberta, Canada - RJG_01 | ecosystem: Host-associated > Mammals > Digestive system > Stomach > Rumen | place: Canada: Alberta | collected... | reverse complement strand
TTCCCTCCCGTTTTTTATGCCAACTTGCAATGACAATAGCCGCAAAAATGGGCTCACCAGATATTATCTGTTGTTGCAGTTTCATGGAAGCGATGATGCGTGACGAACGTCACGTTTCTTCGTGATGGCCGTCACGCGAACTCGTGACGAACGTCACGCTCGTTCGTGATGACCGTCACGCGGTTTCGTGACGAACGTCACGAAAGATCAATCAAGTTTCTGAGAGGAGTAATTGCCTGGAAGGCAGATTATCTTTTCCGAGCATAATGTAGCCTCTGCGAGTGATTGCCCGGTGATGTTCTCTTCCCCTCCCTTTGTAGGGAGGGGATTGAGGGGTGGGTCTGTATTGGCATTCCTGCAGCCGAAGGATTCACTTGTGATGAGCAAGCGAACCTTCTTTCTTGGCCGTCAGGAATGACGGCCCTCCTACCATTCGGTCCTTACTTCAATCTTGGCCGTCAGGAATGACGGCCCTCCTACGGACTTTCTACGTAAACAGTCCGGTATTTCTCCCCTCACTCTCTTTGTAAGGTGGCTCTCCTTGTTCGTATAAGGGTAAGCCACAGAGAATATACGCCCTGCCGGGAAAGTTTAAAACGTTTTGTTTCTCCATTTATGATTTTTTCCGTAAGTTTGCAGATATTTTGATTGAATCTTCATGTTTTATCAACTAATCCAACGAAAACGAGACGAATGGTTAAGCCGTGCAGACTGTCCTGTACGGTCGGCGATTGACTATATAGAAAGCCGTGGCATGCTGAGAGACGCACAGGTAGAAGCCATCAAGACCTATCTCTTTCTGAAAATTGCCTGCAACAACAAACCCTTGTGGCAACTATTCTCAAAGGGCGACTTCCTTACAATCGACCTCAGCAACGTAAGTCTCACCGTTAGGGCGCGGGAAGTACTGGAGACGAATACCGCGGCGGCAACGCTCTATGAGTATGCTTGCCAGAAAGACGCAGATGATAACATGGTGGCTCCATCACTGAAAAAAGAGATTGAGGAGCACCCCGACGACATTGATTATGAGCAAGTGTTCCGCGACATTTTCTATGGCGTGCGGTATCCGGATTATATATTTAGTCTGCCTATGGGAGCTGGCAAGACTTTTCTCATGGCTGCTTTTATCTATCTTGATTTATACTTCTCACTGAATGAGCAAGATAACCCGGTCTTTGCCCAAAACTTCATGTTGCTGGCCCCTTCTGGATTGAAATCCTCCATCTTGCCGAGCATCAAGAAGATTCAGGATTTCGACCCCACATGGGTGTTGCCCGAACCAGCGGCATCAAAAATCAAGAGAGAGATTCAGTTCGAAGTGCTGGATGAGCAAAAGGCTGCCAAGAAAAGCAATCTCGTCAAGAATCCAAACGCACAGAAGATTAACAACCATCTAGGACAGAAAGACTTGCGAGGCCTGGTAGCCGTTACCAATGCGGAGAAGGTGATTTTGGACAAGATTGACAAGGACCGTGGCAGTGACCCCTCTTTCTACACCGAGGAAGAGTGGGACGAGGTGAAAGTCTCTAACGAGCTCCGCAGCATCATCGGTAAAATTCCTCACCTATCCATTTTCATCGACGAGGTGCATCATGCCACCGACAGCGACATCAAGCTCCGCCAAGTGGTGAACAAATGGACTGAGAACGCAACGTTCAACTCCGTGCTGGGATTCTCCGGCACGCCCTATCTGTCCAGTGCAGACTCGGTGCTGGTGACATCCCGGCTGTCTCTGCAAAACAAGAATCTTGCCAACACGGTTTATTACTACCCATTGATTGACGGTGTAGGCAATTTTCTGAAGTCGCCCGTCATCAAGGTCTCTAATGGTGACAGGGATGACATCGTGCGTAAGGGTGTCACCGAGTTTCTTGACCGCTATGGCGACAAGGTCTATGCCAACGGAACCTGCGCCAAGTTGGCCATCTATTGTGGAAAAATAGAAAATCTCGAGACCAACATCTATCCTCTTGTCGCCAGTATTGTCAGCGGGCGGGGAATGAATCCCACATCGGTCATTCTGAAATATCACGATGGCAATAAGCAGTTTCCTGCCCCCGAAGGCGCAGAGACGGCCTTCAAATCATTGGATACGAAGTTGTCTACAATCAAAATCGTCTTGCTGGTTCAGATTGGCAAGGAAGGTTGGGACTGCAAGAGTCTTACGGGCGTTATCCTGCCACAGAAAGGGGCCTGCCCCAAGAACATGGTGCTGCAGACCAGTTGCCGATGTCTTCGCCAGGTGGTGAGGCATCAGCAGGAATCGGCGCTCATCTGGCTGAACGAGGAAAATGGGAAAACACTCAACAATGAGCTGAAGAAGCAACAGCATACATCCATTGATGAAATCAATAAGGGCGGAGGCAGCAAAGTCTTCGAGTTGAAGCAGTTCTCGCGCATGGAGAAGCTCCAAGTGCCGCCCATCGACTTCATACAGTTGAAAGTGACCTATCAGACCTTAGTTCTGGACAAAGCGTTGGACACAGAGGCCGAACTGAAGAAAGCAGGTCTGGTCTCCTCCTCCAAGTCGATGCTTGTCGAAGAAGAAAATCTGAAGGGCGAGCTCAAACACAAAACCGTGCTGACGGTAGACGACGAAGAGAGCAACTTGCCCGTCACCTTCCATTCATGGCTTCACGTCATCTCGAAAGAGAGCTTCGGCACGTGGACCCGACAAACGGCCGCTCCTTACCTCTCCTTGCTGCGCGACATCTTCAACCGTATCACCTACACAAAGGATAACCAGACTTTTCTTGACGGCAAGTTAGACCACAAAGCGATTCGCGCCCGCATCAGAAAGGCTTTCACGCCCAAGCGTACTATCGAAGTGAAGGAAGAGAACATCCCGCAGAAGGCAGAAATACTGAATGTGGAAAAGTTGGAACCCTCGGTCGAAACAAACCGGCCCAAAGAATATTATCCCTCTCAGAAGGAAGTCTTGCAGATTGTGGCCGACGACAAAGGCGGCATGCGGCTCAAGCCCGACATCGCTACGACCATCAATACGCTGAAGACGCTGCCTGGCACAGATGACACCATCAAGACGCTGACAGACAACCCCAACAACTATGAGCGGGCTGGAAAGGAAATCAACGACCACACCTACCACTATCTGCCCTATCATTTCGACAGCGACCTAGAGATAGACTATTTCTCACGGTCGTTGCTATCCATCATCAACGGACAGAAATTGGAAGCCTACTTCAACGGCGACGATACGCTCACGGAGTTTAAAATCAGATGCTATAAACAGGTGGGCAAGGCATGGCACTATATCGGAAGGTACGTGCCCGACTTCCTGATATTGCGCAGAGGCGACGACGGGCAAATCCGCCAAGTGCTCATCATAGAGACCAAAGGCGAGGGTTACAGCGCTAAGTTTGCCGACCGAAAGACCTTCATGAACAAGTTCGTCGCTCTCAACAACGAGTACTACGGTTATCCCCGCTTCGACTTCCTCTATATTGAGGACACCCTCTCCAAGGAGCAGCAGGACAAGCTCACCATAGAAAAGATACAACAATTCTTCAATTAAACAAGAACCATCATGGCAGTAAAATACATTCCCTATTATCCCAATACCCTCGAAGGTCAGGCCCTTCTCGACAATTTCGTGCGCACGCAGCGCATCCTGCGCTATCACGACAACGACAAGGTGGTGGAGCGCGTCCTGCGCGGCATGCCGCTCTATGAGATGGAGAAGAAGGAAAGCGTAGGTAATAATTCAGGTCACAACATGGTCATTCGTGGAGAGTGCCTCTCAGCCTGTGCTTACCTGAAGGACCAGGACATCAAAGTAGACTTGGTCTATATCGACCCGCCCTTCGCTAGCGGTGCCGATTATGCCAAGAAAGTATATGTGCGCCGCAACCCAAAGGTGGCCGAAGCCATCAAGCAGACGGAAACGGAAGTTGACAGCGACGAGCTGCACAACTTCGAAGAGAAGATGTATGGCGACATTTGGGACAAGGAGCGTTACCTCAATTGGATGTACGAGAACCTTATGGCCATCAAGAGCGTCATGAGTGATACGGCAAGCATCTATGTACATCTCGACTACCACATCGGACACTATGTGAAGATTCTGATGGATGAGATATTTGGGGAAAGCAACTTTTCTTCAGAAATTATTTGGAAGCGAACTACTTCACATGCTCAAAGGAAAGGATTTGCTCAAATTCATGACAGTATATTCATCTATTACAAAGATGCTGATAACGCTATTTGGAATCCACAGTATCTACCTCATACTGATGAACATATTAGCAAATATTACTCTAATGAGGATAGCGACGGTCGTAAATATGCATTAGACAACTTAACAGCACCAGGACAAGGTGAGGCGAGAATATTCTTCGGTAAAACTTTACTTCCACCAGCTGGTACACACTGGAGATATTCCCAGGAAAACATTGATAAGTTGTCTAAAGAAGGCTTAATTGTCATGACAGCGAATGAACGTCCTCGTTATAAACGTTATCTTGATACGCTTAAGGGAAGTGTTATAGGTAGTATATGGGACGACATCCCACCAGTCAATTCCCAGGCAGATGAGCGCATCGACTACGCCACCCAAAAGCCTGAAGCCCTCTTGGAGCGTATCATCAAAGCCTCGAGCGACAAAAACATGCTTGTTGCTGACTTTTTTGGTGGCAGTGGCGTAACGGCTACCGTGGCCAGCAAGCTGGGCCGCAGGTTCATTCATTGCGACGTAGGCGTGAACAGCATCGAGACAACCCGCGACCGATTGGTTAAGGCCAAGGCACAGTTCGATGTGCTGGAAATCAAAGATGGCGTATCGCTCTATCGCAATCCCGTACAGACGATGGACAAGTTGAAAAGCCTCATCCCAGGTCTCCAAGATGATGACCAGCTGGATAGGGTTTGGGCAGGAAGCATCACAGACTCACGCAACGGCCGGATGCCCGTCTATGTGCCTAATCTGATGGACAGCAGCACACGACTGCTGGACACGGCACAGATGAACCGCATCATCCGTGAGGCCATGCCCGACTTGCCCGATGAGACAAAGAAGGTCGTCGTCTATTATATCGACATTGCTGACCGAGAGGAAATCGCCCAGTTCATTCATGAGCAGAACGATACTGGCATAGAGATAGAACTGCGCGATTTAAAAAACGTGCTCGACAACGTAGTGTTGGAAGATACTTGCGATTATACTCTGGCATACGTTCAGCCCCAAGGACAGATGTTCAAAGTTTGGCAGGTCACCATCAACAGCTTCTGTAGCGACCGGGTGCTGAACAAGATTAAAGAATACAACCTAAAGAGTCAGGAACAGGCCACTAAGTCTTCAAAATCTTTCAAGGCCATTTCCATCAGCGATGAGGGTCTTGAGACCATCGAATGGCTGAGCCTCGACTGTACGTCGGATGACTCCAAGGCACCTTGGCACAGCGACACGGAAATCCTTATCGATAAGTTGGGCTATGTGCGGCAGAATGGTGTCGACACCCAGCACTTCTGGGATGGGACAATCAGCAGCGAGGAAAAGCCCTTACGGATGAAAATCCGCAATATCTGTGGCGATGAGACTATCTTCACAATTCAGCAATAGCAAAGATTTTTTAAAGAACGGCCAAAAGGCTATTGGGTTCATCGAATATTCTTTTGGACTAATCCCCCAGCCCCTTACTCCGAAGAGAGGGGCTGAGGGTAGGTTTCATATTCGTTATTATTTTTTCGCGGAGCGTTATTCTAATTCATAATTCACAATTAGGCCGCATGGAGTTATTCGTTATTATTCGATATTCCGCGAAGCGGGCGTTAGATAACAATTGATGTTCTTGGAATGATAAGCCACTAAAAAAATCCGGTTATCCGTTATTATGCCTACTCGCATTTACAAAATCCGCAAAACGCTCAGCGATTAATGCCTGCGTGGCCGGCGTTTTGTGCTTGCTTGCCATAGGTTTTCTGCGGTTTGAACGGACAATTACCGGCAGACATGGCGGAATGTAGAGATTTATTGCTATCTTTGTAGCATTAAATCATTTATATGGCTAAGAATAAATCTAAGCGTGCTGCTGGACAGCAATTTATGTCTCCCGACAAATATCTGAAGAATCGGGCCAGAACCTTGAAGATTGGCAAGTGTTACTACACCAAGTCATTATTTGATGCCGGTGAGGGACATGTAATCGTTTCGCGTCTGCATACAGGCGGCAAAATCAGTTATGCCAACTATCTAGTGGATATGTTGTGTCTCGGGGTCAAGGACTCTTTCTACAGACTCAGACTTGAACCCGATGAATGGGAGGAAACGATAGAGTATCTCAACGACAGAATCGGTTTGACAGAATGTAGCTACGAAGATGCCCACAACATCGTTTGGGGAGCAGTGGACTTTGCCGAAGAGGGCGGCATTAAGCCCCACGAGAGTTTCGGTTTGACGCAGTACATGCTCGAGGAAGATACAGAAGACATTCCGCTGAAAGATTTCGACTTTGGCTCAGGCGGCCAGCATCTTCTCATCGTGAAAAACCAGAATGAGGCTAAGCATTATCTTCCAAGGCTGAAAGCGGCACTCGGCAATGACTTCCGATACATGGTACAAGAAAAGAGCTTTTATAATTACGACCCGGCATATGTACGTGCGCCCTCCTTCGGCGAACAAACAGAATACACCTATGAGCCGCCCAAGGAGTATATCGCCAAGCCTACCCTCCACAACCCTTGGTTGGTTGAGGAACTGAGCAAGCCTGAAAACGCCATCTACTTGCCTGACAGTCTCACTGACCGCATTCTGGCCTTGCCGAGCGAAGACTTGCGGGAAGACCTGGAGCAGATTATCCTCTACTATATGGGATACACTCAGGACGGAAACATTCCTGACGACTACGAAACCGACGAAAACTTCAATGGCATGCTGGCTACGGCTGTCACACTGCTTGGAGAGGTCGGCAATGAGAGCTCAAGCCTGGACGTTGTGCTGGAGGTACTCAGACAATCTGACTACTTCTTCCATTATCATTTTGGTGATGCAGCCCGAGACATACTGGTACCGACGCTATATAAGCTCGGTCACAACCAACTGGACAAATTCTTTGATTTCATGAAAGAGGCGGGACTCACCGTAAGCGCGAAGTATTGGATTTCAGAAACTATCAGCCAAATAATCTGGCTCGCACCGGAGCGCAGAGACGAGGTGAAGGATTGGTTTACGAAAGTGATTCAGTTCATGACCGAGAAATTGCCTGAAGTTAGATACTTTGATAGCGACGCTGCCGGCTTGATCACATGTGGAGCAATCAATACTAAAATCACGGAACTCCTGCCGTACATCAAGAAAATGTATGAGACGGGTTGCGTGAATCCTTCCATTGCCGGCACATATCAGGAGGTGGAAGAAGCTTTCACTCGCGAGAAAAGACATTTGCACGATTGCGAACTGGACATTCACAAGCAGTTCAGAGATTTGAAACAAGCATTTGGGCATAATGAAAAGGAATAATCGCGCATTAATTCTTTCATACTTCGGATGTAAAATGATGTGACATCGTCTTCCAGGCAAATACTCATCTAAGAAACTTGAATTATACTATTAGTCGTTATAACAGAAAGAGGGTGCACCAGAAGTCTGGCGCACCCTCTTCAATTTCAATCTTATGGAATTTGAATCAGCGACTGTGTCTTATTGCTGAACTTGGTCCACAATCCTGCCATCAAACAGATTGATGATGCGGTGGGCCTGCTCGGCGTCGTGCGGGTTGTGGGTCACCATGACGATGGTGGTGCCGTCCTGGTTGAGTTCGGTGAGCAGTCGCATCACCTCTGCGCCATTCTTTGAGTCGAGGTTACCCGTAGGCTCATCGGCGAGGATGAGCTTCGGACCGAAGACCACGGCGCGGGCGATGGCCACACGCTGCTGCTGTCCGCCGGAGAGCTGATGGGGGAAGTGCTTGGCGCGGTGGCTGATGGCCATGCGCTTCATCACCTCCTGCACCTTCTGCTTGCGCTCAGCCTTCGGCATGTCGAGATAGGTGAGCGGCAGTTCAATGTTCTCTTCGACGTTGAGCTCGTCGATGAGGTTGAAACTCTGGAACACGAAGCCTATCTGGCCCTTGCGGATGGCGGTGCGCTCCTTCTCCTTCAGTTGCGACACCTCCTTGTCGGCGAGCCAGTACTGGCCCTCCGTGGGGTTGTCGAGCAGACCGAGAATGTTGAGCAGCGTGGATTTGCCGCAGCCCGACGGGCCCATGATGGCGACGAACTCGCCGTCCTTTACTTCAAACGATACCTTGTCGAGCGCGATGGTCTCGACTTCTTCCGTGCGGAAGGTCTTGCTTAAATCTTGTACTTTTATCATTGCTTTGCGATTTGCTTATGCTTTATTCTTGTTTGATATTCTTTACGGGGTTCTCGTTGCTGGCTTGCCAGCTCTGCAAGGCGACGGAGCAGAAACTCACGAGGAGCACCGCTGCACCTGCCACGAAGATCCAAGGCCACCACACGATGCGGTAGCTGTATTGGCTTATCCAATGGTTCATGAGCCATGCGCTCAATACCCCACCAATAACAAACGCGATGGCAACGTAGCTCAGGAAGGTGGTGATGAGGCGTCGGCAGACCTGTGAATCGGTGGAGCCGAACACCTTGCGAATGGCAATCTCCTTGGCACGCTGCTGGATGTAGTAGGTGGCCATGGCCACGAGGCCGAGCAGCGAAATGAGAATGGCCATGATGGCAAAGAGACCCACGAGGCGCGAGGTGCGAAGCTCGGTCTTGAATTTGTCCTGTATCAAGCGGTCAGCATACTGTGCATCGTCGTCGGTCATCTCCTTGTGGAAGGCCTTCTGGTAGACGGCGCCCACGGTACAGAAAGCCTCAGCAGGGTCGCCACTGACTTTGATGGAGATGTCCCAAGGATTGCCGATGCGGTCATGGACGTCGATGAACATCGGATGAGCCTCACGTTGGATGTTGTCGATGTGGAATTCCTTCATCTGTCCGCCGTAGGTATCGAGCGTGTCGACGCCAGAGAATCCAATGCGAAGCAGTTCTTCTGGCTTTATGTTCATAATGTTCTTCAGATCATCCAAGCCCTGCCGGTTGATATAATAATGGCGCGACTGGGGTTTACTGCCATCGACGAGACCTATGCCATAGATGTTCATGAAGGAAGAATCAACGGACAATATCTGCCACGACACCGTCTTGCCATTCGTCTCGAGGGTGTTATTATTGCCTCCGCTGAGAGGGGTGCCATACGAAGCGCTCACGTCAGCCACACAGGCCTCGTGCTTGAGCAGATTCATGAAGGTGGAGACAGCCTCAGGATGGGTCTGATTGAAATTGGCGACGACTAGTACGTTGTCGGTATTGAAGCCCAAGGGCGCAGTGATGAGGTGCCTCATCTGTGCCAGCATGATGAAGGCGCAGGCCAGCATAGTGATGGTGATGACGTTCTGGAAAACAATGAATATGCGGCTCAGCACCATCTTGGTCTGATGGACGAACGTGCCCTTGATGATCTCGATGGGCTTCACCCGAGAGGTGATGAGGCCGGGGAAGATGCCCGACACCGTGCCCACGATGACGATGAGCAACAGTGACAGACCAATAAATGTAGGCGAAACGAGTCGGGTGATCTCCAGCGTGGTGTCGAGCAGCAGACCCATGGGTTGGGCAAAGACGAAGGCCAGCACCAGTGCCACCAACCAAGCAATGAAGCAAAGCAGCGTGCTCTCCATGATGAGCTTGAGGAATATCCGACGGCGAGAGGCACCGAAGAGCTGGCGTGTGGCCATCTCGCGTGCACGGCGGCCTGACAGAGCCACAGTGAGGTTGATGTAGTTGGTCACCGCAAAGAGCAGGATAGCCAGCGTGGCCGCTATCAGAATGTTGATGAGCGTAGGATTGCCGCGGCGCGTCACATCATTGCCCTGATCCAGTTTGGAGAGATAGAGTCCGGAGAAGGGAACCGTAAACACCCTATATTTATAGGAAGTTTTGATAACCTCTGGGTAGAAGGTATAGATGAACTTCGTGAGCTCCTGCCCGCGCCCGATAAAGCTGTGGCCCTGGCGCATAAGCAGGAAGATGCTGCAGCCAATCATATTAATACTGCCTTTCTCAAACCATGCATCGGTATTTGCCGGATTGAAGAAATCCTGTTGTGAGAAATTCATCAGCACGTCGGGAGCATTGAACACGGTGTTGTCCATGTCCTGCATCACACCGGTGACGCGATAACGTATCGAGTCGCCAAGGGCAATGGTCTGGCCCATGGGCTCCTCATCGCCGAAGACCTTGCGGGCAAACGACTCCGTGACCACGATGCTGTTGTCGTCGACCAGGCAGGTGCGACGGTCGCCTTGCAGCAGCTGATAGCTGAAGACGTGAAAGAAGGTGGTATCGACCATCAGCGTCTTAGCTGTGTAGTCCTGACCTTTTATGGTGAACCATGCCTCAGCATTGCACACACCACAGACACTTTCTATCTCGGGATATTGCTTCATCAGGTGCTTGACCACCACGTGATGGCCTCCCTCGCAGGGTGGTTCTTGGTCAAAGGCAGATCCCCACACCTCTATGCGATCGGCATTGGCATCCTGGTGGTCGATGCTCTTCTCCTGATAGACGTAGAGTCCGATGAGCATGATGAACATCAGCGACAGGCTCAGGCCAAACACGTTGACAAAGGTGTAGGCCTTGTTGCGTGAGAGAAAGATGAGATAACTCTTCATAAACGCTTATTTTATTTTCAGTTCCTTATAATCCTTATAACTCTCGTAGCCGCTCACGATGACGCGCTCGCCGGGTTCCAAGCCCTCAAGCACTTCGTAGTACTGCGGGTTCTGTCGTCCGATGCGGATGTTGCGGCGATAAGCCTTGTGGCCGGAAGCGTCGAGGACGAAGATCCATGAGCCGCCCGTGGTGCTGTAGAACGTACCCTTGGGGATGAGGATGGCCTTCTTCGACTCACCGAGCTGCAGGTCGATGTAGTAGGTTTGACCTGTGCGGATATTCTGAGGATGGGCGCCGTGGAAGAAGAAATCGATCTTGAACCGGCCGTCGTGCACTTCGGGATACACCTTGCGCACGGTGAGGCGGTAGGTCTTGCCGTTCTGCGTGAACGTGGCAGAGAGGCCACTGTGCACGCGGTCGATATAGTGCTCGTCGACCTGTGCCTCCACCTTGTAGTCGCTCAGGTCGTTGATAACGCCAATCTTCTGTCCGGCGGCAATGCTCTGTCCGAGTTCCACGTCGAGTGTACCCACCTCACCGTCGATGGTCGATCGCACGTCGAGCTTGGCCTTACGCTGGCGCACGAGCTCCACGTTGCGGCGCATCGAGGCCAGGTCGTTGCTCATCTGGCTCATCTGCGCATGCCGCATCTGTGAGCTTTTGTTCAGTCGCTGACGGATGAGGCGGTTCTTCTCCACAGCCAGTTGGTAGTCCTCCTTGGCTCTGAGATAGTCCTCACGC